>Ga0315287_10007994_pt1 | contig 10649 bp, 18 predicted proteins | sample YL17G11_0_MG_FD_205037 | JGI IMG/M metagenome (GOLD analysis project Ga0315287, IMG submission 205037) | Sediment microbial communities from Yellowstone Lake, YNP, Wyoming, USA - YL17G11_0 | ecosystem: Environmental > Aquatic > Freshwater > Lake > Sediment | place: USA: Wyoming | collected...
ATATGGATCCATTATTACAATTAGAAAATATTAGTTATGCCGTTTGCTATGGCGCTACATTAATTTTACTTGGAAATTTTATTTATGAAAATTTCATTGAAGAATAAATGACTAGAATAAATGTTGAATAAGAGAAAGATTAGAAAAAATGAAAGACTTCAAAGATATGACGCAAGGTGAAATTGAATCAATGTCAGATTCAGATTATAAAGCAGTTTCACCTTTCGATAAAAAAACATGTTATGATTGTGGACACTTAAAAAGTGCCATGAGCTGGTGGTGCACAAGTAAAGAAGCAAAAGAAGCAAGAGGAACAACTATACCAGGTTGTATTAAATGTCCATATTGGAAACCTGATTGGTCAGTAATTAAAGATCAATATAAAATTGCTGAAAATGGTTATGTAAAACCTATTGAAAAAATAATAGCCGTTGTAAATAAACCTTTAAAATGGTATCAAAAAATATTCAAATGAAAGTTGCGCCATTAAATAAAACTTTGCGAATACCAGTAAGTGGTCCAGGATCATTTGGGTTTAATCGTAAACATGATATACACACAGGTGTTGACTTGTACTGCAACCCAGGAGAAAAAGTTTATCCTATTGAAGATGGTAAAGTAATTGCCATTATAGATTTTACTGGAACAAAAGCAGATAGTCCGTGGTGGAATGACACACGTGCAATTTTAATTGAAGGCGAAAGTGGTGTATTTGTTTATGGTGAATTAACTGAAACTGTAAATGTTGGCGATGTTGTTAGTACAGGCACAAGCATTGGTGAAGTAAAAACTGTTTTACTTAAAGACAAAGGATTACCAATGACCATGTTGCATCTTGAGTTGTATAAGAAAGGTACGACTGATGTTGTATGGTGGAAATTAGGAGAAGCAAAACCAGAATCATTGCTTGATCCAACTGTGATATTAAAGGAAATAAAAAATTCAATCGATAATGCACAAGCTTCAATAGAAGTTTGTAACGAAAAAATATATGCTGAACCTTATAACGGTTTGTGGAAAGAGATGAAGAAATCTTGGATGTCTAGATTAAAAACATTATTAAATAATAACTAATGAAAGATTTTAAAATGCCTGATGATTTAAAAGGCACACGATTGTATTTTGCGTATGGCAGTAACATGTCTCCTAAACAACTTGAAGAGAGAGGATTAAAGATGAGTGTCATTGGTGTTGGGGTACTCCTTAATTATAAATTGATGTTTAATAAAATATCAAAGAAAGATCCAACAGTTGGTTTTGCTAATATACTTCCATGTTGGGGAAAGTCTGTACATGGTGTTGTGTATGATATGGCTAATCTAAACGATAACAATAGGCAAATAAGTAGTCATACCGATGCTCAAATAGCAAATATAGTATCTCTAATGAGAAGCAATCTTTCTATCTTGGATAAAAGTGAAGGTTATCCAACACATTATCAAAGAACTAGTATTGGAGTTCGTGTAAAAATGACTGAACGAGAACGCCACCTTGATTGTTTTACTTATATGGCTGGATTAGAAATGTCATCACAAACAAATTTGCTTATACGTGATTCTTACATTGAAAAAATAAGTGAAGGTCTTGACGCACATTCAATTAACGAAGAATATAAAGAAGAAGTTAAATCATTAATGAATATATGGAAAACGACATAATAAATGGGATGAAAACGCAAATATCAAATATCGGTAAACGTAATTTACTGTATTTAGTATTTATGCAACCAAATGTATATTTTATGAAATTGTTTTATCGAACAATTTCGATAGGTTTATTTACATTAGCGCTGAGTTATATCTACATGCATACTGGTTTGCATGAGGTAAAAATACCACCTTCATTACATTCCTTGATAGGAATAGTCATTGGTTTACTTTTAGTATTTAGAACTAATACTGCATACGATAGATGGTGGGAAGGAAGAAAAAGTATATCTTCAATATCAACTGCTATTTCTTTTTTTGTTATTAAATTCAATGCTTCAATTATTGAAGAAGACAAAGATTCTGAATCATTTAAAAATGCACATAAAATAATAAAATATAATTTGACTGAATATTTAAACAATTTAAAAAGATATTTACGTAATACATCTGATTCACCTGCAATGCATGTATCTGATTCTTTTCATAGAGGTCAAATGAAATATATGGAGAAAGTATTATATGAGCTACATTCACTTGAAAGAAGTGGAAAAATTACTGCCCGCGATGTTTCTATTTTAGAAAATTCTGTTAATACTTTATTAGATAATTCTAATATATGTGAACGCATTAAAAATACACCGATACCAATGGCATACGCCCTTCATATTAAAATGTCTATATTCATTTATCTTATAACATTGCCATTTGGATTATTTTATGATCTCGGTCTTTGGGCTACTCCTATTGTAATGGTTATTTTTTATATGATAGCAGGAATTGAAATAATAAGTAATGAAATTGAAAATCCATTTGCAGGAGATCCTAATGATTTACCAGTTAATGAATTAGTGGATAGTATAATAAAATCAATATCATTACATGAAACTGACTAAAACACAATTAAAAAAATTTCAACTAACTTCTGATATGCATGTTCCTGTGAATGTTACAATGAATAATAAAAAAACAGCAGGCTTTAAAAGCAAGCTGTTTGTTTTAAAAGATTCAGAAGTAATTGGATTAGAAGCAAAAATAGAAGATGTAAAAGACATCTTTGAAGTAATGGGTTATGGTAAGTCTGAAATATCAGTTGACAAATATGTAATTGTTGCAAATGCTATTATTTCAGGTGCTTTTTCTGGAATAGATTAATTCATGCAAACAGCTTCAATGCTGTATATCTCAAATGTTGATCTAATTGAATGACCATAGTAATCATAGAATCTTTCTACCATAGGATTAGGACTACATCCTAATACCTCTTCTGCGATAAAAAATATATTATACGCAGTATTCATCTACAGCCTTTGTAAAATCACTACCCTTAAGATCTGGGAATAAAGCAGTAACCATTTTTTCTGCTTGTTCTCTAGATGGTTTATGTGGTACTCTTAACACATTTTTTATTCTCATAATTTGCTCGATTGTAAGGGAATCCTTTCCTTCAAGATAACCTTGTAGCCAATATACTATATTCTTTGGTGACATAATTTTATTTTTTATATACATCGTAATAATAAAAGTTCCAGAAGCTTACTGATAAAGTAGCTTCTTTGTTGTTTTAAATGAATTGTAGTTGATTTTTTTTACTTAAATGTTAATATATAAAGAAATAAGTACCCAAAAATGAGTTTTTGGAAAAAAATTATTTTAATTGGAATATATATAAACAAGCGACTACAAAACTTAATTTAAACAATCGCACAAACATGGAAAAAAACAACAACGCAGATCTGGGAACATTTGGTAAAGACTGGGTGTTTGTCCTTGAAAGGGCATCGGACTCAGACGTTGAGGTAAAATCTAAAAGCGAAAACGGTGATTATATCCTTGAGGGTATTGCAGCTGTGTTTGGTAAAGAGAATAATAACCATAGAATTTACGAAGAGAAAGAATACCTTCCTCATCTTGAATATCTTCAAAAGAAAATCGCAAAGAAAAGTTTATTAGGTGAATTAGATCACCCAGCTAACTTTGAGACTTCATTAAAGAATGCTTCACACGTTGTTGAATCATTAGAATACGACCAAGCAAATAGAAATGTAAGAATTAAAATTAGACTTATCAACGGCCATCCAGCTGGTGAAATGGCTAAGGCACTTGTTAATGCAGGTGTTCCATTACATATTTCTTCTAGAGCAGCTGGTGTTGTTAAAGAAAACAAACAAGTTCAGATTAAAAAGATATTTACTTATGACTTAGTGGAAAGCCCTGGTTTTGAGCAAGCTGAACTTGAAAGAATATATGAAAGTGTAATGACAAGATTCAACAATAAGGATACTAATTCTGTTGTTGACGGCTTAGAAGATGTAACAAAAAATGTAGTTGGAGAAAAATCTGATTCTTACAAGATATATAGAATAGATGAAAATCACCAAGGTGCATTTTTTAAAGCGTTAGAAATACAAGAAAAAAACAATATATCAGAAATGGCTAAGAACGATTTCGTAACTGTGGATGAATTAAATGGCTACTCACAAGTCATTAAAAAAGAACTTGATACTTTAAAAGAGAAGATCAAGAATCCAACAACTAACAATACTAATGAAAATACTACTGCAATTGTAGATGTTCTTGAAGAAAGAATTGAAAGAATTGAGAAGTACATGAAGTATATCGCTGAGAATGTTGACAAGAACATTCAGTATTCAGAATACCTTGCAGAAAACGTAGATAAGTCTATCGAGTATTCAAAGTATCTTGCTGAAAATCTTGATAAAACTATTTCTTACGGTGAGTATCTTGCTGAGAACGTTGACAAGTCTATCTCTTATGGAGAGTACCTTGCAGAGAACTTAGATAAGAGCATCATTTATGCAAACTACCTTGCTGAGAATCTTGAAAAAGGAATTTCTTATTCAGAGTATCTTGCTGAGAACGTTGACAAAGCTATATCTTATGGAGAATATTTAGCTGAGAACTTAGACAGAACAATTGCTTATGGCGAATATCTTGCTGAGAACTTAGATAAGAGTTTAGATTACAGCGAATACATCGCAGAAAAAGTTGACCAAAGCATTGCTTACGGTGAATATTTAGCTGAGACTGTTGACAAAGGAATTACATATTCTGAGTACTTAGCAGAAAAAATTGAGAAAAATATTGCTTATTCAGAGTATATAGCAGAGAACGTTAATACTGAAGCACCGAAAGTTGCTGCAACAACAGGTGAAAAACCTGCTGGAGTTAACGAAACTGTTGATTATTCAACATTGACAACAAAAATAAATTCATTGCTTGAAACTGTTAAAAACCAGAAAACTGTTTCAACGTTGAATGAGAGCAAATATAATTTCTATAAGCTTCTTAACGAAGATAAAAGAAAAGAATTTGTTGCTCTCGACGAGACCAAGAAAGAAAAGGTCGTTAAGGCGTTGGAAAACGGCGCATACTTCTCGGAAATGGACATCATCAAAAAATGGGATGCGTCATTAACTGAGCAAGAAGTACCAGCTGAACCAAAGTTCATTACTGAGATGCCAGAAAAGTACAAACCAATTTGGGAATCTTTAAGTATTGTTGAACAAGAAGGAATCATATCTGCGAGCAAGTTGAAAAAACTTGATACAACTTATCAGATTAATAACTTCTGGGCAACAAGACCAGGAATGAGCAAAGAAAAAGCAGTTGGTCTTATTAGACTCAACGAGAACGAAACAGCGGTTAATGCTGCGAAACCAAACATGTCAGGGTATTCTAATGACTACATGACGGGAGTAGCTGATGAGTTAGCAAAGCGTTTCAAGAAGTAAAAACAAACAACCAAAAAATCTCTAATTAAACATGAAAATGATTAACGAACAAGAGATCTTCGATAACTGGTCTCCGATCATCGAGAGCAAAACCTCTATCAAAGACTCAAACAAAGTAGAATGGCTTTCTAAGTATTGTCATTACCACTCATTGAACGAAAGTTCATCTACTGCTTACCAAACTTTAACAGGTTTAGCAGGATTCCAAGGACAGCCAGTTGCTCCTACAAGAACAGCTACAGGTTCTGGCGATAAATTCCCATCTTTACTTCCATTAGCTATTCAGGTAGCTGCGAAGACAGTTGGTTTTGACATCGTACCAGTTATCCCTATGCCAGGTCCAACAGGTGTTTTAACTTACCTTGACTATGTATATGGTGGTGGTCAGTTAAATTCTGCAACTCAGCCTTTAGTTATTAAAGCTGGTATCTCAGGTTCTTACACTGTAGGTTCATCTTACACTGCTGCATCTGGTCCAAACAACATGACTTTAGTATTTGTTGGAAAATCAAGAATCGATGGATTCCCAATTTTCAGAATCACTGCATCTACTCCTACAACGTTAACTGTTGCAACTGTATTCGCTACAGGTTCAGCATACACGTTAACTGATGACTTAGCTGCTTCAATCGCTTTAACGGTTTCTGCTGCTTTAGTTCCTGCTTTAGAAGATCACATCGCTGGTTTCACTGGTGCTGGAGATACTGATGGTGATGCATGGGAAGGTCCTTATGCTTCTGCTACTGGTAACGACGGTCCAATGACTAGAGAGACTGGTGAGAGCACTTACTACAGATCTATGGGTCTTAAGACTTTCACTAAATTTGTTGAAGCTAAGACTTACCAAGTTGCTGCATCAGTAACAACTGAGCAGATTCAGGATCTTAACAAACAATTCGGTATCGACGTAGTTTCTATGGTTGAGAACGCATTGGTTAATGAGATTTCTCAGTCAATCAACAAGCACATCTTAGGTACAGCATTTACTCAAGGAGCTACAAACTCTACGAACTTTGCTGCAACTGAAGGTCAATCGTTGAACTTGAACTTAGCTGCATTACCAACTGTAGGTACTTATGAGAACCAACAAACTTTCCAAAGAAGAATCTTCTCTAGAATCTTAGCTGCTGCTAACGTAGTTGCTAACAGAGGTAGAAGAGGTCCTGCAAACTTTGTTGTTTGTAACTCTCAAATTGCTACTGCAATCCAAGACATCAGCCAATTCGTAACTGCACCATTTGCTAACACAGCATCTCAAAACAATGGTTCTCTTTACCCGGTTGGTTCACTTGCTGGAATGACAGTTTATGTTGATCAAAACATGAAGTGGAATGACACAAGAGTTCTTGTTGGAAGAAAAGGTTCTGATGATGAGCCAGGAATTAAATTCATGCCATACATGATGGCTGAGTCTATCCAGACTATCTCTGAAGGAACTATGTCTCCTAAGATCGCGGTTAAGTCAAGATATGCTTTAGTACTTGCAGGTTTCCACCCAGAAACTATGTACTTTACATTCTCTATCACTTTACCTTCTTCTGGATTAATCGTTTAATCGGTTATCTAATAAGACGTAAGTATATTAAAACCCTCAGCTCAGCTGGGGGTTTTTCTTTTTATATGGAGATATATAATTAGAATAAAAAACTTTACAACATGAACGAGAGAGAATCAGAAGATCTTAAAAGAATCTTAGAGCAAAGAAATGCTATGATGGAATCTATGTTAAATGAAGCCAGAAGAGTAGAAGAAGAAAGACAAAGGAATTCTAAGAGAGAACAATATCGTATCACTCACAATGATCATGACAATGACAATGATGCTACAGGAGATGATGATATTGTTGTTGATAGTGATGGCAATAATGATATGGGTTCAGGAGATGTTGTAGATGGAACTAATATACCGAATGATTTAACATACACATTATTATAACATGCCAGCAGGAGTTAGAATAGAAAGCATAAATTTATCTGGAAAAACTGTAACAGTTACTTTTAATCCAGCATCAGGCGGAGAGCCCATTGATTTAGGTACAAAAATAGTACCATTTGATTACATGACAGCAGATCCTTATGGAACTTATGATTTATTTGTGATTGAATTGCAAACCACATATAGTATTACAGTTAATACTTAATGAATGAATAAGGTTTTCTCTTCTTGAGATAATCTAAATCCTTATCATTCGCATAGGCTTCTTTCTCGAATGAGATATTCATGTAGCCCTTTGTTATAAACTCAAACAAATACACAATATAGAAAGGAATTACAAGCATCTCAAGTTGTTGTCTTAAATGTATCCTCTCGTGGTTAAGAAGACGTCTTGTGACGAATGCATTGGTTGGAACAAATATAAATGGGAAGATAGCAATCCCACCTATTTTCATTCTCATAAAGAATTCAAAGAATCTTATCGCTCTAGTACTTTTAATTAGCATTATTTGTAGAATTTTAATTTCTTAGATTTAGGTGCAAAGTGATCACGAATTCTTATTTTTGTTTTTGCAATAAGTTCTTTCATATCTTTTGCCATACTAATATCATAGTGTTCACATGTGACATCAACATTTGTTTTCTTACCAAATCCTTTTGGACATAATACTATCATTTGTTTTTCACACTTGTATACAGCATTAGCAAATAATCCAAGCTCTAATAATGATATTGGAGATATTGTTCCAGGCTGTAAATACATAACAATAAGGTCCGCTTTTTCTAGGTGTGATATTTCCCATTGTATTTGTTTAACTAGTTCTGGATTATCATCTCCCCATGATGGATCCCAATTCTCTCTACGTGGATTAAATAGTCCAACACTTGGTTGAGGCCTCATCTTCATTATTTCATCTTTGAATGCCTTTTGCCATTCTTCTGCTTTGCCATTCTCTATGGAACCAGCTAAAAATATATCGAATCTGTCTTTTGACTTCATCAATTCACCTAGAGGTTTAAGCTCTATTATGTTGGATTTCTTTTTCATCGTGATATATTACTGGTTTACCGTTAAATTTAGTTTTGATTGTTCCGTATTTAGAAGCTCCGAAATAAGAAATTATTTCCCATTGTTCTTTGAACTGAGCTTGTGTGATATAATACTGATCGTATTGATCAGAGTTAATAAGAATCTTTTCACCTAGTGGAAAATTGCAATAGAAGTTTTTATCTTCTTGGTTGAATGTGGGTTCCTTTGGTCTTACCCAACACTTAGTTGGTCTGCCAAACATATAGCATAAAATCTTTTTCATCGTTTCTTTCTGTTGTGTTGTTCGTTCTTATCACAGAAGTCTGGTTCCTTCTTTAATATCCATACAATGAATTTCTCCATTTCAGGATGTGTGATTATTTTATTTGGGTCATTGAATTCTTTTTCTAGTTCTTTCTCAGACCAAATAGAATGAATCTTTCTATGACATACTTTGTGTAGGTATTCCGATTTCTTTCCACCACGACACTTTGGCATAAAGTGATGCTTGTCGATGGATGAACCCTTCCACATTTCTCTATCACATATTGGACATACACCAACTACTTCCATTATTCTTTCTTTGCAAACTTTTCTCTTATATGATCTGAGATCTTGATTGGTTCACCCTCTTCGTTTATTCTTACGAACACGGCTTCACACTTCATTGCTAAAGTTTCTTTCTCTGTATGTACTGAATGCTTTCTAATTTCTGCAATCAATGTTATTGAAGTGTTTCCAATCTTCTTTATTCCAACATACGTCTTGTATATTTGATTTTGGTTTATTGGACTAACAAATTCAATTGCCATTGTCTTAGTTACAATCCATGGAGTGTCGCATATTTCAGCAGCAAATACGGAACATACCATATCAAGTTCTTCCATGAGATGCGCACCGTACATTCTTCCATGTACGCCAATGTTGTTACCTTTGCAGAATTGACTGTTTCTGCATATCATAGAACCTTCTTTAAGAAGGTCAATGTAAATGTGATTATTTGGATCGCTCATCTTTTATTTCGTTAAGAGACAAATATAATAAAAAAACCGATATTGCTACCGGTTTCTTATCTTAGTTTGATACTATTCTTGAGGTTTCGCTCCATTTCTTGAAGCTTGATTTCTGGCACACCGTGTTGATTAGTTCCGCCATGACGATTTTCAACTACAACAACATAAGTTTTGTAACCATATTCATCAGCCATTTTCATGTAGGGAGTTAATTCCTGTGCCTTTATACAAGTGTTATTAATGAATACATTGATTCCTTCTAACATTGCTGCCTCGCATCTAGCTTGGCAATCTTTATGAGCACGGTGTAACTGGGAAGCATCGAAGTTGTATTTGCCTTCGTTGTCATAGAAATAATCATCAGCAGCAAGCACAGCAGCTCCAGGTCCTGCCAGATCCTGACAGAATGAAGTTTTCCCGGCTCCGGGAACTCCTCTGGTTATAACCAATATTTTGGCTGCGGTTTGCATTGTGATTTATTATTATTCTATTGTATTCTATGACATTCATATTGTTTCTATCTTCAGCATGCTGTTTGGACACATCGAGGGTTCTCTCGAAGCGCTTATTGCTCAAGCTGTTAATGTTTGTATTTATCAGTGATTTAGTCATCAATTGCAAATATACAAAAAATATATAGATAGTCGACATAGTCGTTTATTTTTGAATATATAGAATCAAAGGAACCAATATCATAAATGAAGAGAATCAAACAATTAGAGGATTTCGGAGGAAAAAAAACATTGCAGATGAACGAGGCAGTTACGCCTGAAAAAGCAAAGTTTCGTTTCGAGATTTCTGACAACCTAAAAAAGGTTTCCAAAATACAAAAGACTCTTATCGATGTACATCAGCTCTTAAATGAAATGAGTGACGAGATAATCGCATTAAAATTGTCTTATGACAATTTAGATCGTGAATCAATGGATGCAATCAATAACATGAAAAGCAATATTGATAATATGATTGGTGCTTTGAAAAAGAAAGAAACACCTGGTGCAAAAACAGGTATGATAGATAATGCTTCACGTTTGGAAAGAAATTTACAACGTTTAAAAGCAGGCTTCATTAAAAAGAAAGGTGCATAATATGAAATTCATTAAGCCCTTAAATGAATACGCAAATGCAGAAGCGGAAAACTACGAAGAGAAAGGTCTTGAAGGAGTTACTGCTAAAGTTGTATTGTTGAATTTATATCCAGAGACTTTATTAACTGTGATAAAAGATTTTGACAAACAATGTAAGAGCGATGAATTCAAGAATAAGAATC
>Ga0315287_10007998_pt1 | contig 10646 bp, 10 predicted proteins | sample YL17G11_0_MG_FD_205037 | JGI IMG/M metagenome (GOLD analysis project Ga0315287, IMG submission 205037) | Sediment microbial communities from Yellowstone Lake, YNP, Wyoming, USA - YL17G11_0 | ecosystem: Environmental > Aquatic > Freshwater > Lake > Sediment | place: USA: Wyoming | collected...
TCGGCGATCCCGGCCCGTTCCAGCACGCACGCCATGAAGACGAACAGCGGCACGGACACCAGGACGTAATTCCCCATCAGCGTGAAGACGCGGCCGACGATGAGGGTCAGCCCTGGCCAGCCGAACAGCGCCAGCGCGAACACCACGGCTACGGCGCCGGTGGCGAAGGCCAGCGGCAACCCGGTCAGCAGCACGGCGGCGAATACCGCCGCGAACAGCACGCTCAGCAGCTCGATGCTCACGACGCGCGGCTTTCGGGCCGTGCCACGCCGCTGTCACGCAGCAGGTTGGCGATGCCTTGCAGGAGCAGGAGCGCGGCGGCCACGGGAATCGCGAATTTGACCGGCCAGATCGGCGGATTCCACGGCGTGCCGGTGCCTTCGCCCTGCGCAAACGAGGTCCATGCCATCGTGGTGCCGACCCAGAGGAGCCCGCCCGCATAGAGGAGGAAGAAAAGGAAGGTGCAACAGTCGAGGATCACGCGCACCCTGGGCGCGAGGCGATCGTAGACGAGGTCGATGCGCACGTGGCGGCGATGCGCCAGCCCGTATCCGCCGCTGATCAGATAGGCGACCGCCGACAGGTAGATCGTCGTCTCGTTGCTCCACCGCGTCCCCTGGCCGAACGCGCCGCGGGAAACGACCTCGTAGAGGACCGCCAGCGTGACGCCGAAAATGGCGAGCGCCCAGAAGCGCCCGACCCAGCTGTTCAGGCGGTCGACGCCATCGCAGTAGCGGTCGGCCAGCGACAGCGGAGGCGGCGCGCCGCCTCCGCCGGCCGCGCGCGCATCCGCTGTCAAGCCACGACCTTCAGTTCCCTGAGCCAGGCGAGTTGCGAGTCGTAGGCCGCCTTCGCCAGCGGCGTCTTCTTCGACCATTCCTCCCAGGTGTGCAGCGCCAGCGGACGGATCTTCGCCATCTCGGCCTCCGACCATACCGCCGCGTTGACGCCCTTGGCCGCCAGCTCCCTCGCCACGCGCGCATCGTCGACCGCGACCCGCTGGACCTGGTCCCACGTCCATTCGCGCACCGCGGTGGACAGCAGCGCCTTCAGATCGTCGGGCAGTTTCTTCCAGGCGTCCATGTTGACCGCGAAATCCTGCATCGGCAGCGAGTGGTACAGCTTGGTCGGGTACTTGGCAATGGCGTGGAAGCCCATGCGCTCGTTCATCGACAGCGTCGCCCAGTCGGCGGCGTCGACGACGCCTTTGTCGAGCGCGGAATACACCTCGCCGCCGGGAAGCACGACGATCGACGCGCCCAGCGTGGTGAGAATCTCGGCGGTCATCCCCTGCGGCGAGCGGAACTTGACGCCCTTGAAGTCCTCCATCCGGTTGATCGCCTTCTTCGACACGATGGACTCCACGCCCCACCAGCTGGCGCCGACCGGATAGATGTTGTACTTGGCGTAGGCCTCGCGCAGCATCTGCAGGCCGCCCCGGTGATAGAACCACGCCTCGACCTGCCAGGGATGCTGATAGCCGAACACGAAATCGCTGATCACCGCCAGGCCGGCGTCCTTGCCGGTCCAGTAGCCCGGCCATGACGCCTGCGCCTGCAGTACGCCGGCCGACACCGCATCGAGCGTCTCGAATGCGCCCGTCACCGCGCCGGCGGCGAACGGCTGTATCACCAGCCGGCCATTGGAGGCAGCCTTCACGCGGTCGCAGAAGTCGACAAAACACTTCTGGGTGAGCTCCGCCGCGCTCCACAGCGTCTGGCAGCGCCATGTGGTCACCGCCTGCGCCCGGACGATCGCAGGCGCGCCGGCAATCGTGCCACCAGCGCCTGCGACCGCCGCGGTTTTCAGGAATTTCCTTCTGGACACGGACATGCTCGACCTCCTTTGCGTTGGACACGGCGTCGGGTGGCTGCCGCCGCGGACCCGGACGCCGCGTCCCGGTCGCGTACGCTGATTCGGTGCCGCTGCTCCGGCCCGCTTCTGATATTTCAATAACATACTAAGCACGCTATTTCGGGACTGTCAACGGCCCGGCGTGCGAGCTCAAACATATTCATGATATGTTAACGGACGATACGCGCGTCCGGAGGATACCGCCATGCTCAAGCTGCTGTCCGCAGCCGCCGTCGAAGCCTTCGGGCGCGACGGCTACTATTCGCCGATTCGCGCGACGTCCGCGGACGACGCGCGCCAGTACCGCGATGCGCTCGAAGCGCACGAGGCGAAGGCCGGAGCGCCCCTGCAGGGCAACTGGCGGCACAAGACCCACCTGCTGTTCACCTGGGCCGACGCGCTGGTCCATCATCCGCAGATCGTCGATGCCGTCGAGGATGTGATCGGCCCGAACATCCTGTGCTGGACGACGAATTTCTTCATCAAGGAAAGGAAGAGTCCGGGATTCGTTTCCTGGCACCAGGACTCGACCTACTGGGGCCTGGAACCCGACGATGTGGTCACCGCCTGGGTGGCGCTCACCGAAGTCACGCCCGAGAACGGCTGCATGCAGGTCATTCCGGGCAGCCACAGGATCGACCAGCTGCCGCATCTTGATACCTTCCACAAGGACAACCTGCTCTCGCGCGGCCAGGAGATCGCGGTCGACGTGGACAAGTCGAAGGCCGTCAGCCTGGCGATGCGCGCCGGGGAAATGTCGCTGCACCACATCAAGCTGGTGCACGGTTCCGACCCCAATCGCAGCGACGACCGCCGGATCGGCTTTGCCATCCGTTACATACCGACTTACGTGCGCCAGACCAAGGTGCGCGATTCCGCTACGCTCGTCCGCGGCGTCGACACGGTCGGCGCATTCGACCACGAGCCGCGACCGCGCCGGGACCTCGACGATGCGGCGCTGGCGGCGCACGCCGATGCGATCGACCGTCAGGTGAGGGCGCTGTACCAGGGCACCGAGAAGACCGCCTTTCGCGCCTGAGCGCGGCGCGGGCGGCAGGGAAGAGATCATGGCCGAAGAACGCAGGAAGCTCACCGTCCCCGACCTGGCCCTGCGCAAGAAAGCGGGCGAGAAAGTGGTCATGGCCTCGATTCCGGACTATCCGTCCGCCGTCTGGGCCGAGCGCGCGGGCATCGACATCGCGGCGGTGGGCGACAGCCTCGGCATGGTCACCTACGGTTTCGCCAACACGCTGCCGGTAACCATCGACATGATGATCGCGCACGCGCAGGCGGTTCGCCGCGGCGCGCCGAATTGCCTGATCCTGGTTTCGATGACGTATGGCAGTTACGCCACCCCGGACCTCGGCGTGGCCAACGCGCTGCGCCTGATGAAGGAGGGCGGCGCCGACATCGTGAAGATGCAGGGCGGCGCGGAAAAGGCGCACATCATCCGGGCGATCGCCGATGCCGGCGTGCCGGTGATGAGTCATGTCGGGATGTGTCCGCATTTCGTGCACCAGTATGGCGGCTTCAAACTGCAGGGCCGCACCGCCGCCGAGGCAATGCGGATCATCGACGATGGATTGGCGATCGAGGCTGCGGGCGCGGTCGGATTCGAGGTCGAAGCGGTGCCGGCGCCGGTGGCCAAAGCCGTCGACGACGCGGTGAAGATCTTCACCTTCGGTATCGGCGCCGGCCCGGCCAGCTGCGGCCAGCTCCTGCTCGCGTTCGACCTGCTGGGCGTATTCGATCAGTTCAAGCCGAAGTTCACCAAGCGCTATGCGCAGGTCTCCGAGATCGCCGTCGACGGCCTCCGGCGCTTCGCCGCCGAGGTGCGCGAGGGGAAGTTCCCGGACGCCGATCACTCCTACGGGATGAAGCCGGAGGAGGAGCACGAGCTCGCTCGGCTCGTCGCCCAGCGCGGGCGCTGAATGCCGGCCGGGGGCATCCTGCCACTCCCCGGGTCGGGCCGACGGGCGATGCCTGCGCGGGTCGAGCGAGCACGGCGCGCGGGCAAGCGACCCTGGTCGCACGCCGATGTTGCAGATGATGCTTGGCGTGCAGTCAGCGGGCCCGCGCCGCGGGTTCCGGCCGCCGCATCAGCGTCAGCGCGAGGAGCGCCGAGGCGACCATCAGGAACAGGCTGACGGCGTTGAGGACCGGGCTCGCTCCCTCGCGCATCCGGCCGTACATCATGACGGTCAGCGGCGGGTCCGAGCCGACCAGCATCAACGTCGTGTTGAAGTTCTCGAACGACATCAGGAACGAGATCGCGGCGGCGCCGATCAGCGCCGGCTTGAGGTACGGCAGCGTGACGGTCCGCAGCACGGCGAGGTGCGAGGCGCCGAGGTTGTACGCGGCCTCTTCGAGCGCCGCGTCGAAGCGCTTCAGCCGCGCGGCGATGGTCAACGTCGCGATCGACACGATGTACGAGAACTGGCCCGCCACGACAAGCGGCAGGCCCGGGCGCAGGAAGTCGAGTTCGAGGCCCCAGACGTCGTCGGCGAACTGCGCGAGGCGGCTGGCGAACGCCAGGATCGAGATGCCGAGGATCACCCCGGGAATCACCAGCGGCGAGAGCATCAGCAGCGACAGCGCGGACTTGCCGCGAAACCGCGCGCGTTCGAGCAGGAACGCGTTGGCGGTGCCGGCCAGCACCGACAGCGCGGTCACCCACGCGGCGACGACGACACTGGTGCCGATGCTCTTCAGCAGCGGCGCATCTTTGAGGAGTCCGGTGCGCCCGCCGCCGCCGGCGCCGAAGAACCAGTCCAGCGTGAACCCGCGCCACGGCGGCGCCGGGTAATTCGCATCGTTGAACGCAAACGCGGCGACGACGACGAGCGGCACGAACAGGAAGACGAAGAAAGCGGCCACATAGCCGGCCATGCCGAAGCGAACCGCGGGCGATCGCGGCAGCGAAGGGATCATGCGCGCCGCATCACGTCGGTGAGCCGCTGGCCGGTCAGCAGCAACGCCACCCACACGATCGCCGTGGACAGCACCAGCAGCAAAAACCCGAACGCCGCACCCTGCTCCCAGTTGAAGCGCGTGATGAACTGCGTGTAGATCTGCTCGGTGAACCAGAGCGAGTTCTTGCCGCCGAGCAGCGTGGGCGTCAGGTAGTTGCCGAGTGTGAGCATGAAGACGACGATCGACCCGGCGGCGATGCCCGGCGCCGCGTGCGGGATCACGATCTCGCGCAGGATCGACCACCCGCTGCCGCCCAGGTCGTACGCCGCCTCGATCAGCGCGTCGTCGAGACTTTCCAGCGCATTGACGAGAGGCACCACCATGAACAGCATCGACGTGTAGACGAGGCCGGTGAGGATCGTCGCATCGTGGTAGAGCAGCTCCGGCGGCGCCGCGGCGAGCCCGAGGTCGGCGAGCACGCGCGGCAGCACCCCCGATTCCCGCAGCAGGATCATCCAGCCCAGCGTGCGCACCGTCTCGCTCACCCAGAACGGGATGAGGCAGAGGATGAACAGCACCGACTGCGTCCGGCCGCGCGCGATTTTCGCGATGTACCACGCGACCGGAAAGGCGATCGCCAGCGTGCAGACGGTGGCCAGGATCGAGATCACCGCGGTGCGCACGAAGGTGTGCCAGTACAGCGGCTCGTCGATGAACGTCCGGTACTGCCTGAAGCTCCACTCGTAGACGCGCGGCGCGACCCGCGCGCGCAGTGAAAGCATGGCGAGATCGAGATGCGGCAGCACGATGAGGCCGACGAGCCAGACTGCCGCCGGCGCCAGCAGCAGGATCAGCGCGAGCCGCGAGCGCGGTGCGCCGAGATCGGCAGCGGCGTCAGCCGCCATGTCCGGCCGCACCAAAGCAGACCGTAGCCCGGGTTGAGCGAAGGCGAAACCCGGGCGGTGGCTCAGCCGCCATGGTCGGCCGCGCGAAAGCAGACGGCAAGCTGCGGTTCGAAGCCGAACGCAATCGTCTCGCCGACGGCGAGATCGGAGAAACGTCCCGTCTGCGGCAGTGCAATCCGGATCTCGCCGCGCGTCTTTTCCTCGCGCACGAGCACCGCCGAATTCGCGCCGTCGAACAACAGGCTCTCCACGCGGCCGGCGAGGCGTTGCGCCGCCGCCGGCAGTTCTGCGGGGTCGCGCGCGAGGGCGATGGTTTCGGGCCGCACGTACGCCTCGACGACGTCGCCGGCGGCAATCGCACCGTTTGCCGCGGCACGCACGGTGAGGTCGCCGGCAAGAGCGATATCGACGACCGCGCCGTCGACTCGCGTCGCCCGCCCGGCCAGGCGGTTGTTGGCACCGACGAAGCCCGCGACAAACGGCGTCCGCGGCCGGTAATAGAGTTCCTGCGGCGTGCCGACCTGCTCGAAGCGCCCGGCATTCATCACCGCGACGTGGTCGGACAGCACCAGTGCCTCCGACTGGTCGTGCGTGATGTAGACAAACGTCGTGCCAAATTCCGCCTGCAGCTCTTTCAGCTCGATCTTCATGTGCTCGCGCAGCTTCAAGTCGAGCGCGCCAAGCGGCTCGTCGAGCAGCAGCAGCGTCGGCTCGAGCACGAGGCAGCGCGCTATGGCGACCCGCTGCTTCTGGCCGCCGGAGAGTTGGTCGATGCGCTTGTCGGCGGCCCCCGGCAGGCCGACCCGCGCCAGCATCTTCGCGACGCGATCGCGGATCCCGGCGCGGGCGACACCGCGCCGCGCGAGGCCATAACCGACGTTCTCGCCGACGCTCATCATCGGAAACAGCGCGAGGTGCTGGAACACCATGTTGGCGGGCCGGCGGTTCGGCGCGACGCCGCGCATCGAGCGGCCGCCGATGCGGACGTCGCCTTCGTCGGGCGGGAGGAATCCGGCGATCAGCCGCAGCAGCGTGGTCTTGCCGCAGCCGGACGGTCCGAGGATCGAGAAAAAACTGCCGCGCGTCACCGTGAAGGACAACGCATCGACCGCCAGATGGCTGGCGTAGCGTTTGGTGACGCGGTCGACGTCGAGATCCGGCTGCATGAGGTCCGCAAGGAGGGGCGAGCCGATGACCGAAATGAGCGACGGCGCGCTCGCGCACGCCGTCGTCGCCGGCCCGGCCCGCGCCGGGTTCAGCGTGGCTTCAGTTGGCCGCCTTCACGCGGTCGAGCACCTTGCCTTCGATGTCCTCGATGCCGGGCGGCACGGCGGGATACCACTTGATGTTCTTCAGCAACACTTCGGGAAAGCTCTGCGCGAACTGGGCCTTGAGCTTGGGATCCATCAGCTGTTCGGCGTCTTTCGCCGCAGTGAAGTTGCCTGCCGATTTCGCCACCCGGGCGGCGATCTCCGGCCGCATGTTGAAGTTGATCCAGGCGTACGCCGCGGCATCGTTCCTGCCCTTCGCCGGCAGCGCAAAGGTGTCGATCCAGCCCAGCGCGCCGGAGCGCGGCGCGATGTAGCGGATGTCCGGATTCTCGTCGTTCAGCTTCCAGCCGCCGGTGTCCCACATCATCGCCCCCACGATCTCCTTCGTGCGCATGCCGTTCAGCAGCTGGTCCTTGTTGTCCCAGAAGAACTTGAGATTGGCCTTGCACGCGATCAGCTTCTTGCCCATGTCGTCCATCAGCAGGGCGTAGGCTTTCGGGTCCTTGTACAGCGCGAACGGGTCCTTGCCGCTGGCGAAAGCGAAGGCGAGCAACGTCGGCCGCTTGAGCCGCACGCTGGTCTTGCCCTTGTATTCGGGCTTGCACAGGTCTTCGTAATCCATCATCTGCGCGAGCTTGGTGTTGACCACGAGGCCGTCGGTGCCCCAGATGTGCGGGAGCCCGTAGACCTTGCCGTCGAGCGTGGTGTTTTTCTTGGTCGCGTCGAGCATCGAGGGAATGAACAGTTCGCCCTTGATCTTGCCGAGATCCATCGGTTTGTAGATGCCAAATTCCTGCTGCGGCCCGGCGATACGATCCTGCGACGGCTGGGTGAGATCGAAGCCGGCGCCACCGGTGGCGCGCAGCTTGGAGATCATCTCTTCGTTGTTCGACAGCGTGACCTCGACGTCGATCCCGGTTTCCTTCTTGAAGTCGGCGATCACGTCGGCGGGGACGTAGTCGGCCCAGGTGAGCAGCCGCAGCTTGTTGTCCTGGGCGCTCGCCGAATGGGCGACCGAGAATATGAGAAGACCTGCGGCGAGTATTGCGCGTGGCAGTTTCATGACAACCTCCGGATCTCGATCGTTGTTATCCTGGCGGGCGGCGGGCGGCACAACGTGCCAAGCTTACCGCAAGTTCCGGCGTGCGGTGCCGGTGCACGCGCGAAAAGCGTCGCATAATGGCTCCGTCGAATGCCTCGCGTCCGCACCCCGTGACCCGGCAACGCCTGCCCTACGCTCGTACCGCGACCCACGCCGCACCGGAGGAACAGGCCCTCCTGTTGCAGTTCGTGGTGCTGTCGCTGTTGCTGCACATTCTCGTGGTCCTCGTCTTCGGCAGCCGGGTCAGCGGCAGCGACCGGCGCGGCGATGGCGCGTCCGGGGCCCTGGACGTCACGTTGCGGCGGTTGTCGCCGGAACGCGGCTCCGGATTCACGCTGGCGCCCGGTGCGGATTCGCCGTTGCCGGGGTCGGCGCTGCTGCGCCGACTCCGCGGGGTGCCTGCGGCGGCCGTCCCTTCAGCCGCGCCGGTCCCGGCGACCGCGCCGCCCGGCGACGCGCGCCCCGCTCCGGAGACCGCGCCGCCGGAAGTGCGGCCCGCGCCGGAAGCGGTGCCCGTTACGCCGCCGCCGGCGTTCGAGGCCCTGCCGCGTCTCGATCGGAACGCGCCGGAGGAAGTCGACAGGCCGCTGACGCCTCCCGTCGCCCCGCCGCCGATCGAACGGATCGCGCCGGCGAAGTCCACGCCGGATTTGCTGCCACCGCTCGAACTGCCGCCACCGGCGCCGATCGAGCGGATCACCCCGGCGAAGGTCAAGCCGGATCTGCTGCCACCGCTCGAACTGCCGCCACCCGCACCGATCGAGCGCATCACCCCGGCGAAGGTCAAGCCGGATCTGCTGCCACCGTTCGAACTGCCGCCACCCGCACCGATCGAGCGCATCGCCCCGGCGAAGGTCAAGCCGGATCTGCTGCCACCGCTCGAACTGCCGCCACCCGCACCGATCGAGCGCATCGCCCCGGCGAAGGTCAAGCCGGATCTGCTGCCACCGCTCGAACTCCCGGCGCGCGAGATGCCGCTGGCGGCACCCATCGAGCGCGTCACACCACCAGGAATCGAACGCGAACTGGCGCCGCCCGGTGCCGGGGCAGCGCCGAAGAGTGAGCCAGTCGACACCGCCCCGCGCGCGCCTCGTGCCGCGCCTGCGGCCAGCGCCACCGACCGGCTCCCGGCCCACGAGGCGCCGGCGCGAAGTGGGCCCTCACCTGCGGCAGCGGCCCCGCGGGCGCGTGATGGGATTCCCGACGCCGAGGAGGAGGCCTTCAAGCCGCGCGGGGACGTCGGCGCCCCGGCCTCCGCGCCAACCGGCGTGCCGCGGCTCGATCTCGAGGCGACGCGCCGGCGCGCGCGCGAGATCGCCAGCGAAGCGCCGGGCTCGCGCGGACTGCTGCCCCTGTTACCGTCACCGCCCGCGGAAACGCGCAAGCCGAATCTGGCCGATGCCATCGCCAAGGCCGCCAAGCCGGACTGCCGCACCGCCTACGCCGAACTCGGCCTGCTTGCGATCCCGCCGCTCGTCGCGAGCACGGTAGGCAACGGCGGCTGCCGCTGGTAGCGCCGCGAGCACAGCCGCGGCGCGTTTTTTCGTTACTGCAGCCGCGGCTTGCGCAGGAAATCGGTGCGGTTGCCGGCGCGCACCACGACCTGCACCCGCGAGCCGCCGCGCAGCAGCGTCAGCGGGACTTCCGTGCCGGGCGGGCCCTGCCGCCACACGCGACGGAAGAACTCGGCGAGTTCGGAGACTCGCTCGCCGGCGACCTCGGCCACGATATCGCCGGGCTGCACGCCGGCCTGCTCCGCCGGTCCGCGATCGGCGAGGGCGCTGACGACGAGCCCACCGTCGTAATCGACCGTGTACATGCCGAGCCAGGCGCGGCCGGGACCGGGGGGCCGGCCCGACGCCACCATCGCGTCTTCGATGGGCGCGAGCAGGTCGATCGGCACGAACATGTTGCCCTTGACCGTCTCGCCGTCGAATTCCTCCTGCACGAACAGCGAGCCGATGCCCACGAGGCGCCCGCCATCGTCGACGAGCGCGGCGCCGCTCCATGCCGGATGCGGCGGCGTCGTGAACAGAGCCTCGTCGAGCACGTATTCCCAATAGCCGGCGAAGCCGCGCTTCGCGAACACCTGCGTGGCGAGCGCGTGCCGCCGGCCACCGCCGCCGATGACGATGACGTCGTCGCCGGCGTCGAGCGTCGCGGCCGAGCCGCGGGCGAGCGGGGACACCGGCAGACGGCCGAGCGGCAGCACCAGCCCCAGGCCGGAGGCGAAGTCGTAGGCGAGCGGATGCCCGGCCACCACGGTGCCGTCGTTGGTCGTGATCCAGAGGGATTCGGCCTCGGCGATCAGGTAACCGATCGTCACGATCAGTCCGTCGTCACGAATCACCGTGCCGCTGCCGACACGCTCGGTGCCGAGGATCGCCGCGGTGAACGCGTCGTCGGGGATCTGCGCCTTCAGCATCACGACGGCGTCGAGCGCGGCCGGCAGATCGAACGCCACATCGTCCGGCTGCGGCTGCAGGTGCGCGGGGCAGGACCAGTCGGAGGAGTCGGTCATAATGGGGTCAGGTTAACACTTCCGAAATGGGGTCATTTCCCAAATGGGGTCAGGTTCACTTTTCAGCGTCGTGCGCCGGA
>Ga0315287_10007999_pt1 | contig 10643 bp, 7 predicted proteins | sample YL17G11_0_MG_FD_205037 | JGI IMG/M metagenome (GOLD analysis project Ga0315287, IMG submission 205037) | Sediment microbial communities from Yellowstone Lake, YNP, Wyoming, USA - YL17G11_0 | ecosystem: Environmental > Aquatic > Freshwater > Lake > Sediment | place: USA: Wyoming | collected...
TGTCGATCAAGAACATGGTCCTGGGCGCGCCGCTGCACCAGCCGCCCAAGGAAACGGCACGGTGGAACGACAAGCGCCGATACCACGTCGGCATCCGCCAGAGCCTGTACAACATGTTCCTGACCGCGCAGCGGCTGCAGCCGAACTGGGGCGCCACCGTCATCGACGGCTTCGAGGGGATGGAAGGCAACGGGCCGGCGGCAGGCACGCCTGTCCCGTCGCGTGTGGCCATCGCGTCGACGGACTACGTCGCCGCCGACCGCGTCGGCGCGGAGTGCATGGGCGTCGACGCCAGCTGGCTGGGATGGCTGAAGTACAGCGGCGAGGTCGGCCTCGGGCAGGCGGATCTCTCCAGGATCGACGTCCGCGGCGCGTCGATCGCGTCGGTCAGGAAGGAGTACCGCCTGCACCCCGACATCGATCTGATGTTGAAATGGCGCGGGCCGATGGAGGAGATGCCGCCCAACCTCGGTTGGAACCGGCCCATCTTCGAGCACTACCCGGTGGAGATCGTCTAGGCGGCGCAGTGGGACGAAGATTGACGGCCAAGCGGGTGATTGGGGGGCACATGGCATACAAATCGTCACGAAGAGACTTCCTGGCAGCGGCCGGACTCGCGCTGCCGACCGTCGCATTCGCGTCCATCGACAAGTCCCGGCAGGCTCCCACGCTCCCGTCGCCGGCGTCCGGGTTCAGCTATCGCGTGCTCGGAAAGACCGGGCTGAAGGTGACCAGCCTCGGGTTCGGGTGCATGATCACGTCGGACCCGAGCGTGATCGAAAGAGCGGCGGACCTCGGCATCACGTACTTCGATACCGCGCGCGGCTACCAGAACGGAAACAACGAGCGGATGGTCGGGGCCGCGCTCAAGTCGAAGCGGACGAGCATCACGCTGTCCACCAAGACGCAGGCGAAGACCAAGGAAGAGGCCCTGCAGCACCTCGACACGAGCCTCGCGGAGCTCGGGACCGATCACGTGGACGTGTGGTACCTTCACGCCAAGAGCAAGCCCGAGGACCTGACCGACGAACTGCTGGAGGCGCAGCAGATCGCCAAGAAGGCCGGCAAGACGCGGTTCGTCGGCGTCAGCACGCACGGAGGACAGCCCGAGCTCTTCCCGGCGGTGATTCAGAAGCTGCCCCACTTCGACGTGATCCTGACGTCCTACAACTTCACGATGGATCCGAAGATGGACGAGCTCATCGCCTCCGCGGTGAAGCAGGGCATCGGGATCGTCGCGATGAAGGTGATGGCCGGCGGGTTCCGCAGGGCGAAGCCGGGCGACAAGCAGACCGAGATCCTGAAGCGGGAAGGGGCGATGCTCGCCGCCCTGAAGTGGGTGCTGAAGAACACGGATGTCGCCACGACGATTCCGAGCATCACGGACAACGAGCAGCTGGAGGAGAACCTGACGGCCATGTCGGCCGCGTTCTCCGACGCGGACCGGAGGATCCTCCTGGCGCAGCTGGACCACATCGGCCCGCTCTACTGCCGGATGTGCGGCAGCTGCTCGGGCCAGTGCCCGAAAGGGCTGCCGGTCTCCGACGTCATCCGCTACGCCAGCTACTCGGACGGCTACGGCCAGTTCCAGCTGGCGCGCGAGAGCTTCATGGCGCTGCCGGCGGCCATCAGGTCCGTGCGCTGCAGTGACTGCGCCACCTGCGCGGTGCACTGCCCGAACGGGGTCCGCGTAACCGAACGGCTGCAGGTTGCGCAGGAGCTCTTGGCATGAGGCTGGCTGTACTCGTCCTGTCGCTGCTCGTCTCCGCCGGGACGGCGGTGGCCCAGGTGCCCCCGTGCACGGCCGTCCCTGGCTGGACACAGCAGGGCGATGCCCGCAGCTACGACGCCGACAACCTCTTCGAGTACATGAACGGGAACGCCGAGGGGTACCTGCTGTACCACTTCGTGCGGATGAAGGGGATCACCTGCGCATCCGGCGACACGACCCTCACGATCGACGTCTCCGAGTTCGAGGACGCCGAGTTCGCCTACGGCATGTTCACGTCCACGCGCGACCCGCGGACACCGACGGAGAGGATCGGCGTGAACGGCCAGGTGACCCCGCGGAAAGGGTTCTTCACCAAGGACAAGTACTACGTCGAGATCGCTGCCAACCCGGAGAAGGACCATTCGGCCACCCTGAGGGCCTTTCTCTCCATCATCGAGAAGGGCATCCAGGGGCGGACCACGCTCCCCGACGCCTTCGGATGGTTCCCGGCCGAGAACCTGGTCCCGGATTCGATCCGGCTGGTGCCCGAGAGCGTGCTCGGGCTGCGGCTGCTGAAGAGCGGATACGTCGCCCAGTACCAGGCTGGCAAGGGCTTCCTGGTGCGGGAATCGTCGCCGGACTCCGCCGCACAGGTATTCACGAAACTCAAGGCGCGCTTCAGCCAGGCGTCGCCGGCCTCAATCGGAGACGAGGCGTTCACGGCCACTGACAAGTACCTGAACGGCGTGAGCGTGTTCCGCAAAGGCGCCTTCATCGGCGGGTTCGCCAATCTGCCGGAAGGCCGCAACGGCGTCGCGGAGTCGGAGAAGCTCGCAGCGAACGTGAGGTGACGCGGCGCCCGTTGAGGTGCTGCGCTACACGCTCAATGGCCTGCCCGGGTGGCCACCCACACGCCGCCGACGATCACCGCTCCCCCGGCAATCGATGCCACGGTGATCGGCTCCTTCAGCACCACCGCCGCCACCATCACGGTCACGACGGGCTCCAAGTACAGGAGGCTGCCGACGTGCGCCGTCGGCAGGACGCGGAGCGCGTCGTACCAGTAGGCGTACGCGAGGCCCGAACAGCACACGCCGAGAAAGACGATGGAGACCCATCCGGCCGAGGTCAGCCTGCCGACGGCGCTCAGCTGCCCTGACAGGACCCACGGGATCGCCGCGAAGAGCCAGCCTGCCGCCATGACGTAGAGCAGCATCGACGCCGCGGGGCTGCGCTGCAAACCCCGACGCGAGTAAACCGAGAAGAGCGCCCACGTGATGGTGCTGGCCGCCACGAGCACGTCGCCAGTCGTGCCCGCCCCGCCGATGACGAGGGCGCCAGGCCGGCCGCCGGAGACGACCACGAGGACGCCTGCGGCGCCGAGCGCGATGCCCAGCGCCTGCCTGCCGCCGAGCCGTTCCCCGAGCACGATCCATCCGACCACGGCCATTGCCAGCGGTGTCGCCGTGATAATCCACGACGTCGTCGACGCCTGGGCGGTGATGAGCCCCGTGACCTGCAGGAGCTGGTGGAGCGTGATGCCGATGGCTCCGAGGGCGGCGAAGCGCAGCACGTCGGACCGCGCAGGCAGGTTGAAGTCACCGCGCCTGGCCGTCGCAGCGGCCAGCACCAGGATGCCGATGCCGAACCTCAGGCAGATCACCGTGAAGGGGTCGGTCTCGCGCACCGCAATCTTCGTCGCGATGAACGACCCGCCCCAGACCGCGACGGCGAAGAGGCCGCCCGCGTAGGCGCGAGAGGCGCTGGGCCGCGGCGGCGAGTCAGGAGGATCGAGCGTCAGGAGGTACTCCCCGTCAGGGAGGCGGTCAAGCGGGAGATCCAGCCGGTAGTCGGCCTGCCGCTCTCCGCGGTGCTCCTCATCGCAGAGCGGACCTCCAGGGTCGATCTCAGTGCAGAACCGATTCGAAGAAGGCCTTCATCGCAGCCGCGTAGTAGACGCCGTACCTGGCGAAGGTGGCCTTGGTCTGCTCGTCAGGTTTCCAGTCGAAGAACGCGTGGCCCGCGCCGCCGACCTGGATGTACTCCGCGCGTTGTCCCGCCTGGACCAGCGCGTCCAGGAACTCCTGGGCGTCCTCGTGGCGAACGAGCCGGTCATTCGTGCCGCGCACCTGGAACTGCGGCACCGCCCGCTCCTTGGCGGAGGGGATGTGTGAGAGCGGCGCCACCGCTGCCTTCCACGAATCGTCCGCGGCGGGATCGTCCGCGTACGTGTTGAGCCGGGCTGCGCTGAAGACTCCGTAACTCGGCGCCGCCGCCTTGATGGCCGCTACCATCTCGGTGCGAACCTGCTCCACCGTTTTGTGCGTCGGCACGTAGGTGGGCATGTACTCGAAGACGCCAGGCGATTTGCCGAAGCCGCGCGAACCGATCATGCCCGTCAGGAGGGATGCCGCCGCGGACAGATGCCCGCCGGCGCTGTCGCCGGTGACCCCAATCCTGGTCGGATCACCGCCGTACTGCGTTGCATGCTCCATGATGTGCGCGATACCGCCGAACACGTCTCCGAGGAGGTTCGCCATCGTGTTGCCCGTGGCGTCACCGTCTTCCTTGCCAGCCCAGCGGTAGTCCATCGAGAAGACCACGAACCTGCCGCCCTTGGTGAGTTCTCTGGCGAGCCCGCGCATGATGTTCTCGTCGTTGGCCACCCAACCGCCGCCATGGATGATGACGATGATGGGCAGGTTCCGCGCCCCCTTCGGCGAGAAGACGTCGTACTTCAACGGCTTCACGCCCGGCTTGGCATACACGACATCCTGCGTCACGTCGAGGTGATCCACAGCCGCTTCCTCGACGAACGACGCCCCAACCCGCTTGTCCCGGTCGATGGTGACCGCACACTCGCGCGTCATGCTCTCGTGATACATCTGCCCGAATCGGCCCGGCACGGAGTACCACGTCGAGTCCAGCACGTACCCGCGGTCCGGCGTCGCTTTCAACGTGACCACGGTGCCGGCGGGATACTTGCCGTCGGCCGGCAAGGCCGGAACCAGCTGAAGTGTCCCGTGAACCGGCGGCACGACAGTGACCGTGAACGACGCCGATTGCGCATGGACAGCGGCGAGTGTCACGACTGACACCGTGGCGACGGCAAGCGCATCGAGAACGGGATTGACCATGTAGATGTCTCCTGGCCGAGCCGAGCGGCGCGATGAGCAGATCGCAATGTCACCGAGCCGCGGCGCTGCCGGGAGCATACACCAAGGACCAGCCTGTCGTTCTCGCGATGCGGAAACGTCCCTGGCCGCGGTGTCGACCGAACAGGCGACAGGCCTGCGGCGTTGACACCACCACACCCCGGTGGTAAGAACCAGCCTCATGACGACGCGAGCCCTCGTCACCCTCGTCTTCCTGTCGTCCGCCTCCGTGTCGTATGCGCAGGACACGTCCAGGCAGGCGGTCCCGCCGCCGGGTCCGGTCGCGGCGGAGCGCTCCATCGAGGATCTGAACCTCCTCGGCGCGGCCGTCAGCAATCCACCGTTCACGGACACCATCCTCGGGGCGGACTCCGCGTTTCGGCGCGTACTGTTCCAGCACGGCCTTGCGCTTCGGGCGAACGTGGTTCCCCGCTTCACGGTGAATCTGCTGGATGGGCCGGTGCCGGAAGCCGAGCAACGCTACATCGGCCATCGGCCGACGTTCATCTGGGGCTTGAATCCGGTCTTCACGGCCGACCTGAGACAGCTCCGCCTCGAGCACGCGCAGCTCAACGTGGGCTTTGCGTGGAAGTGGGCCACCTGGGGCCCGGCGGGGCCGAACGCGACGGCGGTATCGAGCCTGTATCTGTTCAAGCGCTGGGGCGATCGTCGCGTCGAAATGAAGGCGGGCTACAACATCAACGACCAGGAGTTCGTCGGGCTCCAGGTGGGAGGCTCGAGTTCGACGGGCGCACAGGGAGTGTACGCCGTGCTGCCGTTCGAGGTGGGCATGTCGTACTACCCGCTGATGGCCCCCTCGCTCAACTTCCGCTTCCGGGGGCCGGGGCGCACGTACTACAAGACCGCCGCGCAGCGGAGCCTGGATGCCGCGGGAGGACAGTCAACGATCGATCGCAATCCGTCGGGACTGGAGTTCCTCCAGGAGGGCAACGGCCTGCTGCTCATCAACGAAGTCGGATTCCAGCGGCCCTCGAGCGCCGGCACGCGTCAAGCCTGGTTCCGTGCTGGCTACTTGTGGAACAGCACGCTCTACACGAACAAGGGGACGGGGGAACAGGAGAGCGGCAACTACTGCGCGTACGCCCTGATCGACCTCCAATTGCGCGCGCCTGAGCCGGCCCGCCCGAGCCAGGGACTTTGTCCGGAGCGAGGGGCGGCGATCACGCCTCGGGTCGACGTCGCGTTGACGACGACGGCGTACTTGATCGTGTACCTGTAAGAGGAGAGGTGACCGATGAATCGTCGTCTGCAGAAGATTGGTTGGTTGGCCGTGCTCGTCCTGCACAGCTCGCTGGCACTTGCGCAACCTGCCCCCGCACCCGCCCGCCCGGGTCCCTTCGGGCCCCGAGGGCCTGTCGTCGTGTCACCGGAACTCCTTCCGGATGGGCGCGTGACGTTCCGCGTCCTGGCGCCGAATGCCTCGAAAGCGACGGTGACCGGCGAGGTCGCCGGAGGGATGGTCGCTGATCCGAACGCCGCGCCGCCGGCGCCGCCCGCGCCGGGCGCCGGTCCCGTGCCGTTCGCCATGCCACAACCCATCGAGATGGTGAAGGGGCAAGAAGGCGTCTGGTCCGTCACCACCCCACGCGCCGTGAAACCGGGGGCATGGCGCTATGCCTTCAATGTGGACGGCGCGACCGTTGTCGACTCGCGAAACGTCCGCACGTCGCCCAGCCAGACGCAGGTGCAAAGCCTTCTCGTCGTGCCCGGCGATTTCTCCGAGACGCGAGACGTGCCGCACGGCGCCGTCAGCCTGGTGCGCTACGTGGCCACGTCGCTCGACAATGCCCGCCGCGAGCTGTACGTCTACACGCCGCCCGGTTACGAAAAGAGCACGCAGCGCTACCCCGTGCTGTATCTCATCCATGGCGGCGGCGACACGGCTGCGTCCTGGTCGACCGTCGGCCGCGCCAACGACATCTTCGACAATCTGATCGCGGCAAAGCAGGCCGTGCCGACGATCGTCGTCATGCCGTCGGGGTGGACGCCCAGAGGCGGCCAGGTGATGACATCGGACGCCGCCAAGGACCCGTTCAACGACGAGATGATGAAGGACATCGTCCCGTTCATCGACTCGACGTACCGGACGATCGCGACGCCGGAGGCCCGCGCGCTGTCGGGCCTGTCGATGGGCGGCATCCAGACGCTCAACATCGGCCTCCACAACCTCGGCACGTTCAGATGGGTGGTGGTGATGAGCTCGGGCTGGATCAGCGAGGACGATCGCCAGTTCTTCTACAGGGCCGAGGCCGCTCGGATCCCGAAGTACAATGCGGCGCTGAAGCTGCTCTGGTGGGGGTGGGGCGAGACGGACATCGCGAGGGCCAATGGGCTGGCGGTGATCGAGACGTTCAGGTCGATGGGCGTGAAGATCGAGACCCGTGAGTCGCCTGGTGGCCACGAGTGGGCCAACTGGCGGTTGTACCTGTACGAGGTGGCACCCAGACTGTTCCGATGAGAGGCGGAGCCCAATGAAACCAAACCGACGAACGTTCGTGCAGACCCTGGGCGCGGGCGCGCTTGGCGCCGCGCTGCCCTCCGTGGCCGAGGGCCGGCAGGCAGCGCCGGCGCCGAAGGCCGCAGCGCCGGCCGCCGCGGGCGGTCCGGTCCTCGAGGTGGGCGACACGATCGCGGTCGCCGACACGGCGTACGGAAAGGTCCGCGGCTACAGGCTCAGGGGCATCTACTACTTCCTGGGGATGCCATACGGCGCCGATACGTCCGGCCCGAACCGGTTCATGCCGCCGCAGAAGCCGAAGCCCTGGACCGATGTGTTTCCCGCGCTGTACTACGGGCCGGTTTCTCCGCAGAACATGGAGAACCGCTACCGCAGCCCGTACGGCGCATTCCGCGACCACTGGAACTACTCCGATGCGACCGAGGACTGCCTGCGGATCAACGTCTTCACGCCGGCCCTCAAGGACGGCAAGAAGCGCCCGGTCATGTTCTGGATCCACGGCGGCGGCTTCACGGCGGGCAACGGGATCGAACACGACGGCTACAACGGTGAGAACTTCGCGCGGTTCGGTGACGCGGTGTTCTGCTCGATCAACCACCGGCTTGGCCCCGTCGGGTTCTGCAACCTCGCGGGCGTGGGCGGCGCGACGTTCGCGGCGTCCGGCAACGTGGGCATGCTCGACATCGTGGCCGCGCTCGAGTGGGTGCGCGACAACATCGCCAGCTTCGGCGGCGATCCGACGAACGTGACGATCATGGGCCAGTCGGGCGGCGGGGCCAAGGTGTGCACGCTGGCCGCGATGCCGTCGGCGAAGGGGCTCTTCCACAAGGCGGTGGTCCTGAGCGGCGCAAGCGTGCGGTCGGGCGAGAAGGACTACTCCGAGAAGCTCGGCAGCTACGTACTGAAGGAGGCCGGCCTCACGCCGGCCGAAATCGGCAAGCTGCAGGAGATGCCGTGGAAGCAGTTCTACGAAATCGCCACCACGGCCCAGCAGAAGCTCGCCAAGGAGATGGCGGCGTCGGGCCCCGCGACGGGCATGCGTTTCGGCTTCAGCCCGTCTGTCGACGGCACCCTCCTGCCGCAGCACCCGTTCTCGCCCGAGCCGGCGCCGACGGCGGCCGGCGTGCCCATGATGATCTGCTCGACGCTCAACGAGCAGGCGCCGGCGTGGACCGACGCGAAGCTCATGGACATCACCCTGCCCGAGGTGGCCGAGCGCCTGAAGCAGCGGGCCGGGTTCGGGGCGGGCTTCGGCGACAAGGCCATGGACGTCGTGCAGGCCTACGCGAAGGCGTTCCCCGACAAGAAGCCGGTCGAGATCTGGTCGATGGTCAGCAGCAACCGGCAGGGCGTCGTGACGCTGGCCGACGCCAAGGTGAAGCAGCCGGCGCCGGTCTTTGTCGCCTGGTTCAGCTGGCAGCCGCCGCTGTTCGACGGCCGCATCGGCGCGTTCCACTGCGTGGACATCTGCTTCTGGTACTACAACACCGATGTCATGCTCACCCACACCGGCGGCGGGCCGAGGCCGAAGGCGCTTTCGAGAAAGATGGCTTCGTCGCTCCTGCAGTTCATGAAGACGGGCGACCCCAACGGCCCGGGTCTGACGCCGTGGCCGAAGTACGGCGCGGCGAAGGGCGAAGTGCTGGTGCTCGACAACGTGTGCGTCGCGAAGAACGACCCGGACCGCGAGGCCCGGAAAGCACTGCCGAGAACGTGAGGACCCGTATGCACAGTAAGCGCGTGTTTCGGACGGCGGCGTGAAGCAGTACTGGATTGGCGTCTGACGACAGGGCCCATTCCCGGGGCGGTCCGGGAATGGGCCCATCCTTCCTAGGTTCTCCGCGGCGGCGCGGGCAGCAGCGACACCAGCGTGTCGTCGCGCAACGGGTAGCACTGGCTCGCCGCATCGAACACCATTGCATTCGGCGTCTCGGGCGTGTAGGGCTTGAACTCGAGGCCAGGCTGGCTCGGGTTGCCGGTGCGGGCGAAGTTGAGCCACGCCGTCGACACCTTGTCCTGCAGGGCGAGGGCGGCCGGCGCCCCGCCGGTCGCGATCCTGATCTGCGGCACGCCGAGCGCGTGAAAGACGAACGCGATCTCGGCGCAGTGGAACGACGTGATCCCGCCGTTCACCGGGTACTCATAGGCGAACAGGTAGTTGTAGACGGGCGTCGTGCCCTTCTCGAGCTTGCGCGCAAGCAGCCGCTTGACGCCCGGGCGTGAAGAGCCCGCGTAGTAGAGCACGTCGTGCACCTTCTTGCGCGGGAAGGCCTTCTTGAACTCGGCCACGACGTCGATCTTCTTGTCCTTGTATTCGGCGTCGAGCTTCTCGTCGATTTCCTTCTGAGTCCACTCGTTCTTGCGGCCGTCGCCTCTCGCAAGCGTCCCGGCCTGCTCGCTGAAGACGGCGCCCGCCATGAGCGGAATCGACGCGGCCCAGTCGCAGAACTCGCGCATGACGTACTGGTCGTCCGCAATCACTTCCCAGCCAACCCGTCCGGTGCCGCCCATCTCCTTCGCCACCGCCTGCTGCGCGGCAATGCCGGCGGCGAGCAGCTCCCTGTAGGGCACAGCCTTCAGTTTGTCGATCTGGCCGCCGGTGAGCCCGAGATACTTGAGCGTCGCGGCGGCGACGGCCTGCTGCGTCTTGATGCTCGCGGCCGGATCCGTGTCGCGGTAGTTGTTGCTGCCGCCGCTCTGCGCGACGACCTTGTGGAAGAGGCCCTTGGCGGCCGGCGTGTGCATCATCCGAACGACCTTCCCGCCGCCGCCCGACTGGCCGAAGATCGTGACGTTGCCTGGGTCTCCGCCGAAGGCCTCGATGTTGTCGTGCACCCACTGCAGGGCGGCCACCAGGTCTGCCGTCCCGGTGTAGCGGGAGTTGGCGTACTGAGGACCGTAGGCGCCGAGGTCGAGCGTCCCCAGGATGTTCAACCGGTGGTTCACGCTCACCGACACGACATCGCCGAATTCACAGAGGGTCTTCCCGTCGTAGGCGTAGGATTCGATCGAGGAACCATTGGTGAAGCCGCCCCCGTGCATCCAGACCATGACGGGCTTCTTCACCGCCGGCTTGGTGTTCTGAGTCCAGACGTTCAGCACCTGGCAGTCCTCGCTCTCCACCCAGTAGCGGTGCGGAAACACGAACTCGTCGGCGCTGACGCCGGTCATGGGGGGAACCGGGCACACCGGGCCCCACACCTGCGCGTTGCTGATGCCGTCCCATGGCTGCACGGGCTTCGGCGGTCCGAACCGCTCCGCCTCCGCGTAGCGGATGCCGAGGAAGGCGAGGATCTTA
>Ga0315287_10008001_pt1 | contig 10642 bp, 9 predicted proteins | sample YL17G11_0_MG_FD_205037 | JGI IMG/M metagenome (GOLD analysis project Ga0315287, IMG submission 205037) | Sediment microbial communities from Yellowstone Lake, YNP, Wyoming, USA - YL17G11_0 | ecosystem: Environmental > Aquatic > Freshwater > Lake > Sediment | place: USA: Wyoming | collected...
TTCCCTTACTCCATAGTTGGTGCCCGTGGACTCGACGGGCACGTAGACATAGTCCGTGTAACCATCCGGGCCGGTCATAAGCTCATACACCTGGCTTGAGCCGGGCTTTTGCACGTAGAAGGTCCAGTCCGAAATGGCGGGTTCATCCCAATCCCAGAACCCATTGCCGTTCCAGTCGAGGAACTTGGCGAGCCTGAACACGCCCGCCGCCGAGATCTTGAAGCCCACCGTGGCGCTGTCTTCGGCCTTATTGGGGCTGCCGAAGCACCAGTCCGAGTAGAACGTCAGCCTGGCCAAGTAGCAGCCCGCGGGTGTGCCGACCGGGACTTCCCAGATGGTCGAGTCGATGATCGGGCTCAGATCCCAAGGAGACTGATAGAGGATGAACGAGGTTGCCGGAGGGGGCGGAACTATTTCGAGCGTGTAGTTCCGGTTGAAATTGGTGGCACAGTCGATGGTCCAGTAGAACGTGACGACGCCGTTGCCGTCATTGAGCGCGGCCATCGGAGGCGCGGGCTCACGGTAGAGACAGATGCCCTGAGGAGGAAGCTCCTGGGCCACAAGTGAGGTCGCGGCCATCAAGGCCAAAGGGATCAGGCATAGCAGAAGGCGCGGGTACAGCTTGTGCTTGAGCAATGGTATCTCTCCCTTCCTTAATTTGTGGACTTTGGGTGGCGCAGAGGGTGGGATGCTCGCGCCTGCCCATGATTCGGATGCCTCTTACTTTGCAGGCATATACCCGCCCAATACTGGATTGTAAACAAGCAGTCACAGACCAACCACAAACATAACGCACGGTCGCTACGCTGTCGCTAAGCTTGCCATTTTAATGCCCGCCAGCTACATTGAGTGTGCACGCTCAGGGGATGGGGATTTTGATGTTTCGGCATTTTAATGCCGAAACGCCCCTTTACACACTTCGGCTGCATGCAACCGAAGCAACCCGAAGGGAATAATCACGAAAGGCAGAAACAAGGGAAAGCACGAAAAGGCAAGGGAAGCAATCCTGCGGCTCATCGACGACCTTGAAGATACGTATATCGCCGTTGAACGGCTTGAAAAGCCCGGCAAGAGACTGACAATGGAAGAAGCGGAGAAGGAACTTGGCGTGGACGGTTGAGTGCCGATACGTGACCGACCCCTACATCCCCTCTCCGCAGTGGCCTTCAGCTCGTTTCGGGATTTCCATTCCGCATTCGCTTCATTCAAAGGCCGAAAGACCGACGCTCTTAACGAGGTCGAGCACAAAGTCCGCCAAGCTGTCCGTCGAATAGGCGCCGAGCAAGCGATCATCTGCGGATTCCTTGTGGCATCCACGCTCTATGATGACAGCACGCTCGTTAAGATATATACTGAAACTCAGTAAGAGTGCACAAGCGGGAGGTATACGGTGAGAACGCGATGGATACTATTCGGTCTTTCGGTTGTGGCGATCGGTGTTATTGCCGCTGTGGTATTCTACTTCACTGATGCGGGCGCGGGCAACCACTACGCACGGATACAAAGGTCGGTCGGTCTAAGCCTGTTTGCATGCACCGTCACGTTGGCGTGGCTGTGGTGGATATGTCGGGCGAAGCGAGATTGACAAATGCGGCACTTCGTATGCTGCGGGAACGACTGTGCCCACCAAGCCTGTATATCTCCACAGTCAAGAGTTCCCGCAGCTAGCACGCAGTCATCTACGAAGAGCAAATGAGCAACAGACGCTATCATAACACATACATCTATGGTTGCAGCCACTTCTGCACAGCAAGCGTTGTCGAGCACATTCCCCCGCTCACAAATGAGAGACTGCGGCAAGCAGTGCTGGGAGCGTGGAACAGGCACAGGAGGCGCTGGGGTGTGCTCATCGAGGGGTTCGTCATAATGCCCGAGCACATCCACATGCTTCTGAGAGGCAGTGGGGACGCAGTCAGGAAGTTCATGCAGTATAGCCTTGCTGAGACGTCGCGCGAGATCAGCTCATACCTGCGGCTCAGGGCCAAAGCGGGAGATGTGGAGGCCGCCAGGTGGCTTGAGACCTTCTCGGATAGGGCAAACGGCCCCGCACAGTTTAAGGTGTGGAAGGAGCGGTTCAGATGCGTGGCACTAGACCAGGAAGGCGCCGTGCGGACGAAGCTGGAATACATGCACTGGAACCCAGTGAAGAGGGGTCTGGCGGCGTCTCCTGAGCACTGGAGATGGTCCAGCCATGCCCATTACCGGGGGGAACAGTGCGCGCTGCGCATAGACAGTGCGCTTAGCTGCGGGAACTCTTGACTGTGCGAATTCGCTGGGTTTGTGGAGACAGCCGTTCCCGCAGCATAGAAGGTGGATTCCCGCGTTCGCGGGAATGACAGGTGCGGGCGGCCTTCCGGGCTCTCCGCCCTCTGCTCTCCGCGCTCTGCTCTCCGCCCTCTGCCCTCTGCTCTCCACTCTCCGCCCTCAACCGGCCGCTTTACTCCCCCCTGTTATACACATTCATCGCCGCCTCGATCCCCTCTTCGAGGATCGTGTTCAGCGCGTCGGCGGCGTCCTGCAGGGTGGGGTCCATGACCTGGCGGTCCTTGCGGCTGAAGCGGGAGAGGACGTGGTTGATGGCCGTGCCGCCGCGGCCTATGCCTATCCGGATGCGGGGGAATTCGGACGAGTGCAGGTGACGGATAATCGAGGTCATCCCCTTGTGCCCGCCCGATGAGCCCTGGGGGCGAATGCGAATCTTGCCCATCGGCAGGTCGAGGTCGTCGAATATGACCAGCACGTCCGAGGGCTCCAGGTGATACTTGCGCGCGATCTCCCCGACCGCAAGCCCGCTGTTGTTCATAAACGTCTGCGGCTTGGCCAAGAGTATTTGCTCCCCATAGTGATCGAAGCTGCCGACCAGCGAATGGCACTGGCGGCTGAGTATGCGCGCGTGCCGCTTTTTGGCGAATATGTCCAGCACGTCGAAACCGACGTTGTGCCGGGTGTGGGCATACTCCCTGCCGGGGTTGCCCAGTCCCACGATGAGTCTCACGACTGACCCTTCCAGGCCTTGGAGAAGATTTCGCTCACGCTGCGGTCGCAGTGGATGCGATATATCGCGTCCGCCAACAGATCGGCCACGGACACCACTTCTATCTTACCGTTTCGCCTGTCTTCGGGCAGGGGGATGGTGTCGGTGATGATTAGTTTCTTGATCGGGGATGCGACCAGCCGCTCGGGGGCGCCGTTGGAAAGGACTCCGTGCGTGCACGCGGCATAGATCTCCTCGGCCCCGCGCTCCAGCAGGGCATTCGCGCCGCTGATCACCGAACCGCCGGTATCGATCATGTCATCCAGCATTATCGCCTTCTTGCCGCTGACATCGCCGATCACCTCCATCACCTCGCATTCGTTCGGCTCGGGACGGCGCTTCACGATGATGGCGAGCGGGGCGCCGAGGGCCTCCGCCAGGCCTCTCGCGCGCGGCACGCCGCCGACATCCGGCGAGACCACGACGGTGTTCGCCGTCACTTCGATGTTCTTCATAATGTAGTCGGCTATGATCGGGCCGGCGTAAAGGTTATCCACGGGGATATCGAAAAAGCCCACACTCTGGCCGGAGTGGAGGTCGATCGTGAGCAGCCTGTTGGCCCCGGCCGCCGTCAGCAAGTTCGCGACCAGCTTGGCCGTGACGGGTTCCCGCGGCCTGACCTTGCGGTCCTGCCTGGAGTAGCAGTAATAGGGCACGACGACATTCACCCGCTGGGCGGACGCGCGCTTGAATGCGTCGATCATGATTAGCAGTTCCATCAGGTGTTCGTTGACCGGTGTGGGCATGGACTGCACGATAAAGACGTCATCGCCGCGCACGCTCTCTTCGACCATAACGTGAATCTCGCCATCTGAGAACCGCTGGATCTGTATGCTACCCAGGTTCTTGCCCAGTCTCTCGGCGATCTTTTCCGACAGCGACGGGTTGCCGGTGCCTGTGAAGAGCATCATTTCGCTCATTGCCTGCTACTCCTTTTTTCCGTCCGCGAGTGTGATACCGCGCAGCCGCGCGAACGGCCCAACCTCGCAGTTTGCCCCGATCCGCGAGCCTCGCTCGATGACGGTGCACGGGTGGATGATGGTGTCCCTGCCGATGATTACATCGCAGTCTATGTAGGTGGTCGCGGGGTCGACGATGGTAACCCCGGCGAGCATGAGTTCGTCGAGAATTCGCTTGCGCATCCCGGCCGCCGCCTGAGCAAGTTCGATCCGGTTGTTGATACCCATTACGTCGCCTGCCTCGGGGGATATGACCGCTCCGACGGGCCGGCCTGCGTCGGCGAGCATCTTGATGACGTCGGTGAGATAATATTCCCCTTGAGCGTTATCGTCGCGCAGTCGTGCAAGGTTCTGGGCCAGGTGATTTTTGCCAAAGCAATACATGGAGGCATTGACCTCGTGGATGGCAAGGGTTTTCTCGTCCGCGTCCTTGGCCTCGACAACGGCCGCGACAGTCCCGCTTGCGTCGCGCACCACCCGGCCATAGCTGCCGCCGTCGTCGAACATGGCGGTAAGAAGAGTGGCTGCGTTGCCCCTGGCCGCGTGGGTTTCGATCAGATCGGCGAGGGCCTGGGATGTGATCAGAGGGGCGTCACCGGGCAGCACGACCACATCGGTGACATCGTCGGATATCGCCGGCATCGCCCGCAGGCACGCGTGACCGGTGCCGAACTGCTCGGTCTGCATGGCGTAAGAGACATCCGGCCCGACAGCCGCCTTGACCTTCTCCGCCTCATGCCCGACTACGACCACGATGTCGCTGATTCCCGCGCCCAGGCAGGCATCGACGACGTGTCTGGTCATGGCTTTCCCACAGATCACGCGCGCGCCCTTTGGCAGCGCGGACTTCATCCTGGTGCTCTTACCCGCCGCCATGATCACAGCGGCAAACCGTCTGCTCAACACAACCCTCCCGGAGTGGACTTCCCAGGGTTATTATAGCAGATTAGCGGGAAGATCGGGAGACCTGCCGCCATTGCCAGGGCAAACGCATGGATGATGAAAATGTAATCTTGTGCATAAACACCATCAATGTAGGGTTGCATCGGTAGCATGCTGCCGATGCCGCCGCCGAAGGCGGCGAGTCCTTCGGACTCGGCTTCGGTTGCATGCATCCGAAGCAACATGAGCCGTTACTTGTTATCCCGCCCTATCTCAGCAGCCCATACGCATTCCAAATCAGCAGCGCCGCGAACACCGCCAGCAACCCTCCCAGAACGCGCATGGTATACGTGTAAGCCGCTCCAGTGATCATGTGCCGCGTGCGGCCGATCACCACCGCGACCGCGAGTTTTGCCCCGACCAGGCACGCGTAGAAGCAGGCGACGAATACGGCGGGAACGGCGGGGCCGAGCCTCCACGCTTCCAGTATCAGCGACCCGCCCGCCGTCAGCCAGAATAGATAAGGATGGGGGCTGAGGAAGTTGACCGTGATCGCCCTGGCAAACGTCCTCGGCACGGCGTTCTTCCCGACAGGGGCGGCGGCATCGGAGCACAGGCTCTCATAGGCCATATACGCCACGTACAGTCCGCCGATCGCGGAGAGCACTCCCAGGATGTGGTGGGAGTTCTTGACCCGCGTCAACACGAGCATGGTGACAAGAATAATCGGTGGGTCGGTGATAAGCGGCGCCAGGGCGACCTTGATGCCTTCCCGCGTGCCGTAGCGCACCGATTGCGCTACCAACACCGCGAAGAGAGGGCCGGGGGATAGCCCCGCCCAGATGCCGAGTGTAATGCCAACCGCGATGAATGAGAGCATAGACCGTCCCTATTCCACCTTTGCCCCATCGCCCCTGGTCACTTTTCATGCTCCCGAAGCTTATCGAGCAGCCCGGGAATGTCGTGTGGGGCCTTCGTCGGAGCGGTAAACACAATGTCCAGATACTGCCACCAGTCGTATTTTCGGAGATAGACCAGGTCGAAAAACATGCATCCCTGCGTATTATCGAGACACTCCTTCATAGCCGCCAGGAACTTATCGGGCCGGGTGTTGTATTGAAATAGATACAGGCTGCCGTAGACGAACGTTGCGTCCCCCACTGCATCGATAGACTCCTCCGTGGCGGCCTCCACACTCTTCCATTCTTCGTCACCCGCAGCCTTCGCGTCCGCGCGGGTCGGGTGCATATAGTAGCAGCCGGTCATGATGTAGTCGACCAGGTCGGCGTAGCCTGTCTCTTCGTAGCCGTCGGGCCACCATTCGTGCTGGGCCGAGTGTTTGGGGCTGCCCCAGTTGACGCCCACATCGTAGTAAAGCGGATACCACGATCCGACGTATATCCCTATTTTCGTCCCGCGCCGGGTTTCGCTGACGACCTCTTTGGCGTCCGCGAGGAAGTTGCGCATAACAGTGGCGCGGAACTTCACCCAGTCCTTGAAATACGGCCCCCGGATCACATCATCGCCGGGGATCGGGTTTCGTTTGAAGACGTCATCCGGCCAGCGATCGAGTTTTCTGCCCAGGAACTGCTCGAATGCCTTGCGGCTCTCATCGCTGAAGTCCGAGTAGATATTGGGGTAGCGCATTCGGTCCAGCACGATGCCATCGACGGGATAGCGCCGGCAGATTTCCCTGATGACGCTGAGTTCGTAGTTGCGCACATCCTCGCGGACCGGGTTCACGAACACCGCGTTGAACTCGGTCTCGGATGCCCCGATCTTGACCAGCCTGTCATTGCCTTCCATGTGCAGCCGGACCTTGTTATCGGAAACATGTTTCAGCCACTGGCCCGCGTCGCCGGTCCCCAGCAGCAGAAAACCTCCCTCGGGCGCGGATATGTGGGCCCTGCCCGTGGCCGTGCCGTAGGAGATCGGCTGGCCGTCGTGGGTGATGCGCAGGTAGGACGTGTTCGGCGGCAGTTCGCCCGCGTTCTTGGACTGCAGGCCGTAGATGCATATCTCGCCGACCTGGTAGGGGCCGTTGGAACACGTCAGCCTCATGCGGGCGCCGTCCGAGCCGACCAGGTAGCGCTCCACGTCATATTGCACGCACTGCCAATCGGGATGGTCGAACGCCTGGCATCCATCGATACCCGGGGCGCCTTCGGAGAATACGTTGACCGCGGCGTGCACTTTGATGCCCGCCTTATGGCCCTCTTCGACGACGGTCCGCAGCAGGTCGTATCCGGCGGGATACGGCTTGCCTTCCCAACTCGTGAGCTTGGGCGCGATCATGCTGTTGTAGAGCACCAGGCCGCAGAGGGGCTTCACATCCACGATGATCGTGTTGATGTTGGCCGCCTTACAGTGCGCGACGGTTTCCTGCACTCCCGCCCTGCTCGATAGTTCCCAAAGGTTCGCGTCGGCGTCGAACCAGACCATACGGCCCTGCAGGCCCATCTGTCTTGCGACTCGGTTGGCGTAGCTGTCATCAGCAGCGCCGGCGGAGACAAACATAAGCGTGATTCCTACCGCGATCAGTATTCTCGACAGCATCGGAGGCCGTCCTGCCCCGGAGAAACTCCTGACTCACCGACATGCCGCGTATCGTCATGCTGAACTTGTTTCAGCATCCATCCTACGAAGAGATGGACCCTGAAACGAGTTCAGGGTGACGTGTGATACGCACACTGCCGGCTGATCTTTCAGTTCTCTGACGCTGCTTCGATTACGACCGGACGACGAGAGTGGCCGGGTAGTTCGATCCCGCCACAGGAAGGGTCATGATCTGCAAGTTCCTGACCTCTCCCGGCTTGATGCGATAGGTTGCCAACGGGACATCATCCGGCGGGTTCGCGCATCTGGTCGCCACGAAAGCACCGTCAATCATGAATACCCCCGATGCAACTCCCGCAGTCGGATCGAACGCCACTGTCACTTTCTTTGTTACATTGGTGGGGTTGTGCACCTTGATTTCAATATTGTATGTCACGCCGTAATTGCCGTAAAGCATCTTTTGGGCTGAGGCATCGGTGACGGCATGTTTGCCTATGGGTATGAACGCCCATCGCTGCCCCACGACATACTCCGCTCTCACCGACTTGACCGGCGCCGGATAGACGTGCTCCGAAAGCGACAGCAGCAGAGGGTTGGGCGCCTGTGCGATCTGTCCCTCGTGCACGTCGTCGAGCCCCGGCGGGTTGGATGTGACCCTGACATAGACGGGTTCCCCGCTCAACTGCTGCATCTCCAGCACGCCGCTGGTTGTCTCGTTGTGCCCCAGCATGTCCGAGACCAGTATCAGCCGGGACATGGGAGGGATCTTCTCGATGATGCTCACGTCGTTCGAATACCCCTTCAGGAACTCCGAACTGGCCACATAGCCGACCAGGATGGTATCGACCCGCGGGCTGGAAATCCCACGGAAGACCCGAATGCCGGCCGCGGTCGAACTGGGGTTGATCAATTCGACGATGAAATGCGCCCGCTTGCCCATCTCGTTCTGGTGGTGGAACAGCAGGCGGGTTACCTGGCTCATGTCTATCCTGCCGGCAAACAGCGTCTGGTACTTGAGCAGCCTTTCGGGATTGTTGGAATAGAACAACTGCTGCACCTGTTCGCGGGGCATGGGCAGGTTGTCGATCTGCACGGGGGCTTTGATAGAGTAGGGGATATAGCCGTTTCCGGCGATCCTGACCTCTACCTCCACGCGACGAGACGCGCTGCGCGCAAGGTTGCTACCCTTGCAGTCGACCGCGCCGAACTGCGCCGCCGCGCCGGGCTCGACCGAAACGGACTGCATCACCGCCTGTCTCGCGGCATCGCACATCGTGGACTTGGGGCACGGATTGCCGGTCACCTGGGCATTAGCGAGATCGGCCGCGCGGCCCGCGTACTTCTTGACATTCACGGTCAGTAACGCGCGCTCGCCTTCGACGCTGACTTCCAGGGCGCTCGATCCCACTTTCAGGCCCATGACCTGGACCGTGCGATTGTTATCATTGCTTACGACCGAAACCACGGCGCTGTCCGATGCCTTCGTGGAGATGAGCCCGATAGCCGCGCCTCCAACAGCAATACTTCTGTTCTCACCGAGCGGGACAAGCAGTTCTCTGGCGCTCAATTCGATGGCAGGCATGAGCAGCAGGCCGCGCATGGTCGCGACCCACGTGTTCGCCAGAGCCGCCGGCGTGCAATGATTGAGCTTGGCATCGGCAGCGGTCGCCACGCAGATCAGGGTCTCGCCGGCGTATATGCGAGCCTGCCTGCGGGTGGCCTTGACCGAAAGCGTTCGGGGGTCCAAACCGGCGGCCACCAAGTCACTGAGCCGCTGGGCGGTCAGAGTCGCCCGGTCCGTGGGATCGAGCGTACCGTTATTGGTCTTGAAGCGAGCGGCAGTCCGTCCGTTTATTATGAGCGCCGCTTCCCGGCCCGACTGTTCCACGGCCACCCTGGGCCGGAACTCCGCCCAGGCTGGTCCACACAGCATCGCGGCCAGCACTACGGCGAGGACAAGCATCCTTCGTGTAAAAAGCATCAGCGAATAACTCCCCACAAGTCCGACCTACAAAAAAGGGAAAGGCCCTTCCAGCTTTTCCCAACCACCTACTAATGATATCGGCAATTACAGGGTTATTCTATTGCTCAGTGGTGGATGTGTCAAGTTTGCGAGCACGTGCGAGATCAGGAGACCCGCGCATAGCAGGGGGAAAACACGAAAGGGGAAGGGAGCCGGACAACATGTCCGGCACACTGGGTCCGGGATAACATATCCCGGACCATCATCTCCGACATCCTTCAATTGCGGTTTTGCCCCCTCTTCAGTTGTCAAGGGCATGTGCCGAGAATAAGTGTACAATTCTCTTACGAAAAGAGGACGGGACTATGAGTTCAGGCTGGATGGACGAGATTACCAATGACGATATGATGCCGCGAGATGACAGCTACGGCGCGTTTTACTGCCCGTATACGAACGGCTCCGAATGCGCGCTCCGCTCGAACACCACGCAGCCGCAGGACCTGTGCGAGGCCCTGGAGTGCGAGCAGCTCAGGTTTTACTTGAAGCAAGGATTGCGTAAGCGGCCCAGTTAGTCCCAAACACACAAATGGCTGGCCCGGCCGAGATTCCCGTAACGGCCGGGCCAATGATACTCGCTATTAGGTTTTTGGGACGTGCGTGCTATATAATACTCCGACAGATTCAAACGAGCTAGCGTACCACCCCCTATTCGATAGCGCTAATGCTGGTTATTTTGTCCAGCCAAACATCCTCGATATCGCCGACGAGGCAACTGCCATACATCGGAACGTAGCTTACGTCGGTCACGCGCATCGCTTTAGTGTGCGTATCGCCACGCCGGTCGCGGTAGGTAACGGAGACCTGCTGCCCAAGATACTGCCTCGCTTCAGGAATCATCATTTTACTTACCTCCTGGCTCCACGGCGCCTAAACGCACAAAAGCCGAGCCGCCAAAGTCAAATTGCCGGTGATCAAAGACCCCCGCGCGCTACGCCGGCGGTACCTGATCACCAGCAACTCCCCACTTCGGCAGCTCGGCTGACATACCCGGCGGCGAGACTTACGGCCATTATCTGGCCTACCCGCTCAGCCCGGCTTAGTCCCGGTGGCTTTGCGTCCCCGCCTTTCGGCGGGTTTGCTATTATCGGTAGTTGCTTACATAGGGGTTATGCCTCACAACCACCGAGGATGACGCTGGAGGGATTACCGGTTTTGGGGGATGGAAGTCCGAGGTCGGAAGTCCGGAGT
>Ga0315287_10008004_pt1 | contig 10639 bp, 12 predicted proteins | sample YL17G11_0_MG_FD_205037 | JGI IMG/M metagenome (GOLD analysis project Ga0315287, IMG submission 205037) | Sediment microbial communities from Yellowstone Lake, YNP, Wyoming, USA - YL17G11_0 | ecosystem: Environmental > Aquatic > Freshwater > Lake > Sediment | place: USA: Wyoming | collected...
AGTATGTGGTCGGCACGAATCTGCGCGTCGACATCTTCCGCTTCTGCAAGGAACTGCTGCGCGGTGAGCGCCGCAGCGTCGGGCGCATCGATTCCCGCTTCAAGGGCGTCGAGGCGCTGGCGGTGACCGAACTTCCGGAGTTCGACCCGTCGATGCTGGCGATCACGCCTCCGTACGCCGCGGCCCTCAACCACTACGTGCGAACGGAACTCGGGATCGAGACGGATCTGGTCTACGAAGTGATGAGCGGCAAGGTGAACGAGAAGTGGCAGTGGGAGAACGGCCAGATGCCTGCGACCGGCGAGGAACTGCGCACGGCCATCGCCAAGAACCCGTACATGAAAGTCCTTGTCGCGCAGGGGTATTACGACCTCGCGACGCCCTTGTTCGCGACCGAATACATGATCAGCCACATGAACATCGACGCGAAGCTGCGCGCGAACGTCGGGATGACGTACTACGAGTCGGGGCACATGTTCTACCTCGATGTCGATTGTCTCGCGGCCTTCAAGGCCGACGTCGATCGGTTCATCAAGGCGTCGTCCTAACGCATCGAGGAGCAGTCTGGACTGCTCGTGGCTGGATAGAGCCGCAGAATCCGGCGGCGGCGCGCCATGCGCCGCCCGTCCTGCCGCCTCGCGTGGGTCTGATTCCGTCTAGAGTAACCATTCGCGTAGATCTCCCATTGTGGCATGGTTGCGACTGCCGGGGCGTTCGGCGAACGTATCGCAGGCCAACACCGGCTTGCGAGCCCACTCAGACAGAAGGAAGGGACATGCTCACGATCATTGATCTCACCCGCCGGCTCACCGCGCGCAGCCTCTCGTACCCGGGGGATCGCCTCGGCGTCGAGATCCGCACCGTCGATGCGGGCGACCCCGACGTGCACGTGACGCACCTCGCGTACCTCGACATGCACCTCGGGACTCACATGGACGCGCCGCTTCACTTCGTCCGGGGGGCTTCCGACATCACGGATCTCGGCACTCCGTTGCGGCCGGCCGTCGTCGTCCGATCCCGCGAGCGCTCGATTCCGGCCCGCGTACTCCCGGCGATTCCGCTGGAAGGCCGAGCGGTTTTGTTCGACACCGGCTGGGTCGTGGACCCCGAGTCCCGCGCCTACTTCGAGGGGTACTCGGCCATCTCGCCCGAACTCGCGCGCGAGCTTGTTGCCCGTGGGGCGGCCCTCGTCGGCATCGACACGCCGAGTGCGGATCCGCTCGATCCTGCGTTGGGCTGCCCAAGTCACCGGATTCTGCTCGGTGCGGGAATCCCGATCGTAGAGGGGCTCTGCAATCTGAGCGAGCTGCCCGACACACCGGGGATCGTCTGGTTCGCTGCTTTCGCGATGAAACTGGAGGGCGTCGACGGTTCGCCCGTCCGTGCCGTCGCGTTCACCGGGTCCCTGTAGGCTGTTCGGTTCTGGGAAAGCACTGCGGGCCACGCGCTGGCGCAACGGTTGCGGTGCGGGAGCTGGCTCGTATACTGCGCCGAGATCGTTGCGCCAGCGGAGTCGAGGGGCGGCTCTTGCACAACGGATTCCTTGCATGGCGTCAGAGGAGGAGGGATCGTGTCTGCAGTCGAGACGCTGCTTCAGAAGACAGAGGCTCTGGGCTGGCGTGTGGCCGTCGCGCCTTTCGCGCGGCGCGCCGAGGCGATCCACGCGATCGTCGAGCGCCACGAGAAGGGCGAGTTCGATGAAGCCTTCTACCAGGAGTACCTCGCGCCGATGTTCAGCGAGCCCCTGCCGGAGACCCCAACGCCGCGATCCGTGATCTTGGTTGCCGTGCCGGATCGCCCGGTGCGGATGCAGTTCACGCTCGACGGATCCCCGTTTACAGTGATCACGGCTCCCGGATACGTGCGGGCGCCCGTGCCGCGGCCATCCGTGGCGATCGCAGAGATCCTGAGCCCTCTTGGACATTCCGCCACGCCCGCCCACGCGCCGCTCAAGACCTTGGGGACGATGTCGGGTTTCTCCCGCTACGGCCGCAACAACATCAGCTACGTCCCCGGGCTCGGCAGCTTCGTTGCGCTGGCGGCATTCGTCTCGGATCTTGACTGCGACGACGCGCCAGCACAGGCGCAAGAGACGCTGACTCGGTGCGGCGACTGCCATGCTTGCCGCGATGCCTGTCCGACCGGTGCGATCGGGGAAGATCGTTTCCTCCTTCACGCCGAGCGATGCATCACGTTCTGGAACGAGAAGGACCCTGATGTCTCGTTCCCCGACTGGATCGACCCCAACTGGCACAACGCCCTGTTCGGTTGCCTCCACTGTCAGCGTGTGTGCCCGGAGAACCGGCCGGTCCTCAACTCCTACTTTGAAGGTCCCACGTTCGATGAAACGACAACGCGGCTCCTGCTCTCAGGGCCGAAGAAAGAGGACCTGCCTCCCGAACTCGTGCCGATGCTCGAGCCGTGGCGCTTGGACCATCTGCTGGGCTACTTGCCGCGGAATCTCGGTGTGCTCGTGAAGAAAGAGATGCTCCGCAGAGAGAGACAGGGCAAGAGAAAGGGAGACGGACAATGACCGCACGCGGACTTCGCATCGGACTGGCCTCGGCGACGAGGCTCGTCATCCTCGGAATCGGCCTTGGCGTGACCACTGCGCTTCGCTGGGCGCGCCTGTTCCCGAACAACGATCCGATCATGGCTGTGATGCTGCCCTGCGCGAAGCGGGGACGTGCCGCCGCTGTCGCCTTTCCTGTCGTGGCGATGGTCCTGTTCGATGTTCTCTCGGGTAGAGTTGGCATCTGGACAGCGGTCACCGCCGGAACCTACGGCCTTCTCGGTCTCGCACTCGCGTTTGTCTACGCTGCGGTCGCGAGGCGCGGGCGCGCCATCGGCACGGCAACCTTCCTCGTCTCCGGCGTTGTCGGCGTCCTCGTCTTCGACTTCATCACCGGCCCGATCCTGTCAAGTGCTATGTTCCGGATGTCGTTCGCTCAGGCGTTCGTCGGCCAGATCCCGTTCACGCTCAAGCACCTTGCGAGCGTCTCGGCGTACACCATCGTCGTGAGTCCGGTGCTCGACTGGCTCCTTCGGCAAGTCGAAAGAGGCGAGGCGGCGATCGAACGGAGGCTGGCCCTGGCGGCATCGCGCTAAGCGGGGAGCACCCGGGCGTCGCGCAACGCGAGAACGGGGAATCCGCTACAGCTCGGAAACGAGTTGCTCCAGGAGTTCGGTCGCGAACCCGAGGAAGGTGAACCCCTCCCAGCCATGCTCGGGAGTTCCAAGCACGTGGTGCGAGAGGCCCCAGGCGACGACGTGCAGGCGTACGACGAACACCATGGCGTCGAGGCGCCTCCGATGCTCCAGCGCTTCCGTGCCGAAGTACTCGTCGAGGATGACGTGCCGATGCTCCTCCGGCAGCGGCGCCGACTCGTCGGTGGCGACGACGAGCGTTGCCAGGTCGAAGAAGATGTCGCCCATCCCCGCAAACTCCCAATCGATCAAGCGAATGGGATCGGCATCGAGAAGGTTCCCGGCGAAGAGGTCGTTGTGGCAGAGAGCGAGGTACGGTGGTTCGAGCGGGCCGCGCGCGGCTTCGATCTCGTCGAGGCGTCGCAGGATGCGGTCGCTTCCCGCAGGAAGCTGGACGCTGCGGCGGGCGGCGCGCTCAAAGCTCGAGCGAATCCGCGCGAACGGGTCGAAGGTGTGGCCGATCGCCGGCAGAGCGTGAACTCGTCGTACGGTGCGGACGATGGAGCGCAGAACGTCCGGCTCGCGATACCTCTTGGGTGTCTCGCTGAACGGCTCGGCCGAGATCTTCCTTGTGATGAGGTGCCCTTCCGGCAGGACGTGACGGACGACCTCCGGTCCGAGGCCGGCTTCGTAGGCGAGGCGAAGGACGTCCGCCTCGACCTCGCGGTCGATGCCCAGCCGGTCGGCGTTCCGGCTCGCCAGGCGGCAGACGTACTCATCGTGTCCGATGACCACGAGGTAGACGCGGTTCGAGAGTCCGCGAAGGGGCTCGATGCGGTCTGGATGCTCGAAGCCCTCGATTTGCGACAAGATCTTCAGTGCGTTCTGCACGGAACCTCCTCCGGACCTCAGGGGCGGCCGCGGCTGCCGCATTCATCGTGCGCAGTACCCTGGCACCTCGCTGTGTGAACTCGGGTTGCCTACTTGAGAGCCTTGCGGTAGGTCGTGTAGGTCTTGGTGGCCTTGTAGCCGAGGCTCTCGTACAGCTGAAGCGCGCCCGTCGCGTTCTGCGTATCGACCCCATGGGCCGCTTCGGTCATCCCCATGTCCTTCCACAGATGGAGGCTCCGCGTGATGAGGGCTCTGGCGAGCCCACGCCCACGCCAGGGGCGACGCACGCAGATCGTCTCGGTGTAGCCGCGCTTCCGGCTGTACTCCGCGTTCTCGGCCTCGTCGAATCGGTTCAGGACCATGCCCGCGACCTCGTCCCCGTCCCAGGCAACCTGCCACAGATGGGGCTGGAATGTAGGGGATTCGCGCCACTCCGCGAGGTACTCATCCTTCCACTCTCCGTGGCCCCAGTGGTCGCGGAACGCTTCTTCCGCCGCCCGCCAGATGACGAGGATCTCGGGTTCGCAGACGGGTCGAACCTCCAAGCCATCCGGGAGAGGGCATGTGGCGATAGGCTCGGCGAGCGACCGAACCATCTGGTGTCCCCAACGGACGGGAGAGTAGCCCTCGTCCTCGAGGATGTGGATCCAGTGGGCCTGGCCTTGGTCTCCTCCAGACTGGAAGGTCTTCGGAAGACCCGCCGGATGTCCTCCGGCTACGGTGCGCAGACGTGCCTCGATCCAGCGGAGCATCGCCCGGCCGATCCCACGCCCGCGCCAGTCCGGGTGGAGATTGACGAAGAGTCCGTACGTTCGGGTCCCGCTCCACTCGTCATCCCACCACCCTCGCCCGTACGCGATCACGCTGCCGGCAACCTCGGCGAAGATCATGTCGCGATCGGGATTGCAGTTCGTGAGGTGCGTGTACGTTCGCTCCACGGAGTCGATGTCCACCACGCTGTCGAGCTGGTCCGCCCTGTTGCATGCTCGGAGCAGCTCCACCATTGCCGCATAGTCCGCGGGCCCGGCGAACCGCCGAAACGACAAGCCGGGAACCGCTGGGATGTCCGGCACGATGATCCGAGCGTCTTTCGTCGGTGAGTTGGTCATGATCGACTCCTCAGGCAGAGGTTCGTTGCTGGTCAGATGATTCCCAGATCGCGTGCAGCGGGCCAAACGTATGCGAAGCCCGTCTCGCGGCCGTCTCGGCGCTCGATCCTACCCAGTCGACTCGCCTTCGTACGGCCGCGCGCGGAGCTTCCCAGCAACGCCGTTCTTCTTCGCCATGCGCCGCCACATGATGTTGCCGCCGACGCGGTAGAGCCACGCCGGTATCGCCTTCTTGACGGCGAGGTCTGGGGCCGATCTTCCCTCCGCAAGAGCCTTTCCGATCAGATCGAGCACCTCGTGCGCAGAGCCGCCGTACGTCTCGACGCCGCCGAGGGCGAGTCCGCCGAGCCAGCGCCACCCGACCTCCGCCGCGAAGCGCTCGGCGATGGCGAGGGCCGTTGCATTCTGTTCGCTCTCCGGGAAGCCACACTGGATCAATAGGAAGAGGCCGGCGCGGCCGGTTCCAGCTGAGCTGGCCCCGGTGCGGCGTTCGGCGACCTTCTCGAGGAACGCAATCACCGGAGCAGGGAACGAATCGACATAGAGCGGGAGTGAGAGGATTACGAGATCCGCTGCAGCGACCGCCGCGAGGGCGCTTGCCAACGCGTCGGGCGAACGCACGGCGGCGTGGACGTGGAGCTTGTCGGTCTCGAACCCGCGTCCCTTCAGGGCGTCGAGCAAGCGGCCGCCAAGCCGGCCGGACGTGCTCTGCTCGATCCCCCGCGGACTGCCGACGAGCAAGAGAGCCTTCTTCTCGGTCATCGTGCCACCGCCTCAATGAGTCCGCGTGCGATCGCCGCAACATCGCTCGTTCCGTCGAGCGCAACAACGGCCGCCGCGGTGCGCGGGCTCCTCCAGTTGAGTGCGTTATGCTCGACCAGAGTCTTGAAGATCGCTTCCGCCTCACGGTTCGGCTGCGGCAGAACGCCCAGCCCGATCAGGGAGGGACAGCGCCGGTAGCGCCTCTGGTGGTGCGTCTCGCCCTGGACCCGCGCGAAGAACGGCGAGATGTTCGGGATGAACCGATCGACCGCCTTCTTCAGTTCGGACGAGAACCCGCCGAAGGTCACCGGGGTGACATACACGAGGAGGTCGGAACGCACCGCCGCTCGCGCGACGGCCCTTCCGTCGTCGTCGATGACGCACTCGCCCGGCGTCTTGATCCAGCACCCGAAGCAGCCGAGACACGGAGCGATCGTCTTTTCGCGCAGCGCGATGACTTCCGTCGCGTATCCTGCTTGAGCGAGAGCGTCCGCGAGGACAGCGAGGATGCCCTGTCCCTCACTGCCGCGAAAGCCGTCGAGCACAACTGCATTCATGGTACGGGGATCGTAACTCAGGAACGGTGTGGGGCCAACACGAGTCCAGAGCTGCCGCGGGATGCACGCTACCGGACCGAGTTGTAGAGGATCTCGAGGAACCGCTCGCGGTTCGCTTCGAGGACGACGTCTGTATTCGGCTCGAGGCCGGTCACGCGCAGGTGGTCGACGACGGTTGCCCCGCGCGTCAGCTCGCTCTTCGTCTCGATGTCGACGCGCAGGCGCTTCACGACCGTGGCGACACTCGGATCGAGCGCCACGGCCATCGCGATCGGGTCGGGGAGGTCGAATCCCTCCTGTTTGAGGTAGCTCTTGCCGAACGCACGCAGTCCCTCTTGGATGTCAACGCAGAAAGCCGCAAGGTCCGAGACCGCGTGGAGCCGCTTCTCGTCTTCAGGGTTGAACCGCGCATGATGGTGAGACACGTCCCAGCCCACCATCTCGATTGGCAGACCGGACTCGAACACGATCTTCGCCGCGTCCGGATCGACCCAGATGTTGTACTCGGCCGCCGGGACGATGTTCCCGTAGCCGAAGCCGATGCCGCCCATGATGACGCAGCGCTCGACTTCCTGCGCAAGCGCTGGATGCCGCACGAGAGCTGTCGCGATGTTCGTCAGCGGCCCGAGGGTCACGAGCGTGAGCTTGCTGCGAAAGCGGCGCGCTGTCTCGAGTAAGACGTCGACCGCGTGGCCCTCGGCCGGGGCTCGACCTGTGAGCGGCAGGCCGATATCGCCGAACCCGTCCTGTCCGTGGCAAAACTGCGCCGTCTGGAGAGGGCGAAGCATCGGCTTCTCGATCCCGGCGTAGACAGGAACCCTCGCGCCGCAGCGTTCGACCGTGTAGAGAGCGTTCTGCAGGCCGATCTCGAGCGGGACGTTGCCCGCGACGACGGTAATCGCCTCGACGCGCACGTCGGGATACTTGAGCGCCATGACGAGAGCCACAGCGTCGTCCGAGGCAGTGTCGGTGTCGATCAAGAAGTGACGCACAGTGGACCTCCCTTCCCAGTTCTGGCGTAGCCTCCTACCATAGACGACGTCGGGCACGAGGCCAAGCGGCCGAGGAGAAGAGATCACGCAATCATTGATCCAGCGGCCCTTCAGACAGGCTAGAGATCCAGCAGGATGCGCAGCCGAGCGTCGATCTGCTGGAGCGTTTCGGGACGGACGTGGCCGAGATGCTTCGCAAGCCGGTTCGTGCTGATGCACCTCGGCTGCTCGGTCTTGATGAACGTCAGCTTTGCGACTCCGCCCTCCGGCGGCTCGATGCGTACGTGGAACGGAATCCCCATGTCGGCCGTCGTTGCGGGCAGCGCCACCACGAGCTCACCTGTGCCGTGATTGAAGTCGTCCACCGAGACGATGACGCACGGTCGCGTCCCGTGGATCTCGTGCCCGCGAGTCGGATGGAGGTCCACCAGCCACACGTCGCCTCGCGAGGGCTTCGGCCTGGCCTTAGGCATCGGCCTCGATCCCGTCGCTGAGCGCTCCGTCCCAGGCCTCTCGCTCCGCCTGCTCGGCGCCCCAGGCAGTCGGCTTCGCGCGCAGCGCGGCGAACGCGGAGTTCGCGTTCTTGAGGAAGAGCTGCCGGCGATAGGCCTCGACGGCAAGATCGAGGATTTCCTGCTGTCGCAGCCCCGTCTCGCGAGCCAACTCGCGAACCGTGTCGCGAGACTCGTTCGTGATGCGGATGGTCGCGCTTCCCGTGGCCATGATCCTCCCTCGAATGCAGGTCGGTGACGAGGCAGTATACAAGTCTGTGACAGAAGCGGCTACACGCTCGCGGCATGTGCAACCGGACGGAAGCCGGGCTCCGCGAAGATGGCCGCGGCTCGTGACTGAGGCCCAATGAATCGCCAAAGCACACGGCTATGTCGCCGTGCAAGGCACCTGCTTCTCCTTCCAGGCTCCCCAGCCTATTCCGCAAGCTCGGCTACGAGACGTTCGGAACCGCCGACGTCTTTCTTGACGGCCACACGCGGGATTGCCTGCTCAAGAAGCTGTGAGAGCGACGGCGTCGCGCGAGCGGCCCCAGATGCCGTCCAGAGCATCAAGAAACACGATCTCACCCGCGGCCGCAGGTCGCGTGATTAGGTCGCGGGCAACGCCTCCTTCACCACGATCTCGCGGACCTTGTCGACGGCGAGCGACGCGTGCATCTGCACGATCACCCAGCGGCCGTTGCGTTTCTCGAGCACACCTGTCCAGCGAAGCCCTTCGCCGAACTTGCTCGCCTTCCCTTCCCACGAGACCACGTCGTCGAGCGTGGCGGAGTACCAGGCCACGTCGCCCGAGCGGGAGAGGTGGATCTGGAGGTTTCGAACCTCAGTCCGCACGGCCGCGAACCGCGGGTCGAGCCACGTCTCGAATGACTTCTCATGCTCCTTCCACCCCGACGTGATGTGCGTCGAGCCGGTCCAGATGATGAAGAGGTCCTCATCGTGGGCCATCGTGTCTTGCTGCATCGCGACGTCCTTGGTCAGCGCCCACATGATGCTGTCGCGGATGACCTTCGCGATGACGGCCCTCTCGTCCGTTGGCTTCGTCTTGCCCATGCTTCTCACCTCGACGGGACGAAGCGTGCCTGCCGACAGTCTCGGCATCGTCGCACGACGTCGCGCTACCTGGGGACACAGGCCCGATTGGGGGGGCGGAAATGGGATGGCGTCTGCGTCTCCCCGGACGACCCAACTAGAGATCCAGCAGGATGCGCAGCCGATCGTCAATCTGCTGGAGCGTTTCGGGACGGACTTGGCCGAGATGCTTCGCAAGCCGGTTCGTGCTGATGCACCTCGGCTGCTCGGTCTTGATGAACGTCGGCTTCGCGACCCCACCCTCCGGGGGATCGATGCGCACGTGGAACGGAATCCTCGTGTCGGCCGTCGTTGCGGGCAGCGCCACCACGAGTTCTCCAGGACCACGGTTGAAGTCATCGACGGAGACGATGACGCATGGACGCGTCCCGTGGATCTCGTGCCCGCGAGTCGGATCGAGGTCAACCAGCCACACGTCGCCGCGCGAGGGCTTCGGCCCGACCTTAGGCATCTCCCTCGATCCCGTCGCCGAGCGCTCCGTCCCAGACCTCTCGCTCTGCCTGCTCGGCGCTCCAGCCGACCGGCTTCGAGTGCAGCGCGGCGAACGCCGAGTTCGCGTTCTTGAGGAAGAGCTGTCGGCGATAGGCCTCGACTGCAAGATCGAGGATCTCCTGCTGTCGCAGCCCCGTCTCGCGAGCCAACTCGCGAACTGTGTCGCGCGACTCGTTCGTGATGCGGATGGTCGCGCTTCCCGTAGCCATGGTCCTCCCTCGAATGCAAGTCGGTGACGAGGCAGTATACGAGTCTGTGACAGAAGCGTCTACACGCTCGCGGCATGTGCAACCGGACGGAAGCCGGGCTCCGCGAAGATGGCCGCGGCTCGTGATCGAGGCCGAACGAGTTGCCAAGGCGCACGGCTGCGTCGCTGTCCAAGGCACATGCTTCTCATTCCAGGCTCCCGGTCTCTTCCGCAAACTCGGCTACGAGGCGTTCGGAACCGCCGATGTTCTCCTCGACGGGCATACCCAGGACTACCTGATCAAACAGCTCCAGGGTGTGGGCTGTCTCCAGCAGCGCGCGATGTCAGGACCTGGACGCCCAAAGCCTCAGATCGCCCCGTAGCGCCGGAACTGGCTGTAGCCAGATCTGGCTACTCGCGTGCCAGCCAGGCGGCGAAGACCGCGTCGGCCACGACGTACGCGCCGCTTGCATCAGTATCGAGGATCATGAGATCCCTCAGCCGCCGGACGGCGGACGAGATGCTGGAAGCTGGGACGCCCATCCGCGCGGCAAGGTCCGTCAGGCGTGCAGTGCCGGCTTGGGCCAAGTGCTTCACAATTGCTCTCTGCTGCGTGCTCAGTCGGCTGATCCACCGAACCTCGAACTCGCCCTCGAACTCATCGAGCATCCGCCCAAAGACGAGGTCCACGTCCTTCTTCGACACCCGCTTGTGACTCTCGAGGAGAGCCGCCTGGGAGAGAAGCAGCCCGAGCTTCTGCACGTAGAACGGGATGCCGCCGGTTCGGCGGAAGAGCGCCCGGTTCGCGTCCTCGGAGATCGTGAGCCCGGCGATGGCCAGCCGTTCCCGCACGAAGGGCAGCACGTCGTCTTCTCGCAGCGGTCCCATGACGTGCCGA
>Ga0315287_10008005_pt1 | contig 10639 bp, 4 predicted proteins | sample YL17G11_0_MG_FD_205037 | JGI IMG/M metagenome (GOLD analysis project Ga0315287, IMG submission 205037) | Sediment microbial communities from Yellowstone Lake, YNP, Wyoming, USA - YL17G11_0 | ecosystem: Environmental > Aquatic > Freshwater > Lake > Sediment | place: USA: Wyoming | collected...
ACCGACGGAGATCGCTGATGCGGTCTTCTTGGAAAGCGCGTTGTCCATGAGCCAGAGCGGCCGCGCCCGGTCGAAGACAGCCTTGAGCTGCGCGGACATGGTGCCCATGTAGACCGGGGTGCCGAAGACGATGGCGTCCGCCCAGAGCATCAGCGGGTAGAGTTCCGACATGTCGTCCCGCTGGACGCAGAACTCAGGCGGGCCGCCGACGCATTCGTCGCAGGCCAGGCAGGGCTCGATCTTCTTTCCCGCGAGCGCGAAGAGGCTGGTGGCGGCGCCCTCCCGCCGCGCCGCATCCAGCACGCGCTCCATAAGGAGCTCAGTGTTGCCGCTCTTTCGCGGACTGCCGGCTATGCCGAGGATGTTGTGCACGCTGTACCTCCCGGTGTGGCATCGGGATTAGGCGCGGCGGAGGGTCGGTCCTGCTGGCGGGAGTGACCACAGAACGGCCCCACCCCTGCGAAAACGGCCGCAGGGGTAGGCTACTGGCTCGTTGTATGAATCACGGGGATGTCGAAACTCACCGCCACCATCTCTCGCCGCCTTTCATCGGAGATCGGCGTGGTCCGCAAGGAGCACGGCGGGAAGCTGCGCGTGTGCCTGGTGTATCCGAACAGCTACTTCGTTGGAATGTCGAGCCTCGGGTTCCAGACGGTCTACCATCTGTTCAATGCGCGGCAGGATGTGGTCTGCGAGCGGGCGTTCGTGCCCGATCCGGATGATCTCGCCGATCTCGCGCGGACTGAGAGCGCGCTCGTTTCCTATGAGTCGCAGACACCGCTGCAGCAGTTCGACGTGATCGCGTTCTCGGTGTCGTATGAACTGGACTACATCAACATCGCCCGGGTCCTGAGGCTTGCGAAGATCCCGGTGATGGCGGGAGAGAGGGGCGGGCACCACCCGCTGGTGATCGCGGGCGGCGCGGCCGTTTCGATCAACCCCGAGCCGCTCGCGGAAATCGTCGATCTATTCGTGGTCGGTGAGGTGGAGCCGGTATATGAGGAGTTGCTCGACGCGCTGGCATCGGGGAGGGGACGTTCGGAGGTGACGGCGCGGGCGTCCGGTCTCCCCGGAGTCTACTGCCCTGCGGCTTCGGCACTGAAGGAGGTGGGTCAGGAGCAAGCTCCTGACGAACGGGGAGGCCGGGTCAGGAGCAAGCTCCTGACGAACGGGGAGGCTGGGGTCAGGAGCAAGCTCCTGACGAACGGGGAGGCTGGGGTCAGGAGCAAGCTCCTGACGAACGAAGGGGCCGGGGTCGGTTCGCGTGTGGTGAGCCGGCAGTATGTGAAGTGGCTGGCAGATTGGCCGACGCATTCGCGTATACTGACGCCGGAGACGGAGTTCGGCGAGCTGTTTCTGGTGGAGATATCGCGCGGCTGCGGGCGGGGGTGCAAGTTCTGCGTGACGCCGGCGTGCTACTGGCCTCTTCGGTGGCGGCCAATGGAGAGCGTGCTGGAGGCTGTGAAGCTTGGGCTTCAGCACCGCGACGCGATGGGCCTGATCGGCGCGGCCGTCACCGATCATCCTCACATAGACGAGATCGCCGGCCGGATCGTGGAACTCGGGGCGCGGCTGTCGGTCTCATCGCTGCGGGCGGACGCAGTGTCACCGGCGCTGATGGAGGCGCTGGCGCGGAGCGGAGCGCGCAGCGTCACGCTCGCGCCTGAGGCCGGCACTGACCGGCTGCGCGCAGCCATCGGGAAAGGCATCACTGAAGACCACATCTTCGGCGCGCTCAAGTCAGCGTCCACGGCTGGCATCAAGGAGGCGAAGCTCTACTTCATGGTGGGGCTGCCCGGGGAAGGGGAGGAGGACATCGTCGCGATACCGGAACTGGTGCGGGCATGCCTGCGATGCATCGATCTGAGGCGTATCACCGTCGCTGCCGGCGGGTTCGTCCCGAAGCCCCACACGCCCTACGAACGAGAGGCGATGCTGCCGGTCGCCGAGGTCTCTCGCAGGCTGCGCCTGATCCGCGACGCGCTGCGCGGAGAGCGCCGGATCACCGTGGCGGTGGAGAGCGCGAACTGGTCGCACATAGAAGGCGCTCTCAGTCGCGGCGACGGACGGCTTGGCGCGGTGATCGCGGCGGCCGAAGCAGACGGCGGGAACCTGGCGGCGTGGCGGCAGGCATTCCGCGAATGTGGCCTGACTCCAGACGAGTTCACCGGCGCGAGAGGCCCCAACGACACGCTCCCGTGGTCGTTCATCAACCCGCGTGGTCAGCGGAGCTGAGAAACACGCTGGGCACTTCATACCCCGCGTTGGCGAGCATCTCGAGCAACAGGTTTCGCTTCCCTGCCAGCGGCGGGGTGAAGAGCGGCGAACAGCGCATGATGCTCGCGCGCTCGCCGGCCATTTCCACAGCGAAGGCGAGACACGTGAGAACACCGCACTCGCGGCAGTTCGTCCCCGGGAGAAGCTTGTAGATCGGCAGCGGTGTGAGCTTTTCGCGGCGATCGTAGCGGGGCTCGACGTCGCGCCGCCGCTCCCAGGTCTCGTTGATGGTCTCACGCAGCCACTCGAGCTGAGTCCGGGCATCGTCGGCGTCATCTATCTTCGCGCCGGTGACGAGTTGTGGATGAACGCAGATAATGCGGTGCTCTCTGGTGGCCGTGAGCGCGGGCGCGGCGTGATGATAGATCGCCCTCTGAAGGACCGTGTTGAGATAGGGGAGGACGTCGGCCAGGTCAGCCGATGGTCGCGCGTGAATGCGGATCTTGCTCGGATCGGCAAAGCAGGGGAGGAGGTGAGTTATCTCGATCGAGTCAACTAGCAACGTACAATAATGTACATATCTACTTCTGACTTGTCAAGGCGCGCGTTCGCTCACGCGATCGGCAGTCGTCGATCGGGCGAAGCACTCGGGCCGATCGACTCCCCCGAGCGCGCCGCGGAGAGGAATGCGCGACGATAGCGAACGGATTGCCCACCATTGCGCGTTGCTTGCAGGTACTGGGCTGTGCGGTACCGAAAAACCGACATCGAAGGATACTATGTTTCGCAGATTGACTTGACTTGGCCGCCGTGTTAGCATGGCCAAAATCGAAGGTCCGGCGTGAATGGCACAGTCGCGGGTTGTGGCCACCCGCTCTCACCGACATCAGGAGGCGACGTGACATGAAGGTATTCCGGCGCGGCGCGCAGCGCGGGTTGATGATCTGTTTGGCCGGCATCTTCCTTGCCTCGCTCGTGGTCTCGCCGCCGTGTCTGGCCGCTCTTGGAAAGAAGGAGCCTACCGCTGACCAGAAGACGTGGTGGAAGGCCTTCTCCGGGGAAGTGCAGCAGTCGGAAATCGAGCGGCATGTTCAGGGAATCACCGGCTACGACGCCAAGACCGACACGTACCCGCCTCGGCTCGCTGGATATCCCGGCGCGGAGAAGGCGGCGGGGTATATAGTAGAGGAAGTACAGCGTCTCGGCCTCAAGGATGTCACCAGCAAGAGACTCGACCCGAAGCTCCCCTATCGTGAAGCCTACTGGGTGACTGTTCCCTGGGTATCGGGGCAGCCGACGGTCGAAGTGCTGGAGAACGGCAAGGCGGTCGAGAGCTATCCTATTTACCCATTGTGGCCTAACCTCGTCCGCACTTCCCAACTGCCGGAGAGCGGGCAGACCTACCGGCTGATCGACGGCGCCGACGGAACTCTGACGGAGTTCAGCGGTAAGAACGTGGATGGAACCGCCGCGCTGATGCAGTTCGCCGGCGGCACGACGTGGCTGAATGCTCCTCGACTGGGTGCGAAGGCCGTGCTCTTTGTCGAGCCGGATGCGCTGGAAAGGGGAGAGGCGGAAGCGAAGTTCCTGCGTATCCCGATCAACATCCCGCGCTTCTGGATCTCCCGCAACGACGCATACCGGCTCACCGCCCGATTGAAGTCTCAGCCTGAGGTCACCATCCGCCTCAAGTGCCGCATGACCTGGGAGCGCCGCCAGGCATGGAACATCGTCGGCGAGATCCCTGGTACCGACCCCGAGTTGAAGAAGCAAGTCGTCTACCTGACGGCGTATTACGATGCCATGTCAATGGTGCCGCAGCTCTCACCGGGTGCGGAGAGCACCGCAGGCGCCGCCAGCCTCCTCGAAATGACCCGCATTCTTGCCAAGCACCCACCGAAGCGAACCGTGCGCGTCATCTTCAATGGCGCGCATTTTCTTGGCCTCGCGGGTATCCGTAACTACATCGCGAACCATCTGACCGAACTGACGCAAGGTACGCCGGCCCGAGAAAAGACGAAGTTCGCGGGGTTGATCCCCTATACGCATACGGTGATGAAGAAGCAGCCGATCAACCTCTTCTTGGCGTTCGACCTCTCCACTCACCACACCCGGGTTGGGCTGTTCTACAAGGGGATGTTCTACGACCAGCGCGAGGACATGGACATCAGCCGCCAGTTCTCGGACTTCGCCCGCACCATTCGAGAGAACGCCGGCCTGATGGCGAGTTTCGAGACCACGAAAGGCTTCACCGACGCGGAGGCTGGATTCGCCGACGGCGTGAACCCGATCTACGGAAAGCCGTGGCGGACGTTCATCTTCGGCAAGATCGCTCTCGATAACGAGCCGATCACCCTCGGTGGATCGAGGGGCGCCGCGTTCGTGACTACGGATGATTCCAGGCCGCTGGTCGACACGCCGTTCGATACCATCGACGAGGTCAACTCCGGCAACCTCTACACTCAGACGTGCTTCCTGGCCGCCACCCTGTGGGATATCGTCAACGACCCCAAGATGCCCGTTGACAAGGACCCGAAGTTCTCCCGCATGACGCTGTCCGGCGGCTTCGCTGAACTCCAGGTGAAGGCCCTCGCCTTCGATCCCACCAAGAGCATCGTCGCCGACAAGGTCATTAAGGGCACGATGTGCGTCGCCAGGATGTCCGACTCCACTCTGATGGGCACCCGCGGCGACCTTGTGGAGATCGTAGACAGCAGAGGGCGAGCGAACTTCTGGGGCTATCCGACCATCAACGCATATGGATGGCGCAAGCCGAGCTACCTGGAGGCCTACCACACCAATGATAGCGGGGATATAGACTACGCGCCCGACTGGGGCCCGATGGTCAGCCGGAGCAACCCCGATCCGACGCAGTTCTTCATCACGTCAGGCAAGAAGGAATTCACGATCGTCGTATTCGACTGCATCCCGATCGCTCTCTACGACCTCGTGGACCCGCAGAGCCTGACGACGCTACGCTATATCAAGGTCTATGATGGGCAGACCGACGCCGAGCCGCGGCGCTACGGTCTGACCGTTCCGCACCCCGAGCCGTGGCGAGGACACGTCGAGGACGTGGCGCTGGTGTTCGCAGAGAAGGACCAGCGAGTCAAGGTAATGATGGGGCTCGGAGGCGGCTCGGTCCGCATGCTCTTGTTGAACGCCGACACCGTCGGCGAGCCGAGCAAGACCATGGATAACGGGAAGTCCGAAAGCGGACTCGGCTACAAGGCGGACAAGCCATTCGCCCTCTCCCACACGCCGCTTCACGTAGCCAGAGACATGTGGGCGCTCGACGAGATGCGTCTGAACAAGCTGGCCAGCTTCCGCATCGTGAACGAGATCGTGCGTGACATGCACACGACGGCCGGGAAGCTGCTCGCCGAAGCGGAGAAGGCCCTGGCGAAGAAGGACTACGAGCTGGCCGACTCTAAAGCCCGCGCCGCCTGGGGGTATGAAGCTCGGGCCTATCCCGCGGTGCTCTCCACCATGAACGACGTGGTGAAGGGCGTGCTCTTCTATCTCGCCCTCATGCTGCCGTTCGCGTTCTTCGTGGAGCGTCTGCTCTTCGCGTTCCCGAACCTGAAAACGCAGATCTTCGGCGTGATCGGCATTTTCACGCTGATCTGCCTGATCTTCGCCTTCATCCATCCCGCCTTCGAGATCACGAAGAACCCGTGGATCGTGCCGCTGGCCTTCATCATGGTCGCCCTGAGTTTCATGGTGATCACGCTGGTGACCATGAAGTTCGAAACGCAGCTCAAGATGCTGCAGATGAAGGTGTCGGGCGTCCACCGCGCCGATATCGGCCGCATGAGCGTGGCCGCGGCCGCGTTCTCTCTGGGTATTAGTAACATGAGAAAGCGGCGCGCCCGAACGGTGTTCACCTGCCTCACGCTCGTGCTGCTGACGTTCACGGTGTTGTCCTTCACCTCGGTCAAGACCGCCACCCATTTCAACTCGCGCAGCGCTAAGGGCGCGCCGAGCTATCAGGGCCTGCTCGTCCGCAACGCGATGTGGGAGCCGATCGAGGAGTCGGCATACCGCGTGCTCAATGATGAGTTCGGCCGAACCCGTGCGGTTGCCCCTCGCGCCTGGTACTTCCTCGCCAAGACCGAGGAGCAATCATTCATGACGATCAAGAGTCCGTCCAGCGGCACCACCTATGACGCGAGAGCCGTCACCGGGCTCAGCCCGGCGGAGGTCGAAGTCACCAAGCTCGACAAGGCGCTCGTGGGCGGACGGTGGTTCCGCCCGGGTGACGTCCATGCCGCCATCATCCCCACTCGCATGGCCGAGGCGTTCCGGATGAGCCCGTCCGACGCGGGCAAGGTTCGCATCGAAATGGGCGGCGTGCCCTACGACGTCATCGGCATCCTCGACGCGGCGAAAGCGAAGCGTACGCTGGATCTCGACCAGGAGCCGCTGACCCCGGTTGACTGGATCCAGATGCAGCGAATGGCTCGCCAGGGCGGTGGCCAGCAGCAGTCGCAGGGTCAGAAGTCTGGGTTCCAGGAGTACCTGCACCTCTCGCCCGACCAGGTCGTGTTCGTGCCCTTCAACACCGCCATCAACCTGGGCGCGGAGGTCGAGTCGGTCGCGGTGAGCTTCATCACGCCAGCGGAAGTGGAGTCGACTCTGAAGGCGCTCATGCCCCGCCTCGGCTTCAACCTCTATGCGGGTATGCAGCAGCGAATCGTCAAATACAGCGCCATCGGGCGCACCTCCATCGCCGGGATGAGCGATGTCGTCATCCCGATATTGATCGCCGCCCTCATCGTGCTGAACACGATGCTGGGCGCGGTGTACGAACGAGTCAAAGAGATTCACATCTTCAGCTCCATCGGTCTTGCCCCGAACCACATCGCCACGCTGTTCATGGCGGAGTCGTTCGTGTACGCGATCCTGGGAGCGATCTTCGGGTATCTCATAGGCCAAGGTCTGGCCAAAGCTATTACCATTTTCCACCTGCTGCCGGGCCTCTACCTGAACTACTCGTCAGTATCCGCGGTTGCCTCCACGACCGTTGTCATTGGCGTGGTGCTGCTGTCCACGGTGTACCCGGCGCGCAAGGCGTCGGAGGTGGCGACGCCCGCGCTCGAGCGCAGATGGCAAGTGCCGGATCCGGTGGGCGACACCTGGGATATTCCGCTGCCGTTCGCGGTGACCGGTGACCAAGCGACCGCGCTCACTCGCTTCATGGTGGAGTGGTTCGAGGCCTACGAGGAGTACTCGATCGGGGACTTCGTCACGCAGGACGTGACGAATTACACCGAGCCGACGATGTATGGCACGTCCTATGTGATCCAGCTCATGGCCTGGGTAGCGCCGTTCGACCTCGGCGTGAGCCAGAAGGTGCAGCTCAGATCGGTTCCGACCGACATGGAGGACGTGTTCGAGATCATGCTTCACCTCGAGCGCGTGAGCGGAGACGTCTCCTCCTGGCGCCGGGTGAACCGCCGGTTCCTGAACACGCTGCGAAAGCAGTTCCTGATCTGGCGGACGCTGCGCTCCGAGGAGCGCGATCGGTATCTCGGCCTCACTCCGGCTGCGGAAGCCGCTAGCGGCGGCGCGAGTGGTTCCTGAAGCGCGCAGAGACGCGGGGCAGGAGACACGCTCCTGCCCTACGTGAGTGAGAGACGCGGGGCAGGAGACACGTCGCCCGGGGCGACTAGAGCTCCTGCGCTATGAACGAGCAGGCAATCTGACAGAGGGTAGGTGACCAGGTTGGCGGAGGAACTTGAACCAGTAGAAGAAGCGCCGAAGAAGACGCCGGTCGACGAGGGCGAGTACTTCATGGAGCGCCGGCCGGAGTTGGAGCCGAAGGAGTTCAGCGAAGGCTTCACCATCCGGACGTTCCTGGGAGCTCTCTTCATCGGCGTCATCATGATGCCCGGGGCCATCTACCTGGCGCTCATGATGGGGCAGAGCATGGGCTCGGCCGGGCAGTGGACCACGATCATCCTGATCACAGAGGTGGCCCGCCGATCTTTCGTCAAGGTGACTCGCCAAGAGCTGTACATGATCTACTATATGGCGGGTTCCCTGCTGTCAGCCGGTGGAGCGATGGCCGGCGGCGCCTTCGCGTGGTTCGTCTGGAACGCGTACCTCGTGAACTCCAGCGCAGCGCAGAACTTCGGTATCGCCAAAGAGATCCCGAAATGGGTCGCCCCGCCGCTCGGATCAACCGCCTATATCCAGCGAACGTTCCTGCACCACGACTGGACGATCCCCATCGTCCTGACCGTGCTGGGCAGCATCTTCGGGCGAATGCAGTGGATCGGGATGGGCTACTTCCTCTTCCGAACCACGTCCGACGTGGAGAAGCTTCCGTTCCCGTTCGCGCCGATCGCCGCTCAGGGCGCCACCGCGCTGGCAGAGGTCTCGGAGGAGAAGGAATCCTGGCGCTGGCCGGTATTCAGCGTTGCCACCATGATCGGCCTGGTGTACGGGTTCTTCTACGTCGCCATTCCAGTTATCACGGGCGGCTTCCTCGCCGACCCGCTGAAGCTGATTCCAATTCCCTTCATCGACCTGGTGCAGAATGCGGAAGGGGCGTTCCCGACGAACCGGATCGCCATCGCTACCGACCTGGGGCCGATCTTCTGGGGATTCGTGGCGCCGTTCCCGATTGTGGCAGGCGCCTTCATCACGTCGATGTTCACCAACTTCCTCTTCTCCCCGCTGCTCTACCACCTGTCCTACAGCCCTGTTCTGGGCAAGTCCACTTTGTTCCCGCAGTGGTCTCCGGGCATGAGCCTGATTCAGAGCGAGATGACGCTCGGGTTTGACTTCTACATGAGCTTCGGCATCGGTATCTCGTTCGCCATCGCTGCCATCGGGCTGTACATGGTGGGGTCAACACTGCTGAAGGCGAGAGTTGCTCGCGCTAAGGGCGGTGCAGCCCGCGGCTACGCCGACGTGCCGGCCGGGCGAGGCGATTTCCCGATCTGGCTGGCGCTGGTGGCGTGGGCGCTGCCCGCAGTCTACTACGTGATCCTGGGCCATCAGCTCGTGCCGAAGTTTCCGGTCTTCTGGCTGATGTTCTTCGCCTTCGTCTGGACGCCGGCGATCTCCTATGTTTCCGCCCGAATGTACGGGCTAAGGGGAGGCGGGATCGACATCCCCATGGTCCAGCCCGCGGTATTCATCTTGAGCGGGTACAAGGGAGTGGACATCTGGTTTGCGCCCATCAATAAGGACGACCATGGGTGGGCGGCGGCTCAGTTCCGCGAAGTCGAGTTGACGGGCACCAAGATCATCAGCGTCGTCAAAGCGGAGGCCTTCCTGCTGATCCTGATGATGCTGTGCAGCTTCGTGTACTGGTCGTTCTTCTGGAAGTCCAGTCAGATCCCGTCGTCTCAGTATCCGTACGCCCAGATGTACTGGCCGCTGAACGCATTCTGGCAGTGCCTGTGGGCAACTGCGACCAAGCAGTCGGCGACCGGTGAGACGACGTTCCTGCTGAAGGCGATCAAGTTCCCGATCATCGGGTACGCTGGAAGCGGCGCTCTCGCGCTCTACTGGGTACTCGGCGCCTTCCGCGTGCCATCGCTCTGGTTCTACGGGCTGATCGGCGGCTTCGGCGCCACCACGGGAGCGATCCCGATGATGGTCGGTGCGCTCCTTGGCCGCTACTACTTCGCCCGGCGCTTCGGTCCTGCGCGGTGGCGGCAGTATACGCCCGTGCTTGCAGCGGGGTACTCCTGCGGTGTCGGCCTCATCGGTATGGTGTCCATCGGATTGACCATCATATTCAAGGCGGTTCGGTCGCTGCCGTTCTGACGCGGCCGCCCGCGGAGGTGTCTCTTTACGGTCGAACTGGGTTACGAAACGACGCCGATCGGATGGCATGGCGTCTCTGTACGCGTACCGGCGGACTGGACGCTCGGCGCGGTCGGCGGTGATCGCAAGTCCGGGTACTTACGGGTTGACGATGAGAGAATGCCGCGCCTGCAGGTGAAGTGGTCGCAGGGGCGGATCGACCTTGAAAAGAAGCGGGCCGAATACGCAAAGCGGCTGACCACGGGCAAGCGGAAGCGGCCGACGGGGCTGACCGTCGATATGGACGCGAAGGTCATCAGCCAGCGTTCGAAGCCGCGCAAGGACCTGGTGACATTTGCCTGGCGCGGGCCGCAGTGCGGGATGGGCGCCCTGTGGAACTGCGAGATCTGCAACAGGGCTCTCATCGCCCAGGTGAGCTGGCATCAGCCGGAACAGCTCCATGATGTCGCGCGACAGGTGCTGGAGTCGCTGGACGACCACGGTATCGGGGGCTGGGAGATATGGGGAGTTGACGGGTTCGCCTTCCTCGCGCCGGAGGGGTACGCGCTGACGAAATGGAAGCGAATGACGCGCTATATCGAGTTGGACTTGACAACGAAAAAAGAGGCCACGATCAGGGCCGCACGCTGGGGCATGG
>Ga0315287_10008007_pt1 | contig 10637 bp, 8 predicted proteins | sample YL17G11_0_MG_FD_205037 | JGI IMG/M metagenome (GOLD analysis project Ga0315287, IMG submission 205037) | Sediment microbial communities from Yellowstone Lake, YNP, Wyoming, USA - YL17G11_0 | ecosystem: Environmental > Aquatic > Freshwater > Lake > Sediment | place: USA: Wyoming | collected...
TGCCGGTGAACCTCGGACCGGAGGCGGAAAGGTTTTCATCGGTCGCCCAGGTGAGCGAGCAGTGATCGACGATGACGTCGTGGCCCGCGACGGTCGAGATCGCGTCGAAGTCGTGGCCGCTGTGCTTCGGGAACCCGGCCTCTCCTGGACGCACGTGGATGTGCTGGACGACGACGTCGTGCGTGACGATGTCGAATCCACCGCGGATGAAAGTGATGCCCGGCGACGGTGCGGTCTGCCCCGCGATCGTCAGGTACGGTTCCGCGATCTTGACCGTGCGCCCACCGAGATCGATGACACCGCCCACCTCGAACACGATGATCCGCGGGCCCGGCGTGTCCACTGCCGCGCCGAAGGACCCGGGGCCGGATGGGGAAAGAGTCGTCACGCGCAGGATCTGGCCACCCCGTCCGCCCGGCGTCTGCGCGGCCCAGCCCTGGGCACCCGGAAACGCCGGCAGGTCAGTGGCGCCTGTGACGGTGCCGCAAAGCAGAGCGATGCCGGCGGCCGCCGCAACGGTCCGTGCGAGCGCAGTGATCTTCGAACGACTCATAGTTGCTTCCCTCTGTGGGAGGCGCCCGACGAGGCTGCCACCCCTGACCCACGATTGTAAATGACACCGGTTTCCTATATACAAGATCCGCACTGCAGGAACGAGGTTATCGCGTGAACCAGGCCTCCGGCGCAACCGCAAAAGGCGCCCTCTCGATCGCGGAACGGTTCGTCGCCGCGAGGCTGGCAGCTACGCCTCTTGCGGCGTACCCGGGCACCATACCTCCGGACATGGACGCTGCGTACCTGTGCCAGGACGAGGCCATCGCCTTGTGGCCCGACGAGGTCGTCGGCTGGAAAGTCGGCTGGATCGGCGAAGACCAGCAGCGTGTCTACCGGGAGGAACGCGTCGTCGGACCGATCTTCCGAAACTCGGTGCGCATCATCCGCCTCGATGAAGAGATCGAGTTTCCCGTCTATCGCGGCGGGTTCGCCGCGGTCGAAGCCGAGTATGTTTTCCGCGTGTCGGCCGACGCTCCGGCAGACAAGCTCAGCTGGACAGATGCCGAGGCGGCCGACATGGTCGGCGCGCTGCATATCGGTGTGGAACCGGCGAGCAGCCCGCTCGCGACCATCAACGAGCTCGGCCCTGCGGTGGTCGTGTCCGACTTCGGCAACAACGCAGGATTGCTGCTGGGCCCCGAGGTCGCGGACTGGCGCCGCCGCATCGCAGATGGGATGACCTGCGAAACGTTCATCGAGGGTCGCAGCGTCGGCAAGGGCGGGACGGCCCGCCTTCCAAAGGGTCCCATCGGCGCACTGGCCTTCGCTCTGATGCGCTGTGCCCGTCGCGGTCGGCCATTGCGCGCCGGATGTCTCGTCTCGACGGGCGCCGCGAGCGGCATTCACGACATCCTGCCGGGCCAGAGTTCGGCGCTGGTGTTCGACGGCGTCGGCACGCTGCGCTGCCGGGCAGTGCCGGCGGTGCCGGTGGTCGTCTGATGATCACACGAAGGCAGGCGCTGCTCGGAGTTGGTGCGAGCCTGTTCGCGGGAACGCACGCGACAGCAGCCGAGCCTGCGAGGATGCTCACCGCGGCGGACGTGCACCCTGCCAAGTACCCGACGGTGGAAGCCGTCCGCTGGATCGGCCAGCAACTCGCCGCCGCAACCGGCAACCGGCTCGGCATCCGCGTGTACCACTCAGGTCAGCTCGGCCGCGAGAACGACACTGTCGAGCTGGCGCGATTCGGCGCGATCAACCTGACCCGGGTCAATTTCGCGGCGCTCAACAACGCCTTCCCGCTGACCCAGGTACCGGCGCTGCCGTACGTTTTCGACTCGGTGGCGCACATGCGCCGCGCCATGGACGGTGAGCCCGGGCGGCAGATTCTCGCCGGATTCGCGCAGCGCGACCTGGTCGGGCTCTGCATCTACGACTCGGGGGTCCGCTGCGTCTACAACGTGCGCCGTCCGATCCAGACGCCGGCTGACCTGCATGGCCTCAAGATCCGCGTGCCGCCTTCCGACATCTTCATCCAGATCGGCCTCGCGCTCGGTGCGAACTCGACGCCGCTGGCTTTCGGTGAGGTTTACTCGTCGCTGCAGACCCACCTGATCGACGGTGCCGAGAACAACATACACAGCTTTCATTCGAGCCGGCATTTCGAAGTGGCGAAGCACTGGTCGGAGACCAACCACTCCTACTCGCCGGAAGCGCTGCTGCTCTCGCGCAGGACTCTCGAGCAGCTGCGGGGCGAGGACCAGGCCCTGCTGCTAAGACTTGCGACCGAGTCCGTGCCGGTGATGCGCGGCCTCTGGGACGCCGCCGAGGAGCGTTCGCGACAGAGCGTCCTCGACGCCGGCGTCGAGATCAATACGGTCGACCATGCAGCTTTCGTGCGGGCGACAGCCCCGCTGCTGCAGAGGCGACTCGAGTCGCCCGAGTTGCGTCGCCTCTACGACGAGATCCGGAGCATGGCATGAGCGCAGCGGGCGAATCAGCAGCGCCACAGGCCGGCGCCACAGACCGGGACCCGCTGGATCGCGTAGCCGACATCGCGCTGTCGCTCGCAGCGGCCGCGCTGGTCCTGCTCGCGCTGGTCGAGATGTGGCAGGTGTTCGCACGCTACGTGTTGAACGACTCGCCGAGCTGGACCGAGCCGGTCGCGATCCTGTGCATGAACGCGGCCATGATGCTCGGCGCATCAGCCGGCGTGCACGCGCAGCGCCACTTCGGGTTCTTCATCGGGCTGCACAGCGCGCCGTTGCCGGTACGCCGTGTGCTGCTCGCGTTCTCGCGGGCGGTTCAGGCGGGCGTCGGCGCGATGCTCGCCGTCTGGGGCATCCGCCTCTCGGCAGCAACCTGGGGCATCCCGATGGCCGGGGTTTCACTGCCGCAGGGCGCGGCGTACCTGCCGCTGTCGATCGGCGGGCTGCTGATCGCCGCGTTCGCACTCAACCTGCTGTTGCGTGCGCCGGATGTCCGGACGGAAGGAGGCTGACCGTGGCAGTCGCGATCCTGTTCGGGACCTTCTTCCTGCTGCTGCTCATCGGCGTGCCGGTAGCCTTCTCGCTCGTGACGGCGTCGCTCGCGACCGTGCTGTACCTGGGCCTGCCGTCCGTCGCAGTCGTGCTGCAGACCGCCGCCGGCGCCAGCACCGCGTCGCTGATCGCCATACCGCTGTTCATATTCGCTGGCGAACTGATGATGCGCGGCGGCATCTCCGACCGGCTCATCGCCTTCGCGGCCGCGCTGGTAGGCAAGGCGAAGGGTGGCCTGGCGCAGATCAACGTGCTGGCGTCGCTGTTCTTCGGCGGCGTGTCCGGCTCCGCGATCGCGGACGTCTCGGCCATCGGCGGAACGATGATTCCCCAGATGGTGAACCGCGGCTACCACCGCGACTTCGCGGTCGCCGCGTCGGTCTCCGCCGCGCTGGTCGCCCTGCTCGTCCCTCCGTCGCACAACCTGATCCTCTACTCGGCGTCCGCGGGCGGATCGATATCGATCGCGGACTTGTTCGCGGCCGGAATCGTGCCGGCGCTGCTGCTGACCTCGGCGTTGATGATCACCTCGCGGATCATCGCCGGACGGCGCGGCTATGCGGCCGAGGGGTTCCCGGGATTCGCCGCCGTGCTGACGCGGATGGTCGCCGCGCTGCCCGGCCTGCTGCTGGTCGCGCTGATCTTCGTCGGCATCCGCGCAGGCATCTTCACGGCCATCGAAAGCGCGGCGATCGCGGTCGGCTATGCCACGCTGGTGACCGGCATCGTGTATCGCAAGCTGGACCGGGCGGTATTCAGGGAAGCCGTCACCAGCGCCGCCCGCACGGCCGGGTTGATCCTGTTCGTCATCGGGGCCGCAGCGTCCTTCGGCTGGCTGCTCGCCTATCTCCAGGTGCCGGCCGCCGCGGTCGAACTGCTGACGTCGATCACGGACAACAAGATCGGGATCCTGCTGCTGCTGAACATAGTCCTGCTCGTGCTCGGGACCTTCATGGACCTGGCGCCGCTGATAATCATCTGCACACCGATCTTCCTGCCCGTGGCAAAGGCGTTCGGGATCGACCCGGTGCACTTCGGGATGATACTGGTGCTCAACGCCGGGATCGGGCTGATCACGCCGCCGGTTGGATCCGTCCTGTTCGTCGGCGCGGCAATCGGGCGCATCGGCGTGATGCAGGCCGTGCGCGCGCTGTGGCCGTTCTATCTCGCGGCCATTGGCGTGCTGCTGATCGTGAATGCTGTTCCGGCCGTGTCGCTCTGGCTGCCGGCCTTGCTCAAGTAAGCAGCGTCGTCGGCACGACCGCCAGGCGACCGTAGGCCCGCTCCAGCGTCTCGCGGAAACGCACGTCCGCGGCGAGGTCGCGCGGGAACATCTCGTGCAACGACAGGAAGACGCCGACATCGGTCGCCGCCTCGCCCGTCGTCCTCTCCTGCGCGAGGCGCGCGAGGCGCTCGGCAAGCGGGTCCACCAGCGCGATTGCCGCCGCGGTCCGGCGCCTGACGAAATGCATCCAGGCCGCCAGCGTGACGCAGGGACGCTCGATCGGAGCGCCTGCCGCGAGAGCGTCCTCGATCGTACCGACGATCCTGATCGGGAGTTTCTTGCTGCCGTCCCACGCGATCTGCGCGAGTTCGTGGCGGATCGCCGGATTCGAGAACCTCCGCAGCACAGCCTCAACGTAGCCATCGATGTCGAGTCCGCGAACGGGCCGCAGTGTCGGCGCCACGTCCTTGCGCATGAGGTCGCGCACGAACGCGACGAGCGCCGTGTCGCGCATCGCGTCGGCGACCGTCTCGTGACCGCGCAGTATCCCGACATAGGCGAGCGTCGAATGTGCGCCGTTCAGCAGCCGCAGCTTTGCCTGCTCGTAACCGGACACGTCGTCGGTCAGGGTCACGCCGGCACGAGCCCAGTCCGGGCTCTCGAGCGCCTCGTGCTCCTCGACGACCCACTGCACGAACGACTCCCGCTGCACCGGCCAGCGGTCTTCCATCCCCAGTTCCGTCGTGACCCGCTGCACGAGCGCGGGCGTAGTCGCCGGCGTGATGCTGTCCACCATCGTGCACGGGAACGCAACTTCGGCCTCGATCCACGCTGCCAGCCCGGGATCAAGCTGCGCGGCGAAATCCCTTGCAGCGGCCGCCAGCAACCGGCCGTTGCCGGCAAGATTGTCGCAACTCAGCACGGGGACCGCGGGCAGTTGGCGGGCACGCCGCAACCTCAATCCCGCGACGAGGAACCCTATCGCGCTGCGCGGCGACTCCGGGTGACTCAGGTCGTGTCGTATGTCCGCATGCTGCAGGTCGAGACGGCTCCCGCCATCCAGGCAGTAGCCCTTCTCCGTGACCGTCAGCGTGACGAGCCGTGTAGCGGGGCCCGCAATGCTGCTCGACACGACGTCCGGGGAATCACCAGCCACCTGCACGCCGCACAACGATCCGATGACCTCGAATGATTCGTGCTCGTCGAGGATTGCCAACGCGTAAAGCCAGTCCTGGGCTTGCAGGGCGTCCCGCAGCGTCGAGCTGCGCAGGGAAACGGCGTTGATTCCCCAGCGCGGGTCCGTCGCGAGCCATTGCTCTGCGTACCAGGCCTGATGAACCCGGTGGAACGCGCCCGGTCCGATGTGGACGATCCCGGGCGCCACGTTGCCGCGGTCGTAGCACGGCCGACGCACGCCTGGCGGTAGGTCTTGAAGCGTCGCGGCCGAAAGATGCCGCGTCACAGGGTCACGCCCTGCTTCCAGATCGCGATCTCGCGCTCGCCGTTGGTTTCGTTTCGCGCGCGGCGGCCCGAAGCGGTCGCGAGCACGAGGTCCAGCAGGCTGTCCGCCGCCAGCTCCGGCTCGACACCCCGCAGCAGCGCGCCCGCGTCGAAATCGATCCAGCCCGGCTTGCGCATCGCGAGCTCCGAGTTCGACGAGACCTTGAGTGTCGGCACCGGGAAACCGAGAGGCGTGCCGCGCCCCGTCGTGAACAGGAGAATCGTGGCTCCGGCCGCGACCAGCGCAGTCGACGACACGGCATCGTTCCCGGGCGCCTCGAGAATGGCGAGCCCCGGCTCGCTGGCCCGCTCCGCGTAACGCAACGCCTGGGTGATGGCAGCACGTCCGCCCTTCTGCACTGCGCCGAGCGACTTCTCCTCGAGCGTCGTGATGCCGCCGGCAATGTTTCCGGGGGACGGGTTCTCATGGATCGCCTGGCCCAGTTCGAGGAAGTAGCGCCGGAAGTCGTCGAAGATCGACGCCATGCGATCGAATACCTGCCGGCTCGAAGCGCGATCGAGCAGTAGTTGCTCGGCGCCGAACATCTCGGGGACCTCGGTCAGGATGGCAGTGCCGCCTGCGTCCACGCACCGGTCCGCGACGCGCCCCACCAGCGGGTTGGCCGTGATGCCGCTCAGGCCGTCGGAACCTCCGCACTTGAGTCCGAGCTTGAGTTCGGACAACGGACACGGCTCGCGTCGATCCGTACCGGCCACGGCGACGAGTTCGGCAACTGCGGCGAGACCCGCTTCCAGTTCATCCTCCACGCCCTGCGCCGTAAACGAGCGGATCCTGTTCCGTTCGACGCTGTCGAGCGACTCCAGCAGCCGGTCCAGCTGGTTCGACTCGCAGCCGAGACCGATGACGAGGACGCCCCCGGCATTCGGATGTCGCGCCAGCGCTGCGATCAGGCTGCGCGTGCGTGCAAGGTCGTCGCCAAGCTGCGAGCAGCCGAACGGGTGCGTGAACGCGTGCACGCCGTCGACGACGTCCGCGTAACGCAGGGATGCAATGCCTGCAATGCGCTGCGCAGTTCGCGCCACGCAACCGACAGTGCACAGGATCCAGATTTCATTGCGGGTCCCGACGCGTCCATCGCGTCGGCGGTAACCCATGAAGGACCTGCCTTGCCTGGCCGCCGGTGTCGCCGGAACCGGAGCCTGGCGAAAGGCATGCGTCGCCAACCCGGCAAGCCGCGTCTGCAGATTGTGCGTGTGCACCCAGGAGCCCGCGTCGATCGGCGCGATGGCGGCACCTATCGGCCATCCGTACTTGCGCACCTCCACACCCTGCGCAATAGTCCGCAGCGCGACCTTATGTCCCGCTGGAATGTCCTCCCGTACGTCGAGGGTAGTCTCGCCAACCTGCGCACGCTGGCCGCGCACGAGGCCGACTGGCGCCACGGCGACGTCATCCAGTGGATCAAGGCGCAACAGGCGCGGAAGAGCGCTGGAATCGTCGTGGCGCATCAGGTATCCGGCTGACTGCAGCGGCGGCCCATCGTTCCCGCAGGGTAGCATAGGCTGGAAACCGGTGTCATACTGAGGCTCGGGCTGGAGCGAACGGCTTAACAATGACAAGAATAAAGGCGCCACGCGCCGTCGACGGCCGGACTCGCAACGAGAGTCGCTCCGCGGAGCCACAGGTAAGCGGCCGCGGCGTCACCATCAACGACATAGCGCGCATCGCCGGCGTATCAAAGAAGACGGTCTCGCGCGTCATCAACCGCTCCCCGATGGTGCACGAGGACACGCGCGCGAGAATCCAGGCGGTCATGGACCGCTACCGCTACGTTCCGGACCCGCAGGCGCGAGGGCTCGCATTCCGGAAGTCGTTCCTGATCGGTCTCGTCTACGACAACCCGAACGCGCAGTACATCGTCAACATGATGGAAGGCGCGCTGGACGGCCTGAGAGGGTCGGACTATGAACTGGTAGTCCACCCGTGCGACCGCCACAGCAGCGAGTTCATCGCCGGCGTACGGCACTTCGTGGACCGGCAGAAGCTGCGCGGCGTCATCGTGCTGCCTCCGATTTCCGAGAACGAGGACCTGATAGCGACGCTCAAGGACGCTGGGTGCGAGTACGTCCGCGTCTCGTACGCGATGCTCGACGAGCCCTCGCGAATGCTGATTTCGAACGACAGACAGGCGGTCGCCGAGGTGGCGAGTTACCTGCAGTCACTCGGCCACCAGCGGATCGGATACATCGCCGGCCCGCGCGGGTTCATGTCGGCGCGCGAAAGGCGCGAGGGCTTCGTGGAAGCCCTGGAAAAGCGGGGACTCAGGATTCCGGAAGCGATGATCGTCGAGGGCGGGTACACGTACGAGTCGGGGCTCGCGGGCGCCGAGAGCCTCCTCAGCCACTCGCCTCGCCCGACCGCCATCTTCGCCAGCAACGACGAGATGGCCGCTGGCGTGTACCGGGCCGCACGCGACCTTGGCCTCGACGTGCCGCGGGACCTTTCCGTCGTCGGGTTCGACGATGGCCCGATCGCGGGCCGACTCTCACCGCCGCTGACCACGGTGCGGCTGCCGATCCGCGACATCGGACGGATGGCGGCCAGCAAGCTGATCGCACCGGATCCCCATGGCCGTCCTGAGGACGGCTCGTCCAGCTCTCTGATCCTGCCGCACCTCGTGGTGCGCGACTCCTGCCAGCCGCCGCGCAGCTGACCCCGCATGCACTCGAAAGCCGCCTGATGCGCGCGGGCCGCAAATAATATGACACCGGTTACCAAATTTCACTTCTGCCGCTATGATAGGCGGCGAGGACCGAGGATTATCAGGGCCAGGACAGGGGGATTGGTCGAGTGGCGCAGCGACTGACATTGCACGCGGACCGGCTCTTCCCGGCGGACCCCGGGCTGCGGGACATCGCGCGCCGGATCTTTGCCAGCGCGCGCGACCTGCCCATCCTGAGTCCGCACGGCCACACCGACCCGGCCTGGTTTGCCACCAACTCGGCGTGGCAGGACGCCTCGAGCCTGTTGCTCGTTCCGGACCACTATCTCTACCGCATGCTCTACAGCCAGGGCGTACCGATGGAATCGCTCGGCATTCCAGGCACCGACGGACGGGGCAGCGGCGCGGATCCGAGGGAAGCCTGGCGCCTGTTCGCCGGCCACTATCACCTGTTCCGCGGTACGCCATCCGCGATGTGGCTCGACCAGGTGTTCGCGGATGTCTTTCGCCTCGAGCATCGGCTGTCTGTGGAGACTGCGGACGAGTACTACGAGCACATCGGCGCGTGCCTGCAGCGGCCCGAGTTCCGGCCCCGGGCCCTATTCGAGCGCTTCAACATCGAGGTGCTAACGACGACCGAATCGCCGCTCGACCAGCTGCCGCACCACGATGCGCTGCTGAGGAGCGGCTGGAAAGGCCGTGTACTCACCGCATACCGGCCCGACCCGGTCGTGGACCCCGAGTTCCCCGGCTTCCGCGACGGCATCGGTGAGCTGGCATCGCTCACGGGCGAGGACACCGAGACATGGGACGGCTATCTCGCGGCTCACCGGCGCCGCAGGGATTTCTTCAGGCGCATGGGCGCGACGTCGACCGACCACGGCCATCCCAGCGCGCGTACCGCCAACCTCGCGCCTCGCGAAGCCGAGGACCTGTTCCGACGCGTGCTCGACGAGCGCGTGTCGCCGCAGGATGCCGAACTCTTCCGCGCGCAGATGCTGACCGAGATGGCGCGCATGAGCCTCGACGACGGGCTCGTGATGCAGATCCATCCGGGCTCGTTCCGAAACCACAATGCATCGGTTCACGGTCGCTTCGGCCGTGATCGCGGTGCCGACATCCCGACGCCGACGGACTACGTGCGCGCGCTGAAGCCACTGCTCGACCTGTTCGGCAACGAGGCCGGCCTGTCCGTAATCGTGTTCACGCTGGACGAGAGCGCGTACAGCCGGGAGCTCGCACCTCTCGCGGGACACTATCCGGCGCTGCGCCTGGGACCCGCATGGTGGTTCCACGACAGCCCGAACGGGCTGATGCGCTTCCGCGAACTGACGACGGAGACTGCCGGGTTCTACAACACGGTGGGTTTCAACGACGACACCCGCGCGTTCCTGTCGATCCCCGCCCGGCACGACGTCGCTCGCCGAGTCGACGCGGCCTACCTGGCCCGCATGGTCGGCGAGCACCGACTGGCCGAGGACGACGCGCATGAAATCGCCGCCGATCTCGCCTATCACCTTCCCAAGCGCGCCTATCGCCTCGGCTAGAGCGCCAACCCAAGGAGACGAATCAATGAAAGTCGACAAGCGCCATGCGACCCACCCCGACCAGGTCGTTGGCCTCGGCACCGAGAAGCTGCGCAGCTACTACCTGGTGCCGGATGTCTTCGTGCCAGGCGAGTTGACGCTGACGTTCAGCCACATCGAGCGCATGGTCACCGGCGGCGCGATGCCGCTCGGCGCACCGCTTGCGCTCGACAAGGTGCCCGAACTCACCACCGGGCCGTTCCTCGCGGGACGCGAACTCGGCATCATCAACGTGGGTGGCGCAGGCAGGGTCACCGTGGACGGCGCGGCCCATGACGTCGGCGCGCGCGAGGGCATGTACGTACCGATGGGTACCGCGGCCGTCACGTTCGAATCGGCGGACAAGGCGACGCCCGCCAAGTTCTTCCTGGTCAGCACCCCGGCGCATCAGCGCTTCGAGACGGTGAAGATCACGCTGGCAATGGCGAAACCCATACCGATGGGATCGTCCGCGACGTCGAATGAACGCGTGATAAACAAGTACGTCGATCCGGAGGTGTGTCGCTCGGCTCAGTTGCTGCTGGGGCTCACGGCACTCAAGCCGGGCAGCGTCTGGAACACGATGCCCTGCCACCGGCACGATCGCCGCAGCGAAACGTACTTCTAC
>Ga0315287_10008010_pt1 | contig 10635 bp, 12 predicted proteins | sample YL17G11_0_MG_FD_205037 | JGI IMG/M metagenome (GOLD analysis project Ga0315287, IMG submission 205037) | Sediment microbial communities from Yellowstone Lake, YNP, Wyoming, USA - YL17G11_0 | ecosystem: Environmental > Aquatic > Freshwater > Lake > Sediment | place: USA: Wyoming | collected...
GGTTGGCGAGATCGGTGAGGTCGTCGCGCTCGGCGTTGGGGACCTCGGTCCGCACGTCGACCGGCACCGAGAACAGGTCCGGGGTGCGGAGATCGACCGCAGGGACCGGGTCGACCGCAGGGACCGCGTCGACCCCAGGGACCGCAGGGACCGCGTCGAACGGCGCGTCGAACGGAGCGACGAATGCCCCCGGCGATGCCACCGGCGGGACCTGCGGATCGATCCAGCTCACCAGGTCGCGGGCGTATGCGATGGCCTCCGGCGGGGCGCCCGGCATCTCCAGCGCCTGGAAGGCGAGCGCCCGGGCTGTGAGCAGGTCGCCGTCGATCAGGTGGGAGTGAGCGACCCGCAACAGCGTCGCCGTCGGGTCGGGCGAGCCAGGTCGGCGCTCGGGTGCGGGCAGCAGCTCGACGGGTTCCGGCGGGCGCGTGTCGTCGCGTCGCGCCTGCCGTGCCATGCGCGCGGAGCGTAGTGATGGCCCGGCTCGACACCGTGGACCGCACAGAGAGTGAGCGACCTCACTCTCTGTGGTGACTGGGGCGGCGCGCGAGCGGCCCGCAGGGCGAGCGGCCGGATCAGGTGAAGATGATGTGGCCGCCCGCGGCCTGCTCGTAGAACTCGCCGACGGTGATGATGTCGTCGACCTGGTCGATGAAGTCGCTCTTCTCCATCTTGAACAGGTCGACCGACGCCTTGCAGGCGTACATGCCGGCGCCGGTGTCGGAGATCATCTCGACGAACTCGGGGATCGAGGGGATGTCGAGCTCGGCGATCTGCTTCTCCATCACGTGGGTGAGCACCGAGCTCATCCCCGGGAACCCACCCAGCCAGGTGGCGACGTGCAGGCCGGGGTTGCCGACGGTCGCCACCTTGATGTGCTCGTGGCGCTTCTTGTGGATGGCGTCGAGCCCGAAGAACGTGAAGAACAGGTTCGCCTCGATGCCCTCGGCGCGGGCGCCGTTCGCCATGATCAGGCCCGGGTAGATCCCGTCGAGCGAGCCCTTGGAGATGATGATCGACACCTTCTCGATCGGTGCTGGGTCCATGTCGTGCTCCTTGTCAGACACAGCCGCGCGTCAGATGCAGCCGCGCGGCTTGGGGATGCCCGCGATGCGGGCGGCGATCTTGGCGGGGCCCTTGGGGAAGAGCTGGTAGAGCTCCTTCACGGTCACGCCGGAGGTCTTGCCCAACACCCGGACCGTCGGCCCGGTGCCCTTCTCGGCGAACTCCTTGCGCATGAAGCGGAGGACGGTCCAGTGCTGGTCGGTCAACGGATCGATCCCTTCGCCCCGGGCGAGCTCGGGGGCCATGGCTTCGGTCCACTGGTCGGGTTCGGTGAAGAACCCGTCGTCGTTCACCTCGACGGTGACTCCCGCGACGGTCTTGGTTGGCATGGTCGGTCCTCCAGGTTCGGATGTGGTTCGGACGTGGTTCGGGAGCGGCTGCTCAGGGGGTCGGCTCCTTCTTACCGGAGCGTGGCATGTCCGACCCGATGCCGGGGACGTCGCGACCGGGGAGGAGCACGTGCCAGTAGAACCACTGGAACATGAGCTTGCCGAGGTGGTTCATCCGCGACTCCTTGAGCAGCGGCAGACCGACGCCGGCGGGGAAGTGGCCCGGGACCGGCTCCTGGTCGTAGTTGAAGTCGATCAGCATCGCCTTGCCGAACCCGGTCTCGATGAAGCAGTTGGCGTGGCCGTCATAGGAGGCGTCGAGCGCGTCCCCGGCGAGGAACCGTTGGATGTTCTCGACGAGCACCTCGCCCTCGAAGTGGGTGACCGAGCCGGCCTTGGAGGCCGGCAGTGTGGTGGCATCGCCGATCGCGAACACGTTCGGCGCCACCGTCGACTGGAGGGTGTGGGGGTCGGTGGGCACGAAGTTGAGCTCGTCGCCGAGTCCCTCGGACCGCGCCACGTACGGCTGACCTCCGTGCAACGGGATGACCACGGCGAGGTCGAAGGGCACCTCCCGCTCGTCGAAGGACACCAGCCGACCGCCGGGACCGTCCACCTCGCCGGTGTTGAACTCGGTCACCAGCTCGATGTCGCGCTCGCCGAGCATCCCGCCCAGGGTGGCGGCGGCGACGGGCTTGGTGAACGCGGCGTCGAGCGGTGTGACGTAGGTGATGTCGACCCGGTCGCGCATCTTTCGGTCGGTGAAGTACCAGTCGGCCAGGAAGCAGAACTCGAGCGGGGCGACCGGGCACTTGATCGGCATGTCGACGACGTTGACGGCGACGCGGCCGCCATCGAAGGCCTCCAGGGCCGCAGCCAGCCTGGTGGCGCCGTCGAGGGTGTAGAAGGTGTGGACGTTGTCGCCCGAGCCCGCTCCGGCCAGGCCCTCGGTCTCCTCCGGTACCAGCGTGGCGCCGGTTGCGACCACCAGGACGTCGTAGCCGAGCACCGTCCCGTCGCCGAGGTGGACGGCGTCCGTTGCCAGGTCAACGTGGTCGATCGGGCTCTGGTGGTAGCCGATGCCGCGGTGGAGCTGGCGGGCGCGCGGACGGACGATGTCCTCTGCGTGGGCCAGGCCGAAGGGCACGAACAACAGCCCGGGCTGGTAGACGTGGGTGCCGTCCTGGTCGACCACGGTGATGGACGCCGCGTCGTCGGGGTACGCGGCGCGCAACCGATTCGCGGTGAGGGTGCCACCGGTGCCTCCACCCAGGATCACGATCCGATGCGTCATGACGTCGTCACGCCGGACAGCGACTCGATGGCGGCGCTCAACTGCATCGCGGCGGCCTCGGCGAGCTCGGCGAACTCGGCGCCCGACATCAGCTCCCGCGGATCCACCGCTGCGATGCGGGTGCCGCCACCCGGTGCCGCTTCGAGCACGACGTTGCAGGGAAGCAGCAGCGCGGCGGACGGGTCGAGCTCGAGCGCCTGGTGGGCGAAGTTCGGGTTGCAGGCGCCGAGGATCTTCAGGGCCGGTCGATCGATGCCGAGCTTGGCCTTGAGCGTGGCGGCCACATCGATCTCGGTGAGCACCCCGAAGCCCTGCGCGGCGAGCGCTTCGCGCACCGCGACCTCAGCCTCGGGGAGGGTCATGTCGACGGTGGTCTCGATGGCGTTCATGAGGTTCTCGATCCCTTCGGACGTCGGTGACCGGGCGACAGCGCAACGGCGCACGGGCGCCGCAGGCACCACCCCGGTGGTCGGAGGCTATCCGTGGCGGTTCGGGCGGACCAGAGTCGAAGGTCCTACCCCCAGGGGTAGTCGGCCCGGCGGCGGCGTCGCCGGACGGGTTCGATACCCCACCGGGTACCTTTGCTCCCGCTGCGTCAGGCGGTAGGTTGGCGCTGTGAACACGTCAGGATCAGCCACGAACGCCGGCATGGAACTTGCCGAGTCGACGACCGCGGACCTGCAACGCCGGCTCCGGAAGATCGAGGGTCAGGTCCGAGGCCTCCAGCAGATGCTCGGCGATGGCCGGGACTGCCGCGACCTGGTCACCCAGATCGCCGCTGCCAACAAGGCCCTCGAACAGGTCGGCTTCATGCTCGTCTCCGCCGGCCTCACCTGGTGCCTCGAGGATCCGGAGCGTTCGGCGGCCGCCGGCTACCAGGTGGCCGATGTCCAGAAGATGTTCCTCAAGCTCGCCTGAACCCGCACGAGCGCTCCGCCTACGCGGATGGAGGCATCCAGTGGCCGGCGTTCACGGGCAGGGCGGCGCCGGTCACGCACTTGGCCAGCGGCGAGGCGAAGAACACAACAGCACCGGAGATCTCCGAGCTGTGCGGCAGGTAGCCGAGCGCGGTCTCCCTGGCCCGCTCGGCGTACACGTCCTCCCACGATGACCCGTCGTCGCGCTCGGCCGCCTGCATCTCGAAGTAGATCTTCACGCTGTCGCCCCAGATGTAGCCGGGGTGCACGGCGTTGACCCGGATGCCGTGCACGCCCAGCTCCATGGCGAGGGTCTTGGTGACGCCGGCCAGCGCGGCCTTCGAGCCCGTGTAGCTGCCGTAGTTCGCCTCGACGTGCTGGACCGACATGGTGTTGACCATCACGATCCGGGCATCGCCGGCGGGCCCCTCGCCCGCGGCGCGGAGCAGCGGCAGCAACGCCTGGGTCATCTGCAGGGTGCCGAAGTAGTTGACGTCGAGCGGGCGGCGCCACCGGTCGAGGTCCGCCTCGGCGAACGGCACGAACTCGCCGGCGTGGAAGGCGCTGTTCACCAGGATGTCGAGGTGGTCGCTGCCGACATCGGTGCGGATGAACTCGGCGAGCGCGTCGCACTGGTCGCGGTGGGTCACGTCGGCCTGGAACATCCAGGCCGTGCGCCCCAGGGCCCGGATCTCCTCGGCCACCGACGGCATGTGCCGGTCGCTGCGGCCGACCAGGACGACGTCCGCGCCCTCGGCGGCCAGGCCGAGCGAGATGTCGCGGCCCATCCCGGGACCGATGCCGGTGACCACGGCGAGCTTGTCGGTGAGCAACATGGTGGGTGCCTCCTCAGGCTCTGGCGATGCGGGCGAGCTGCGACCACGGGACATCGAGGTCGGTGCGCTGGTCCCGCGGGAGCCCCAGGGACTGCTCGGCCAGGTTGTTGCGGTGGACCTCCTCGGTCCCGCCACCGATCTTCGAGGCGAACTGGTTGATGAACTGGTACTGCCAGAAGCCGCCGCCCTCGGCGTCGTCGTCCAGCATCCCCTCGGCCCCCTCGCAGTCCAGCGCCAGGGTCACCCGACGGGTGAACGCCGCGGTGAACACGTTCTTCAGCAGGCTGCCGTGCACGGCGACGTCCCTGCGGCCCGTCATGACCGCGGTCTGCATCCGCATCTGCAGGTAGCGCAGGATCTGCTCGTCGATCCAGACCCGCGCCAAGCGCTGCCGGACGTTGGCGTCGTCGGTCCGGTCCAGCCGGCGGGCGGTGGCCAGCACGTTGGGGAACGTCGTGGCCTGGCCGGCGCCGGAGATCATCGAGCTCTCGTTGCGCAACGTCGTCCGGGTGACCTTCCACCCGTCGTCGATCTCACCGACGACGTTGGTGACGGGGACGCGGACGTCGCTGAAGAACACCTCGTTGAAGTGGGCGACACCCTGGGCCTGCACGAGCGGCCGCACGTCGATGCCCGGGCTCGCCATGTCGACGATCAGGAAGGTGATGCCCCGATGCTTGGGAACGTCGGGGTCGGTCCGCGTCAACAGGATGCCGAACTGGGCGTGCTGGGCGCTCGAGTTCCACACCTTCTGCCCGTTGACGACGAACTCGTCGCCGTCGCGCACCGCCCGGGTGGACAGCGCCGAGAGGTCGCTGCCGGCGCCCGGTTCGCTGAACAGCTGGCACCACACCTCGTCGCCCCGCAGGAGCGGACCGAGGTGGCGGGCCTGCTGTTCGGGCGTGCCGTGCATCATGATCGTCGGGCCGACCAGCGCCTGCGCCGCGGTGATGAAGCCGCTGGTGGCGTCGAAGCGTGCGAGCTCCTGACCGAAGATGATCTGCTGGGCCGCCGTGCCGCCGCGACCGCCGAACGCGACGGGCCACGTGATGCCGGCCCAGCCGTTGTCGAACAGGGTCCGCTGCCACTCGTGGCAGTGCCGGCGGTAGCTCTCGGCGAGCACCGCGTCGGTGGTGGCGCCGTGCCGGGACCAGTCGGAGTCGTCGCCGCGCTTGAGCGACGCGTGGGCCGAGAGGAAGGCGCGGACCTCATCCCGAAAAGCCGCCTCGTCTGGTGAGTCGTCGAAGTCCACGGCCGACGATTGTAGAACGCGTTCTAGTTTCGCGGCACATGGGCACGTGACATGGGCACGGCGGCGCTGAGTACGCTCCGGCGATGTCCACCGCGCAGGTCCCGCTCGTCGACTACCTGGTGTTGGGCGATGACCCGCACCTCATCGCCCACGAGTGCTCGTCGTGTCACGCCCGGTACTTCGATCGACGCAACGGCTGCGCCAACTGCGGCGGCACCGAGTTCGGCACGGTCGACGTGGCGACCACCGGCGAGGTCCGGACGTTCACGATCGTGTCCTTCGCCGCACCCGGGGTCCCCGTGCCCTTCGTCGCCGCCGTCATCGACTGCGACGGCACCAGCGTGCGCGGCAACGTCGTCAACGTCGAACCCGACGCGCAGCACGTGTCGACCGGCATGGAGGTGCGGCTGACGACGTTCCCGATCGGCACCGACGACGCCGGCACCGAGGCCATCGGCTTCGGCTTCGAACCCATCTCCTGACCCACGTTCCTCTGGAGGATCACATCATGGCGACCGATGACATCTGGATCCTGGGGATCCACATGACCAAGTTCGGCAAGCACCTCGACCTCGACGTCGTGGACCTCGCCGCCCAGGCCACCCAGGGCGCGATCGCCGACGCCGGCGTGACCATGCGCGACATCGGCGTGATCGCGGCCGGCAACCTCATGGGCGCCGCCAACGGGCTCGGCCAGCAGCTCCAGAAGCAGGTCGGCCAGACCGGCGTGCCCGTCTACAACGTCGCCAACGCGTGCGCGACCGGCGCCACCGCGCTCCGCACCGTGATCATGGCCATCAAGGCCGGCGAGGCCAAGTACGGCCTGGCCGTCGGCGTCGAGAAGCTCGCCGGAGCGGGGCTGCTGTCGGGCGGATCGCGCAAGGACGATGGCGGCACCTTCACACCGCACGGCCGCTACGGATCGGTCGCCCCGATCGACGGTCGGATCGGCACCGACACCATGCCCGGCGTGTTCGCCCAGATCGGCATGGAGTACGGCCACCGCTACGGCGGCACGAGCTTCGAGCTGTTCGCCAGGATCAGCGAGAAGAACCACAGCCACTCCACACTCAACCCCCTGGCCGCCTACACCAAGGCGATGAGCCTCGAACAGATCATGGGCGACCTCATGATCGCCTACCCCAACACCCGCCCGATGTGCTCGGCCAACTGCGACGGCGCCGCCGCCGCGGTCGTGGTGGACGGCGCCACCCTCAAGACGCTGTCGCTCGAACAGCAGCGCCGCGCCGTGAAGGTCGCGGCGTCGATCCTCACCTCCGATCCGTGGGAGGAGGCGTGCCAGATCCTCCCCGACGTCAACACCCTCACCCGCAACGCCGCCACCCAGGCCTACGAACAAGCCGGCATCGGCCCCGAGGACCTCGACCTGGTCGAGCTCCACGACTGCTTCGCGACCGCCGAGCTCGTCCACTACGACAACCTCATGCTCTGCCCCGAAGGCGGCGCCGTGGACTTCTTCAACTCCGGCGCCACCTGGCGTGACGGCTCCATGCCCGTCAACGTCTCCGGCGGCCTCGAGTCCAAGGGACACCCGATCGCCGCCACCGGCATCGCCAACGTGTGGGAGGTCTGCCACCACCTCCGCGGCGAAGCCGGCGACCGTCAGATCGCGGATGCCAAGGTCGGCCTCGCCCACGTCATCGGCCTGGGCTCCGCCTGCGGCGTGCACATCCTCGAACGCTCCGCCGCCTGAGCCCTGCGTTCTGGTGGAACCCTGCGTTCTGGTGGAAATGAGTGCCCGATTCGGTGCCGTATCTCCACCAGAACCCGAGCGTCGAGTCAGAGGCGTTCGATGATCGTGACGTTGGCCTGACCGCCGCCCTCGCACATCGTCTGCAGGCCATAACGACCCCCGGTGCGCTCGAGCTCGTTCAGCAACGTCGTCATGAGCCGGACGCCGGTGGCGCCGAGCGGGTGGCCGAGGGCGATGGCGCCGCCGTTGACGTTCACCCTGGCCGGATCCGCGCCGAGGTCCTTCTGCCACGCCAGCACCACCGACGCGAAGGCCTCGTTGATCTCGACCAGGTCGATGTCGTCGAGGGTCATGCCCGCCTTGTCGAGTGCGTGGCGCGTCGCCGGGATCGGCGCGCTGAGCATGAAGATCGGATCGTCGGCGCGCACCGAGATGTGATGGACGCGGGCCCGGGGCGTGAGGCCGTGGGCTTTCACCGCCGCCTCGCTGGCGATCAGCATGGCCGCCGAGGCGTCGGAGATCTGCGACGCGACCGCGGCGGTGATCCGCCCACCCTCGCGCAACAGCGGCAGCGAACGCATCTTCTCGGGGTTCGGCTCGCGGGGTCCCTCGTCCTGGTCGAAGCCGTCGAAGGGGGCGATCTCGCGTTCGAAGCGACCCTCGGCGCGGGCGGTGATGGCCCGTTCGTGTGACTGGAGGGCGAACGCCTCCATGTCCTCGCGGGTGATGTCCCAGCGCTCGGCGATGAGATCGGCGCCGAGGAACTGGCTGACCTCGGTGTCGCCGTAGCGCTTCACCCAGCCGACCGAACCCGAGAACGGATCGGTGAAGCCGAGCGGCTCGGCCACCGTCATCGCCGAGGAGATCGGGATCATCGACATGTTCTGCGCGCCGCAGGCGACGACGAGGTCGCTCGTACCCGACAGCACCGCCTGCGCCGCGAAGTGGACGGCCTGCTGGGAGGATCCGCACTGCCGGTCGATGGTGACGCCCGGGACGTGTTCGGGCAGGCCGGCCGCCAACCACGCCGTGCGGGCGATGTCGCCGGCCTGCGGGCCGATCGTGTCGAGGCAACCCATGATGACGTCCTCGACGGCGCCGGGGTCGACGCCCGTGCGCTCCATCAGCGCGCTCAGGGTGTGGGCGCCGAGATCCGCCGGGTGGACCTGGGACAGCGATCCGCCACGCTTGCCGACCGCGGTCCGGACGGTGTCGATGATGTAGGCCTCAGCCACGGCGGCCACCTTTCGGGAGGGGGGACGCTCGGAGCGCCACCGACAGATGTTACGTGCGCGCCCGTGACCGGCAGAATCGACGCGACTGGCAGAATCGGCCCCGATGCTCCCGGTCGTGCTGCTCGTCGGGATCGGGGCGCTCTGTCGGCGGTTCCGGCTCCTCCCGGAGTCCGCGCCGGCCGCCCTCGACAGGTTCGCCATCGTGGTGTGCCTCCCGGCGTTCGCAATCGTCCGCCTGCAGGACGTGGTGCTGTCGCGCGACATGGTCACCCCCGTCGCGGTCGCCTGGGCCCAGCTGATCGTCGCCGCCGCCCTCGTGATCGAGATCGGACGCTGGCGTGGCTGGTCGGATCGCACGGTCGGCACCCTCCTGCTCGTGGTCCCGCTCGCCAACACCAGCTTCGTCGGTCTCCCGCTGGTGGAGTCGTTGTTGGGCGCCGACCGCGTCGCTCCGGCGGTGCTCTATGACCAGCTCGGCACGTTCCTGGCGCTGACGACCTACGGATCGTTCATCGCCGCCCGCTACGGGGAGTCGACGTCGTCGGATCCCGATGCTGCGGGGATCGCCCGGACGGTCGTGACGTTCCCACCGTTCCTCGGGATGGTGGCCGGGTTGGCGCTGCACTCGGTCACCCTGCCCGACGCCGTCGCCGAGGTGCTCGGTCGACTCGGCGGGGCGCTGGTCCCGATCGTGCTGGTCTCGATCGGCATGCGCATCGCGCTCCCCCGTTCGGTCCGGATCCTGGAGCCGGCCGCGGTGGCCCTCACCATCAGGCTGGTGCTCATCCCGGCGCTGGTCTTTGCGTTCACGGCGGCGATCGGTGGTCACGGCCCGACCTGGGACGCAGTGCGTCTCGAATCGGCGATGCCACCGATGATCTCGGCCGGCGTGATGGCCACCGACGCCGGCCTCGACGAGGAGCTCGTGGGAGCTGTGGTGGGCGTCGGGCTGCTCATCGGGCTGGGTACGGTCTGGGCATGGTCCCTGCTGATCTGAACGTCCCCGACCCGACCGCGCCCGTGCCGCGCCCGGCCGCTCCGGGCGACCCTTCCCCTGCCAACCAGGCCCAGCGCGAGTACTGGACCGGCGGATCCGGGGCCGGCTGGGTCGGCCGGCGCGATCGATACGACGCCATGCTCCGCCCGTTCCTGGAGCGCGTGCTGATCGCTGCGGACATCGCCGACGGCGAACGGCTGCTCGATGTCGGATGTGGCACCGGCTCGCTGACACGGGCCGCGGCCCTGGCCGGCGCCGACGCCCTGGGCATCGACATCTCGCCGACGATGATCGCCGCCGCGGCCGACCCTGCCGTGGCCGGCGCACGCTTCGAGGTGGTCGACGCGCAGACGGCGGCGATGGCTCCGGTCGACGTGGTGGTCAGTCGGTTCGGGGTGATGTTCTTCGACGACCCGGTCGCGGCGTTCGCGAACCTCGTCACCACCGGCGGGCGCTTGGCGTTCGCGTGTTGGCAGGCCGCGGCGTCGAACCAATGGGTGGTCGAGCCGACCGCGGCGATCCTCGAGGTGGTCGGCTCGCTGCCCGAGGTCGATCCGCTGGCTCCCGGGCCCTTCGCGTTCGCCGACCGGGACCGGTTGGCCGGGATCCTCGGCGAGGCCGGCTGGGTCGAGGTCCGCATCGACCCGTTCGACACGTCGATCCTCGTCGGCGGTCCCGGGACGGTCGACGACGCCGCCGACTTCGCGACCCTCGGCGGACCTGCGGCTCGCCTGCTCGACGGTCAGCCCGCGGAGCTCCAGGCCGAGGTCCGCGATGCGATCGTGCGACGCTTCGCCACCCACCACGACGGCGAGGGCGTCCGCCTCGCCGCCGCCACCTGGATCGTCACCGCGTCGCCCGGTTGACGGCCGCCACGGCGACGGTCCGCCTCCCGGGCCGGGGGCTCAGGACGGAAGGAGGTTCCACATCTCGGCGATCCGGCGGCGGTGCCAACGGGCGTCACCGCCGGTGGCGGCCAACGCCCACGCCCGCTTC
>Ga0315287_10008011_pt1 | contig 10635 bp, 9 predicted proteins | sample YL17G11_0_MG_FD_205037 | JGI IMG/M metagenome (GOLD analysis project Ga0315287, IMG submission 205037) | Sediment microbial communities from Yellowstone Lake, YNP, Wyoming, USA - YL17G11_0 | ecosystem: Environmental > Aquatic > Freshwater > Lake > Sediment | place: USA: Wyoming | collected...
CTTATACCGGTCGGTGATCCCAGCCGTGACCGTTCGGTTTTCTCCGTTGCCCGCCCACAGGAGCCGGCAAGGGAATATTATTGTTCCTTGAACACCGCTGGACGCTTTTCCAGGAAGGCCGCAATGGCCTCCAGCAAATCGTCGTTCGGCAGGATGGCGGCATTTTTCTGGGCCACGTACTCGAGGCCTGCCTGGATTCCGTGATCGCGGTTGAAAAGGATCACCTCCTTGGTGCCCTGCACCGCCACCGGCGAGCAGGCGGCGATCTCATCGGCGATCTTTTTGGCCTCCCGGTAAAGTTCCTCCCGATCCTCGCAGACCCGGCTGAGATAACCCATCTCGTAGGCCTCCGCTGCCGAAAAATTCCTCCCGGTGAGCGCCAGTTCCCGGAATCGGCCCTGTCCGATGATGGTGGGCAGACGCTGGAGGGTCCCGATATCGGCGATCATGGCCATCTTCGTTTCCCGGATAGAGAAGACGACGTCCCGCGTGGCCAGCCGGATGTCGCAGGCACTGGTGAGATCTACGCCCCCGCCGATACAGTGGCTGTGAATGGCCGCGATGACGGGCTTGCGGCACTTTTCGACGGCCGTCATGCTGTCCTGCAGTTCGATGATCCACCGCCGGAACGATTCCTTCTCGTAGGGCGAGCCCGCTTTCGGTGTTTCGATTCCTCCGGAAAGATCCAATCCCCCCGTAAAGCTTTTCCCTTCCGCCCGGATAATGATCACCCGGACCCCGGGGTCGGCGTCGAATTGGGAGAAGTGACGGATCATGCCGGTAAAAAAGGCCGGATTCATGGTGTTGCGCTTTTCGGGCCGGTTAAGGATCAGCCAGCTAATGTAGCCGTCTTTTTCCACCTTGAAGGGATCTTCGCTCATCATAACCTCTCTGGTTTAACTATAGAATAGAAGTGATTACAGCCCCATGAACCGGGCGATGATGACCTTCATGATTTCGTTGGTCCCGGCGAAGATGCGCATCACCCGGGCGTCCCGCCAGGCGCGGGAGATGGGGTATTCGTCGCAGTAGCCATAGCCCCCGTGGAGCTGCAGGCAGCGATCCGCCACGCGGCAGGCCATGTCCGTCGTCCAGTACTTGGCCATGGAAACCTCGATGACGATGCTTTTGCCCTCGATGTGATCCATGACGAGCTTGTCGACGAAGGTCCTGCCAAGCTTTATCTCCGTGGCCATCTCTGCGATTTCAAACTGGCTGTGCTGAAATTTGGTGATGGGTTTTCCGAAGACGGTCCGCTCCTGGCAGTATTTGATGGTCACATCGAGCATGAACTCAGCCATGGGGACAGCGCCGACGGCACAGACGAGCCGCTCCTGCTGAAGCTTCGTCATGAGCTTCAGAAAACCGGTCCCCTTGTCGCCCAGCCGGTTCGCTTTGGGAATCCGGCAGTCCGTGAAATAGAGTTCCGCCGTATCCTGGCTGTGCCAGCCTACTTTTTTGATTTGTTTGCCCTTTTCGAAGCCCGCTGTTCCCTCTTCAACAAGGTAGAGATCGACGGCCTTGTGAGGATTGTCCGCGGCCGGATCCTTGGCGGCCACGACGACCAGCCCGCAGTTGATGCCGTTGCTGATGAAGGTCTTCTGGCCGTTGATGATCACGTCGTCACCGTCCTCCACGGCGGTAGTCTTGATCGCCGCCAGATCGCTTCCCGTATTGGGTTCCGTCATGGCAACGGCGGTGATGATGTCTCCCGAAACGCAGCCCGGCAGGTATTTGTGCTTCAGATCTTCCGATCCGAAGGCCTCGATGTAGGGTACGACAATATCGCTGTGGAGCGACGCCGCCAGACCGCTGCAGTTGGTCCGGGCCATCTCCTCGATGAGGATGACCGAATAAAGAAAGTCAAGCCCCAATCCGCCATAAGCCTCCGGAACGCCCATGCAGAGGAAGCCCTGCTCCCCCATCTTCTTCCAGGCGCTTTTCGGAACGATACCCGCCTCTTCCCACTCCTCCACATGGGGAATGATTTCCTTTTCCAGAAACTTCTTGCATGTATCCCGAAACATGCGGTGTTCATCTGTATAATTAATAATATCCATTAGTTACGATTCTCCTTCGGATGTGACTTGTGATTGGGCGAAATAATAAAGAATAAGGGGATTCCGGGCGTTAAGAACTTCCCCCCGCTTGTGGTTCAGCAATTTGTCTCGATGATTGATTGATCGATGACGGTGGCAGGCCTTTTTCGAAACCCCTTGATGCGGATCAGGGCTTTCGCCCTGAAGGGTTGCCACGCCAGACATTACTTGCCGTCCTGACATTCCCCGATTGGATGGGGATAGCGGTTCCCTTCGGCATCGTAGAATACCAGGGTCCGGGATGCCTCCCAGAGCAGGTCATCCACGTACCCGTAAAAGGCCAGGGCATCCCCCGGCCCGATACGCTGAAGTCCCGGGGGGAACAGGTTGTCAATGCGGTTGACCCCCTGTTCCCCCTCCAGGTCTATGTAACTGTTCACGGAAACGGGCTCTGTGCCCCGGTTGATCACATGAATCTCCAGGTTCTGGTCGAAGAGTTTCAGACAGCAGGCCGTCTTGAAATTCAGGACCGCCTCCATGGCGGTATTCATGTAAACCCTCAGCGCCAGATTCGTCTCCACTTTTTCAAACCTCTTTTTCTCAGGCGTTGTACTTGCCGACGATACTCACCGCCGCCACGTTCATCGAGGGCATCCCTCCCAGATTGTGGGTGAGCCCATACTTCGGGTTCTTTAACTGCCGATCGCCTGCCCTGCCGAGAAGCTGCAGGTACATCTCATAGATCATCCTCAGTCCCGAGGAACCGATGGGATGACCGAAACACTTCAGCCCGCCGTCGATCTGGCAGGGAATCTTCCCTGTCGCATCGAACTTGCCGTCCAGGGCGTCCTTCCATGCCATGCCGGGCTTGGAGAGCTGGAGGTCCTCATAGGTCACGAGCTCCGTGATGGAGAAGCAGTCGTGACACTCGAACATGCTGATTTCGTTTTCCGGATCGGTGATGCCCGCTTCCGCGTAGGCCGCCTTGGCCGCCTTGGCCGTCGTGACGAAATGTTCGCCGTCCCACTCGTTGAACATCATCTCCTCGCCGCTGCTCACTGCAAGCTGTACTGCCTTGACGGTGATGAAATCCTTCTTCCCCAGCTTCTTGGCGATCTCCGGGGTCGTGACGATGGCGCAGGCCGCGCCGTCGCTGACACCGCAGCAATCGAAGAGTCCCAGCGGCGCTGCGATCATGGGTGACGCCATGATCTGTTCCATGCTCACGGCCTTGCGCAGGTGGGCCTTGGGATTCTTGACGCCGTTCTGGTGGCTCTTCCAGGAGACATGGGCGATGGCCTCCTTGAGAGTCTGGGGTGGAATCTTGTACTTGGCCGCGTAGGCCGAGGCCAACTGGGCGAACATGCCCGGCGCCGACATGTTCGGCGTATTGATCCATCCCGGGCCGCCGGAGGAACCGCTGCTGGGGAGGCCGCCGTAGCCGGTGTCCTTGAGTTTCTCCGCGCCGAGGGCGAGGCAGATGTCGTAAGCGCCCGACGCGACGCCGTAGGCGGCGCCCCGGAAGGCCTCCGTGCCCGTGCAGCAGAAGTTCTCTACCCTCGTCACGGGGATGTAGGGCAAATGGAGCGACATTGCCAGAGGCAGGGCACTCCACCCCACGTTGACCTGATCCATGGCGGAGCCGAACCAGGCCGCCTGGATGTCCTTCTTTTCGATGCCGGCATCGGCCAGACACTCCTCGAAGGCCTCGACCATGAGACCGGGCTCATCGACGTCCCAACGCTCGCCGTATTTGCTGCATCCCATACCGAGGATCGCAACCTTATCCTTAATTCCTGTAGCCATAACTTTACCTCCTACAGAGTTATTTTGATTATACTTTCATTGGAAACAATTTTGCAATGAGCTGCGACTTCATCATGTCGCCTTCCACTTTCAGTTTTCCGGAGCTGAAGGCCTTCATACCGTCGAGCTTGCCCGTGATGAGCTGGATGAAGTCTTCATCGACCATCTTGATCGTCGTCGTCGGCTTTTCGGCCGTTCCTTCTTCGACCTTGCAGGTTCCGTCCTTCACTGTAATCTTCCAGCTTCCGCCCATGGGACCGGAGATGACGTACTGGAAGACGATATCCACGCCCTTGGCGGCCTCCGCATTGAAGGCCCCTGCCATTTGTGCGAAGATATCCTTCACCGTGGGAGCGCCGCCTGCCGCGGGAGCGTCAGGCCTGACGATCGCGGCGCCGCTCATGAAGTCGCCGATCGCCGCGTTCGAATCGAAATAGTACTTGGCGCCGTCAAGGCTGTTGATCTTGTCCCAGTTGGCCTTGATATCTTCCACCGTAGGGATCGTCTTGCCGTCGCCTACCTTGGCGCCGGGACCGGTCATGAAGGCGGCCCTGTTGAAATAGCTCAGGGCGGCATTGATGACCACGCCCGAATCCTGATATTCCTCCGCACAGAACCACAGAACGGCGGGAACGATGAATTCGGGTTTCATCTGCTGGAACATATCGGGCGTCATGACGTCTTCCGTCAGACGGGAGGCGGCCATGGGGGCGATGGTGTTGACCTTGATGTTGTATTTGGCGCCTTCCAGCTTCAGGACGTTCATGAATCCCACAAGACCCATCTTGGCCGAGCTGTAATTGGTCTGGCCGAAGTTGCCGTAGAGACCGGCCGCCGAGGTCGTCATCACGATCCTGCCGTACCCCTTGTCGCGCATGATCTTGAAGGCCGGCTTGGTGACGCAGTAGGCGCCGTACAGATGGACGTTCATGACGGCGTCCCAGTTTTCCGGTTCCATCTTGAGGAAGCTCTTGTCCCTCAGGATGCCCGCGTTGTTGATGAGGATATCGACGGTGCCGAAGGCCTTGACGGCGGTGTTGACGATGTTCTCGCCGCCCTCGGGCGTCGCTACGTTATCGTAATTGGCAACGGCCTCGCCGCCTGCCGCCTTGATTTCCGCGACGACGGCGTCGGCGGCGCTGCTGGATGCCCCCGTTCCGTCACGGGTGCCGCCGAGGTCGTTCACAACGACCTTGGCCCCCCGCTTGGCCAGCTCCAGGGCATAGGCCCTGCCCAGTCCGGCGCCGGCGCCGGTGATAATGGCCACCTTGCCGTCAAAGCGGATCTCGGCCATGGCCCCTTTCACGGGTACTGCTTTCCAGAAATAACCCGTAAACCCTCGCTGCTTGTCGGCGTACTTTCTCCGGAAGCTGAAGGTCACCGGGAGTCCTACCTTGACTTCATCCACGTCGCAGTCGGTGAATTCCATCGTATTGCGGCCGCCGCCCTCGAACTGGACCATGCCGTATTTGACAGGGGGCTCATCGGAAGCGGCAAGCATGTCCGCCGTGAAAGTCTTGATCCGGGCGGGGACATCGGCGAATTCATAATCTTCCTGGGTGTAGAATTTGCCGCAGCGGGGATTGACGCAGATCTTGGATTTCGGGTACTGGGGAGTCCCGCAGGCCGTACATTTACCGCCGACCAGAGCGTAAACAGCCTTGCGGTTCCGCCAGAGGGCCGACATGGCCGTCTGGGTCGGGGATTCCGCCCGGATGCCGAGTTCCGGCAGGAGCTGGTTTCTGAACTTCAGGAAGATGGTGTAGTTGTCGACGACCTTTTTGTTCTCCAGAGAGCCCTTCACACCGATGCGTTTAGCGAGCTTCGCGATGTTTTCCGTCACGACAAAGTACAGCGCGTCGCATCCCTGGCCGAAGCCGCATACCAGGACCCGGTCGCCCGGCTTCGCCTGCTCGAGGACCGATGCGAACATGATCAGGGTATGGGCCACACCCATTTCGCCCGTAACAGCGTGCATCGTATCGACGAGCTTTTCCGGCGTGGCGCCGAGGCCTTTCGCGATATCCCTGTGGGCGGCGGCGAACAGACAGGGGAAGATCAGCTTATCCACATCGGCCATGGTGATGCCGAGTTTCTTGAAGAGTCCTCCTACCGCCTCGGGGATGAACTTGGAATAGCCCTCTTCCCGGAGCCAGCGCTCCTCCCAGATATAGTCGGATTCCTGGCTGCCGATGGCTCCGCGATAATGGTCGACGAAGTCGTAGTTGATCGAATAGGAACCCTTGAACTCGGCGATGACGTTTTCCGTTCCGACGATGACGGCGGCGGCGCCGTCGCCGAACCACATCTCGTACATGCTCGCCGGTTTCGTCAGGCGGTTGTCGGCGACGGTGACGAGGATGTTGTTTTTGCTGCCCGCCTTGACGACGTCCAGGGCGGTGATAATGCCCGTCGTGCCGGCCTTTTGAGAGGCCGTGATATCCGCGGCGACGAGGTCGGGCTTCAGGTTCAAGGCTGTGGAGACGATACCCGCATTGAGCCTGTCAAGATAGGGCAGCGTGGTGGAGCAGAGATAAAGTCCCCCCAGGGCGCCCTTGTCCTTGCCTATCAAGCAGTCCCGGGCTGCGGCTACCGCCATGGTGATCGCATCCTCGTCGTGATTGCAGAAGGATCTCTCACCCTGGGCTTGTGTGACAATGGCCGGGGAAAACCAGCCTATGCTCTGAAAAATCGACATTCGGTTGAGCCTTAATCGAGGTATGTAGGCGCCGTATGAAGTGATACCAACCATTTTATTACCTCCTCCTTATAGTAAATTTATGTTTTCTTTTTGTAAATCTGTCTTCCTTGTCAATCCTGATCCGGCCTCACGATCCCCCTTAGGGAGACTAAGCGTTCGCCTGGATGGCGCCGAGCATCGTCATGGTGAGGTCGTTGAGCGCGGGAAATTCCTTCGCGCCGGCCATGTTCGCGATCTTGTCCCATTTCACTACAACTTCTTCCACGGTTGGCACCTTTTTGCCGTCGGTGATGGCAATGCCGGGGCTCGTCATTAGGGCGATCCGATTGTATGAATTGGACATGGCATGATAGACGTTACCGCTGACAGGGCACTCTTCGGAGCAGAGATAGACCACCAGCGGCATGACGAACTCAGGTTTGAGCTGCTCGAACAGATCCGGCGGCAGAACGTCCTCGGTCAGTCTGGAGGCTGCTGACGGGGCGACGGTATTGACCTTGATATTGTACTTGGCCCCTTCCAGTTTCAGGGTGTTCATGAAGCCGACGAGCGCGACCTTGGCGGCGCCGTAATTGGTCTGTCCGAAGTTCCCGTAAATACCGGAGGATGACGATGTCATCACGATCCTTCCGTAACCTTTTTCTCTCATGACGGTGAAGGCCGGTTTGGTCACATCATAGGCCCCTTTGAGATGCACGGCAATAACGGCCTGCCAGTTCTCCGGCTCCATCTTCAGCATCCCCTTGTCGCGGAGTATGCCTGCATTGTTGACGAGAATATCGACGGTGCCGAAGGCATCCACGGCTGTCTTGACGATGCCCTCGCCGCCTTCAACCGTTGCTACGTTGTCGTAATTGGCTACTGCCTGGCCGCCCTTGCCCTTGATTTCTTTGACGACCGCGTCGGCAGGGCTTGCGGAACCAGTGCCTGCGCCGTCCCGGGCGCCGCCGTAGTCGTTAACCACAACTTTGGCGCCTCGCCTTGCCAGTTCAAGGGCGTAGGTCCGTCCCAATCCGGCACCAGCCCCAGTGACAATAGCCACCCGGCCATCAAAACGTATTTCGTTTGCCATTTCTTTTCCTCCCTTTCATATGATTGATGATGATTGTAAAAGGCTTTTATAAACCTTAGACTCACTCATGATGATCCCCTGAAACCAGGGTCTCTCCCTGTCCGCTATGACAGGCCCGTTTATCAGTCCTCATGCGAAGCGGAAATCTTGTACTCTAAAGGTTCGATATTTTTGGCAAATAACTGAACCAAAAACAAGATTTACACCGTGACTGGTTTTATAATAATTTCGGACCTGGCACAAATCAGATACAAAACAGATGTGGGCTCGCATGAAGGATTACGCCGTCAGATCGATGGTGATCGTTTATTATCCCTGCAGGTTTCTGTTTTTACAGAAATTGCCTGCAACCAGATAGCAATATACATAGCTTATAATGACGAAAGATAAAAAAGTCAAGGAGGAAATGAGCCATGATCGAGTTTCTGAACGTTCAGCAGATGAAGGAGCGCGTCGGCAAAGAGGTGTTACGGTTTCCTCACCTTGTCCCTGATCCCCTATGTTTTACGTGTAGTCGGATAGTGCCCCCATCCCGGCCGGCCGGGGATGGGGGCCTTTTTTCAGGATTTTGCCCGTGCTGTAAGGCAGCGCCTCACACGGCGGAAGCACCGCCATCGACCATGATCGTCTGGCCGGTGATGAAGCCTGAAAGGTTGGAACAGAGAAAAAGAACGGGATGCACCACATCGGAGGGCTCGGCGATACGCCCGGCGGGTATGGCCTTGACCATCTGCTCGTAGAAGGCCTCGTTGGACCAGAAGGGTTTGCTGAAATCGGTTCTGACCATCCCCGGCGCGACGGCATTGACCTGGATATTGAAGGGCGCCAGTTCCGCGGCCAGCACCTTGGTCAGCATCTCGATGCCGGCCTTGGCGATGCCGTAGACCCCCATCCCCGGGGCGGCTCTGCTGCCGGCAACCGAGGAAACGCTCACGATCTTGCCCGCTTTCCTGTCCTTCATGATCTTGGCAGCCCTTCGGCTGCACAGGAAGGTTCCCGTGAGATTGGATTCCAGGATCTTGTTCCAGGTGGCCGGCTCCGTATCCACCAGCGAGGGCGTCAGCAGATTCATCCCCATGTTGTTGATCAGGATGTCGAGCGTTCCGTACTGCCTGAGGACGGCATCGAAGAGTTTCTCCACATCCTCCTCCTTGGCCACATGGGCCGGGACGGCCAGCAGATTCTCCCCGCCCCCTAGAAGGGAAACGGCCCCCTCGAGGCCTTCCTTCTTCCTGGCGCAGATGACGACCTTTGCTTTTTCCTTGAGAAGCTGACCGGCAATCTCCAGGCCAATCCCCCGACTGCCGCCGGTCACTAAAACGACCTTGCCTTCGAGACCATATGAAACACTGCCCATTTTGCATTCCTCCTTTCGATAATTCAGATAACCGATTCGGGAAGAGCGGTTTCCCGCTGTGTTGATGAGGTATCGGATAAACCGGCCCTTTAATAACAGAAAATACCCCGGAACGACAGAAGTTTTTCCCCGGCTGCGGCTGCGGGCCTGTCAAAGGTCTTGACATCACCGGCAGCCACGGATATAGTGCGCAGGAAATGTTAGAAATACCGATAGTATAGGCATCTCCAGGCGATCCTGAGCGCATTTTCACGATTGTGAGGGCTGATATGTCCCGGGTCATTGTCAGGCGGTCAACCTATCGGTATGAAGATCTCAAGCCCCGATTTTTCGAGATCATGAACACCCTGGATGCGAGCCGCCTGATAGAGCCGGGGAGTCCCGTCCTGATCAAGCCGAACCTGCTCTCACCGGCAAGGCCGGAACAGGCCATCCTGACTCATCCTTTCATTGTGAGGGCGGCGGCCGAATTTGTCCTCCAGAAGGGGGGCAGACCTCGAATCGGCGACAGCCCCGCCCTGGGTTCCTTTAAGAGGGTCATCCGGGAAAGCGGGATCGCCGCGGCCCTTGCGGATCTTGACGTAGAGTTCTGCGAGTTCACCCGCTCGGTGAAGGCCGATGTGGGTGAACCCTTCGGGATGATCGATCTGGCCGCGGAGGCCCTGGAATCACCTCTGATAATCAATTTGCCGAAGTTGAAGACCCATGCCCAGATGGGACTCACCCTGGGGGTGAAGAACCTCTTCGGCTGCGTCGTCGGATTGAGAAAGCCCCAATGGCATCTGAGGGCCGGCATTGACCGGGAGCTCTTCGCCCGGCTGCTGGTCCAGATCCACCGGCGAATCAACCCCGCATTTACCATTATCGACGGCATCCTGGCCATGGAGGGTGAGGGCCCCGGCAGGCGGGGCATCCCGCGGGAGCTGGGCCTGCTTCTGGGGAGCCGCGACGCCTTTGCCGCAGACCACACCGTCTGCCGGATCCTGGGTCAGACCCCGGAGAGACTGCCCATTCTGAGGGTGGCAAGGCAAATGGGGCTTTATAACGGGGAGGTGGACGTCGATAGCGGGGGTCCTATGCCGGTCGTCTCCGGCTTCAGGCTGCCCGCCCTCACACCCCTCACCTACGGCCCGGCCCGGCTTCAGGGTTTCATCCGCAGACATCTCCTGCAGAGACCCGTCTGTGATGTTCCTCTGTGCACGCACTGTGCGAAATGCTGGGAAATGTGCCCGGCTGGCGCCATCTCCCCTTCGGCGGGGGCCCTCCCCTTCGATTACGACCGCTGCATCCGCTGCTACTGCTGCGTCGAAGTCTGTCCCCAGGGGGCCCTGCACACAGCGGAATCGCTCATGGGCCGGATCGTGAGGCGTCTCATCATCAAGGATAACTGAGACCGTGGGGGAGGGGATTTTCAGGTGAATAATATGACATGGCAGAAATATCATCTGCAAGGTCTCGGAAAAAACGCGAAAGGAACCATCCCATGACTGAAACCGATTTCACGAAATACTCCCTGGAGTTGCTGCGGGAAGGCGAGGTGATCTATCGATCGACCGAACCGGGCCTCCGGCCCTTGTTTATCGCCCTGGAGGAATGCCGCTCCCTTGCCGGGGAGGGGAAATTGACCCTCCACGACCGGGCGACGGGACTGGCGGCGGCA
>Ga0315287_10008012_pt1 | contig 10634 bp, 17 predicted proteins | sample YL17G11_0_MG_FD_205037 | JGI IMG/M metagenome (GOLD analysis project Ga0315287, IMG submission 205037) | Sediment microbial communities from Yellowstone Lake, YNP, Wyoming, USA - YL17G11_0 | ecosystem: Environmental > Aquatic > Freshwater > Lake > Sediment | place: USA: Wyoming | collected...
AGTGTTATGTGTAAAGGACGTGATCGGCTCTTCCTGCCCGGAATGCAACGAGAATCACACCAGGGCTTAACATTTACAACAAGAGTGCTTATAATACAACAGAAGGAGATCGCCATGTACGCACAAGCGCTAAAGCCGATTTCGGAACCAACCCAGCAAGAAGTAATGCTTGCATCGTTGATCCTTCGAGTGAACTACTACGGGTTTTCAAAAGGATTCGAGTCAGAGCGAACGGCGATCCTAGGCGGGCGGACGTTGGATTTCTACTATAAGACCATCCTGTGCGGTCCGGTTACACTGTTCGGGCAAGCTTGACAAACTAAAGATCATACACATAATGTATTTGTAACCGGGAGGCGATCATGGACAAGAGTAAGCTAACGGCCATGGCGCGCACGAAGCCGAGCAAGCCGCTGCAAGGACTTCTTTCCAATCCTGTGCTACTCAACAGCCCGATCCTGGACTTCGGTTGTGGCCGTGGCATGGATGTTGACACGCTGAATTACGGGGGATTTCCTGCAATTGGATACGACCCTAACAATCCAGTTTACACTGCCTTCCCTCGCGGAACATTTCCCACCGTCCTAATGTTCTACGTGTTGAACGTCCTGCGCCCGGTTGACCGCAGCGTCGTGTTGCGGCGGGCATGGTCCCATGTCAAGCCGGGTGGCCGGCTAATCATCGCCACCCGCCCGATCTCGTGTGTCTCGCAGCACGCTCGCAGAGCCGAGCGCGATGGTAAACCGTGGAAGGCATGCTCCGATGGTTTCCTGACAGGCACCGGCACGTTTCAGTGCGGGCTGGACTACGCCCAGCTTTCCTACCTAATCAAAGGATTGCCCAACCTGTGGGACTCCTATCGTTTTCCTCCGCAGAAGTTTGGCAAAGCGTGCGCATGCGTTATAAAAGCACCGCGATAACTTGACAAACTAAACATTAGCCCTATAATATCTCTGTAACACTAACCGGGAGGATACTATGACCTGTCAGAAATGCAAGAGTGAGAGAGTGCTGGACGTGACCGCGAAGTGCTCTGACCTGTGCTTCGTTCGGATGGGTGACAAGGAGCACGACGGCTACGTGCCGACCGACTGCGGGATCGGTGACGAGGGCTTCGGGGATTACGTAGAGATCAAGGTCTGCCTGGAATGCGGGCAGTTGCAGGGGAAGTGGCCGAGGAAAGATCCGAAGGTGTTGAATGAGAAAACGGAGTAAAGTGCGCAACCCCTACGCGATCCCCGGACTCTGCCGCAAAGCAGGCAGGCACAGGGATCACAAGCGGGAGGCTAATAAGACCGCCTGCCGCAAAAAGGGCAAGGGGAACAGGCGGCAAAGCGGCTCCGAGCGCATACGTACCTAAGCGGCTTTACAAAAACCAAAACGTATTTATAATGTAAATAACCGGGAGGTGGAAAATGAGTCAGCGCAGAGAAACCGAGGACAAGTATACGGTCAGGTGCAAGGAGTGCAAGCGTGAGATTATCTATCCGGAAAAGAAGCCTAACCAGAAATGGTTACCTTCGGAGAAGTGTCCATTCTGCGCAGTTACCCCACTAAAGTGTACGAGGTGCGGGGCGCGTGGAACTATCTGGGCCGCCTTCGACAAGCATGTGGACTACATTGTGACAAACATCGACGAGGATGGTATAGATACGCGGCTTGAGACGGAGGATTGCTACGACGAGGATCTGATCCATATCGCCTGCGCTGCGTGCAATACCTACTGGAGTTCCGCAGAGGCGTTCTTGCATAACAAGCCACAAGGACACATTTCCGAGAAGCGCTAACCCGCCAAAGTATATACCGCGCAATCCTTCGTATACATTATAAGAACGAGCGGGCGCTAAGTAAAGCCCCGAAAAGCACCTAGTTTTCACACGCTCCCCTTACATAGTAATTTAAGCACTAAACTAAACTTGTCAAGGGCAGAATCAAGCTTTTTATTGCTTTACTTTTTCGTGCAAGTATCTATAATATATGTGCAAGCGCGCCGATGAAAATAACACAAGCGCGGTTGACATGTCAGGGCTAGTGCTTATAATGAAAGGGTAGGACAAACCCAAACCGGAGGAGAGCAAATGAAAACGTTCCCGAACGAGGCAATCCTGGCAGTCGCAAAGGTGGTGAAGGACAAGGCGGCGAGCGCGGCGAGCAAAGAGGTCGCGCCGGGCGAGTACAAGATCGATCTGCTCGTCCGCATCCTCGGCCTGATCAAGAAGGGCGAGGACTACACCCAGACGGTGAGCGACAAGATCACGGTGGATTGGAAGCTTCTCGCCTGCCTGTTCGCCAACAAGCTGAACAAGGAAACCCAGAACGTGGTGACGGAGGAATTCATCGCCGCCATGGACAATCCCGAGGCACAGGCGGAGTTGGCCGACGATCTGAAGCGGTCGGTGGAAAACCGGATCGCCAAGGTCAAGAAGGTGGCCGAGCGGATCGTCAATTGCTCGGGCAAGGTGACGACCGATTTGAGCATGGAACTGGTGGGCGCTTCCACGGTGCAGCCGGCCTAGTACAAGCTCCTCCCGGTGGGATCGGGGTACAGCGCCCGGTCCCACTATTTCTATTTAATTTGAAATAATGCCTTGACAAACATGCAATCGTGCTTAAATTATAAATGTTGGGGGAGCGGTTGCTAAACAGGTGTAACCCTTTCGTTTACACGTCAACAAACCGTTTACATTCTTGACAAGCTAAACATCATACACATAATGTATCTGACCGGGAGGCACCCATGCGGATAAGCTTCAACAGTGAGCACATGATCTGGATAGCCGAATCCGCGTTCTCTGATAAGGATACGCTGAAAGCCGCCGGGTTCTGGTGGCATCAACAGCCGGGCGGTTGCAGGTTCCAGGGTTGCAAGGCTTGTGCGGCCGGCGTGCGGATGAAGTGGTGGACGTTCAAGGCCGAGTCCGCTGCAAGGCTAGTGCAGTATTCCACCGACGAAGCAACCAAGGAAAGCCTACAGCCAACCATCAAGAGCTTGAACGGATCGCGGGCGGCGGACGCTGAGATCAATATCCCTGTGCCCGATGGTCTAGCTTATCTCGGATTCCAGAAGGCCGGGATTGCCTACGCGGCGGAGCGCGATGGTACGTTGATCGCGGATGAAATGGGCCTTGGCAAGACCATCCAGGCGCTTGGCTTGATCAACCTGAAAGGCTATAAGAACATTCTGATCATTGTGCCCGCGTCCCTCCGGCTGAATTGGCTACGGGAAGCGCAAAAATGGTTGACCGATAAGGCGCTAACCTTCGCCCTGGTAGATTCCAACGAGGTGGACGTTAGCACAGCGAACATTGTGATCGTGAACTACGACCGGGTTAAGAACCACGTTTTTGATTCGCTGATGGCGCGCCAGTGGGATTTGATCGTGATCGATGAATGCCACAAGGTAAAGAATCCCGAGGCGCAACGGACCCGCCGAGTGCTAGGCTATTACGACCGGAAGGCAAAGGGAAGCGTGCCTGGTCTGATTTCCAAGGCCACAAACAAGCTGATGTTGACCGGCACACCGATCCTTAACAGGACGGTGGAACTGCAACCGATAGCCGGCGCAATCGCTCCCAAAATGTTTGGCAATTTCTTTGCCTTTGCCAAGCGTTATTGCGATGCCTTTCAAACCAAGTATGGTTGGGATTTCACAGGCGCATCCAACCTAGACGAATTACAAACCCGCTTGCGCGCTTCGATCATGGTCCGCCGGTTGAAGGTGGACGTATTGAAGGAACTTCCCCCGAAGACTCGAAGCGTGATCCTGTTAAGCCAGAACGGCCTGGCCAATGATGTCAAGGCAGAGCAATTAGAGTTCTCGGAATGGGAAGGCAACCTGGACGAAGCGCACGCGGACGCTGAACTTGCCCTCGCATCGGGCGACGTGGAAGCTTATAGCGCGGCGGTTGCCCGGCTAGACTCACATATCAAGATCGCATTCTCGGAAATGAGTGCGGCCCGGCACAGGTTAGCCGTTGCCAAGGTGCCCGCCGTGATCGAGCATTGTGACGAAGTGCTAGAGGGCGGCGTGGATAAGCTGGTGATTTTTGCGCACCACCACGATGTCATATCCGCACTAACCGAACATTATGGTGCGAACGCGGTTGTATTGACTGGTGAGAATACCCCGGAAGATCGCCAAAGCGCGGTTGACCGATTCCAGAGTGACCCTAACGTCAAGGTTTTCATCGGCTCGATTCAAGCGGCCGGGGTTGGAATCACGTTGACCGCCGCGTCGCACGTTGTTTTCGCTGAACTTGATTGGGTTCCCGGTAACGTGACGCAAGCGGAAGATCGTTGTCACAGGATCGGCCAGCACGATAACGTTACGATTCAACACCTAGTTGTTGACGGTTCCCTCGATGCTAAGCTGGCCCATATCCTGGTCTGGAAGCAATACATTATCGAACAAGCGCTAGATACACAACGAGCGCTGCCCACGCCGGCTACAGTCAACGCGGACCCGGCAACCCTTCCCATGCCCGCTTCCAAGTATCCGAAGGCGACTGCGGCACAGCGCGAGGCTTGTGCGACTGGTTTACAGATACTTGCTGGCATGTGCGATGGAGCGCATAAACAGGATGGGGAGGGCTTCAACCGAATGGATACGCGGATCGGCCGGCAGCTTGCAGCTAAGTCTATGAACCGCGATTTGACGGACGGTGAATGCTGGTTAGCCCGGCGCATCCTTCCAAAGTACCACGGGCAGATTGGGGAAGCGGTGATCGCGGCGGTCAAGGGATTGACAACCGACGGATCAACCTTATAATAAACTTGACGGGAACGCGGACGGACTACACCCCCGGACCGCGAAGCTTGCAGGGCGAGCGTAAGGTATTCCTGGCAAGGCCGGGCAGTGAGTTAGCAAGTGTGCCCGTCATCGTATGGACAGCTAGACTAGAAAGGCGGTGACAATTACCAATGTGCTAACTAAATGCTCGCATCCTTGACTCGATTGTTTACCCTTGCGAACATGTAATGATTGGGATTGATTGACGCCGCCCTTCGGGGCGGCGTTTTCGTTGGTGCTGGTTAGTTAAAAGGTCGGTCCTCTTACTATAGTAATTTAAGCACTAACTGGTTTTTGTCAAGAGATAATGTGCTCTTTACAAGTTTACAATAGTGCTTATAATATATCTAACCGGGAGGCTACCATGGCAAAGTCAAGGCGCGTGGGAACGATCACGCTGGGAATCAAGTATACGGTTGACCTGGATAAGCCGGGTATGATTCACCGGGCGAAAGCGTGCTTCTACGAAGATCTTACCGAGCTTACCCTGCGAAAGAGCGCGGAAGAATTCGATGCCGTGCTAGTCGTGACGCCCGATCCGAAGCTGACCGAGGCTGATATCGATCCTTTCCTGCTAGAAGATGAGGACGCTTGACAAACTAAAGATAATACATATAATGTATTTGTAACCGGGAGGCAATCATGAATACGTTGGACAATGCCCGCAAAGTGCTGCGCGATGTGATGGATAACAAGCTTGACATCGCGGCGATCTCTCGGGCGGACCATGCGGTGCTCTGGGATATCGGAGCGATCAAGCGCAACAAGAACGGAAATACCTTTATCACCCTGATCGGTCGTGCCCTGCTTCGGTGCAAGGCAACCCCGACAATGATCCGGCCAATATAACTACGGAGGCTACCATGAGCACAGTGCAATTGTCGTTGACTAAGCTACAGGATCAAATCTTTTTCGACCCGGATCATCCCGGACTGCCTATGATCAAGTTGATCAAGGCGCTGCGCGAATCCGTTGGCTTCGGACTGAAGGATGCTAAGGACATCATTGACAGTCTGCGGGCGAGCGGTTGGGTAATCTTCGAGCATAACAACCCCGATGCGAACTTCCAACCGATGGCAGCCTTCGATACCTTCCTAAAGGTAGAAGGCGGGGGGAACCGAGACAAGCTGCGCATGAGCTTGAAGGTGTGCTTAAGCGAGGCCGTCGCGGGCAACGATTTCACCGCCGCCCGTATTCTGATTGACACCCTCGAACGGCTTCCTTGACATCCTGCGCACCGTGCCTATAATAGTATTGTAACCGGGAGGAACAAACCATGCCGATGAAGCTGCTTACCAAAGAGATCCTGGCCAAACTTCCGAAGCTGTATTCAACCGAAGAAGTCAAGCTGGCCGACAAGGTTCTGGTAGTCAAGTTCTTTCATCCTTACTCTTGCATGACGTGGTACGGGGCCGAGTACAACCCGGAAGAGCGGATTTTCTTCGGCTACGTTTGCGGACTAGGCCCCGGCTGTGACGAGTGGGGCGAGTTTAGCATGGCCGAGCTTGAGAGTGTCAAGCACATGGGAATCGGAATCGAACGGGATCTTTACTTCAAGCCCGCGAAGTTCAGCGATGTGATCAAGGAGAACTAACTATGAGCAAAACAAAGCACCTGCGACTGATCTTTGACGTGGCAATTGATCCCAACGGCGTGGCAGTGACCGAATTGAAAGCCAACCTTGAACGGGTGGCGATGAATGCGCTAGACGCCGGGACAGTTACGGGCGAGACAATGGCAATCGTGGAAGAGTACTGGAAGGACGGAAAGATTACCTATCCCTGCACCTGGGGGATGAAGATACGCAAGGATGGACACTGGCAGATCGTATAACGATAGGGCTTGCCGCAAAAGTACCTTGGTATTCTTCCTCCCGGTTGAACCAAGGCAACTAGGCGGCAGGCCCATTTTATTTTTGATATTGTCTTGACAATTTAGAAATAATGCACAAATTTCTAAATGTTGGCGAAGCGGAATAAATCAACACTGTACTTTTTCTCCTTTTTTTCTTTACAAACAAAAACCAGGCCTTATAATATATCTGTAACACAAACCGGGAGGAAACCATGTCAACCAGATACGCGGGCGACCCTTATTGGATCAAAGTCAAGTATTCGGGCAGCAAGTGTCACCGTTGCGAGTGCGAGATCAAGAAGGGTGAGCGCGCATTCCGTTACAAGACCGGCGCGCTTTACTGCGACACCCCCGACTGCGGCCAGCATTGTTCCGCCGAGTTCGAGGCGGCGGCGGAAGACGAAGACTTCATGAATACGGATACAGGGAACTACTAGCAGACGGGCAGGAAAGGTGGTGCAGGCGGATCGAACGGTCCGCCTGTTTTCATTATATGTACGATCCGCCGATTGTCAAATGCCTGTTTTAGTCTAGTCCCCTTACTATTCAATTTAAGCACGATCCTTAGTTTTGTCAAGGGCAATTTGTAGAAATATATCTTTATCTATTTTCGCGTCGGCCCTTTACATTTTTATAGATCGGATCCACCTTGTTTATAGTAACAAGCAAAGAACCGGGAGGCAATATGATCAATTCCAGCGCAATCAAGACTTTCGAGGTTGAATCGTCCGGTGGAAGCTACACGGTAACGATCAAGCCGGTTGGCGGGTGGTTTTTGGTATCGGCCAGCAAGAAAACCCCGCTCCCCGATCCGCACAATATCGCGCTGGCCGTGTTAACCCGTGACGTTCAGAGCGCGGTTAACGAATTGATCCCGGACTAGGCATTATGGGCGGGCTGGATTGGGGCTCAACCCCTGCTAATATCGCGGTTCGATTCCGCGAGCGCCCTCAATCTAATCTCTTTGCGATGTTCATTATCTAAAGGATAGCATATTACAGGGGCAGATCGTAAACAAATGTATCTGCCCCTATTGACAAAGACTAAACACGACACACCTTGTTTATAGATTAGAACGAAAACCAAACCGGGAGGATACTATGTTAGCATCCATTATCAAGAATTCCAAGGTGCTATCGACCGAAGAGCAGGCAGAGCTAGGCGCGCACATGGCAACGGACAAGCGCGCCCGTGATACCATGATCGAAGGGCAGATCAAGCTATGCCAGAAATTGGCAATCGTGTACGGATACGACCGAACCAACCGCGAAGATTTATTTCAAGAGGGACTGGCCGGTGTGATCGAAGCAGCGAATCGGTTCGACCCGGCGCGCAACGTCAAGTTTAGCACCTATGCTCAGTGGTGGGCGCGCGCTTTCGTTCTTGCCCGTGCTATCGCGGATTATTCCCTGGTGAAGATCGGCACAACGCAAGCCCAACGGAAATTGTTTTTCCGCTTGCACCGTGAGACGAGCAAGCTTCTAGCAGAACGCGGCGACGCGGCCCCCGACGCTATCGCGGATCGGTGCAAGGTGCGAGAAAAGGACGTGCTGCAAATGATTGAGCGTATGGCAAGCCCGGAGCGATCCCTTGATGCGCCGGTCCTCGATTCCAGCGCGCTAGGCAACGGGCGGACCTTACACGATGCGCTAGCCTCGGACTGCCCGACGCCGGAAGAGTACACGTCAAGCAAGCTTGACGGAGCTTGGATGTTAGGGATCATGGCCGAATTCGAGCAGGCCCTTAACCCCCGCGAGGCCGTGGTTTTCAATCGCAGGATCGCTAACCCCGAACCGGATACCCTTGACGTTATCGGTCAAATGCTCGGCGGGGTTTCCAGGCAACGGATTCAACAGATCGAAGTGTCCCTTCGCGCCAGGATCGCGGAAATGGCGCACGATAGAATATAACCTCTTGACAAATACCAAACACGACGCACCTTGTTTATAGATTAGAACGAAAACCAAACCGGGAGGATACCATGCCACACGTCAATGCCGATAGAAGCGTTGAATCGTGCAAGATGCCAACGGACCAGGCCCGCTTTCATATTGCCCGAGTATACACCCAGCTTATTCTGGCGGGCATGTCGCAGCAACAGGCCTGCAAAGAGCTTGGGGTGTTCCCCACCACGATCAACAAATACCTCAAGATGTTCAAGGTCACTTTCCACGGGGGAGGGGAGCACACGTCCGGGTGGGTGTTCAGCACGCCGCCCGAATGCGTCACCATGGAATGCTGCAACACCTTCCGGATCGACGCCGACAACTGTGATCGGCTGCGACAGGTTGAAAACTTCCGCAGGGTGTCCGCATAAACAAATCGCTGCTAGCCTACCGCAAACCCGCTTGACGGGCCAGGTTTTATCCTGGCCCTTTCCTTTGATCGGTATCCTTTTTTAGGTCCGGTCCCCTTACTATGTAATTTAAGCACTAAACTAAACTTGTCAATGCTAAAGATAAAATAAATAATGCCTTGACGTTAGTATTAACCGGCATTATGATCTGTATGTAGCGAAAAGAACCTAAACCGGGAGGTTACAATGTCAAAGGTATTCCAGATCGTCACAGACCAGATCGTCAAGGCAATCGAGCACGATAACCTGTTGCCCTGGTGCAAACCGTGGAATGCGAGTAACACGTCCTGCAAGAACTACAAGGGCAACGAGTACAGGGGGATCAACATTTTCTTGACCCTTTTGTCGGGTCGCCCTGGACCATGGATCACGCTCAAACAGGCGCATGCGGTCGGGGGAAGGATCAAGGATTCCGAATTCAAAAAGAGCCAAATGATCACGTTCTATACCACGTTTAACAAAACCGATGCGCACGGCGACGTGGATCGCATCCCCGTGTTTCGTTACTATAGCGTATGGTCCTTGGAGCAAACCGAAAACGTGCCGCTGCCCGCGTGGCTGGCCAAGGAACAAAAGGAAAGGGCAGAGCACCCGGTTGACACGATCAACGCCGCTGAGGGCTTGTGGGAGGGCTACAAGGGCAAGCCGGACGTAACCTCCGGGGGAGATCGCGCCTGCTATTCCCCGTGGAATGACAAGATCACCATGCCGATCCGGGATTCCTTCAAGGATTCCGGGCATTTCTATAGTGTTTTGTTCCACGAGGGCGTGCATAGCACCGGGCACAAGTCAAGGCTCGCCAGGAAAGACTTCAACCAGCCGACCCCGTTCGGCTCCGAGGACTACAGCAAAGAAGAATTGATCGCAGAAATGGGAGCCGCGATGCTTTGCGCGCTGGTAGGTATCGAAAACACGATCAATACGTCCGCTGCCTACGTCAAACATTGGTTGTCGAAGCTTACCGCCGATCCGAAGCTTATCGTCCAGGCCGCAAGCCAAGCGCAGAAGGCTTGCGACCATATCCGAGGCACCACGTTCGACAACGCGGATTGAAGGCAAGCAAGGGCAGGCCGAAAGGCCTGCCCGTTTTCTATGCTAGGTTATATAAAAAGGATCGGTTCCCTTACTTATCTATTTAAGCATTCGTATAAACTTGTAAAGGCCCGAACAAAAATAAACATTATTTAGCTAATCGCTTGACGTGCGCTGGTTAGTGCTTATAGTTTTATATGTAACGGAAATCAAACCGGGAGGATACCATGGACAAGGCAACCTTCAAGTCATTCACGGTCTGCGAGGGATGCGGCGCGCTGTGCCCGACCTGGGATATGCCAATCAAGGCATTGGCCGATTGCCGGTGCCCTGGTTGCCAAGGCACGCTAGGCTTCTATACCTTCGATCACAACCAGCCGGCGCTACACGACGCTATGAACGCCCTCCGCGTCGCGGTAGCCGACGTGCTCTAGGACAAAGGGGAAAACCATGTACAACCTTAACGGAGACGGACCTGGAAGCAACGGACCCGGATACGGATCATGCCTTTGCGGCGCACCGGATTGCGACAAATGCACCAGCGGATGGAATACGGACAAATGCGCAAGGGATCACAACCGCAAACACCGGGACGGGCAGTAT
>Ga0315287_10008013_pt1 | contig 10634 bp, 8 predicted proteins | sample YL17G11_0_MG_FD_205037 | JGI IMG/M metagenome (GOLD analysis project Ga0315287, IMG submission 205037) | Sediment microbial communities from Yellowstone Lake, YNP, Wyoming, USA - YL17G11_0 | ecosystem: Environmental > Aquatic > Freshwater > Lake > Sediment | place: USA: Wyoming | collected...
CTTTTCGGCCTCGGTGGCGCGCGGATGGCCGCCGCCGGGGTTCACCTCGATGCCGCCGCCGACCACCTCGGCACCGTCGGGGTGACCGAGGCCCTCGCCGCGGTTCCCTCGCTGTGGCGCGCGGTCGCCGGCATCCGCCGCCGTCTGCGGACCTCGCGCCCGGACGCCGCGGTCCTGATCGGCAACGACGTCTTCAACACGCTGCTGGCGCGCTGGCTGCGCACGCGCCGCGTCCCCACCCTTTCCTACTTCCCGCCCCAGGTGTGGGTGTGGCGTGCGGTGGCGCCGTTCATCGCGCGGAGCTTCGACACCATCCTGACCAGCTTTCCCGAGGAGCACGCGGTGTACGAGAAGGCCGGCGTGGGATGCGGCACCACGGTCTCCTACGTCGGCCACTACCTCGCCGACACCCTTCGGCCTCCGACGCCCGACGAGAAGCTCGCGTGCCGCCGCCGCCTCGACCTGCCGGACGAGGCCCGCGTGGTCGCGCTTCTCCCCGGAAGCCGAACCCAGGAGGTGCGCAAGCTCTGCGGCGTCCTTCTCGACAGCGCCGGCCTGCTGCTCGCCCGCGCCGGCGACCTCGCCCTCGTCGTGCCGGTCGCGGAGGCTTCCCACCGGGCGCACGTCGAGGCTGAGGCGGCGCGACGGGGGCTCACTCTCCGGATCCACTTCACCGACGACAGCCACGGCGCGATGCGGGCCGCCGACCTCGCGATCCTCGCCTCGGGGACGGCGTCCCTCGAGGCAGCCCTGCTCGGCGTGCCCATGGTGATCGTCTACCGGGTCTCGGCCCTGACGTTCCTGGTGCTGAGGACGGTGATCGCGGTCGGCCTCATCGAGTCGGGCACCGTCGGACTGCCGAACCTCATCCTCCGCCGGCGCGCGGTGCCGGAGTTCGCGCAGTCGCCGGCGACACCGGATGCGATCGCCGGCGAGGCGTGGCCCCTGCTCGTCGATGCCGGTCGCCGCGCGGAGACGCACGCCGCTCTGCGCGAGGTCGCGAGCAGGGTCACCAAGGCCGGCAGCATCGAGGCCGCGGCGAGAGCGACCGTGGCGCTGGCGCAAGGCAGGGCGAGGTCGGCGGCCGCGGCGGCCGCGACCGCGCCGGCCGCGCTGGTCAGTAGCGAGTCTCGCGGCGCCGAGGGCATGGAGGTGCGACCGTGAGCTTCTCACTGGGGGCCATTGCGCGGGAGATCGGCGGGGAGCTCCACGGCGACGCGCAGCTGCTCATCGCCCGTGTGCGGGACGTCGAGGACGCGGGGGAAGGCGACATCTGCGTCGTCATCGACAGGAAGTTCGCGCCGCGGCTCGCCGAGCTGCGCGCCTCGGCGCTGGTGCTGCCCGCCGGCCTCGCCGCGCCGGACCGGCCGGTCATCGCCGTCGCCAACCCCCGCCAGGCGCTCATCCGCCTCCTCGGCCTGTTCCACCCGGAGGCGCCCGCGCCGGCCGGCGTCGAGCCCGGGGCGCTCGTCTCGGAGCACGCCACGCTGGGGCGCGAGGTCTACGTCGCCTGTGGCGCGCGGGTCGAGGCGGGGGCCGTCATCGGCAGGGGCACCGCCATCCACGCCAACGCCGTCGTCGGCCAGGGAGCCGAGATCGGCGAGCACTGCGTCGTCTTCCCCAACGTGACGATCTACCCCGGTGTGCGCATCGGCGACCGGGCCCGCATCCACTCCGGCACCGTGATCGGCAGCGACGGGTTCGGATACGACCGCGACGCCGGGGGCATCCAGCACAAGATCCCCCAGGTCGGCGGGGTGGAGATCGGGAACGACGTCGAGATCGGCGCCAACTGCGCGATCGACCGCGCCACCATGGGCGTGACCCGCATCGGCGACGGCACCAAGATCGACAACCTCGTCCAGATCGGCCACAACTGCCAGATCGGCCGGCACTGCTGCATCATCGGTCTGGCCGGGCTGTCGGGGAGCGTGACCCTCGGCGACTGCTGCGTGCTCGCCGGACAGGCCGGGATCGCCGACCACGTGGTGCTCGCCGACCACGTCATCGTCGGTGCGCAGGCGGGCGTGCACCGCAACCTCGGGCCGGGGCCATGGCTGGGGAGCCCCGCGATCCCCGCCGGCGAGGCGTACCGCGTCTACACGGCGCTCAGTCGCCTGCCCGAGATGCGGCGGACGCTGCGCGCATTGGAGGAGCGTCTGCAGGCCCTCGAGGGCAAGCCTGGCGACCAGCGCGAGAAGGGCGGCGACGAGGCGTGAGCGGCCGTCTCGTTCCGCTCCTTGGCTCCCTCGCCGCGCGGGTCTACCGCACCTACTACGGCACGCTCGAGCTGCGCGGGATGCACCCGGACGGCCGCGTGATCCGGCCGCAGGAGTACCCGTTCGGCCGGGAGATCTTCGCCATGTGCGAGCGCGACGCCCTGGCGCTCGGCGGCATGATCGCCAGCACCCGGGTGACGGTGCTTCTCGCCCTCGGGCGCGACGGCGACTGGGCCGGCCCGATCCTCCAGAGGCTCGGCTTCGGCGTGGTGCGAGGCTCGAGCCTGCACGGGGGGGCGAAGGCTCTCGCCGGGCTGATCCGCGCCATGCGGTCCTCGCAGCATCCGGGCGCGATCGTGGTGGACGGCCCGGTGGGACCGTCGGGAGTTGCCAAGCAGGGCGTCGTGCTCTGCGCCATGCACACCGGGAGGCCGATCCGCGCCCTGGGCGTGGCTGCTCGCCGGGCCGTCACCTTCCGGCGCACCTGGTCGAAGATCTTCCTGCCCCTCCCGTTCACTCGGGTGGCCATCGCCGGCGACGAGCCGACACCGGTGCCGGCGCACGCGAGCCGCGAGGAGATCGAGGCGACCGTGCACCAGCTGACGGAGCGGCTTGCCTGGGTGCGCCGGCGGGCGCTCGACGCCATCTCGGCGTGGGACCGACAGCGGCTCCCTCACCCGGGCGAGCTCAAGCCGCATGCGGCCGCCGACGAGACCGTTCGGCTCATGGAGCAACGACCGTGAAACGCTTCCTGCTTCTCGCCCTGGTGCTGGCGGTGCCGCTGACGGTGGCCACAGGCGCCGTCTCCGTGCTGGTGTTCCGTCATGTCGACCTGCGCTTCGGAGCCTTCCTCCAGCTCCTCGTCATCCCTTTCCTCCAGGCGGCCGTGGTCCTCTGGGTCACCGGAGCCTGGGGTCTTGGCCGCCTCACCACGGTTGTGAGGGAGACCTGGCGCCGCCCCGCCGTCGTCGCCTTCCTGGCGGGAGACGCGGCGCTGCTCGCAGCCGGTTGGCTGCTCCACTCGCGGCGGCTCGTCGGCCTCGCGGCGCCGGCGAGCCTTCACCCCTCCTGGACGGGAATCAAGGCCGGCGTTGCGGCGCTCCTGCTGCTCCTCCTCGCCCTGCGCGCGATCGGGACGAGACTCGAACGCCTCTGGCTCCTCCTCTTCGCCGTGGCCGTGTCGGCTCTGGCTGCCGAGTTCGTCCACCCCTGGCTCGGTGATCTGCCCACTCTTGTCAGGGGGAAGCTGCCGACCATCCTTCGCTGGCTGCTGATCTACGGAGGGCTCTTCGTGACCGCCATGGCCGCGCTGCTCCACACCGGCGCCGTGCTCGCCCGGCGGTCCGCCCTGGCGAGCTTCTTCGTCGACGCCTCCGCCGCCTGCGCCACCATCGTGGCCATCGTCGCCGTCGCCGGCGTGTTCCTCCGGCCGTTCCTCGTCGAGCCGTGGCTGTCGGTGGTAAGGAGCGGCGTGTCGCTGTCGATGACGTTCCTCCTCGCCGCATCGCTCGCCGCCCTCGGCCCGCGCGGCGCAGCCGGGTTGGGCGACCCGTCGCACCGACCGCACACCACGCCGTAGCCGTTGCCGGGCACCCGACCGCGCGAGGACCCGGGAGCCTCACGGCGCTCCGGGGCCACGGACGAGTCGGAATCAGCCCGCCCGAGCCGCGTCACCTCGCCCCGACGCGGCCTCTCACCCTGGCGTCGGGCAGGATGGGGAGCTCGAGGACCGCAGGGCTGTCGGACGACACCAGCAGATCGACGGTCGCGACCGTCGCCGTGGCCCCGCTGTCGTCGGACAGCGACGAGCCGTCCTGCATGTTGACGTCGAAGCGGTCGTAGTTGGACGGGGCGACGACGAGGCGCAGGCGGTGGCCGGCGGGGATGGTGACGGCCACGGGCGGGAGTGTCACCGACACCCGCACAGTTACGCCGGGCTCGAGCAGCTTCCGCTCGGAGTACGACTCGCGCAGCGAGGCCCGGCGGATCCCGTCGACGAGGAGGAGCGAGCGACCGTCCGGCGCGACCTCGGTCATGCGCACGGCGAGGTCGGTGTCGACGGCGTCGCAGGTCAGCGACACAGTGACCACCGCGACGCCCTCGATGGCGAGCGGGTGCGTCAGCGGCTCGGTGGTGAACGTCACGACGTCGCGGCGGGCCTCGAGGGCCGAGAGGTCCCCGGGGCCCTGGTGGTTGCCGTTGCCCTCGACGATGATCGCCCCCCACAGGGTCGGCACCGGGTCGCCCGGGTCGACGACGATTGCCACTCCACCGCCGCTCCCTTCAGGAGGTGCTGCTCTCAGCGTCCCGTCGGAACCGAGCCAGAAGCGGCGCGCGGTTGCAGCGGGGGACGGCCAGCGGTCGCCGGTGACCCAGCGATCCTCGTTGATGCGGAACGCGCGCACGAACGGGCGCGAGTCCCACCCGTTCTCGACCCCGCGGAGGAAGAAGTCGAAGAAGGCCTTGGCCTCGCGCGAAGCCTCCTGCGCCGCCGCCGGGTAGGAAAGCTGACCCTCCTGCTCCTTGCCCGTCGACGCGCCGCCGTGCGTCCACGGACCGACCAGCAGCCACTGGCGGTCGCGCGCGCCGGACCCGCCGCGCTCGCGGATCGCCGCAGACTCCCTCAAGGCCAACGACGTCCCGTGGTCGTACCAGCCGGAGACGTGCAGCATCGGCACGTCGATGTCCTCGGGCTGCACCCCGCCCGCCTCGATCGCCTGCCAGAGAGTGTCGTAGGTGGGGTGCTGGCGGAGCGTCTCGCCGCCTCCGAAGTGCCCGGACACGAAGGCGTTACGGTTGCGGGCGAAGACGCCGCCAGGGAAGTAGACCTCGTACTCCTCGCGGGGGTGGGCGACGATCGGCACGGACGCCGTCAGGTGTGGCGGGTGCTTCGACGCCGTCTGGAACTGGATCACTCCGAGCGCCGATGCCCCCCAGGTGCCGACCTTGCCGGTGCACCAGCTCTGCCGGGCAACCCACTCGACGACGTCGTAGCCGTCCAGGCCGCGGTCGGCGCCCGGCACCGCCGCCGAGGACGAAGCGAAGAACCCGCGCCAGTCGACCACCACGAAGGCGTACTCGAGGCTTTTCAGGAAAGGGTCCTGCACGGTGTCGTTGGGGAACACAGCCCAGAAGCTGCGCTTGTCGTACGGCGTCTGAATCAGCACCGCCGGCCAGGCGCCCACCAGACCCGGCAGGTAGACATCGGCTGCGAGGGTCTTGCCATCCCGCACCGGAATCTGCGCCGGCACCCGCAGATGTCCGGCCGTAGCGAGGCTCGCGCTCGCCAGGACGACAACCAGGGCCACCGCGATCGAGGTGTGCTTGTTCATACCCATCAACGACGGCGCATTATCCCCCGCGTTGACACCCACGCGGCGATGACCGGTTCGGCTGAGGGCTTCCCTTCTCCCCACGCCCGTGGAGGGCCTTCCCCGCCCGTGAGCCCGGCATCCGCTGATCTGCGAGATCTCTCCACGCCATCCCGCCGTGCCCGTGGCGGGCGCGGGGCGTGTCGCTGCGCGCCTTCACGTTTCTTCACGCACGCGACAACAAGGCGCAACGCGCGGGCCCCACCGTGTTCAGTGACGGAGCGGGGAAGCCGCTCCGAAAAGGAGATCGAAGATGGAAGAGACACCCACTCCAACCCGACCCAGACGGCGGATCCCGCGGGGAGCGGTCATCGCGATCGGCCTCGTCCTTGCGGTGGCCGGCATCGCCGGCCTCGCTCGGGCGACCGGCCTCGGCGGCGGTCACCTCGGACACGGCTGCCGCGGCGCCCTGGCGCGGGACTTCGTCCAGTACCGGCTCCACACCGCCTTGCGCGAGGTCGGTGCGACCGACACCCAGGAGGAGCAGGTCATGGCCATCCTCGCGGGGCTGTTCGCCAAACACGGCGAGCGCGAGGCGCTGCACAAGCAGCTCCACGACAAGGCCATGGCCGCGCTCACCGCCGACACGGTCGATCGCGCCGCCCTCGAGGCGCTGCGCTCGGAGGTCATGACGCACGCCGAGGCAGGCTCGAAGGAGCTGGTTGCCGCCATCGCGGACATGGCGGAGGTGCTGACTCCGGCGCAGCGGCGGCAGCTGGCGGAGATGGTCAAGGAGCGTTTCGAGTAGGATGGGACGGGCCGGGGGCGGGGTCACGCGACCCCGCTCCCGGCGCCGGGGATGCCAACATGGCCGAGCGCGTGCTGATCATCGATGACGATCGCAAGCTGGTCGACATGCTGGTCGAGTACCTCCGCCCCCGCGGCATCGAGGCCGATGGGGCTTTCGATGCGGCGCGAGGGTTGTCCCAGCTCGGCCGCCGGCCCTACGACGCAGTCATCCTCGACATCATGCTGCCGGACCTCGACGGGTTCGAGGTCTGCCGCCGGGTGCGCGCCACGTCCGACGTGCCGCTCCTGATGTTGACCGCCCGGGGCGACCCGGACGATCGCGTGGTTGGCCTCGAGTTGGGGGCGGACGACTACCTGCCCAAGCCCTTCGAGCCCCGGGAGCTGCTGGCGCGGCTGCGGGCGATCATGCGCCGACGGCGCTCCGCCGCGGACGCCGGCCCGCCGCTGCTGCGCTTCGGCCGCCTCGAGATCGATCCGGCGGCCCGCCAGGTGCGCCGGGACGGCGCCCCCTGTGCGCTCACCGCCTACCAGTTTGACATCGTGCTGCTCCTCGCCCGCAACGCCGGGCGCGTGCTGTCACGGGATGCCATCCTCGACCGCCTCCGCGAGGCGCCGGGCGGCGCCTTCGACCGCTCCATCGACGTTCACGTCTCGCGCATCAGGGCCGTCATCGAAGCCGACCCCCGCCATCCCCGCCGCATCATCACCGTGCGCGGGTCCGGCTATCAGTTTGCGCGGCTCCCCGAGGACGACGCGCGATGAGGCATCGTCTCTACCATCGCGTGTTTCTCTCCATGCTCGGATTCGTCGTGCTGGCGCTCTTCCTCGCCGCTGTCGCCGGCCACCTCCTGCTCAGCGAGCTGGTCGGCACACGCCTCGAGAAGCACCTCGCCGAGCAGTCGAAGGCGCTCGCCGACCTCCTGCCCGCGTCGGGTCTGTCCAGCGCCGCGCTCCAGGCCCAGCTCGAGCGACTGGCCCGCGAGCGCGGTGTCCAGGCTGTCGTGTGGAGCCCGCACGGCGATCGGCTCGCTTTCACGAGCGCGTCGCTTCCTCCTCCCTCTCCGGGGGCGACCCGCACCCACTGGTTGCGCGCGGCCGACGGTCCGGCGCTGGCCATGCGGTTACGGGACGGAGGGTTCCTCGTCGTCCAGCCGCACCGCGTCCCCCGTCCCCTGGGGTTCGTGCTCTCCGTGGCGGGGCTGGCCCTGATCCTGGCCCTCGCCAGCATTCCCGTGGCACGGGCGATGACCCGCCGCCTCGAGACCCTCGAGGCCGGGGTGCGCCGGCTCGGCGACGGCGAGTTGGCCACCCGAGTGCCGGTCGAGGGCAAGGACGAGCTCGCCAGTCTTGCGTCACGCTTCAACCAGACCGCTGAGCGCCTTCAGGGGCTCGTCGAGGCCCAGAGGCGCGTCCTGGCCTCGGCCTCGCACGAGCTTCGCTCCCCTCTGGCGCGGCTGCGGCTGGCCTTGGAGCTGGCGCGGGATGATCCGGCCGCGGCTCGGCAGCGCCTCGACGAGGCGGTCCTCGAGGTCGCCGAGCTCGACACGCTGGTCGAGGAGCTGCTTCTCGCCGGACGGCTCGAGCTCCTCGACCGGCACCCGCCGACTGCAACGCCCACCGACCTAGCCGCGCTCGTCGCCAGCGAGGCGGCGCGGGCTGGTGCGGCCGCCTCCTGCAAACCCACGTGGTTTCGCACCGAGGAGCGCATTCTCCGCGTCCTGGTCCGCAACCTGCTCGAGAACGCCCGGCGACATGGTGGCGGCGAGATCGAGGCGGGCGTCGAGCCAATCCCCGCCGTTGCTGGCGCGGTGCGCATCTGGGTGTCCGACCGCGGTCCCGGCGTGCCCGAGGCCGAGCGAGACCGCATCTTCGAGCCGTTCTACCGCCCCAGCGGGCACGCCGAGGGGCGCGAGGGCGGCGGCGGCCTCGGACTCTACCTCGTCCGCCGGATCGCGCGGGCCTGCGGCGGCGATGCCATCTGTCGTCCCCGCGAGGGAGGCGGCACCATCTTCGAGGTAGGACTCGGCGGCGCTCCGGAACACGAGCAGCCGGCACCTGCCGCCACCGCCGGCTGAGCTGGCCCGACGGTCAACTCCTCGCGAGACCTTCGCGGCGGGCGACCACGGACGACGCGGCGAGGAGATCATCGAGCGCAGGAATCACGGTCGACGCCGTGGCACGGCGCGCATCGCGACCGAGCCAGAGCATGCGGACGTCACCGCCAAACGGCAACCACTTCTCAGGCGAGGAGGGCTCCACGTTCCACCACGGCCGCAGCCGGATGACCAGCGAGAGGAGAGGCGTGCCGGCGCCGGCCAGCGCATGGCTCAAGCCTCCGTCCTTGACCACCGCGAGCTCGAGGCGGCCGGCCAGCCCAAGGACACGCTCGAGATCGGGAAAACTGCCGTCCTCCGCGCCCGGGAACCTTGCCTGGGGTAGCGCCGCCTTGAGCTCGCCGAGGCTGGCCAGCTCGCGGGGACCCACGAGCACGACCGGCACCATCCCCCGCGCGGCCAGCTCGCGCGCCAGCTCGACGCCTGACAAAACCGGCAGCGCGCGCCGGTCAGGTCGCACGCCGAGGTAGAGGCCGGCGTAGCGCGCGCCGGGCGGCAGGGTCTGGAGCGCCCATGCCCTGGCATCCGCGAGGGGCTCGAGCAGGGGCTGGGCGGGAGGCGACACTGGCACGCCGAAGGCGGCCTCCACCAGACGGAGCGTCCGCATCCACTTGCGCGCCGGCCGACGACGCGGTGGCAACGGCTTGCCGTCGCTCCAGGCGTAACCGGGGAGCTCGTTCACGATTCTCCCGACGGGCAGGGTCGCCCGCGCCGCCGCGACCCACGTCCAGCGGGTCATGAGCAGAAACGCGAGGTCGGCGGCCGGCAGCCGGCGCAGCGCTGCCAACGAAGGCCAGAAGCCGGGGAAGAAAGCGAGACCGGTGAGGATCTCGTCGATCAGGCCGGCGCAGAAACGTCGCAGAGGCCCGGCGAGCGAACTAGGCCCGGAGACGGCGTGGACGATGTGGGCTCCCGGTGCGGCCTCGCGGAGCCGGCGCAGGAACGGCAGGAGAATGATGCCGTCCCCGAGCCCCTCGGCCGCGGAGACGATCAGGATCCGTCCCGGCGCCGGGGACCCGGCAGGTCTTTCGTCGAAGGTCGCTCTCATCATCGAGTTCTGCGTCCGCGAAGACGACCCTAGGGCGCCACAGGCAGTGGGCGCTCGTCCATGACAGGCGCCACGCGCCCGCGCTGGCGCAGCCACTCCGTCGCCTGCGTGGCGATCGTCTCGCGAGACGTTGCGACGTTCTCGCCGCCGACCAGCGAGGCGTAGCCGTCGCCGCCCTGGGCGAGGAAGTCGACGGTCGCGACGAGGTAGCTGATCCCGTCGTCCAGCGGCGCACCGTTGACCGTGACGGAGAGGAGACGTCGGCCAGAAGGCGCCCGCGGATCGAATCGCACGACGAGCCCCGACTGCTGCAACGCCCCGTGCTCGCCGGACAGCCCCTGCTCCAACGCGGCGCGGACCGCGGTTCCCTTCAGCCGCAGCACGACGAGTCGGTTGTTGAATGGGAGGACCGAGGTCATGTGAACGCGCGTCAGCGGACCGGCGGGGAGGTCGGCGCGCAGCCCGCCCGAGTTGTAGAGAGCGATGTCCGCCCGACCGTGCTCGCGCATGAGGTCGGTGAGGAGGTTGCCGAGCGGCGAGGGCCCCGCATAGTCGCGGGTGATCGCCGCCACGGCCTCGCACACCGGCAGCGACGCCTGCGCCGCGACCACTCCCCGCCAATGGGAGGCGCGGCGGGAGACCTCAGGCATCGGGGTTTCCTTGTCGGAGTAGACCCGTTCGAGCCGACCCTGATAAGACGAGATCCCCGGCCCCTCCGCGGCGAGCGTGAGGTCGAGCACCCCGAGGGTCGTCGACTGCCCCCACGTCTGCACGATGATCGTGCCGTGCGTCGTCTCGCGGAACGGTGGGTCGATCCCCCGGTGGGCGTGGCCGCCGACCAGGACGTCGATGCCTGGGACTGCCGCCGCCAGCGCGATGTCGGTGTCGAAGTCACGCTGCGCCTCGGGGCGGCTCTCGGCGTCGAGCTGCATCGGTCCGGTCCTCCCCTCGTGGGCGAGGACGACGACGAGATCGACGGTCGGGCGCAACGCCGCGACGAGCGGGGCGAGCTCCCGCGCCGGATCGCGGAACTCGAGATCCCTGACCTGGGCGGGCAGGGTAACCTGCGCGGCGTCAGCGCCGATCACGCCGATGACGGCGACGCGCAGCCCGCCGCGGCGAACGATGACGT
>Ga0315287_10008015_pt1 | contig 10634 bp, 11 predicted proteins | sample YL17G11_0_MG_FD_205037 | JGI IMG/M metagenome (GOLD analysis project Ga0315287, IMG submission 205037) | Sediment microbial communities from Yellowstone Lake, YNP, Wyoming, USA - YL17G11_0 | ecosystem: Environmental > Aquatic > Freshwater > Lake > Sediment | place: USA: Wyoming | collected...
GGAGTGTGCCGACTACATTGTTGCGTGGAAAGGAATGCGAATGGCTGGAATCCCCGTGCTAATGGCCGAAGGCGAGTGCATTGCCGAGGCGTGGGAAAACGCCCTGGTGCTGCTGTACAACTCGGGCTGCAATATCAAGACGCAATACGACAAGCCCAGCGACCCGCCCAGCAAAGACGCCACGATGATCGTCACGGTCGGCAACCCGGCGGCCGAGCCGATGATCCATCGCGATTTTCCCGGCGGGTTCGAGGAGCTTCAGGAATACGCGATGGAGGTCTGCGACGGGATCAAGGACCATTGCGTACGCGATCCGAACGACCCGGCCGACACCCGCTGGGAATACACCTATCACCAGCGACTGTTCCAGTACGAGGTGCCCACGCTGGCGGCGATCGACCAGATCGAGCACGTCTGCCGGCAGTTGGCCGATACGCCGTACACCCGCCGGGCGCAGGCGATCACCTGGAAGGTGTGGGAAGACAACGCCTGCTACGACCCGGCCTGCCTGCAAAGCATCTGGTGCCGGATTATTTTCGAGGGCGATCGGCCGCTTTTGAACATGAACGTCCGCTTCCGCTCGAACGACGCCTACAAGGCGGCGTTTATGAACATGTTCGCCCTGGGCCGGCTGCAAGCCACCATCGCCCGGCGGGTGAGCGAGCTTTCGGGCAAGCCGGTCGAGTTGGGCCGCTACTGCCACATTGCCGACAGTTTCCACATCTACGGCTCGAACCTGCCGGAGTTCGAGGCGCGGTTCCTCGGCGCGATCCAGAAACGGACGTTCGAGCAGCGGACGATGCGTTATGAGGACGTGCGCGAGATCATGGAAGCCGCCCGGCCGGCGATTCTGGAGAAGGCCCGGCGGATGGGCCGCGGCCGGCTGCCGGAACTTCGCTCAGACATACGACAACCAGGTGTCCAACCTGCCCCCGAAATGGGTGAACAAGCAAAGAACAAGCCACGGCCGGGTAATTTTGTCGCCGGGGTGCTTGACAAATCGGCGGTAATGCCATAGCATACGGGTAACTCGTAACCACGCGGCGTAACGGCAAGTTCGCCAGCAGCCTTTTATGCGTCATGGGAGGATTCGTTATGTTGCGGACTGGATGCTTGGCTTTGGTCGTCGTCTTGCTGGCAAACCTTGCCGGGCCAGCCGCCCGCGCGGTTACCATTCGCGCCGATAAGAGCGACAGTTCCTACACGAGTCTCGCCGCCAATTCGATCTACGCCAGCGTTGGCCGCTTTGACGGGACTACGAGCGGTTCGGGGTTCATCGCCTCCGGCACGCTGATCGCGCCCAACTGGGTGCTGACGGCCGGCCACGTGGTCGATCACGCCACCTCGTTGAAGTTTACCATCGGCGGGTCAACCTACATCGGCACCACCTGGACCGCCGATCCCAGTTGGACGGGCGACCTGTTCGCCGGCTACGACATCGGACTGGTGCATCTGAGCTCCTCGGTGGCGAACGTCAAGCCCGCCACGCGTTATACCGGCTCCGCCGAACAATACCAGGTCGGCACCGCGGTAGGTTACGGCATGACTGGCACCGGCATCACCGGCTCCACGAAGTTTGACGGCAAGAAGCGTGCGGCGCAGAACGTGATCGACACGCTGCAGAACTCGCGGTTGTTTCTCAGCGATTTCGACAACCCGCGCACCTCCTGGGACAATTACCTGGGGTCGTCGAAGCCGTTAGATCTCGAAGGGCTGATTGCCCCCGGCGACAGCGGCGGCGGCGTATTCATCACCACCAAGGCGGGCACGTTCCTGGCGGGCGTCAATTCGTTCGCCGCCGCCTGGGACGGCAAGGTCGATTCAGACTACGGCGACGTCTCCGGCCATACCCGCGTCTCGGCCTTCAACTCGTGGATCGACAGCGTCATCGGCGGCAGCCTGGCAACGGTCGGCCGCAACGGATTGACGACGTCCGGCGCCGCACGGCCGCTGTTCGAAACGGTCCCCGAGCCGTCGACCGTCGTGCTGCTGTTGATGGCTGCCGCGGCGCTGCTGGCGGCGCGCCGGCTACGCCGTTAGGCAGGCCGCAGGAAGTAGCCTACCCGTAGGACGGACTTCCTAGTCCGTCCACCTGTTGCACATTGCACTGGACGGATTAGGAAATCCGTCCTACGGTCTGCTGTGGCTGGTAGTTTATTCGCTGCCGGCTGCCTTAGGTCGCATTTTCACCGGTGAGTCAACCCGTTTCCTGCGCCGCGGGTGCGGTTTCGTCGTGTTGGGCGACTGCCCGGCGGGCCAGAATGGTCAGCATCCCCAATAGCATGACGCTCGCCGTTGCCAGCACTGCATACACCAGCCACGGCCAACGCTCGGAAAACGGCTTGGGCTCGGGCTGGTAAACGGGGTTCGGCATCCTCTCGCCGAGCCGGTCGATCCGCTGTGGGAGCGGCGCCAACACTTCGGGCAGATTGGCGGCGAAATCGTAGCGCGGCGGCTCGGCCTTCGGATTGCCCACGTACAGCCGCAACGGCCCGGCCAACTGCTCGCTGCGGGCGAACACCACCTCGCGCACCGGGGCCGTGTACTGCACGCCCATGATATTTAGCGGCGGATTGCGGTTGTCGGTCACCAGCAGCCGCAACCGCAGGGCGTTGATCTCGCTGAATTCGATCTCCAGCGGTTCGCGTTTGCTGCCCGCTCGGCGCCGCCACTCACCGCGGCCGATCGAGGCCCAAACTCCTTCCCCCGCTTTTTCTTCCAGCGTGTAGGGCCGCACGAAATCTTCGTCGGCCACCTCGAACGCGAGTTTCTCGCAAGGCACTTGCTCGCCGCCGAGGTCGATGGGCCATTTGGAGCCCGGCCCCGCGGGCGTGGGCGTCGGCTCGCGCCCGCTAAGCGTCGCCGGCAGGGTGACGTATTCGCCCGGAATTCGCACGATGTGATACGCGGCGACCGATGCGATCTCCGGTGCGTCGTCAGTAATGCTGAGGTCGGGGAAGACGCGGACGCGCAGGTATCGGTAGCGGCTGGGGGCGTAGGTGAGCTTGTGAATGTCCACGTCCTTGGATTGAACGCGATAGCGGACCAGCCAGCCCTTTTCGATCAGCAAGCCCCAGTTCTGGCCGTCGTCGCTGCCTTCCAATTGGACACGGCGATGGAAGTCGGCGCCGAGGGTCTGGATGGCGATTTCCCGGTGTTCGACCGGATTTTCGCCGAGGTCCAGCCGCACTTCGACGGACCGGTCGGGATTCGTCTGCCGGTTGAACTCGCGGGCGTCCAGTTGCTGCTGCTCGTCGCGGGTCCGCCGCACGCGGAGCGCGTAGGGCACTTCGCGCCCCTCGGCGTCGTAGAGCCGCAGATCGCCAAGGTCGGCCCGCGCCTGGTCGAAGACGGCGGGCGGCAGGATGAAATCGAGCCACGGCGAAGCAGCCGGATTTGCCTTGGGCAGCGGCGCTTCGTGGAACCATTGCCAACCGTCCAGCGATTCGCTGCTGGTGCGCGGCTGGCCGGCGGTGGCCGCGCCGGCCGGCGGCTTAGGCTGCTCGGCCGACGCTACGGACGCCAGGGACAAAGCAAGCAAAATACTAATGCGAATCATGTTCGATTTCCTCCTTCTTCTCGACCGGATGCAGCACCTGTAGCCGCTGATAGGCCCAGGCGGCCCCGGCCATCATCACGGCCAGTGCAAAGAGCGCCGCCACGCGATAGAAGCCGGGCAGGTCGGCCATGTCGACCAGCACGACTTTCGCCAACGTTACGGCAAAGATCACCAACGCCGCCCAGCGAACGGCCCCGTTGCGGAGCCGGAAACCGGCGGCCAGAATCAGGGCCGCATAAACGGCCCACACCACCGACAGCGCCGTCTGCGCCATGCGGTGCAGGCGATCGAATTGCTGGGCGAATTCCAAACTAAACGGTTGCCCAACCTCGTTGACCAGGCCCTGCCCGGCCGGCGAGTAGACCATCGCCGGCTGCCGTGAGATTTGCACGGTGAAATAGTCGTAGGTTTCGACCGAGAGGATCAGCCACACCAGGGCGATGCCGCCGAGGCCGGCAAGCCACATTGCGGCCGCATCGAGCGGTTGGAACTGCTTGCGGAATCGCGCCGCCAGTCCCGCGGCCCCGAGGAGGCACGCCGCCACGGCCATCGCCGGCAAGCCATACTGGTTCAGCAGTGGCACGAAGACCGTGTCATGCGCGTCCGGCGTATCGACGAACACCAGCCGGCCGACCGCCAAGACCAGCATCGCCGCCGCCATGCCGCGCAAGGCGGCCGAACGTATCCGCAGCCCGAACCACCACAGCACGAGCCCTTCGACTGCCCAGCCGACGGCGATCCACACGGCCTCGGCCTGCAACGGAAAGACCGTGGCCAGGAACCCCATTGCCACGGCCGCCGACAGCAGCAATTGCCTCTGATCGTCAGGGCGTCGGGCCAGCGCCAGCCACCCCAAGGCCGTATACACAATGGCCATCACCAGCGCGAACGTTCCCATCCACACGTGATAATCTTCGTCGAGCATCGTGTAGGCGGCGGCAAAGAAAAGAACGGCGACCAGAATCGTGCGCACCATGTCCTCCACGTTGGCGTTGCGTCGCCGCCAGACGTGCATCACCAGTCCGTACACCGTGAAAATCAGGAACACGGCGACCTGGAAAGCGATTGCCGCCGCCAGTTTCTCCGGGTGGTAGTTCTCCGCGTACCAGCCCCAGAACAGCCCTTGCGTGCCCAACAGCGCCACGGTGCCGATCGCCGGCCAGGCGCGGAGACAGGCCAACGCGAGCACGCCCGCATCCACCGTCGCCAAGTACATGAACAGTGCGCGGTACTGGTCGCGGTCGGTATGCAACAGCGGAGGGGCAAGCAGTGCGCCGATCAGCGCCATCAGGGCAATGGCCGGCGCCTCGTAAAGCACTGCCAGCAGCGCGGTCTCGGCCACCAGTGCCACCAGGAAGAAAGCCGCGTGTTCTCGCGGCAAGAGATGATAGTAGCCGAACGCGGCGAAGGTCGAGAGATACAGCAGCACGACCCCGCCGGCGGTGAGCATTTGGCTGAAGACGCGCCACTGGCGACAGTGATAGCGCAGCCCCGTTACGCACAGGCCAACCCCGGCCAGCACGCCAATGGCCACCCGTCCGGTCTCGCCTATCCAGCGGTTCTCAAATACTTGCTTCAGGAAAAACGCCGTGGCGAACAACAACAACACGACGGCGACCCAGCCCAGCCCGCGGCGGCCGATCCACTCTTCCACCGTGGCCGCATCGGGTTCGGCCACAAACGGCGACAATGCCGGCGCGACGGGCCCCGCCGACGGTTCCTCTGCCACGAGGGCGGCGGCGATCGGCGGCTCCAACTCGACTTGCGGCGCGGCCGGCGCGACGGCTTCCACCGGCGCCGTCGGCGCCTTGGGCGCGGCTCCTTGTGGCAGGCGATCCTCCAATTGCCGCAGCCGGGCGGTCAATCGGGCGATCCGCTGCGCGTGGATAATAGCCACGATCGGCAGCACAATGACACATACGGCCACCGCGATCAGCAGCAAAATCGCCAGCGGGATGAGGATTTGTTCCGGGCCCATCAGCTTCTCGCTCTCGTGAGCTTTGGATCGCCGTCTACACTCAGGGCGTGCTCCACCGGCAAATATAACGCGCCCACCATACCAGAAACCACTCCGTGCTGTAAATCCCCCAGTTATCCCCCCCGAGCCGCCATTGACACGCTATTTTCACGCATCTAGACTAAAAGCATGGGCACCATTGCACAAACTGTAACCGCGCAGCAGCTATTCGAAATGCCGGATCAGGAGCGTTTCGAGTTGGTGCAGGGAGAACTTGTACCCATATCACCGCCAGGATTCGATCATGGGTGTATCGTACTGGACATTGCTGCGGCTCTGCGAGAATTTGTCCAGGCTGGGAAACTCGGTTTGGTGGCCGTGGAAGCGGGCTTCTGCGTCTCGCACGATCCGGATACCGTTCGCAGTCCGGACGTTGCGTTTGTTCGTGCCGAGCGTATCCCGCAGGGCGGGGTGCGGGCGTTCTTCCAGGGCGCTCCGGACCTTGCCGTAGAAGTGATTTCCCCTTCTGATCGCGCCAGCGACGTGATTTCAAAAGCTCAAGATTGGCTCCAAGCCGGCTGCACCGTCGTATGGGTGATCGATCCCGAAACGAAAACCGTGACCGCCTATTCCAACGGACTGCCGACCCTCTTCCTTTCCGCAAGAGACACTCTTGCTTGCGAAGAATTGCTGCCCGGTTTCCGCTTGCCGATCGCCCGGGTGTTTGACCGTTAACCCGCACCAGAGGACAGCAACGGCGAGTCGTGCTCGATCTTGACGCATTCGACCACGCATCCCGCCTTCTGGACATCGGCCACGGCAGAGCGGATGGCGGACTCAAGACAGTCTGCCTCTCGGTCGAAACCAACAGCCGCCACGCCGCAAGAGGAAAACGGCGAACCGTCGTCGCAGCCGGCTTCGTACAGCGACTCGGCCAGGTCGTCGTCGATGACATCAAGTCCCTGCAAGATAACGGCAAATCGGTAGATCATCGCTTACTCTCCTGTCCGCTTGGGATGCGGGCATCCGTCTACTTGTCGGCGAATCCACATGGCGTGTCCCTGCGGATTCTTGGGTGTGGAGAAAACGGAGAACTGGCAACCCGTGCGGTCGGCCTGGTGGCATTGTAACCGTCCCCACATATGGGCCCGTGGCCCGGCCAACACCAGCCGCCAGTCGTGTTCCAGGGCGTAATCCACTGCCGCACGGATGTGCTTGTTCTTGTGGTTATTCATCCTCGCGCTATTCTAGCACGGCCGGCGGCGTTTCGCAAGGCAACGCGGCGGACAGTCTGTTGCAGCCGCTCGTCCTCTAAGACATCGCGCACATTTTCATACTGATCGGCGGGCATCAGAACATAAGTGGCACTCGTGCGCGGATCGGTTAGCCGCAACAAGTGTTCGGGCGACTGGTCAATAGCTTGCTGTTGCTCCTGGGAGAGAACGATGCTCATAGCGTCACCTTTGTCCTACAAAGAACCTGCCTGTATCCTACCATGTTCCTTGTCGGCCCACAACCAATTTCAGGGAAGAAACATGACCGCATCGGCTCCTATTTTCGCGCCACGTTTCCGCCGCCGGGCATGGGCCGCAGATAGGGGCGCATCTGCTCCAGCGTCTTGGGCCCGATCCCTCGCACCCGCCGCAGGTCTTCGTGATCCGCAAACGGGCCGCGCGTCTGACGCGACTCGACGATCCGTTGAGCCAGCGTTTCGCCGATGCCCGGCAGTTGAATCAGTTCCGGCCAGTCGGCGTTGTTGATGTCCACTTCGAAGCGCGCGGTGAGCGGTTCGGCCCGTTCGACTTCGATCAGTTTTCCGTGCCACCCCCCGTGCGAGGCCAACCATCCGCCCATTGCCGCCAATGCCACCAGCACCAACGCCGCCACCGCGGCCTGATCGGCCCGGCGCAGCAGCCAACGGGGATGGTTGGACGGATCGGACATTGGCGCCATTATTGCCAATCTCTCGCGGGTTGTCACGCCGGGGGAGAAATTCCGAAATCCCCGCACATTCCGGCGGCTGTTGGCCACCGGCTATTGTGGTATCCTGTGCATTATGAGCAAGGAATTCCACCAGACCGTTTGGGACGGCCGCTTGCGAAAGGATTTGCGGGCAATCTTGGAGTTGGCGATCCACGAAGATTTGGGCGCGGAAGGGGACTGGACGACCAAGGCCCTGGTGGGTGACGACGTCGCCGGCCGGGCGGCCATCGTTGCTCGCCAGCCGGGAATCGTGGCCGGGCTGCCCGGCGTGGAAATGACGCTGACGGCCGTCGATCCGCGCCTCCGCTGGTCGCCGCAGACCGAGGACGGCTGCCCGGTAGAAAAGGGAACGTGCGTTGGCACGATCGAGGGCTCCGCGCGCGGCTTGCTTGCGGCCGAACGCTTGCTGCTGAATCTGCTGGGCCGCCTTTCGGGCATTGCCACGCTGACCCACAAGTATGTGGACGCAATCGCGGGCACAAAGGCCCGCATCTACGACACCCGCAAAACCACGCCCGGCTGGCGGCGGCTGGAGAAGTATGCCGTGCGTTGCGGTGGCGGTTGGAACCATCGTGGCGGCCTGAATGAGGCGGTGTTGATCAAGGACAACCACCTTGCCCTGGGCGCCGGCACTACCGGCCAAGCTGCGAACTACACGCCGGCCGAGGCGGTCGCTCGGGCAAGACAGTTCGTTGCGACTCACGCCTCGGCCACGGCACGGGCCGAAATGATCGTCGAGGTCGAGGTCGATACCCTTGCACAACTCGATGCGGTTCTGCCGGCTGGACCGGACATCGTGTTGTTAGACAACATGAGCCCGGCCGAACTGCGCACTGCAGTGGCGCGGCGGAACGCCTGCAACCCGGCGATCGAGTTGGAGGCGTCGGGGGGAATCGCCCTTTCGAGCGTTCGGCAGATCGCGGAAACAGGCGTCGATCGCATTAGCATCGGGGCGATTACCCATTCGGCCCCGTCGCTGGATTTCGGCCTGGATTGGTTGGACGGTTAAGAAACATGTCTCCCGTTGCGAAAACGCAACATGGCCGTCGCGCGTGGCAAAGCGGCGACACTCCGCAGGGTGCGCAGCGCGCATTCAGTTGACTGGCCCCCTGCCCAATCTATAGTTCTCTTGCACCTGCGCCTCGCAGAGGGGCGCAGGCTGCCGGCGCAGCGGGGAGTGCTGGGAGCTTGAGGGGACCCCGCTGCGTCCCTTTTTTCTCCCCGAGGCGGACTGCCATGTATCGCGGATTCACGTTCGTTGAGGCCCTGGTGTCGATCGTCATCACGGTGATCGCCGGCAGCGTGTTGCTCTTGGGCAGCACCGGGCTGGCGCTGTTGCTGCCGGTATGTCAGCCTGAGCAAACAGCCGTGACCCCCCAGTAATGCGGGTGAAGCGAGTTTGCGGAATGGATCGTGCAGGCTTATAATGGTGGGTAGTCCCCGACCGGCTGAGGATGACGCGGATGTCTCTGGAACCGCCGCCCGTGACGAGCGATTTGGCCCACTACCTTGCGGTAAACGCGGGAAGTGAAGCCGCGGATTCCAGGCAAGGTCCACCCCCTCTACCCGATAGCGTTGCCGCCGATGGTGCGGAACATACGGTGGCGCTCTGCGATGTTCCGCCGGTCGTGCCGCAGGATGACACGACGCCGACGGACTACGTCGTGCCGCCGTTTTGGTCCGTCGAGACCTTCAAAACCTGGTTTCTCGAAAACGGCTGCTGGTACATCGGCAGCATGGTGGCGCACGCAGTCGGGCTGATCTGCCTGGCGATGATCTCCATGTCGATCTCGCATGGGCTCGCGCCCGACGACAGTCTGTCGCTCGACGCCCCCGACGTAGATCGTTCGTCGCCGATGCCGGAGTTGGCCCGTTTCGAGGTGGGCAACGCGCCGCTCGATCCGACCCAACTGACGACCGAGTCGCTTACCTGGACGGCGCCCCCGCCCGTTGCATCGCAGACGGAGAAACATTTTGACGATTCGCCGTTCTTCGAGGACGAAGGGGGCGGGACCGTCACCGACCGAAACGCGCCGCAACTCGGCGGGCTCGGCGGGTTTAGCATCAAGGACCTCCCTGGCCCCGCCGGCCGCGGCGGCGTCGGCGTGGGCGCGGGATTCGGCACCCACGCTGGCATCGGCGGGGCGGGCGAAGGGTTCGGCAGCCGCGGCAAAGGGAACCGCGAAGCCTTGCTCGGCTCCGGCGGCACTAAGGCCTCCGAACGCGCCGTGGCCGCCGCGCTGAACTGGCTTTACCGCCATCAGACTCCGCAGGGCAAATGGAGTCTGCAATATCTGCACCAGTGCAAAGGCAACCCGTGTTCCGGTTCCGGGCAGGTCCGCTGCGATAGCGCCGCCACCGCCTTGGCCTTGCTGCCATTTCTCGCCGCCGGACAGACGCACAAATCGAAGGGGCCGTACCAGCCGTGCATCGCCAAGGGCATCGCCTGGCTGGTCAAGCAACAGGGCGCCAACGGCGATCTCTCCGCGCGAGGCGAGCAACAAATGTACGCCCACGGCCTGGCCACCCTGGCCCTGTGCGAAGCCTTCGGCATGAGCAAGGATCCCAGCATCGGGGCCGCCGCCCAGAAGGCCGTCTATTTCATCGAGCAAGCCCAAAATCAAGCCACCGGCGGATGGCGCTACGAGCCGCAAGACTCCGGCGACACCTCCGTGTTCGGATGGCAGATCATGGCCCTGAAGAGCGCCCAGCTTGCCGGCCTGCCGGTCAATTCACTTACGATGGAGAATGGGCAGAAATGGCTTCGCGTCGTGGCGAAAGGCGAGCACCTCGGCTTGTACGGCTACCAGCCTTATCGGGAAGTCACTCCGACCATGACCGCGGTGGGAATGCTCTGCAGTCAGTACCTCGGCACGGCGCGAGATGATCCCGCCATGCTCGAAGGACAGGAGTGCCTGCTGGCCAACCTGCCCGAAAACAGCCTGATGCGAAACACGTACTATTGGTACTACGCGACGATGGCCATGCACAACATGGGCGGCCCCGAGTGGGACGCCTGGAACCGAAAGATGCGCCGCGTGCTCATCGAGTCGCAGGCCAAGGAGGGCTGCGCCGCGGGCAGTTGGGATCCCAGGAAACCCACGCTGGACGTGTGGGGTGAGAAAGGCGGCCGGC
>Ga0315287_10008016_pt1 | contig 10634 bp, 7 predicted proteins | sample YL17G11_0_MG_FD_205037 | JGI IMG/M metagenome (GOLD analysis project Ga0315287, IMG submission 205037) | Sediment microbial communities from Yellowstone Lake, YNP, Wyoming, USA - YL17G11_0 | ecosystem: Environmental > Aquatic > Freshwater > Lake > Sediment | place: USA: Wyoming | collected...
TGAATCCGGCGATCGATGTCGTTGCGGCGGCCGCCTTCGTGAACGTTGAATCGCCGGCGCAGCCTGTTGAGCCGCCAGCGCAGAATCTGGGACCGCACCCGCGACGCCGCCGTGCCCCGTTGCCAGACGAGGTAGAGGTACCCGGCGAGAATTCCGCCAAGATGCGTCGCGTGCGCCACACCCGACTGCGACCCGCTGATCGACGACAAGAACGAGATCGCCCCGATGATGAGCACGAACACCTTCGCCGGGATGGGAAACACCAGGTACAGGTAGATCGGACGATTCGGGTACGTCAGCGCATACGCCAGCAGCAAACCATAGATCGCGCCCGATGCCCCGACCGTCACCGAGACGTACAGTGATTCGGCAAACCCGAATGGCAGCAACGCCGCGACTATCGTCGTGACGGCGGCGCCAATCCCGGCGACAAAGTAGTACGTCGCAAAGAAGCGTGTGCCCCACAGGCGCTCGAGTTCGACGCCGAACATCCAGAGCGCCAACATGTTGAAGAGCAGATGAAACAGCCCCCCGTGCTGGAACATGTAGGTGACGGGCTGCCAAAGCCAGAGGCGCTCGACCACGGCCGCCGGGATAAGTCCCAGCGACAGCGTCAATGACGGCGCCACCAGCGCCGCCAGGTAGCCCGCGACGCTGACGATGACCAGCGCCTTGACGGCGGGCGTCAATCTGCCGGGTCCGACACTGTACGTGGCATACGGCGAAGACGGCGGACTCATGTCAGACTCCAACAATATCAGAGGCCTCGGCCCGATTCCGAAGCAAACGAACGCATGTCAGGACGCTAGGCTTCGTGCCCCGATCCGCGCGGCAGGGGCCAGGCGCACGCCGCGCCACAGAGCGGCACCAGCGCCAGAAGCGTCAGCGTGGGCTCAATCCCGAATCGATCCGCCAGGGCCCCGACCACGGGCACGGTCAGACCGCCCGTGCCCCACGCGACCCCCATCATCAGAGACGACACCGTGGCCGCGCTGACCGGCGCGAGCTGGTGCGCGAAGGTCACGTTGACCGGGAGCGTGGACTGGAGAAAGAAACCGCCGACGGCCATCACGACGACAAACCACCCGCCCGACATCGAGGGCGTCAGCGCAAGAAACGGCACCGCTGCCACCAACGATGCGCCAATGACGCGCTTTGCTCCAAACCGATCCGACAGCGGTCCACCCAGGAAGCCGCCGAGGCTGCCGGCAAACAGGTAGAGCGACACTGCCGCCCCAGCCATGCCGACCGACCATCCCCGCCTGGTCAACATGACGGGCATGAAGGTCGCGAAGCCCATCGCGGTGAGCGTTCTCAGCACGACGATCGCGTACAGAAGGAACAACGGCCGTGCGAAGGGCCGCAGTTGCCGGAATCCGCTCGGCCCATGACCACCAAACGGCCTCATCGGCGGTGTGCCGGCGAGCACCAGGCAGAGCAGAATCAGCCCGGGAATCGCGAGCCACGGCGTACGCCCGAGCCCGAAGCGATCGACGTACGGCGCAAACACCAGCGGTCCAAGCGAGTAGCCGATTGACCCGCCAGTGATGTGAACCGCCATCGCCAGCCCCCGCCGGCTGCCTCCAAGGCGATTGACGACAGCCGCAGCCGTGGGATGGAAGGCCGCACCGCCCAACCCGCCGATGATGAGGCAGGCCGCGAGCGACGCGGGAGACCAGGCGAGGCCAATCAGGCTCAACACGGACACTGACAAGAGCGGGCCCGCCACCAGCAGCACGCGCGGATGCCAGCGATCCGCCAGCCGGCCAAACCCCAACTGCGATACCGAGGTCGCGATTTGGTACAGCATCACCATCGTGCCTGCGCCGGCGAGCGAGAGGCCCAGCCGGGAGATTAGCGCCGGCAGGAGTGGCACGTACAGATTGGAGTAGGCGTCGGCGACGAAGTGCGCGCCGGCCATCCGGTAGACGGTTGGAGTGAGCGACCGGCGGTCGGTCACTACCAGGCGCCTCGCAGGCGCTTCAGCCGTGATACGACCGTGGCGCGCGCGTCCATGAACTCCTCGATGCGAATCGCGCGGGCAGCGATATCCAGCACAACCACACCGACGCCAATCGACGCGCCCACGCGTAACGCCAGCACGGGCAGCGCATGCGACGGCAACCCACCCGCGATGGTCCAGTCGGTTCCCCACGCAGCCAGGCCCATCAGCGCAGAGGCGACAGCGATCTTGCTCATCGCGAGGCCGACCCGGCCTCCGTCGAGCCCGCCCAGTCGCCCGCGCAGCACCCAGAGCAGGATAGCCGCATTGCAGATCGCGCTGATGGCGGTTCCCAACGCCAGCCCGCGGAAACTCATCACCTGTACCAGCTCGATGTTGAGGCCCAGGTTAAGAATCACGGTGGTTATCGAGACCATCATCGGCGTCCGGCTGTCCTTGAGCGCATAGAGAGAGGGCACGGCCATCTTGACCGCGGAGTAGCCCACGAGCCCTGGCGCGTAGAACATCAACGCCGCGGCCGTGTTCGCCGTGTCCACCGTGGAAAAACGCCCGCGCTCGAAGATGAGCGCCACAATCGGTGTTGCCAGGGCAATCAGGCCGACGGTCGCCGGCACAGTCAACATGAGCATCATGCGCAGGCCACGCGAGATGGTGACGCGCATCTCGATCAGATCGTTGCGGGCCGCCTGCCGGCTGAGCGTGGGCAGCGAGGCGGTCGCAATCGACACGCCGAACAGGCCAATCGGCAGGTACATCAGCCTGAACGCGTACCCGAGGTAGGACACCGCGCCGGTGCCCTCGTTGGTCGCCAGGATCGTGTTCACGAGCAGGTTGACCTGCACGGCGGCCAGGCCAACGACGCCAGGCCCCATCAGTACCAGTACCTGTCGAAGGCCGTCATCCCGGATATCGAGCCCGGGGCGGTAGCGGAATCCCTCGGCTCGTAACGACGGCCACTGGACGCCTGCCTGGAGCATCCCCCCGACCAGCACGCCGATCGCCGGCGCGACGATGGCTGGCAGACCGATCAGAGGCATGACAGGGACCAGCCCGAGGGTGCATAGAATCGACCCGACGTTGAACATCGCCGGTGAGAACGCCGGCACGAAGAACCGGTGCAGCGAGTTCAGCATCCCCATGAACGCCGCCGCGAGCGCGACCATCGTCAAGAACGGAAACATGATGCGGGTCAGCATCACGGTCAGTTCGAGTTTTCCCGGCACCGCCGCGTACTTCCCGGCGAACGCCGTGGTGATCGGCGAGGCGAAGACGAGGCCAACCACGACCACTGTCAGCGTGGCCAGAACGAGGGCGTTGATCACCATGCTGCCCAGGCGCCAGGCGCGTTCCCGCCCCTCGAGCGTCAGCGTGCGCGTGAACGTCGGGACGAACGCGGCGCTCATCGCTCCTTCGGCAAACAGGTCGCGGACTAAATTGGGGATGCGGAAGGCGACGAGGTACGCATCCATGTGGTCGCCCGCACCGAACAGGGCGGCCATGACAGTGTCGCGCACCAGTCCCAGGATGCGACTGGTCATCGTGGCGGCACCGATCACCCCGGCCGACTTGGCGAGCCGGGGAGGTGCGACCTGGGGTGGTCCGGGCGGGACCGGCGCGGACGGGTCAGAGGACATCGATGCTGGTCAGCGTAACACAATCCCTGACCGCCGAGCGGGATCGGTCGAGGCCCTACGGATCATGCCAGCTTCTTCCTGACCAGCTCGTTGACGGTCTTGCCATCCACGGTCTTGCCGGCCAGCGCCGCCATCACCGCCTTCATCAGGCGGCCCATGTCCTTCATGCCCGTCGCCCCGGTTTCCGCGATGGCTGCGTCGATCGCCGTCTGGATGTCCTCGGCGGTCACGGGAGCAGGCATGAGCGACTCGAGCAACTTCAGTTCAGCCGTCTCCTTGTCCACCAGATCCTGCCGGCCGCCCTTCAGGAACTGATCGATCGATTCGCGCCGCTGCTTGATCATGGTGGCGACCACCTGCCGTTCCTCGGTGTCTTCCAGCACGTGCCCCTTCTCACCCTCCTTGTTGACGAGCGCGGCTTTCAGCATCCGGAATGCCGAGAGCACGCTCGCATCGTGCGCTTTCATCGCCTGCGTAATGCGAGCATTGACGTCGGTGAGCAACGACATGGCGTACCTCTATCTATGGTTTCGGTCAGAGAATCAAATCGAACCAGGATCGTGTACCGGCGACGACGATCACCGCCAGGATCGCGGCAATCGCCCATCGGCGCCAGCCGCCAGCGCGCCACCACGCGACAACGGCAAAGCCCCCAAGAATCGCCAGTGCGGGCGCGACCGCAAGCTGATAGCGCAACTCGAGCGGCGTGAACACCGCGAGTGCGGCGCATCCGGCCAGCGTGACGAGCCATCCGGCAATCGCCAGGGATAAACGGTCTCGAAGACGACGCCGGATGAGCAGCACGAGGCCCAGGGTCGCGATCGCAGGTAAAGGCCATCCGTACGCCGACCTTGTCCGCCGGCCAAGAGTCGAGAGTTTGTCGATTGCCGACGGGCGTTGACGCCGCGGCGAAGGCCGAGCCGTCTGTGGGTCCGTCCGCGGTTGCTGTGGCATCGGGGCCGGGGACACTTGTGGTGCCGGTCCGGTCTTCTGTTGATCGGCAGAGACGGTCGCTTTGACTTCGCCAGCCAACCGCGCCGCCTGACCTCGATAGGTGCTCCAAAAGTGGCCGTAGAACAGCAGCACAGACATGACGACAGCCAGACCGAGACCCATCAGCACGCACGACGCGGCGCGCTGCAGCGTCGCACCGCCGACGAGGTAGTACACCAGGCCGATCGCGCACAGCGTCAGCGCCAACACCATGAATGTGCTGAAGTGCGCGATGAAGGCCACCGAGGCGACAATCATCGGCACCGAGAGCCAGATCCATGCCGGCCAGGCGAGGGGCATCGCCACCACGGTCGCCACCGTGAGCAGCGCGACCGATTCACCGAAGGCATTGGTCAGGTTTCCCGTTCCCACCACGGCCGATGCAATCGGCGTCGTGTGGAACAGGACCACGGCGACAACGCCGGCCGCCCTGTCACGCCACGTGCGGCTCACGATGGCATAGAGACTGAGACCGGCAAGCATCTCGGCGACGCTGACGACGCCACGCAGCAGCGCGACATGATCCCGGACGAACGACGCGAACGGCGCCGCGACCAGGTACAGAGAGATACCGTAAGGAAACAGGTACCCGTCGGGCGTCAAGGAGGTGAAGTAGTAGCGACCCGAGAGGACCCATTCCAGTCGATGCGCCTGGAACACGGCATCCCCGGGCGGCATGTCGGGATGCAGCACGACGAGCAGTTTCAAGTAGCACAACATCGCCGAGAGCGCGATCGCGACACGGGCCGGCCCTGATAGCCGCTCGCGGCGGAAGATGTCGATCGCGACGACGGTCACGGCGAGGGCAAGGGCGAAGCCCGTTGAAAGCGGAACCGCGGCCGGACGCCCCGCAAGATAGGGAGCCATTCCCACCGTGAGCGGGGCCGTCTGCGCGACTGAAACGAGCAGCGCTCCCGCCGCCGCGAGGGGCCACGCCAATCCGACGACGCCCAGCGCCGCGCCGAAGGTCGCCGCCGAAAGAGCCGCGCGCCCCAGTGCCGGCCACGGCACCCGTGCCAGGCGGCCCGGCGCGGGTTGGCAACTGATGCGATCGACGGCGACGCCCAATTCTCTCGGATCGTCGGCCGGGCGAAACGTCTCCGACACCGCCAGCGCCAGCACCAGTCCATTGCCCTCAGGACGCACAGGGACCTCAAACCGGACGTCGTCATTCCCGCCTCGCATCGTCCAGGCGAGCACCTCCACGCTGTCGGCGGTGACGCGTACGGTTGGCAGCGGGGCCGTCGGAGGTCTCCATCCGAGAAGGCTGACGGTGCAGGCCCAGGGCACGCGCCGATCGAGACCGGGCCATCCGACGTCGGCTGTCGGGCCGGTCCAGGCGAACGTCTTTCCTCCCCCACGTTCGACCGGGAAGAAACCGCGCATCGTCCTGGGAAGATCGCGATCCATCTCGATCCGCACCTCCGGAGACACGCTGTATGTCAACAGCATCGCCAGACTCGCGGCCGTCGCACCGACCGCCGATGCGACAACGAGCGCGATGAGACGGGCGCGGACCATGATCGGGTTCAACGGTGTCGGGGGCGAGTGACCTCGCGATAGACGGCCCAGAATCGCGCCGCGACCGTCGCTGGACGGAACTCGCGTTCCAGCACGGTGTCGGTGTGTGGATCGGTTCGGCGTTGGCGGCCGAAGGCTGCGGTGATGGCCGCGGCGAGCGCGCCCGGATTCTCCCGCGGGACCACCTGGACGTCTTCGCCGAACAACCGCCCCAGTTCGATGCCACCGGGGCTATCGGTCGAGACGACCGGCGTTCCGCACGCGAGTGCTTCCACGGCGACTGTCGGGCACGCTTCGAGCTGGGATGGTAGCACGAACAGATCGGCCGCCGCGTAGTACGACGCGACGGTTCGATTGTCGACCAGTCCCGCGAAGGTCACCTTGGCGCCCACGCCAAGATCCTGGGCCAGCGTCGTGAGTTCCGCACGCAGCGGACCGGTACCGCAGAAGACCAGCCGCGTGTCAGGGAACGCCCGAAGGACGGCAGGCATCGCCTCTACCAGATGGCGCTGGCCCGCGAGAGGGTGCAGGCGTTTAACATTCAAGAGCAGGTGTCGCTCGGTCAATCCGAGCCTCCGGCGTGCGGCCTCGCGGTCGGGACGCTCCGTCCGAGTGAAGTAGTCGGCCACCGGGGGATAAATGACACTCAGTCCTTCACGCGAAAGTCCGCACTCGATGGCCCGGTCGAGCAGGCCGGAACTGTAGAACGTGACGCGGGCGGCGGAGCGGTAAGCTCTCGTGAACAGATCGGGTGTGAACCACTTGCGCGTGTAGTGCCAGATTTCGGTCCCGTAGAGCGTGAGCACGACAGGTTTGCCCATCCGGCGGGCGAGCCACGCGACCAGAGTCGGCAACAGCCCGTTGCTGTGTGTGTGAACGACGTCGGCTGCCGCGATGGCTGGCCTGGCCAGCGTCCAGATGTGTCTCGCGCGGCTGAGCGCCGACAGAGCGACTGGCCGCGCGTCCCTCCCACCGGGACGCCTGTTCGGGATCCACACAACGGTCCCGGGAAGCTCGCCGGAAGGCTGGGTACTGTCCGACGGGCTGATCATCCGTGGCGGATGCGAGAGGTACGTTGGGGTGTCGCCTGCGTCGCGGGCCCAGCGACCGAGGTGAACAGGCAACAGTGCGCTGGCTCCCTGTTCGGGCGGAAGATGCGACGTGACGTGACAGATGCGCATCAGAGGGTCACCACCGGGGCCGTCCGGTCCGGCGCTCGCTGGCTTCCGCAGTGCAGGGCGCGGAACTCGCCGAAGGTCACGGGGATGGCGCCCAGATCGTGAACGGCGTATGCCAGGAACTTCTCCAGGCGATCGAAGAAATCCGCCAACTCCTGTTCGGTCCGGTTGTACGGACTGCCGCCGACGATGGCCTCGCTCGAGTGGAAGATCAGATTGAGAACCGGAACCCTGTCGTGCTTCAAGCGGCGGGCCAGCGCGCACATGTCGTCGAGCGACGAGTAAGAAGGCCGCAGCCACCACATCCGGGCGATGCCGAGCTTCCTCAGCACGCGCTTGGTCAGATAGGGACTGGGCGCCCGCCCATACAGGCGCTCGATGGCGGCCGGGACACGCCGGCTGAGTGCGGCCGACACGGGAATCTCGAGAAGATTGCTGGTGCCTGGAACCGTGGGATTGTCGTACGCGAGGAAGTACGGTGTCGGCGGCGCTCCGACGAAATCCGGTCCGCCCTTGTGGCCTTCATAGAAAAGCGGCGCGACACTGGATTCGATCCGGTAGCCGGCCCGTTCGAGATCGAAGACGTGCGAGGCTGCAAACCCGAATCGTCCCGAGCGGTAGGACAGCGGGCGTTCGCCAATCGCGTCGGTGATGGCCCGCGTCAACGAGGTTACCTGCTCGGCAAACCGGGAGGCCGGCAACTGAAGCGCGTACTGATGGTGCCTGATGTCTGCCTCCGTGCACGGCGGCGTTTCCCAGGCGTGGTGGTGGGCCCCAACCTCGGTGTCGCGGCCATCACGCAGCTTACGTAGCACGTCCGCCGACCTGGCGTCTTGCGCAACCGGATAGGTCACCAGATACGTCGGGCGGACACGGTGGCGCTGGAACAGCGCGTGGAGCGCGGGAAGCGCGTAGATGTTGTCAAACGTCTGATTGAGCCGTGCCTCAACGGACCACTGGTTGTCGCCCTCGGTGTCGATGCCCACGAGCAGATAGAACATGTGCAGCGGCCGTCCCTAGCGATCCTGGTCCGAGTCGCCAAGTGTGACGTGCCACTTCCCCGTGTTCCTGTAGAAACCGGGTAACGCCTCAACCGCATTGATCTTGGCGGTGAATTCCATCGTGGACTTCACCTGGAAGTAGCCGGACCGCTTCATGATGTGCCGGAATCCCTCGTGCATCGCGAAGGAGCGAATCTTGTCAGAGTCGGCCGCACGCGCCTCGTTGTCAATCCACCGCAGGATCGTCTTGACGCCCAGATCATCGTCTGGATCCGCGAGGAAATCGACAAGCAGCGTGACGCGACCGCGGGGTTCCTGGGTGTGGCGGTAGATCGCGTAGCCGTGCAGGTCGTCGCCGCGCCGGAGCGCCACGGCTGAATAGCGGACGTGCGGCGGGTCAATGAACTTCCAGTTGAGGTACGCCGTGTCGCGTTTGACGGCGAAGTCGAACTTCGGCGCGAGGCGCTTCCAGAGCAGGGTGAACTCTTCGCCAAAACGGCGGATCGGCAGGACCTCGGCGCGCAGCGGTCTGGAGCGGGCGATGACCCGGATGAATGGCAGCGTCAGTGCCGAAACGAGCCTATTGAGCGGCATCGGCCAGTTCGGCTGGCGTACCGCCCGGCGGGTCAGCGGCTTGACCAGGCAGGGGACGGGTCCGACGTTGGGCCAGCGGAGCTTCTGGAACAGCCTATAGGACGACTCGGACAGCCCGAGGCCAAGCGACGCTTCCCCGTGCTGGTCCCACCAGCGGAACAGCGCGTCGCCCAGGCCCTGCCTCTGTCGCTCCGGCGCGATCATCACGTCCATTCCCCAGGACGCGTCAATTTCGGCGCCGGCAACCTGGAGCCGGACCGGCATCGTGGCGTACTGGCCGACAATCGTGTGGCCTTCGCGGGCGACCCAGATCAACGGCCCCGCGGCCGGGTTGTTCGGATTGTGCAGGTACTGCCACTCCCACCGCAGACGGTTGGCCTCTGACGCATCGCTTCCGAACACGCGGCGGTACATGGCCGCGATCGCACGGGCGTCGTCGGGACGATAGGCGTCGATGGATGCCATCCGGATCCTCGAAAAACACGATTGCCGCTGCAGTTCCGATTCTATCGTAGGCAAGAAATGGGGTCGGACCTATTTTCGCCGGACGGGCATCGAAAAAGAGATCCGACCTCGTTCTCCTGGCGCTAGCGGACCGGCGGATTGAGCGGATGCAGTGCGCCCTCACTGAAGAAGAACCAACTCCGATTCGACAACGGCAGCCTGCGATCCAGCGCCAGACGCATCGCGAGATCCTGTCCTGAGGAGTTGGCCTCGAACCACCGGCCAACCGGGCTGGCGACCCGAATGGGATCACGGAGCGTGAGCGGGATGTCGAACGTGCGCCAGTCTTTCGACGTGACGAAGCCGCCACGGTAGTCCCGCGCGAGAACCTCCAGGCTGTACGCATCCAGCCACCGTGCCTCGACCCGAGGATCGCGCACGCCGACTCGGACGATCGTGTTCATGCTGGCTGGGGAGCAGCCCTGCAACCATTCCAGGCCTTCCAGGTTGAGGTTGGAGTAGACACCCCGGACCCGAACCGGCGCGGTGACCAGCACGACGTCGTGCCCGGCACAGCGCCCCCCGAGCGTTCCGTTGATGGTGGCCGCGGCCTCCTCTGTCATGCGTGACGCCCACAGCCAGTCACGCGTCTTGACGCGGACCTGCCAGGTATTGATCCCGAGCACGAGTACGACAAGGGCGCAGGCCCAGACTCGTCGTCTTGGGCTCAGCTTGTCGATGGCGAGCCCGACGATCATCGCGGCTGGCGCGCAGGCCAGGTACAGGTAGCGGGTGCCTTCCGTCATGCTTGAGATGGGCACCAGCACCGCTACCAGAAAGACGGCCAGAAACACCACGCGAGACGCGCGTTCGGCGTGACTCCAGCCGACAACGAGCACCGTCGCCAGAGCCACCAGTACGACAACGCCACCCATCCAGGCAGTTGGAGGCAGGGTTCCCACCATCGAGTCGAGCATGATCGGCGACAGCAGGTGAGCCGCGGCAAACGCCAGCGACGTCAGCGCTCGACGCATCGGCCCGGAGGCTGGTCCGGCCCAGGCGAGGAGGCCGGTGACGGCGATCGATCCGGCGGCGGCGGCGCGGACGCGACGGCGATGCAGGCCGAGCATCGACCACGCGCGGGCCCAGCCTAGCTGCGCCACCAACAGGAGGAGCAGCAGGAGGCACACCAGGGCTCCCAGTTTGGGCAGCCTGGCGGCGCCGCCGGCCGAGGCGAGCCCGGCTCCCTGCCGCAGCCATGCGTAGACGCCGCCTGACAACGCGAACAGCCCGAGTTGACCCAGCA
>Ga0315287_10008017_pt1 | contig 10633 bp, 7 predicted proteins | sample YL17G11_0_MG_FD_205037 | JGI IMG/M metagenome (GOLD analysis project Ga0315287, IMG submission 205037) | Sediment microbial communities from Yellowstone Lake, YNP, Wyoming, USA - YL17G11_0 | ecosystem: Environmental > Aquatic > Freshwater > Lake > Sediment | place: USA: Wyoming | collected...
GACCGCCGTCTTCCCTGAGTTTTCCTTCATGGACAAGAGTCTTGAGGCAGAGATGAAGAATCTGCCGGGGGATGTCAAAGCGATCCTGAATTTTTTCCAGGAGGACGCCGCGATCCTTGACGTGGGACGAATGATATTTGGTCAGATAGATGACGAATTTATCCCCGAAATAATCGATGGCCTCGCGGGCGAGGACAAACAGGGGAGAAAAAGAGAGGATCCGGATCCGACCCTCTTCCTCGAGAGCCCGGGCGAGCTCGGCCAGTCCGGGAAAATCCGGCGGGAGGACGTCGGCCAGGTCTTTTTCCTTGAGGCCCTGCAATCCATAGGCCTTGGCCAAAGCAACGATTTTGGGGCCGTCGCCGGCCGGGAGGCGTTTGGGGATTTTGGGATGGGACCTGCGCATGGGGGGGTCAACTCGAAGCCGCTTCCCATTGTAAGGGAATTCGACCGGAAAGGCAACGTGCTATTCGTTTCGTTAGGACTTCCTATAAATTTTCGTAATGATTTCGTCCTAGATCACAGAATCTCCCCTGGCCGTAATGGCCTCCCTCCAGCCGCCGTGAACCAGTCCCGACGGTTCCCCCCAGACTCACCGAGAAGCTCCATGAGTCTGGGGCCCCCCTCCGCTATGCGGCTTCTGGGAGGCCTTTACAGCTACAGGGAGATTCCATCGCTCAAGATATGTTCAAGATGATTTTTTTTCTATATCTTTAAATTTCAAGAAATTGGGGTAAGTCCTGGTTATTCACCAAAGAGCTCGCAGTCAGGCGCGGGGCGGTCGCTTTTTAGATTTTAGCGTTTTCGACGGGGGAGGGTTCTGCGCCGGCAGGACGAGGCTCATCCGCCGAAGGATCGGATCGACCGAGGCGATTTGAACCCGGAGCGGCTGCCCGAGCTCAAATTTTTTCCCGGACCTTTTCCCGGTCAAGGCCTGGGGAGCGCGCCGGGCGTAGTACTCCCCGCCCAAGTCGTCGAAGGACAATAGCCCCGAGACGAAATACTCGTCGAGTTCGACGATCAACCCGCCCCGGGAGATATCGACGACGATCCCGGGGAGCTCATCGCCCAGACGCTCTTTCAAGAATCGATAAATCCGCCATTCGATCAGATTCTTCTCGGCCGAGGCCGCTTTCCGTTCCTGCTCGGAGGAATGACGGGCGGCGGTCTCGAGCTCGGGGATCCGGGGATGTCCGCCGGCCAGGTCCGCTTTCAATCCCCGATGGACGACGAGGTCCGGATATCGGCGGATCGGCGAGGTGAAGTGGGTGTAATCCTTCAGGGCAAGTCCATAATGTCCGGAATTCTCGACGGCGTATTCGGCCAGCCGCAGGGACCGCAGAATTTGGATGTTGATGAACTTTTCAACGGGCGTCCCCTCGGCCGCCCGGATCGCGGCTTGGAGGTCGCGGGAGGCGATCCGGCCGGCCGCGGGCAGAAGGATGTGAAAATAAGCCAACGTTTCGCGGAGCCGGGCGAGGTCCTCTTCGGCCGGATTTTCGTGAACGCGATACAGGGACGGCACCCGGCGATGATCCATCCGTTCGGCCACGGCGACATTCGCCGAGACCATGAATTCCTCGATCAATTTATGGGCCGCATTCGGAGTGAATACGGCCACCGAGGCGACCTTGCCTTCCTGATAAACGAGCTCTGCTTCGACGAGATCGAAATCGAGACTCCCGCCGGCCAGCCGGCGGCGCCGCAAGACTCCGGCGAGCTCAGACAATTGGAGAAGGTCGGGGACGATCGAGGAAAACGCCGCCCGTTCGGCCGGATCGTTTTCCAGAATCTTGAAGACCGACGTGTAGGTCATCCGCTCGGCCGTCCGGATGATCGAGGGGTGAAATTCCGTTTTGACTCTCTCCCCCGCTTCGTCGAAGTCCATGACGACCGAAACGGTCAGTCGATCGACCCGGGGCCGGAGCGAGCAGAGGTCGTTCGACAGCCGCTCGGGAAGCATCGGCAGGGTCAGGCCGGGAAAATAGACGCTGGTCGCCCGGGCGAAGGCTTCGGCCTCGAGAGCCGTGCCCGGCTTCACGTAATGCGACACGTCGGCGATATGGACTCCGAGCCGCCATCCGCCGCCCTCGCGCCGGCCGATGGAGACGGCGTCGTCGAAATCCTGGGCCGTTTCTCCATCGATGGTGACGGTCGTCCAGCCGCGATAATCGACGCGTCCCGGAAAGGCCGCCTCCATCGGACGCGCGGCGAGCTTCTCCGCTTCGGCGAGGGCTTCGGCCGAAAACGCGTCGGCCAAGCCGTATTTCCGAATGATGACCCGGGCGTCGACGCCGGGATCGTCGGGACTTCCGAGGACTTCAACGACGCTCATCTCCCCCCGGTCGACGGCCACGATCTCGCCGGCCGCGGGAAAAAAAGCTCCCCGGGAAGCGATCGGAATCTCCTCGGCCGAGGGGGCGTCGAAGGGGATGAAAAACGGGCGGCCGAAGCGTTCTCCGAACGTTCCGAGCAATTGCTTTTGAGTCCTCTTGACGATCCGGACGACCTTCCCTTCCGGACGGCCTTCCCGCCCGCGCCCTCCGGCCAGAACCTCGACGAGGTCCCCGTTGACCGCTCCGGCGGCGAACCGGGCGGGGACGAAGACATCGCCGCCCTCCCCTTCCTCCGGGATGACGAAGCCGAATCCTCGGCCGAACGTCTCGAATCGGCCCCGGACAAGATCGGACGCGAGCGGCAGGAGCCACCGATCCTTGACCCGGCGGGCGAGTTTCCGCTGGACCAAGTCGCGGAGCCGTTCCTCGATCTTGCCCCGGGATTTTCGCTCGACCCGAAGCTCCTTAAAAATATCGGCCAGTTTCAGCCCCTGCGGAAATCGATGCAGGAGTTCGAGAATCCGGGCTTCGTCGGTCTGGGCTTTCGGCATGGCGGTCACTCCTCGGGCGCTTTCTAATAATAGAATAATGAAACGTAGGGAACCTGATATTTTTTCCGAATCCTTTTTCCAAGCGCGACCTCGACCGCCGCGGCTTTCGCCCGCCCGCGCAGGTCCGGATGATCCCGGTGGATCGCGCTTTCCACGGATCGCCGGTCCTCCGGCGCGGCCAGGGAACGAAGCCCGGCTTCGAGGTGTTCGTCCAAGCGCTCAAGAGCCACGGCCTCCGGCTGTTCGGAATCGAGGTGAACGAGGGCCGCCTCGAAGCCGGGAACGAGCCCGGCCAGGAATTCGGGCGGCCGGGCGAGGAACGCTTTGACCGTAGCCCGGGCGGCCGCCCGCTTTCGGGCCGCCTTCGCCTCGCCGGACGGCCGCGTCCCCCCGACGGCCCGTTCGCGGAAACTCCCGAAGGCCCGTTCGACGGACGTCCGGCAGAAAGACAGCGTCCGGATTTTTCCGGAAACGCGCGGACGTCCGGGCCGGAGGGCGAACGAGTTATCAATTCCCTCGAGAACCGCATCCAACGGAATCCCGGCGGTTTCCCACGAGACGATCAGGCTCACGTCGGCGGGCGAAAGCGAAAATGGGGCGCCCCTCAAGGCGATGAACCGGGCGGCGATATCGCGAAAATATCGATCCCGGCCGGAGGGGGGAGAGTCCGGCGGACCGGAGTTCGGGCCGCTCGTCATTTTGTTTCCTCTTTCAGCGTTCAACGGCCCGGTCTTTTTGGCGTTCATAGATGATCCGAAGCCCCTCCAGGACGAGGTTCGGTTCGTAGGCATCGATCACCGGCAATTCCGCCGCGATCTGTTCGCCGAATCCGCCGGTAGCCACGACCTTGACCTTGCCCCCCAGCTCCTTCCGGATTTCGGCGATGATGGTCTGGGTCAACCCGAGATATCCGAAATACAACCCCGACTGCATGCTGGCCACGGTGGTCTTGCCGATGACGCCGGCGGGTTTGCGGATTTCGATCCGGGGGAGTTTCGCCGTTTTGAGATAAAGGGCTTCGGCCGAAATCTGGATTCCAGGGGCGATCGCACCCCCCAAGTACTCGCCCTTGGCCGAAACAGCGTCGAACGTCGTGGCCGTTCCGAAATCGACGACGATGCAGGGACCGCCGAATTTCTCATGAGCGGCCACCGCGGCCACCACCCGGTCCGCTCCGACTTCGGCCGGGGCGTCGTATAAAATGGGCATTCCCGTCCGAAGTCCCGGCCCGACGACAAACGGACGGACGCCCAAGGTCGTCCGGCACAGGGTTTGAAAGATCGGCGTGAGCGGTGGAACGACGCTTGAGATGATCGCGGCCTTGATCGTTTCCGTTTCGATCCCCGCGAACCGAATAAGATTAAGGAGAGTGACGCCGTATTCGTCGCAAGTCTTGTCCCGGTCCGAGCGGACGTGCCAATCCCGGACAAGTTTCGGGCCGTCGTAAACGCCGATGGCCACGGTCGTGTTGCCGATGTCGAAAGCGATGAGCATCGCCGCGCTCCTTGGAAAAATGCGGGCCGCCGATACGAGGAGGACGAGACCCTGCCTTTGATTATACCCGGTTTCCGGGGAATTCGCAGGGAGGATCCTGTTCAGCGCTTGGCGTCGATGGCCTTGAGTTCCTCGACCAGGACTTTCTTGAACTCGGCCGAGACGATGTCCCGGGCCCGGTCCTCCATCTCGGCTTGATTGCGGACGATCTCCTGACGGATGACCTCACGGATCTTGCGCTCGACGTCGTCGGTCCATTCGGGAAGAGCCGCCACGCCCGCGGCTTCTCCGTTTTCCGGCGCTTCGACGACGACCGGAGGGCCGGGCCCCGTGGGTGGTTCGAAGAACGGTTCTTCCGGAAGCGAAGGCAGCTCCCTTTTCCGGTCGATCGCCGTCCGGACCAGCCGGTGGAGAGAATCCCCGTCGAAGGGCTTCTGCACCAACCCGTCATGATCGAAGGAAGACAGTTTCGACGAATCGAGAGTCTCAAACGGCCCCCGGAGGAGGAACAAGGCCGTCGTCCGGTATTCGGGCTGGGAACGGAGAAAGGCGGCCACTTCAACCCCGTCCATCCCCGGTAGGAATAGGGCGAGGAGGACGGCCTCGGGCGAAAACTCGGGCAGGAGCCGGATGGCCGCGAGACCGTCCGGGGCGACACGGAGATCGAAGGCCGAAGCGGGCAAGGCTAATTCCACAGCTTTGCGGGTCGAGGGGGAGGCGTCGATGAGCAGGACTTTCGAGGTCACCTTCAATACTCCACCAGAACCGAATCCGGGCCGAGGATCTTCTCCAGCGCTTGGGTCAGGGTGTCGGAGGGAGCCGCGCCCTTCAACTCGGGAGATTGGACGATCACTTTATACGCCGAAGGCGTTTCGAGTTCAAACACGATTGGGCATTCGCCGGGCGATTTCTCCAGCACTTCTCGCATCTCCTCGAGAAAGGCGTCCTCGAAGGCCGAGGCGGCGATGCGGAGGACCAACCGCTTGGCCAGCTTCTGGGCGGCCTCGTCCAACGGCATCATCTGGGAAAGGAGGATTTTGCGGCTTTCTCCCTCGCTCTGAAATTTGCCCTTCATCCAGACCATGATCCCTTCCCGCAAGTGGTCATAACAGCGTTTGTAGGTTTCGGGAAAAGCGACAACCTCGATCCGCCCGGTCATGTCCTCGAGCTGGAAGACGGCCATCCGTTCTTCCTTGCGTGTTTTGGTCCCCCGAAAGTCGGCGATTACTCCGGCCAGCCGAACCTCCGCGGACGCGTCGCGTTCGTCGTCAAGCTCGGCCACGGTGTGTGAGGTCAACCGGGGAAGGATGCGCTGATACTGGCTCAACGGGTGGCCGGAGAGGTAGAAACCGAGGGCGTCTTTTTCATAGGACAATTTGAGCAAGTCATCCCACTCCGGCATGGAGCGGACCTCGGCCGGGATTTCGGGCGGTTCGAGACCATCGCCGCCGAACAGCCGGGACTGACTGGAGAGCCGGGCTTTCTGGACCTCGTGATTGTACTGGATGAGCGCGTCGATGAGATGAAAACTCTGGGACCGGGGCATCCCGAAGGCGTCGAAGGCCCCGGCCTTGATCAAGCTTTCGAGGACCTTCCTGTTGACGACCCGGCCGTCGGCGTCCCGGACGACTTCGAAGTCGGTCCGGAATCCGCCGCGCTCCTTCCGGACGGCGATCAAGGCCCGGGCCGCCGTTTCCCCGACGTTCTTGACCGCGGCCAGACCGAACCGAATGGCCTTCCCGGACACGGTGAAATTGAAATCGCTGGCGTTGATGTCGGGGGGAAGGACCTCGAGGCCGAGACTCTGGCATTCGCCGATATACTTGACGATCTGAGCGGTCGCGCCGCGCTCGGCTTCGGAGGTCAGCAGGGCGGCCATGAAGTGATGGGGGAAATGGGCCTTGAGATAGGCGGTCTGAAAGGCCAGGGCGGCGTAGGCGGCGCTGTGGGATTTGTTGAAGCCGTATTCGGCGAACTTGGCGATCTGGTCGAAAATCTTGGAGGCTTTGGCGACGGAGATGACGCCCTTTTTTTTCGCCCCGGCCAGGAAATTCTCCTTTTGGGCGTTCATGATCTCGGCCTTCTTTTTCCCCATCGCCTTGCGCAGGATGTCGGCCCCGGCCAGGGTGAAGCCGCCGAGTTCGACGGCGATCTTCATGACCTGCTCCTGGTAGACGATCAGGCCGCGGGTTTCCTTCAGGATCGGCTCGAGTTGGGGGACGTCGTAAACGATCTGGTCGGGATGGAACTTGCGGGTGATGTAATCATCCACCATTCCGCTCTTCAGCGGCCCGGGCCGATAGAGGGCGTTCAGGGCGATCAAGTCGCGGAATTCCTCGGGCTTGTAACTCCGGAGCAGCTCTTTCATCCCCCGCGATTCGAACTGAAAGACGCCGTCGGTATTCCCGGCTTTGAACAAGTCAAACGTCTGTTGATCGTCGAGAGGCAAGGTCTCAACATCGGGCGCGGACCCGAAATCCTGGATGATCAGGTCCAGGGCGTCTCGGATCACAGTCAAGTTGCGAAGGCCCAGGAGATCCATTTTTAAAAGACCGATCGCCTCCACGTCGCTCATGGCGAATTGGGTCGTGACTTCGCCCTTGACCGACTGATACAGCGGGACGAATTCGGTCAGCGGCCGCGGGGTGATCACCAGGCCGGCGGCGTGGATCGAGGGATGACGGACCTGGCCCTCGACTTTCTCGACGATGGCCAGGAGATGCTGGATCTTGACGTTCTTATCCCGAAGTTCCTTCAACGGGGCGACGGTTTTCAAGGCGGAGGCGATCGTCACGTCCTGTCCGAGCGGGATCATCTTGGCCACCTTGTCGACTTCGGACAAGGGAATCTCGAGAGCCCGGCCGACGTCCCGGATGGCCGCCCGGGCGGCCATGGTCCCGAAGGTGATGATCTGGCAGACGTTTTCCTGACCGTACCGTTCGGTGACATACGTGATCATCTCGGAGCGGCGGCGGGCGCAGAAATCCATGTCGATATCCGGAAGGCTGATCCGCTCGGGATTGAGGAACCGCTCGAAGAGAAGGTCGTATTCGAGCGGATCGATGTCGGTGATCCGGAGGCTGAAGGCCAGGAGCGATCCGGCGGCCGAACCGCGGCCGGGGCCGACCGGGATGCCCCGCGAGCGGGCGGTTCGGAGAAGGTCCCAAACGATGAGGAAATATCCCTCGAACCCCATTTTTTCGACCAGCCGGATCTCCCGTTCGAGCCGTTCTTTGTACGTCTGGCTCCCATAGGCCAGCCGCCCCGAGTCCCAAAGAGGCTGAAGCTTTTCCGACCGTCCGGCGAAACCCGCCCAGGCCTGCTCCTCGAAATAATCGCGGAGCGATTTTCCCGCCGGAGGGTTGAAGTGGGGAAGAAAGTAATCGCCCTTGGCAAATTGAAAATCGCACCGGGCGGCGATGTGGAACGTATTTTCGAGGGCTTCGGGAATTTCGGAAAAGAGTCGCTCCATCTCCTCCGGAGACTTGAAATAAAATTCCTTCGAGCCGAATTTGATCCGATCGGCGTCGCTGATTTTCTTGTTGGTCTGGATGCAGAGGAGGACGTCGTGGCTCTCGGCGTCGTCCTTGCCGAGAAAATGGATGTCGTTCGTGGCCGCGAGCGGCAGACGAAGGGACCGGGCCAGCCGGACCAACTTGGGATTCGTCTCCCGCTGGGGTTCGAGGCCATGGTCCATGACTTCGATGTAGAAGTTGCCCGGGCCGAAAATGTCGGCGTACGAGGCCGCAGCCTTCTCCGCCGCCTCGTCCCGGCCCTGGCCGAGAAGATGGGCCACCTCCCCGCGGAGGCAGGCCGACAGGCCGATCAATCCCTTGCTGTGGGCGGCCAGAAGCTCCTTGTCGATCCGGGGCCGGTAATAGAATCCTTCCAAATAGGCTTTGGAGAGAAGAACGCAGAGATTTTTATATCCGACTTCGTTCTCGACCAGGAGGAGGAGATGGTAATGCGGCGGTTCGCCGTCTTTGGTTTCACGGTCGCGGCGGCTCCGCGGGGCGATATAGGCTTCGCATCCGAGGATGGGCTTGACGCCCTTGGCTTTGGCTTCCTTCAGAAATTCAACCGCCCCGAAGATGTTGCCGTGGTCGGTGAGGGCCACGGCCGGCATCTTGTTCCGGACGGCGGCGTCGACGAGGTCCGGAAGGCGGACGGCGCCGTCCAGGATGCTGTACTCCGAGTGGTTGTGCAGATGGACGAAGCCGGGGGCCATGGCCCTATTCCCATTCGATCGTTCCCGGCGGCTTGCTGGTGACGTCGTAGACGACCCGGTTGACGCCGGGGACTTCATTGACGATGCGGGTGGAAATCCGGGCGAGAAGGGATGGGGGCGCGGGGAACCAGTTGGCCGTCATTCCGTCGACGCTCTGGACGAGCCGGACAACGACGACCCGCTGATAGGTCCGCTGATCGCCCATCACGCCGACGGAGCGGACGGGCAGCAGAACGGCAAAGGCCTGCCACAAGCGGTCGTACACCCCGGCCGACCGAACCTCCCGGACAACGATGTCGTCGGCGGCCCGGACGATGGCCAGCGACTCGCGATCGACCGGGCCGACGACCCGGACAGCCAAGCCCGGTCCGGGAAAAGGATGCTGGGTGACGAAGGCCCGGTCAGCGCCGAGCTCGGCGGCCAGGGAGCGGACCTCATCCTTGAACAATTCGCGGAGAGGCTCGACAAGCGTGAAGCCGTGCGATTTCGGGAGGCCGCCGACGTTGTGATGGGATTTGATCATGGCCGACGGCCCCAGGACAGGGGCGCTTTCGATGACGTCGGGGTAGATCGTCCCTTGGGCTAAAAAGCGGGCGCCGCCGAGACGTTTTGCCTCGCGCCGGAACGTCTTGATGAACAAGGCGCCGATGATTTTTCGTTTCCGTTCGGGATCGGCTACGCCGCGGAGAGCGGTCAGAAATTCCTCGGACGCATCGACGCCGACGACATCAAGGTCGAGTTTGGACTCGAACATGGCCATGAGGCTGTCATATTGGCCTTTGCGGAGAAGGCCGTTGTCGACGAAGACGCAGGTCAGGCGTTTGCCCACGGCTTTTTGGACGATCAGGGCGGTGACGAGCGAATCCACCCCGCCGCTCAGGCCGCAGAGGACGCGGCCCCGGCGGGCGGTTTTGCGGATTTCGACGGCTTTCCGTTCGACGAACGAGCTCATGTCCCAGTCGGGGATCAATCCGCTGATTTTGAAGAGAAAATTGGAGAGGACCTTGAGGCCTTCCTTCGTGTGGATGACTTCGGGGTGGAACTGGACGCCGTAGAAGTCGCGCTTGGGATCTTCGATCACAGCCGCCCGGGTGTTGCGGGTCCGGCCGGTAATATGAAATCCGGGCGGCAGTTTCTCGACCGTGTCTCCGTGGCTCATCCAGACCTGCTCCATGTCCTTGAGGCCGGAGAGCAGGCCGCGGCGGCCCAGGATGCGAAGAGAGGCGAAGCCGTACTCGCGCTCGGAGGACGGGGCCACTTCGCCGCCGAGGAGATGGGCCATGAGCTGGAGCCCGTAGCAAATGCCCAGGATCGGGATGCCGAGGTCGAACAAACCCGCGGGCGCGGTCGGCGCGCCGTCCTCATAGACGCTTTGCGGCCCGCCCGAAAGGATGATCGCTTGGGGGTGGGCGTCCTGAAGGCGCTCGATCGGGATATTCGACGGCCAGATTTCCGAATAGACGCCCAGTTCGCGGACCTTGCGGGCGATGAGCTGAGTGTACTGCGACCCGAAGTCAAGAACCAGGATTTTGTTCACGGGGCGATTGTATCACCCGCCGCCCGAGGGCTCAATAGAAAATTCACAGGACTTTCCCCAAATATTCATACCGAAATCGAGGTTCATGGGTGATTTCTCCCCCTCCAGCCGCAGACGAGAAAGAAATCGAATAAACCGAGGATGACAATCGCCGCCACCTCGCCCTTGAACAGGCGGGCGTTCAAGGCGACCCACATTTCCGCACCGGTCGTCTCGGAAACCGTCCGGCCCCGGAGTTTGAGAAAACGGGGCAGGAGCATGAACCCGCGGCTTTCGGTCGTGACGCGGCGGACTAAAACGGATGTCGCCGCCCGGGTCGACGTCACCCGGCGTTCATGATAAGGAACAAAGAGGATCGCGGCGACGGCGATCAGGCCGAAATAAACGACGACTTTTTTTCGACAGGATATCATTGGATCCCTGTCGTTTGATTATACCCGAAAAAGTCCGAATTTCGATATGCTATAATGGCCGGGAAATCCACCGC
>Ga0315287_10008019_pt1 | contig 10633 bp, 11 predicted proteins | sample YL17G11_0_MG_FD_205037 | JGI IMG/M metagenome (GOLD analysis project Ga0315287, IMG submission 205037) | Sediment microbial communities from Yellowstone Lake, YNP, Wyoming, USA - YL17G11_0 | ecosystem: Environmental > Aquatic > Freshwater > Lake > Sediment | place: USA: Wyoming | collected...
GACTGGCGGCGTCCCCTGTGGCGGCGGGGCCTGCGCCGGATAGTCGGGCCTGGCCCGGCGATGGAACCAGTTGGCCGTCGTTCCGAACTTGGTCCGCAGGACGATCCCCCAACCGAGGATGTTCAGGACGGATGTGGCCAGAAATCCCAGGACCGGGACGAAACCGATCAGGCTCAGGATCAAGAGGCCGGCCATAGTCCCGCCCAGAGGGGAGACGTTTTGCCGGTTGAAAGCCCGGACAATGCTCTCGCCGAACAGGTAGAAGACGACAACCCGGCCGAAAATTTTGATCGCCAATCCGGCCAGGATGAGTGAAAGCAGGATGGGAATGCCGATGAGGACGAGGCAGAGCACGGCGGCGAAAAGGGTGAAGAATGTGAAGATGATGACGGCGGCAAACCCCATGGCGAGTGCGGGCCGGAAGCTCCGCCTTGCCTCTTCCGCCGCGGTGACGACCTGGCGCGGGAACAGCGCGGCCACGACGAACGCCAGGAGCAGCCAGACGAAAATGCTGACCAGTTTGAAGACGAGGATGATCGGCCAAAAAGATACCGAGAAAATCCCCTTCAATCCTTCCGAGAATATCTTGCCCGTAAGCTCGGATGCTTTGAAAAAAACGGTGTCGCCCTCGACGCTGAAACCGGGTTCCTTGAAAACCGAGCCGCCGAGCCCGACCAGGTCCCCTTTGATGACGGCCGTCGATTTCAAGGTGATGTCCGATCCGATGCCGACCACGGCTTCGCCGACTTCCCCGCTTATGGTGATGGAGCCGCCCAGGGCAAAGACCGTCTTGCGGACTTTGCCTTCGACGATGATATCGCCTCCGAAGGACACGACATTGTCCCGGGTTTCCCCGGTGCCGACGATGATCGAGTCTTTGAAGCCGACGCGATCGCCACGGTCTTGGGCCAGGAGGAGGGGCAGACCGCCCAAGCCGATCACGAGTACGGCCGCGACGGCGGATTTTTTATTTAGCATGGCGATTCTCCAAGGATGCAAATCGGCGTCGCCGGAGGGTGACGCCCGCGGCCAGAAGGAAGAGCGCGGCGATCAGGAAGGACGCCTGGGCTTCGGGGCCGATGAACGCCGTCACCTGTTTGAAGACGTTGAACAAGGCGGCGGCGAATTCCCGCGTGACCTTGAAGAAGAGGAATATATACTTCATCAGCTTGACGGCCGTCGTCGCCGCGTCCTGGAAATAACCCAAGCCCGCCTGCGATAAGTGGGCGAGATAGGCGCCCAGGTTCTGGCCGGACAGCAGGGCGATCGCGGCCAGGGTGCCGCTGAAGGCGACGATTCCGGCGGCCATGGACGCCAGCCAAAGCCGGATGCGGAAAGGGGGAGATTCCGGGGGGAGATTCCGCAGTATCCCGGCGGCGAATCCCTCCGGAACGTTCAGGGAGGGGAGGGATTCAGCGGCCGCTAGGAAGGCCCTCCTGTCCTCGAGCGCCGCTCCGCAGCCCGCGCAGCCCGCGGCATGAGCTTCGAGTCGGCGGCCGTCCCTCTCGGACAGCTCCCCCTCGATGAAGGCGTAGATCTCTTCGTTCTTCAGACAGCTCATGCGGGTTCCTCAAGAAGCCGCCGCAGCGTTTCCTTAGCCTGAAACACCCGATTTTTGACCGTTCCCAGGGGCAGGTTCTTGATCTCGGCCATTTCCTCATAGCTCAATCCATTGATGTGCCGCCAAACGAAAAGTTCCCGCAGGGCCGGGGGCAAACGGTCCAGGGCGGTTTCAATCCGGCCGCGGATCTCCTGGAGTTCATAGCTTCGGACGACGGAGACGGTGTCGTCGGCGACCTGGATCGGAAGGCCGTCCTCGTCTTCCCCGGGGGTCCGGTCGAGCGACAGCGTCGGCAGTTTTTTCTTGCGCCAGTAATCGATCAGGAAATTCGAGGCGATCTTGAACAGCCAGGTACTGAACTTGTATTGAGGCCGAAACGAATCCAGGGAGGCGTAGGCCTTGAGAAAAATCTCCTGGCTGAAATCCAGGGCCATTTCGCGTTCCCGGACCATGCGCCCGATGTAATTGACGATGGGTTGCTGGTAGCGCCGGATGATCATCTCGAAGGCCTCCCGGTCGCCGCGGAGGGTTCGTTTAACAAGCTTGTTATCGTCATCCATCGAGGACTCGAAATCCTCAAGGGCTTATACGCTTTCCTTGAGGAAAAGTTCAGCGTTTTAGGGGGCCGGTATCGTCGATGATTTCGCAACCGGGAGGAACCTTGATCTCAAACAGCGAATCGGCCAGTTTTCCCCCCGATTTCAGGCGGGAAAAGGCGAATTCGGTCTTATTGCCCCCCCAATCGAAAAAAATCGCCCGGCGGATGAGGGCCGTTTTCCGGTCGATTTCCAGCAGAAGATAGTCGTATTCCCCTTCTTCCCTGGGCGTCAGCTTGAGTTGAGCCGATCCCGGAGCGGCGTCCGGGAAGGGATTGTTCTCCACGATATATTTTTGAGCCAATCCGCCTCTCCCCGCCAGCAGGGCCAGAATCTCCGTTTCATACTTTTCCTTGGGTATCCGTTGACGCCAGAGCTGATTGTCTTCGGGAAAATACGACAGAAGAAGCCCGTCCTTGAAGACATAGATGTTTTTTTCAGGGGCCGCGTATTCCCAACGCATGGCGTCGGGCTTGCGGAAATAGAGCCGCCCTTTCTGACGGAGGGGCGTGGCGGCCATCATGGCATAGGAAGACTGCTCAAAATCGGTTTGAAAAGAAGCCATGGCGGCCAGAGTTCCCTCCATCCGGACGAGCACGCTTTCGGGTTTTTCCTGGGCGGCGGAAACGACAACCGCCGGCAGGACCACCGCTATCGTCAGCAGAAGGACATGGAGGATCTTCATTCCGGCCGCGATTATAACACAGAGACCGATGGATTTTCCCCGGGCTCTTCTGCTATAAGAGTCCTCGTATGAAGCCGCCTATCCCGATTTTTATGGGAGTCTATTTCGCCGCTGTTCTCTGTGTCGGAATAGTCTCCCGCCGGCGGATGAAAGGCCTGGACGATTTCTTTCTGGCCTTCCGGCGGCTGTCCGGTCCGCTGGTGGCTTTATCCTTAACCGCGTCCTGGTTCGGCGCCACTTCCATTCTGGTTTCGACGGACGAGGCTTTCCGGGCCGGACCCGCCGCGCTGTGGCTCGTCGGCATCCCCGCCGTGACCACTCTCCTTATCCTTTTGGGACTGGTCCGGCCTCTCCGGCGCACAGCCTCGCTGACCCTGCCCGAGCTTGCCGAAATGCGCTACGGCGGAACCGTCCAGCGTTTGGCTTCGATCCTCATCGTCTGGTACATGGCCCTCCTGGCCGCTTCACAGATGGTCGCTCTGGGGATTTTTCTCCAGACGTTTGTGGGCCGGTCCTACCTCGAATGCCTGGTCCTGGCCACGGCGGTCGTCCTCATCTACAGCCTGGCGGGAGGATTGCGGTCCGTCGTGGCCACGGATATCATCCAGTGCCTTTTGCTGGCGGCGAGTTTGACCGCCCTCGTTGTCTTCCTGTCGGATGGAAGCGCCGTTGCCCCGGCGGCCGTGGGCGTCCCGACGGTCGAGTCGGCCGGAGGGGGAGGGCTGTTCGTCGGGTTCGGAGAAAACGGGCTTATTTTCCTGTCTTTCGTCCTGGCCTGGACTATCTCGCCTATCGCCCTCCAGAGAATTCAGTCCGCCCGAGACGAACGAGCCGCCCGCTTCGGGCTCGGGGCGGCGGCGGTGATGCTCTCTTTGCTCTTCGGATTGGTGCTGGCGATCGGGATTCTCTCCCGCCCGCTTTTTTCCGGCCGGGCGCTCTCCGGACCGCTCCTTTCGGCGCTGATTTCCGATAGACTCGGCCCGTGGCTGGGGGGATTGCTTTTCGCCTCCGTCCTGGCCGCCGTGATGTCGACACTCGATACAGCCCTCAACGCCGGCGCCCTGGCCTTGACGAAGGATGTTTTCTGCCGGCTCAAACCCATCCCGCCCGAACGTTTGATGGGCGTCAGCCGCCTGGCCACCGTCCTCATGGCCGCGGCCGCTTTGGCCGTTGCTTGGCGTTTTCAAAGCATCCTAAAAACGATCGGGCTGGCTTCGGAAATCATGGCCGAGGGTTTCTTCGTCCCCGGCCTGGCTATGTTTTTTGTTCCCCAAAAACGCCCTCTAGCCGGCCTCCTCGGTTTCGGCTTGGGCGGCGGATTCGCCGTTCTGAGCTTTCTCTCGGCCTCGGGATTGCTTCCGCTTTCCCTTCCCGTCTGGCCCCATTCCGTTCCCTGCGGCTTGGCCTTGAGTGTGGCGGGGTATTTGTGCGGAAGCTTCCTGGACCGGAGCCGGCAAAAACCGGCGGCCGTGAATTCTTGACCAAACCCGACCCGAGGGTTTAGGGCTTTTAAGAAGAAAGGCTCTCTTCCATTTTGTGTGGGTAGGCAGGCCACGCGAAATGGAAGAGAGCCAAAAATAAATAGCATAAAAGCCGTTCGCCCTGAGCTTGTCGAAGGGCGGGGTGCCCCGATCATTTTTGACTCCTGTATTTTTTTATCGTAGCATGAATCCGCCCATGACTTTTCGCCAGAGACTCGAGCAAACGGCCATCGACGGCCTCGGCCGTCCTCTGATGTCCGTGTGGATGAAATCCCTGCGCTTGCGCGTGGAGGGACGTGAAGGATATTTAAAATTGCGAAGCTCCGGGCGCCCCGTCGTCATTCTCGTCTGGCACGGCAGGATCTTCAGTGCGCCGTACATGTTCCGGCGCCGCGGCATCATGCCCTTGGTCAGCCCCTCCCAGGACGGCGAGCTCATCGCCCGCCTGATCGACAATTGGGGCTACAAGGTCATTCGCGGTTCGGGCTCGCATTCCATGAAGCGCTCCTGGGTTTTGATGAAGCGGGAGCTTCTGGCGGGCGGCGAAGTCCTCATCGTCCCGGACGGTCCCCGCGGCCCCGACCGCGAACTCAAGCTCGGCGGCATCAAACTGGCGGCCGAGACCGGCGCCGTCCTCGTCCCTTACACATTTGCGGCGTCGCAACGGAAGATTTTCCGGAGTTGGGACCGGTTCGAAGTCCCCCGCCCGTTCAGCCGGGCTGTGGCCTTGTTCGGCGAACCCATCGAAGTCCCCCGGGGGCTTGATGAGGAGGGGGCGGAACGGGAGCGGCGGCGCGTGGAAACGATCCTTCGCGATCTGGATCGGATCGTTGAAACCCGGCTGCAATCCCGGCCGGATTCCGCTTTTTGACGCTCAGGGCGTGACGCGGTACCAGTACTGGGTCCGGTGGAAGGCCAGGAGATATCCCCGGACGGTCAGCGTATCGCCCTTGACCCAGATCTTGCAGCGATAGGATTTGCCGTTCTCGGGATCCATGATCTTCCCGCCGGCGTATTCGTCCCCGAAATCCGCGTCCGTCTTGCCGGTTTTTTTCATTTCGGACATGATGACCATGCCGATAAGCGGCTTGCCCTTCAGATCGCCTTTGCACTTTTCGCAGACTTTATCCTGGGGTTCGAGCAGAAGCTTGGCGATCCGGGCGAAATAGGCCCCATTTTGCTCGAATATTTCCAGATGGGATTTGGCCTTGCCTTTGTCGGGGCCTTCATCGGCGATGGTTTTATAGGTTCCGATCAGGTTGTCCTGGGCCCGCAAGTTGTTGCTGAGAAAGGAGAGAGCAAAGACCGTCACGAGGGCGATAAGGGCGATTTTTTTCATGTTTTTCCTCCGATCCTGCTAGTTTCGGCTTTTTCCATCTTATCGAAATGAAGAACAATGTCAAGCCGGCATTCACCGATAAAGAAGCGCCGCCGCGGCGTCGATGACACCCCAGCCGAAATCGTTGTTCGGCGCGGCCGTATTGTTCGCGGTTTTCATCAGCGCGTCGCGGACGTCCTTCGGAGTCCAGCTGCGATGGGCTTCCAGAAGAAGGGCGACGACGCCGCCGATGAGGGGGGTGGCGTAGGAAGTCCCGCTTCCCCGGACATAGGCCCCGTCCCCGGTGGTGAGCCCGCTCGCGGCCACGAAATTATTGACGCCCATGGCGCAGACCTCGGGTTTGACCCGGCCGTCCGCGGTCGGACCGGGCGAGCTGAACGAGGCGATCCTCCCCGTCGCGTCCACCGCTCCGACGGCGATGACGTCATATCCGTCGGCCGGGGCGATGATATGTCCCCAGGCGTTGCGCCGCTCGTTCCCGGCCGCATTGACCACGACGACCCCCAGGGCCGCGGCCCGGTTGGCGGCTTTCGTCGTCACCGCCGTCTTTCCGTCCATGTCCTTAAACTGGTACCAATCCGTGTATCCGAGCGAAGAGGACACGACCTCGGCGCCGAGCGATTCGGCCCACTCGATCCCGGCTGCCCAGTAATCCTCTTCGACGGGCGTCTCGGATCGATCATCCTCGGTCCTGGCCAGGATGAAATCGGCCCCGAAGGCCGGCCCGACAAGAACGCCCGGCGCATATCCGCCCAGGAGCGACCAGGTCGAGGTGCCGTGGGCGTCGGAATAGTCCCGTGAATCGGAGGGATTGCGTTGAACGTCGTTGTCGCCCATAACGAAATCCCTTTCGGCGATGATGCGGGCCGAGCGAAACGCTTGGTGGGTTTTACGAAACCCTACGTCCATCATGCAAACGACGACTCCCTGTCCCGTGAGGCCGGAGGCATGGAGGGAGGGGACATTGATCTGCCCCAGTTGGCGGTAGGAGCCGCCATAGAGCGGTTTGAAGGGAGGCAGGGGGTCGGGCGGGACGGCTGTTGACGACGTCAGCTCCCGGTTGGATATGGAGGGTTCGTCCCGGCGGAAACCGCGGACGACGTCCAGCGCCAGGACGAACTCGAGGTTCGATAGGACACTCACCTGTTCGGGGTCGGCCTCCACACTGACCGCGTTGAGCCAGCGTGAGACCGTCCTGACTTTTCCGACCAGGGATTGAACACGGCTCGAATACTCCGTCGAGACGGGCAGGTCTTCGTAATCGACCAGCCGTTCCATATCGCGCATTTTGGACCGCCGCCACACGCTGTGCGGGCGCAGGGCGGCCCGAGTTTCGGCCAAAGCCCGGCGAATCATCCCCCGATCCGACAGTCCTTTATCCCGGAAATAAACCCAGACATGAAGCGTTTTGCCGCCGTTTTCCGGCTCGGACAATACTTTTTCCAGAGCGGGCCGGATCTTGGCCCCGGGCTCGACGAGCGGCGGGAATTGCCCCTGGAGGATCAGGGCGGCGAGCAGGATGACCGGAAGAAGGGAAATTTTTTTCAAGCATTTTCTCCGGGCTCGGAAAACACCTGGGCTTCGAACACCTCGATCCGGGCGCCCGTTTTCCAGGCGTCGTCGGGGAGTCCGGCCTTGAGGCAGCCGTGGCCCAGATATGTCTCACGGTCCCAGCCGTATTCAACCGGGACTTGGGGCAGAAGAAGTCCCTGCTGTCGGCCCCGGGAAATGATGATCCCGTGCCGGCCGACTTCGACGTCCTCGGGTGAATCGATCGGCCGGGGCAATGTCAGTACCGAGATCTCGATCCGCAGGCGGTTGAGCTCGTCTCCGGAGATCGAGGCGAACCGATAGTCCTCTGAGGCCGCAGCGACGGCCATTTCGGAGACGGCTTGAGCCAGAGGCTTGACCGGCAAGGGATAGCCTATACAGCCGCGCAGTTCACCGTCCACATGAAGCGTCACGAAGGCGCCTCGCTTGCCGTTCAGGAGGGGATCGTCCGCCCGGACCGAGGCCGGCTCCTGCGGAAGAAGATGGGCGGCGATGGTTTCCCGTGCCAGGCGAAGGAGCGCGGATTGCCGGGTTTCGTCCAGGAAGTCGTTCATTTTTTCATTTTCCCTTCGCGGTTTACGGCGACAGGCAAAAAAACGAACCGGCCGTCGTAATCGATATGATAGCCTTTGAAGCCCAGTCCCCCGCTCCGGCCTTTTTTCACGGCCAGGAACAGCTTGCCGCAGGCGTGGGGTTTGGCGAAGGCGCGGCGGCCCGCAACGGTCGGGGAAAAAACAAAAAAGCCGATAACCCGGCCGGGGTCGAGATCATCAAGGCGGGTCTGGACTTCGAGCGAGGATGCTTTCGCGTTTTCCCCCGCCACGATCGCTTCGATCAGATAGCGCCCGCCCCGGACATGGCCGAGGAGAACGCCGGCCGGGCCTGCGGAGCCCGAGAGGAGCGCGACGGCCTGAAGCGTCCGCAGAGCGTCTCTTGTCAGAAAGGCGTCCATCAGATCAACCCAGCGGGCCGACCGCCTTTTCCACTTCGTCCAGAATCTCGCCGGACTCGACCAGCGCCTTCATGGTGTTGTGGTCGCGGTGGAGAGGCCGGTCCACCGCGAGATGGGAGACATGCCTGCGGATGGCCGCACGGGCCGTTTCGACTCCCCGGCCGAATGTAAATTCGCGAAAATCGAGGGCTTGGGCGGCGGCCATGAACTCGATGCCCAGGATGCCGTAGGCGTTGTCCATGATCTGAAGATTTTTCAAGGCCGTGTTCATGCCCATGGACACGAAATCCTCCTGGTCGGCGGCGGCCGGGATCGATTGGATGCAGGCGGGGGCGCAGAGGATGCGCTGTTCGACGATCAGGGTGTCGGCCGTATACTGGCTCAGCATCAGGCCCGAGAACATGCCGGCGCCCTTGGTCAGGAAGGCCGGCAGGCCGACGCTCAAGGCCGGATTGGTCAGACGGTTGAGCCGGCGTTCGGACAGAACGCAAACCATGGTCAGGGCGGCGCCGATCATGTCCATGGGCAAGGCGATGGGGGAGCCTTGGAAGTTGGCCCCGGTCAGAGTGAGCTTGCTCTCGGTCAGGAAGATGGGATTGTCGGCCGTAGCGTTGAGTTCGATTTCGACCTGTTTTCGGGCATAAGCCACGGCGTCGTGGGCCGCGCCGATGACTTGGGGCGAGGACCGCATCGAGTAAGCGTCCTGGACCTTGGTCTTGATTTTCCCGCTGGCCAGGTCGCTGCCGGCGATGCACTTCATGATCGCCTTGGCCGAGCGGATGGCCCCGGCAAAGCCTCGTTCCTCGTGCAGACGGACGTCATAGGGCTTGAGGTTTCCGAGCAGCGCTTCGATGGTCATGGCCGCGGCGATTTCGGCTTGCTTCAGCCAACGTTCGATATCGACAAGCGTGAGGGCCGAAATGGCGGTCAGCAGGTTGGATCCGTTGATGGCGGCCAGACCGTCGCGGGCTTCCAGCCCGGGGATGGGAATGCCCGCCCGCTCCAGGGCGGCCCGTCCCTCCAGCCGCTCGCCTTTAAAGAAGGCTTCGCCCTCGCCCAGCAGCAAGAGAGCAATTTGGGACATGGGGGCCAGATCGCCGCAGGCCCCGACCGAGCCTTTTTGGCAGACCACCGGTGTGACGCCCTTGTTAAGCATGGCCGCCAGGGTTTCGGTGATCACCGGCCGACAGCCCGAACGACCCCGGGCGTGGACGTTGATGCGGGCGGCCATGGCCCCTCGGATGTGTTCGACCGGGGCCGGGTCGCCGATGCCGGCGGCATGGTTGTAGACGAGGTACCGCTGGAAGTCCCGGACCTGGTCGTCGGTCAGGACGACTTCGGAAAATTCCCCGATGCCCGTATTGACGCCGTACATGATTTCGCGGGCCCGGATCTTTTCCTCGATCACCGCCCGGCAGGCTTTGATCCGCTCCCGGGATTCCGGCGCGATCTCAACCGGCTCTCCGCCGCGCGCGATGGCGGCCAGCTTATCGATCGTCAAACTTTTCCCGTCGAGAATAATGGCCATGCGATTCCTCCGTTAGAAAGGGTGACGCGGCGCGGCCTTGTCCGCCCGGATCATCAGGGCGTAGCCGCGCTGGAAGAACAACAGCGCGTCCAGCCGCGAGACGAGCCAGAGCGCCGGATAGATGACCTTGTAGATGCCAAACGCCTTTTTCTGGGATTCGAATTCGGCCGAAGTCGAGGGGCGGATATGGCCGTCGCGAAGATTCGACTCCGGTTTGGAGGCCAGGATGTTGACATACAGGGCGTTGAGGATGAGCTCGAGGAGCTCGGTGAAAAAGCGCGAATAGGTCGTCTGTCCGGCCGGGACGAGCCCGGCCTTGGTCAGCTTGGTTCGCAGGCCGGGCAGGCTGTAGCCTTCGCGCTTGTGACCGTAGAATTCGAGCTTGAGGCCGATCACGGGCCGGATCTTCTGGAGCATGAAGAACCCGCCGGTGTGGGGAGTGATGAGGATGAGCCGTCCGCCGGGTTTGAGCACGCGGCGGATTTCGGCCAGCGTCCCGTCATCATCGTCGACGTGTTCCAGGTAGTCCAGGCAGACGACCTGGTCGAAGGCCCCGTCCCTGAAAGGCAGGGCGGGAACGCCCATCTGGACGAGGTTCGTCCCCAGGACGGCCTGACTGGATTTGAGGTTGGTGAAGTCGAGATCGGTGGAAATCCAGGTCCCGCCCTGGAGGCGGAGGAAGTAGCTCAGGATGCCCTGGGCGCAGCCGAGGTCCAGGACCCGATCGCCGGGACGGACGCGGACATGCTTGCGGATGAGGTCGAGTTTTTCTTTTTTCTTGAGCGAGCGTTTGACGATCTGGAGTTGCCACGGCGCCGGATTCATGGGGCGATTATATCACGCTTGTTTCATCGCGGCGAGAGGAGTCGGAGAGCGTTTCCTGGCCGGGGAAACGCGCGTGTTTGGCCATTCATTATTATAAAAGGGCGAGGGGTGGACA
>Ga0315287_10008023_pt1 | contig 10631 bp, 8 predicted proteins | sample YL17G11_0_MG_FD_205037 | JGI IMG/M metagenome (GOLD analysis project Ga0315287, IMG submission 205037) | Sediment microbial communities from Yellowstone Lake, YNP, Wyoming, USA - YL17G11_0 | ecosystem: Environmental > Aquatic > Freshwater > Lake > Sediment | place: USA: Wyoming | collected...
GTCCGACCGGTATTGTCCTGAATATCCAACGCTATTGCAGCCATGACGGTCCGGGCATCCGCACCAACGTCTTCCTCAAAGGCTGCTCGCTGCGCTGCAAATGGTGCGCCAATCCCGAAAGCATCCATTTCAAGCCGGAGCTGGCCTACGCCCCCAACCTGTGCACCGGCAAGCAGGCCTGCGGCCTCTGTCTGAAGCCGCCCTTCCCTGAAGGCGCGTTTTACGTCGTCGAGGGGGCCGATGACAAAGTCAGAGTCAACTGGGATTTGGCCACGGACGTCGACGAGGCATTGGTTGCGCTCTGCCCGACGGATGCGCTAGACATGTACGGCAAGAGGATGACCGTCGGCGAGGTGCTGGACGAGGTGGAAAAGGACGCTTCCATCTACCGCAATTCCGGCGGCGGCATGACCCTGAGCGGCGGCGAGTGCCAGCTACAACCGGACTTCGCCGCAGCACTACTGGCCGGCGCCCACGAGCGCGGTATCAATACGGCCATCGAAACGGCGTTCAACGTGCCCTGGTCCTTCTGCGAAAAGGTACTGCCCCACGTCGATACGGTGCTCCATGATCACAAGCTGTCCATCCCGGAGCGGCACAAGAAGTGGGCCGGCGTCAGCAACGAGCGCATCCTGGCCAACTTCAAGAAAGCCTACGAAACGTTTCCCGATACGGACTTCATCGCCCGCACGCCGCTGATTCCCGGCGTGAATGCCGATGAGGAGCACATCCGGGCGGTCCTGGCGTTCATTCGCCCGTACAAGAACGTGATCGACTACGAGCTCCTGCCCTATCACCGCTTTGGGCTGGGCAAGTACGAGAGCCTGGGCGTGGTGTATGAACTGGACGACTACAAGACGCCGTCCGACGAGCTGGTGGCGCACCTGCAGGCCATCATCGACGAGGCCTTCGGCAGAAGTGGATAAAACCACAGTTGTACAAGGTTCCCAGTTCAAGTGAAAATCGGGGGTGTTGGGATGGGCAATACCCGTCCCAACACCCCCATCCTTGAGGAATATCACTACCGGCAGATCCGTGCCACGCTTCCCTAATCTCTATCTCTATCTTGGAATGGAAAGGGTGCCAGTATGAGAACCAATAACTCGTCGGGGTGCTTAACCGCTTTCGTCTCGTCCTTCTCGCGCATCATGCTGCTGTTCGCATGGATCGCCCGCCCGGTAATGATGGACCGCGCCTTCGGCACGTTCATCCTGCCGTGTCTCGGCTTCCTGTTCCTGCCGTTCACGACGCTGATGTACGTCTTCCTCAAGCAGGGTGTCGGCACGATTCAGGGCCTCGACTGGCTGTGGCTGTTCCTGGCGGTCATCCTGGACCTTGCCAGCGTCGCCGGCGCCGGGGCGGCCAATCGCGATCGCATCCCCGCCGGCTATCCCGGCTCGTACGCAGAGAAGGAGTTGTCGGCTGCATCGCCTACGCAACCAAGTGCGGTGACACCGCCTGCACCGGCGCCTGGCCCGGCGCCCGCCCCGACCGCGCCAGACAAGCCGACGGAATCGAAGCCGAAGTAGCCTGAGAACATGCGTCGCTGACAGAGGTTCAGCGCGCAGAGAGCAGACTTGAACGGGCCACCGGGATGCCTTGCGGACCAGGTGCCCCCTAGCGTATTCGGGGTGCCTGGTCCGCAAGGCTCTTGTCGCCATGTCTCAGTCATGGGCAAACCGAGGAAGGAGCCAACCATGTCAAGTGACCCATCAGACTCGCCAGGAACAGCCCGACGCAAGCGCGGACCCAAAGCGCCGGCGGCAGAACAGGCTGGAGCCGCCCGTTTCATTGACGTGACGGAGCAGAAGCGGCTCAACGACGCCCGCGAGGCGGGCATCCCCTGGAAGAAGTGGGGGCCCTACCTGAGTGAGCGGCAGTGGGGCACCGTGCGAGAAGACTATAGCCAGGACGGCAACGCCTGGGCCTACTTCAGCCACGACCAGGCCCGGTCGCGCGCCTATCGCTGGGGTGAGGACGGCCTCGGCGGATTCTCCGACGACGAGCAGCGGCTCTGCTTTGCCCTCGCCCTCTGGAACGAGCACGACCCGATCCTCAAGGAACGCGCCTTCGGGCTGACCAACAGCGAGGGCAACCACGGCGAAGACGTCAAGGAGTACTACTTCTACCTCGACTCGACGCCCACGCACTCGTACATGAAGTACCTCTACAAGTACCCACAGCGGGAGTTCCCGTACCGGGACCTGATTGAAACGAACGGGCGCCGGTCGCGGGGGGACTTCGAGTACGAGCTGATCGACACCGGCATCTTCGACGACAACCGGTACTTCGACGTCTTTCTGGAGTACGCCAAGGCAGGGCCGGACGACATCCTGATCCAGGTCACCGTCCACAACCGCGGGCCGGAAGCCGCCCGGCTCCAGTTGCTCCCGACGCTGTGGTTTCGCAATACCTGGTCGTGGAAACAAGGGACCGCCAAGCCCAACCTACATGGGGCTGACGGGACGGTCCGCGCCTCGCATCCCGAGCTGGGCGACTACACGCTCTACTGTGATGGCGCACCAGAACTTCTCTTCACGGAGAACGAGAGCAACTTCCAGCGCCTTTGGGGACAGCCGAATCCTACGCCCTGGGTCAAGGATGCGTTCCACCGGTACGTCGTAGCAGGGGACGGCGCGGCGGTCAACCCGGCGCAAACCGGCACCAAGGCCGCCGCCCGCTACGTCCTCGACGTGCCGGCAGGCGGCTCCGCGGTCGTCCGCCTGCGCCTGTGTGCCGCCGCAATGGCTCAGGCCGCCCCGGCAGCCCCGTTCGGAGACAGCTTCGATGCGACAGTCGCCGCGCGCCTCGCCGACGCCGACGAGTTCTACCAGCGGATCACGGCCCCGTCGCTGACCGAGGACGAGCGACGGGTACACCGGCAGGCGCTCGCCGGCATGCTCTGGGGAAAGCAGTATTACCTGTTCGACGTGGACACCTGGCTCAAGGAGCACGACGCTCACCCGCTTCTCGGAGGGGCAAAGAAGATCCGGAACGCCGAGTGGTTCCACATGTTCAACGGCGACATCATTTCCATGCCCGACAAGTGGGAGTATCCCTGGTACGCGGCCTGGGACCTGGCGTTCCACACCATTTCGCTCGCGCTCGTCGATTTCGACTTCGCCAAGGAGCAGCTCCTGCTGATGCTGCGCAGCCTCTATTTCCACCCGAACGGCCAGATCCCGGCCTACGAGTGGAACTTCAGCGACGTGAACCCGCCGGTCCATGCCTGGGCCACCCTCTACCTCTTCAAGGTGGAGCAGCATCTCGGACGCGAGGACATCGAGTTCCTGGCGCGCTCGTTTGATGGCCTGAAGCTCAACTTCAACTGGTGGGTGAATCGCAAGGACCCGCAGGGACGCAACGTTTTCGCGGGTGGCTTCCTTGGGCTCGACAACATCGGCGTCTTCGACCGCAGCGCGCAACTGCCCACGGGAGGGTCTTTGGAGCAGGCCGACGGCACCGCCTGGATGGCCTTCTACTGCCAGAACATGATCGAGATGGCCCTCATCCTGGCCGAACATGACGCGCGCTACGAGGAGGATGCCTTCAACTTCCTCCAGCATTTCATGTGGATCGCCTACGCCATGGATCGCATCGGCGACCATCACGACGAGATGTGGGACGAGGCGGATGGCTTCTTCTACGACGTCCTGCGCCTGCCTGACGGCTCGGCCACGCGCCTGAAGGTGCGGTCCATGGTGGGGCTGCTCCCGCTGTGTGCGAGCACGGTGTTCGAGCCGGACTTCACCACCAAGTTCCCCAGGCTGATGGAGCTGATCAAGCTGTTCCGTGACCGCTACCCCGAGGTCATGGCGCAGGTTGCACCGACGCCCGAGGGCTATATCGGCTACGGCGGCCGCCGGTCACTGTCCCCCCTCTCGCAGACGCGGCTCGAAAGAGTTCTCCGCTACCTGCTGGACGAAAACGAGTTCCTGAGCCCCCACGGCATCCGCTCAGTCTCCAAGTACCATCAGGACCATCCGTTCACCGTCCAGGTCAACGGCCAGACCTTCGGTGTGTCGTATGTGCCGGCCGAATCGGACACAGGCATGTTTGGCGGCAACTCCAACTGGCGCGGGCCGGTCTGGATGCCCGTTAATGTGCTCATCGTGCGCGGGCTGCTGAACCTGTACGGCTTCTACGGCGACGACTTCACCGTCGAGTGCCCGACCGGCTCGGGCAACCGCATGACGCTCTTCGCGGTGGCCAAGGAGATCTCGGGGCGGCTCGCCAGCATCTTCCTCAGGGACGAGACTGGACGCCGGCCGGTCTACGGCGGCACCGCCAAGTTCCAGGAAGACCCGTACTGGCGCGACTATATCTTGTTCTACGAGTACTTCCACGGTGACAATGGGGCCGGTCTTGGGGCCAGCCACCAGACCGGTTGGACGGGTACGATCGCCCGTCTTCTCGATCTCTTCGGCCGCGTCGGGCCGTCCGACGTGCTGCTGACGCCCAAGGAACGGCTCAACGAACGCCTGGTCCGGGAGCAAGTGGGCGGCAAGGAACAAAAGGAGATAACATGAAAGCAATCACTGTAGAACCCAAAACGCCAGGCTCGGCGCGCTACGAAGATATGCCGGAGCCCGATCCGCGTGAGGGCTCGGTCCTGGTTGAAGCGGTGGCCGTCGGTGTCTGCGGGACAGACGCCGAGATCGTCGCGGGCAAGTACGGCTGGGCGCCGCCTGGGAAGACGCGCCTGGTGTTAGGACATGAATCCCTCGGTCGCGTCATCGACCCCGGGGACAGCATTGCGTTCAAGAAGGGAGACCTGGTCGTCGGGATCGTCCGCCGTCCGGACCCGGTTCCCTGCGCCAACTGCGCAGTGGGCGAGTGGGACATGTGCCGCAATGGCCAGTACACCGAGCGCGGGATCAAGGAAATCCACGGCTTCATGTCGGAACGCTGGCGCAGCGAACCCGAATACCTCATCAAGGTTGACCCGTCGCTGGGCATCCTCGGCGTGCTGCTCGAGCCGATGACGGTGATCACGAAAGCGCTGGAGCAGGTAAAACTGGCCGGCCAACGCGCCTACTGGGAGCCAAAGACGGCACTGGTGACCGGCGCCGGGCCGATTGGCCTGTTGGCGGCGCTCCGCTTGCGTGCGAATAACCTGGATGTCCACGTGCTCGATCGCGCCGAAACGGGACCGAAGGCGGACCTGGTGCGTGCCCTGGGTGGGATCTATCACTCGGGCCGGGCTACGGATCTCGGTTTTGAGCCGGACATCATCGTCGAGTGTACCGGCGTTGGCGCGGTGATTGCAGACTCGATCCAGCAGATCGGATCGGGCGGGATCATCTGTCTCACAGGCATCGGCGCTGGCGGTGGCGCGGCCGGGGCCGCAGCCGAAATCGCTGCGGCACTGGTGCTGAAGAACAACCTGCTTGTCGGCAGCGTGAATGCCAACAAGCGGCACTGGTACAAAGCGGGCCAAAACCTGGCGCGTTCGGACCGCGCGTGGCTGAGCCGGGTGATCACCCGTCTCGTGAAGCCGGAGAACTTCCAACAGGCGCTTGAGCGACAGCCCGACGACATCAAAGTGATCATTCAGTTCAGCGAGGTCTAATGGCAGAGTCGAATGGACGGAATGGCCCTGGGCAACGCACTTTTAGCCCCTCGAGCCCTGAGACAACCGCGGCCTGGATCGATATCTCGGTCCCGCTTTATACTGGCATGGTGCACTGGCCCGACAATCCGACCGTGCGCATCGAGCGCATGCAGGATCTGGCGCGTGGCGATGCGGCCAACGTATCCAAGCTAGAGCTGGGTGCGCATACGGGCACGCACATGGATGCGCCGCGGCATTTCTTCGCTGATGGCGCCGGGCTCGACGAAATGCCCCTCGACGCCGCGCTTGGGCCGGCGCGCGTGATCCGCATCGAGCACCCCCAGGCGATTCTGCCCGCAGAGCTCGAGGCGCACAACCTGCAAGCCGGGGAGCGTGTGCTGTTTCGTACTCAGAACTCCGAGCGCTGTTGGAACACCGACCAGTTTGTCGAGGATTTCGTCTATATCAGTGCGGCGGCCGCACAAGTCCTCGTTGACCGGCAGGTGCGCACGGTCGGTGTTGATTACCTCTCGGTCGGCGGGTATGCGCACGATGGTGTCGAAACCCATCAGGTCCTCCTCGGCGCCGGGCTTTGGCTCATCGAAGGGCTCAACCTGGCTGCCGTGGCACCCGGAGCGTATGAGTTGGTTTGTCTGCCGCTACGAGTTGCCGGAGCGGATGGCGCACCCGCGCGGGCCATTCTGCGGCCGCTCGGTCGTTAGGGAAGCAACCAGGGCACGGCATGAAGAAAGGGAGTAACTCACAATGAAGGTAATAATCGTTGGCGGAGTGGCTGGCGGCGCGTCGTGTGCGGCGCGGCTGCGTAGGCTGGATGAAAAAGCCGAGATCCTCATGGTCGAGCGCGGCCCGTACGTTTCGTATGCGAATTGCGGGCTGCCGTACCATGTCGGCGGCTCGATTGAACAAGAGTCGAGCCTCCTGGTGGCGACGGAACAGACGTTCCGCGAACAATTCGCGATCGATTGCCGGACGCGATGCGAGGTGGTCGGCATCTCGGCCGCACAGAAAACCGTGGAGCTCAAGAACCACGTGACCGGCGAGGTAACCACGGAGAAATACGATAAACTCGTGCTGTCACCCGGGGCGGCGCCGATCCGTCCGCCGCTGCCCGGCATCGATCTGCCGGGAATCTTCTCCGTGCGCACCGTGCCGGATGCCCGGGCCATTCGCGAGTGGCTTGACCAGGATGCGGCGGAGCATGCCGGCATGAACTCCTACACGGGCATGCAGACGGTGCTGCCGGCCAAGCGCGCCGTGGTGGTCGGCGGCGGCTTCATCGGCCTGGAGATGGTGGAAAACCTGATCCACCGCGGGCTCGAAGTGACGCTGGTCGAGAGGCTTAATCAGGTCATGCCCCCGCTCGATCCGGAAATGGCGCGCCTTGTCGAGCGCTACATGATCAGGCACGGCGTCCGGCTCGAACTCGATGACGGTGTGGCCGGATTCCAGCAGTCCGCCGATGGTGCGCTGGAAGTCCTCACCGCTTCGGGCAAGCGTCTGCCGGCGGACATCGTGATCCTCGCGATTGGCGTGCGTCCAGAGACGGCGCTCGCGAAGATGGCCGGCATCGAAGTCGGCCAGCGCGGCGGCATCCGCGTCGATGAACACATGCGCACGAGCGACCCGGATATCTTCGCGGTCGGCGACGCGGTCGAAGTCCGGGATTTCGTCACCGGCCAATGGTCCCTCGTCGCGCTGGCTGGGCCCGCGAACCGGCAGGGCCGCATCGCGGCCGAGGTGATTGCCGGGCGCGACTCGCGGTTCCGCGGCACCCAGGGCACCTCGATCTGCCAGATCTTCGAGGCCGCGATCGCCTCGACCGGCGCCAGCGAGAAGCTCCTGACTCAGCTTGGGGAGACCGATTTCGAGAAGATCTACCTCTACCCGAATTCGCACGCCGGATACTATCCGGGCGCCAAGTACATCGCGATGAAAGTCCTCTTCCGGAAATCCGACGGCCGCCTCCTCGGCGCGCAAGTGCTCGGCGAGGACGGCGTTCCCAAGCGGATCGACTCCTTCGCGATGGCGATCCAGGCGGGCTTCACCATCTACGACCTGGAAGAGTCGGAGCTAAGCTACGCACCGCCCTTCGGCAGCGCGAAGGATCCCGTCAACTTCGCGGGGATGGTCGCGGCCGACGTCCTGCGCGGCGACATGCCGCTGACGCACTGGAACTCGGTGGACGGCGGGTTCCTCCTCGATGTGCGCAATCCCCCGGAGCTTGCCGTCGAGTCCGTTCCAGGTGCGGTTAACATCCCGCTGCCGCAACTCCGCGCTCGCCTGGGCGAGCTGCCGCGCGACCGCGCGATCCTCGTCATCTGCCGCTCCGGCCAGCGCGCCTACTACGCAACGCGCATCCTGCTGCAGAACGGGTTCAAAGCCCGGAATATCTCCGGCGGCATGCTGTCACGTTCGCATCTTGCGGGGGGATGAAATAGAGGAGGGCGCACACCTTCGAGGTCTCGACAACTCTGGTCTTCTCGAAATGACGCTGTGAGCATGTCCGGCAAGCGATTGCGGATATGCTCCCGCCGACAAGGTAGAACATGGTCGCCGCCGAGTCCGCGAACGATATAGATGTCACGGCGGCCGAGGGGCTGCAGAATCTGGATTCGGACCTGGCGCGACTCGACGTCGACTTGTGGATTACGCGCGCGAATGGACTGCTACGTGAACTGCTGACCACGACGGGGCTGACTGAATGGCTGGGCACAGAGCGCATTTATCCGTCGGTGCGCGCAGCCGTGGTGGCGTATCACGCGCAATTCGGTGCGGCGCGCCAGTAAGGTGACTGCGCCGGCGCCATCGGACTGGCCGGCGTTCGATAGCATCGCGTTGCAGTAACAGGAGCGGCTCGGTGAGGGCTGCTCCTGTGTTGTGTGAGCCGGCGGGAAACGCGCCTCGAACTACACCTAAACGCTTGATGCATATTGACGTAGCCAATGGTCAGCGCTTGACAGCGATGGGAAGGTTCCAGTAAGAGTATGGCATATCTCTGCCAAGGAGGGATGCCATGGAACTCGATCTGGAGCGCTTCCTGATCCCATTGTACGGCATCACGGACGACTGGCACCAGCAAGTCATCCTGCCGCAGTTGCCATGGAATTCCTCCGTCGAGCGGGTTGCCGTAGCCCGCCGTGATCCAGCGCCCTTCCTCGCGGCGCAGCGCTCCACTTATTCCGCCAGCAATCGTTCGACCTCTCGGAGCCGCAAGCCCGTGCGCGTCACAAAGAGTTGATATACGTTGCGGAGCGCGCCGAACTGCTGCCGCATCAACTCGACCGCCTCTGGCCGCATACCCAGCGCCTCGGGGCCGGCCGCGAACGATACGATCACGCTGAACAGCCGCTTGCCACAGGCGGCAACTTCAAACCAGTCGATCTCCTGGATCGGAGCTCCAGCGAGGCGTTCGTATTCGGCCAGGATGCGATCGCGCCACACCCAGCCCTCGGTGGCACCCACCAGCATCAGCGTCCACGCGAGATCGAACCGAGGGTCCGAGACCTGGATTTGCGTCCAGTCGATCACGTGCGCAGAGCCCTCGCGGCCCAGGAGGATGTTGTTGGGGTGGTAATCCAGGTGGACGGGCGCGGGCTGCACGCACGGCACGCGATCACGCCGCACCTCCAGCCAATCGAGCATCGCCGCAGCATCAGGCATGTCGAACTGTCCCAGAATAGATCGCGCTTCCGCCAGCCAGCCGTCCACGAACGCATATGAGCCGCCGCGCTCCACCGCGGCCGGATCATCGACGAAGGGCCGCCAGTCCAACCGGTGCAGCCGGACGAAGAGATCGCAAAACAGAGCAAGCAGCTCGCTTTGCCGGGGCTCAGGCGAACGGAACAGGGGCGACCACATCATCTCGCCCGCAACCCGCTCCATGATCATGAACGGCTTGCCGAAGGGCGAGGCGTCGCGCGCCAGCGCCAGGACGCGCGGCACGGGATAGCCCGCCGCGAAGAGCTGCCGCATCCCATCGAACTCGCGCGCTGACTTGGCGTGGGCATCGGCGCCGGGGTAGATGCGCAGAACCAGCGCCTCGCTCAGGCGCGCATCTTGCGGCCCCGATGCCAGGTCGAAAGCGTAGACGTCGCTCTCCCACCCGACGCTGATGCTTGCCAGATCGCTCACGGTGGCGTGGGTGCGATCGGGAAATGCGCGGCCGATGGTGCCTTGCAGCATGTCGAGCATGCCTTCGAGCGCTTCGGTCATAGCTTTTCCGTCCAAACCTCGTCCAACCGACGGAGCGCCTCCGCTGGCAGCGTGCCGCGGCCCACAGCTTCGGCGGCCTGCTCCAACTGTTGCAAGTCTGAGATGCCGACCAGCGCGGTCGAGACCTCCGGCTTGCCGATGGCGAAGCGGATCGCCGCCTCGACCAGGCTGCCTGCGAATCCCTCCTCGACAAGGAAGGCGAAGCGGCCCGCCAGGGCAACATCATCCGCATAGGCCGCGTTCGACGCGATGGGATCGACGCCAGGGGTGGCGTTATCGTGCCGAACGGCCGAGCCGGTCAGCGCGCCGCCGGCCAGTACGCGGATTGCGAGCACACCCATCCCCTGTTCGGCCGACCGGTCGATCAACCGCTCGTAGTTCTGGAAGGGGAAGTCGGTGGACACAGGCATTCCGGCGGATGGATTGATCAAGTTGTAGCAGCATTGGATCGTGGCGGACTGGCCCAGCCCCACGGCTGCATGTAGGGCGGCCGTCTCTCCGATGCCGTTGATGCCCCAGAAACGCGCCTTGCCCTGATCCCGCAGGCGCGCGAACGTCGCGAGAACGGCCGCCAGATCGTCGGTGGCCAGCCAGCTCCGTCCGGGCTGACGCGCGACCGTGAGCGGGTTGTGAAGCTGGATCAGATCGACGCGGTCACGTCGCAATCGGCCGAGGCTGCGCTCGACCGAGCGGGTCACGGCGCCTTCGATGGTATCAAGTTCGTCCTCGCGTACCATCACCTTCGTGCCGACGAGAACCTCTGGCCGCAGCTCTGCCAGCACGCGACCCAGGTTGGTCTCCGATACGCCGTTGCCGTAGATGGCTGCCGTATCGAAGTAGTTCA
>Ga0315287_10008024_pt1 | contig 10631 bp, 9 predicted proteins | sample YL17G11_0_MG_FD_205037 | JGI IMG/M metagenome (GOLD analysis project Ga0315287, IMG submission 205037) | Sediment microbial communities from Yellowstone Lake, YNP, Wyoming, USA - YL17G11_0 | ecosystem: Environmental > Aquatic > Freshwater > Lake > Sediment | place: USA: Wyoming | collected...
TGCACCCATCGTGGGTGTCGTAGAATAATACCTTGTTATCGTTCAAAATAATGAATGCTCCAATCAATGCACGAGGCTCATAGTTCTTCATCAATTCTTTGCCTCTATGAGAATAGTTGCTCAACTTTTGCTCAAGCTCAATTTCTCCATTCCGAGCCAAGAGTGAAAATCCGGTGTATAATTGTGATACATGTGGTGATGTGCTATAAGCGTAAAGGGTACATTTCATTACGTAGTAGCCTCTCTGATAATGTACGCTTTCCCGTCAAGGAGACACTAAAGAAGGAGAGTATTCGGAATCTGACGTTCGTCCTACAGCCAGACAGCTTTCAAATACAATACACCTCTTCTTCCTGCACGGTGTCCAGGCAGAAGTCGGTCGTCAGTGTGTTGGACAGACGCCACGACAACACCCGGCGACTTGCCCAGACCACTACCGCGAACAGGTATACAACGCCACGCTTCATCGAATTTCGGTGATATCCGCTACCCTCACATGGTTACGGGTATTTCCCAGATAGCGCAGCAGGTGCGGATACACCCGATACGCCGGATGCTGCCTGCTGGTGCTGGGCGTGTAATACCGCGCGTGGATCCCCTTCCGCTCCATCCGCGACGCAACGTCGGCCAATCGCGCGGCCTTCACGTTTGAGCATTGTACCCAGCCTGCGTGCGCCGACAAACGGACATTCCAGCTAGACGAGCCTGATCTCAGCAGGAGGCGTGCGCCAGCATGTGCTGCCTCCAGATCCGTGATCTGGGTGGTATGCACGCTAAAGTGCTCGCCAACTTCGTCAGAGTCTTGTCGACCTTCAGTGCCGCCACGGCACGGGGCGTAATTCAAGGCCATGGTGATTCCGTCTCGTTCTCTTCATCACCCATGCTCCTCTGATTCCTCACCATCCGGTGGCTTCGGTGAAGCAAGGCTACCCATTATCACACTGCCAGAATTTCATGAACCACCTCTTTTATCAAAAGATTCAACAGGCCAGGCCAATATACCTTACAAGAATTTTTCGTAATAACTCGTACATGGCAAGTTCTAGTCAGCTATCTGGACGTGCTGCTGGCGCTCCCACTCCAAGAAACACAACACACCCCAAAGGCGAACCTCGTGGTTAGCATAGCCGCTCATGTGTTCCTTCATCATACGCTGCAGGCAATCTTGATTAATCCAGGGTGACTCCTTACACCGACGGCTTTCCACCAGATCATTCGCCATAGATCGAAGACTACCCCGCAGCCAGGCCGCAAGCGGAATAGAAAATCCCTGTTTCGGTCGATTCATATGCCCCTTCGGCAACCAGGGAGCCATGGCTTGCTTTAAAATATACTTCTTCTGAAAGCCGTGAATCTTATATCGCGCCGGAATGCGCGCCACAAACTCCATGAACTCATGGTCCATAAAGGGAACTCGGATTTCTAAAGAATGCGCCATGCTGATCTGATCGCTCAGCCGCAACAGATCATCTGGCAAATACAGCTCAAAGTCGACCAACATGCCGAGATCAATAGGATGAGGAGGATTCAATCCTTTAAGAATTTGGGCGTACCGCGATACTATGCCCATCGACTGTATATCCGGATGAAGGATTTGGCGCACATCTTCGAACGCAACAATGAAACTCCTATAGCGTTCAGCCAGAGGTCGCTCACTGGCCTCGGCAAAACGCCTGATTCGATCTCCAACGTACGAGAAACCATCGCCTGCAGGCCAATGGCGCAACAAGGCCGCTATTGTCCGACGCAATACCAGTGGTAGCTTGAGGTAGGCCTCCCCAAGGCTAAGTCCAAGATACCGCTCATAGCCTCCAAACAACTCATCGCCCCCCAACCCAGACAACGCGACCTTCACGTGCCGGGCCGTTTCCTGACAGACTAACCAATTAGGGATGACCGAAGAATCGGCAAAGGGTTCGTCAATCGCCCCCACCACACGCGGAAACAACTCTGCAACGTCGGCTTCGAGCAAACATTCATAATGTTGGGTGTGATAGCGTGTCGCAACGGCACGAGCCGCAGCCGTTTCATCAAATCGTCCCGCACCTGTTTTAAAGCCAACCGTAAACGTCCGCACAGGGACGGAGGAATGTTTGGCCATGATGGCCACCATCGATCCCGAATCCACTCCGCCACTCAGGAAGGCCCCCACTGGAACATCGGCGACCATATGACTCGTAACCGCATCGGTGAAGTAGCTCTGCAATTGTTCAATCCATTCGGACTCCTTTACCTGGAAGTCAGGAGCCATCTTCAAACTCCAGTACCGAGAGATCTGACTCCTACCATTCTGGAAGACAAGCACATGACCGGGAAGAAGCTTCCTGACTGATTGATAGATACTAAGATCTCCGGGCACGCACAAATGCGTAAAATATTCAGCGACCGCTTGGGGGTTAAGGTCTCTCGCAATGCCCTCTACTGCTAGAAGCGCTTTCAGCTCCGAGCCAAAGACGATCCCCTCGCGATTTTCGCAAAAATAGAGCGGCTTGATTCCGATCCGATCCCTAGCCAGAAACAGCAGTTCTTGACCCGAATCCCAAATGGCGAAGGCAAACATACCACGAAGACTCTTGACGCAATGTACCCCCTCCTCTTCGTAGAGGTGAACAATTATCTCCGTATCGGTGGCCGTCGTGAACCGGTGCCCTTTTTTTTCCAGTCGCTCTCGAAGCGCCCGATAGTTATAAATCTCCCCATTAAACACAATCCACACCGTCTGATCTTCATTGGAGATCGGTTGATGTCCCGTGTGGAGATCGATAATGCTCAGCCTGCGCATACCGATGCCCACAGGCCCCTCGACATAGGCACCATAGTCATCAGGACCTCGATGAACAATACGATCGCACATGTCCTTGACGAGTTCGGGTGAGACTTTCCGCAAGCGGTCAGAGTAAACGACACCGGCTATTCCACACATAACGACGTCTCTCCAAACTTACACGGAAGTTCTATCCATCGATCTTCTGAAGGAATTCAGACTCAGGAAGTTGTGGTTTGATTCAGCATTCGCAACATTCCCATGAAAGAAGAAAAATACTGCTGCGTGGAGTACAGCCGCTCAAGCCGATCAAAACCTGCTTGCCCCATCGACCGCGCACGTTCGGGGTCTGACAACAAAACCTCCATCTTATCGGCCAACGCTTGCACATCATTGATGGCACAGTGCAACCCCGTCACACCATCCTTCACACATTCTTTCCCCCCGTTGGTCCGAGATGTAATAATTGGTTTCTTGCAGGCCATCGCTTCTAACTGCACTCGCCCCATCGCCTCCGATCGAGCTGCATGTACCAGAGCGTAACAGCCGCGCAGTTGCTCACCGACTTCTGCCATCCAAGCCGGCTTGATAAACTCTACGCGAGGACTCTGGTGGGCTAAGTCACGGTAATAGCTCAGCTCATTCTCCGGGCAATACCCCATGATCCTTAACTTGATAGTCGGGTGCCTTTCTGCAACCTGAGCGAACGCTTTGATCACAATGTCCATCCCCTTCAGTTTGAAGGGGTAGCCGATGGATAAGTAATAGTCGCCTTGGAACGTATCGAGCCCTTTAAGGTAGTCGCTCGCGATGAAGTTGTGAAAATTGAATACCCGTGCGCCTGGGTAGCGTGTTCTGACATACTGTTCCTGACTTTTGTTTAACACTTTGACGGCATCAGCATTCCGCAGCGACAAGTCCATTACCCGCCGCATCACCCATTTCTTCAGTCCAGAGTCTGATGGCTCGGTCTCGTGATAATCGCCATTAATTTCCACGACTAATCGACTCCCCCACGCCCACTTGAGCAACACTCCCGCGAGACCAGACGCATAGGGATCATAGGAGACAATGGCATCGGGCTTCGGCTGTCCTCTGAGAACCAGCACTGGAAGTAGCACCTGAGTCCATATCCGGCTGAATAACCGAGCGAGGGTCCCCTGCCGAAATTTGCTTCCGTAGAAAACAAAGTTGCCAATGGTATGGCGGGCGACCGATCCTAACGCAAAGATGTATCCGCCGCATTCTGCCGACAGCTGATGAAATGCCCCTGCAAAGGCCGCTTCTTCCGAGCGATAGACCAATGGAAACAGGAATACCAACATGGCCAGAGCCTTCCCTGAACCGCATTGCTTAGGGAGAACCTTCTCCGACATCACACTCTCGCCTCACCGTAGGTTGCGGGAGATTCAACGCACCGTAGGGCCTGCCACACGGTGATTCATCCGACAACACGCATTCATCTAGTCATCGCTCTCGCTACCGCGGAATAACCGCCGCGGCATACACACTCTCCATCCGCTTTCCTAACATCTCCCATCCATACTGTTCCTGAACCAGCCTACGACCATTCATCCCCAACGATAATGCCAGCTGCCGATCTTGTAAGACCTTGATTACCCCCTGGGCAAACTCGGCCTCTGTATCGCAGACGAGAATATCCTTTCCGTGAGTCACCATAAGCCCTTCGCACCCTATGCTGGTAGAAACAACGGGCTTCGACATGCTAAGCGCATCCAGGATTTTGAGCCGCGACCCGCCTCCTACCATGAGCGGCACTACGACACAGGCTGCCCCTCGAATCAAGGGGCGAACATCGTCAAGAAAGCCAGTCACGGTAATCATCGGAGGTGCGTGCAAGGCCGAAACTTTGCCGGGTGGATCTGAACCGATGATCGTTAATGAGGCATCGGGGATCACTTCCCGCACTCGCGCGAGCACTCTCATTGCAAACCAGTGAATCCCGTCCGAGTTCGGAACCCAGTACAACCCGCCACAGAACACAATCGAATTGGGCTTGACCTCTTCCTCACGCCCTGGAGAAAAGAACTCGAGGTCCACCCCATTCGACACAACGACGGGATCACACGATGGCACAATCTTCAACAGCGAGGCCCTATCCTGATCCGACACCACCACACACCCTTGGACGCGAGCACAAATTTTCCGTTCATACTCTTCCAGCTTTCTGGCTTGCAAACCAATATAGATCCGGGCAAGCGGATTGGCTTCTCGCTCGGCCCTTCGCCGATTCAGAATTGACTCCACATTATGATTGATAAGCACCATCGGAACATTCGACAACTCGTTTCGATACACAGACAACACCAGGGTGTCGCAGTGAAGAATGTCGAATTGCTCTTTCTCCACCAACGCCCTAATGGCCTGACGCATCTCCGGATTATCGTATCGCGCACATTCGTAGGGTTTCCACGAGAACAAATTCATGAACAGGCCCATGATGAAATGCAGCTTTGACACCTTGTGCTTCACCCGGAAGGCTTGCGCGGTCGCACAGACATCCTTCATCTGCTCGACACTGCTCATTTCAGACGGCTTCTGCGCAAAAGCCACCAAATGCACTTCGTGGTGCTTGGCTGCCTCGCGAATCAAGTTGTACGTGCGTTGAGCATGACCGTTTTGAGGTGGGTATGGAACAATCGTTGATAGAAACAGAATTTTCATAATATGTCTTCTAGTCACTCCTGCTGATAGTCGCCCGTGCCTATGCCGCCACGCCTTGCCGATATATCTCTTGATACTTCCCGAGCATCGCGATGTGAGAAAATCGGTCGCAGACAGTGTCTCGCCCAGCCTCCCCAAGTTGAGTCGCCAAACCTGGGTTTTCCAAAATACGCAAGAGTTGCGTCGCCAGCGCCTTCGCATCTCCTGGAGGAACCAGGAGTCCTGTCTTTCCATCTTCGACAACTTCCGGCATGCCCCCAACCTGAGTGACAACGACGGGTCGTTTCGCCGCCATAGCCTCCAACAGCGCCAAGGGGAGACCCTCGCTGAGGGAGGGAAGCGTAAAGACATCCATCTGGGGCAGCATCGCCGGCACATCATCGCGGAACCCCAACAGATGCACAGAGTCCTGAACACCGAGGCGCCGGGCTTCCTGTTCCAACACCTCTCGCTCCTGCCCTTCACCGAGAATTACAAGATGCGCAGTGGCCATCCGCGCGCGCACCATACGAAACGCCTCAATAAGATATCGTTGTCCCTTCACGGGAAACAGCGCACCAACGGTCCCGATAACGCTGGCATTCGGGGGAATCCCTGCTTGAACTCGAAGATCGACCGCAGGCGATACCCCGCCGGACTGCCCCGATTCTACTCCATTGTGAATGACTAGGACGTCATCCCGCGGCACCCCGGTTATCGCACAGACAAACCGTTTCAATTCGTCAGACACCATGACAAAACCGGAGGCCTGCATCGCCGTCATGCGAAACATCAGCCGGCGCCGCATCCTGTCGGGATAATAGTTCTTCCCATGAATCGTGACCACAAGCGGAATCCCGGTGAGGCGCGATACTACCGCGCCGATCACCCCCATATAAAACTCATGGGCATGGATCAACCGGATGGATCCGGTTCGAATCACTCGCACCACGTCTGCGATGACCCGCAAATCACGGCGCTCGTCTCCTCCCAACATGATATAGGGCAGGCCGACCTGTTTAACCTGGTCTTCCAGCCACCCCGAAGTCAGCAACCCTACCGTCGCATCGTATGGATCAGACAGGTTGCACGCCAATTGGAGAAGCATTCGCTCCGACCCACCAGGCTCGCTACACTCGATTAACTGTAGCGTGTGAATCTTTCCGCCTGGTCGGTAAGACTGACGTCGAATCTTGATGACGTCAGAGACGATTTGCTTCAAGCTCACGTTCCCAGCATCCCCACTATATTGCATTCAGCCATCGCTTGCTCCCAAGAACGCTCGTCGGACTTGCCCCGACAGCCGCCTGTACCCACCCCTTGAACACCGCTCGCTGCTTTCGTTTAACCGCTACGAACCGAGAAGCGGCGAACGAGACGAACGGGCCGAGAGCTTCCTGTTGACAAGGAGAAGAGAGCGACCGGGCCCCTCGCTGCCATCAACATGTCGATTCCATTCGATCTCGCTCTTGCTCACCGCTTTCCTAAGCGCCACGGCAAACCCAAGCAGCACCCACATGGTGGGATAGTAGAGGGTGGAGATAAAAATGCTGGTCACCAGAAAACCGATCATACTGGCTTCGATGGCGTGCGCGGTCAGACGAGCCTGTTGCACGTCCCTGCTGTGCTCAGGATGAGTCGCGGAATCACAGGCCCTTGTTACGATTCGGAGAGATTTCCACATCGAGATAAGCATAGACCCGATTAGCAAAACACCGACCAGACCTAGCTCTGGAAATACTGTAAAATAAAAAGAGTGTGCCTGTCGTCCGCTAACCGAATGCCCGCGGAAGGTGCGGCCATTTTCATAATGTCCGAATTCCCAGGGAAAATTGCCTGGTCCTATTCCCACGAGGGGATTCGCCAGGAACATCTCCCAGCCAATCCCCCACGTATACAGCCGTTCTCCACCAGTACCTGTATTGGTCTCCTCAGTATCTGTGATCGACGCGACTTCCTTCCAATACTTCTCTGGCGCCAGGCCATACATGAGTAGTACCACTGCAACCACGAGCATGGCCGATATCGCCTTGCGGGACGAGCGGAGCCAGCAATATGTCCCCACTGAAGCCAGCCCGATAAATCCTCCTCTCGAAAGCGTCGCCATATTGGCCAAGATATATACCCCCAAGGACACAATGTAGTACGCCTGTGCCTTGATAGTTGGGGCTGCGGTCGAAAGGAAGAACGCGAAGGGAATCGCTACATTCAGCTCCATACAGAAATCATTCTCGTCTTCAAGCCACCCTCCGATCCCAACACCGCCCTTCATGATGCCGAGAATTGCCAGGGAAAGATGGATGCCGAGCCAGAACCGCATGAGCCGCCGAATTCTCTCTAGCGAATCGGCGAACGTGATCACGCTCAAATAGCAAACGAACGTCATGAACATGGCTTTGGTTCGATGGAACGCGTCATGATTATTTCTAGCGAACGGAACAAACAGGACCATGAACGCGAGCAGGACAAGAAACAAGACCGTTTGCCTTTCCGACACGTCCAGCCGGCCCTGCACCACGAGGGCGACAACCAGTGCGATAAACGAGAGGGCGCCGAGATAAAAAATGCTCAGCCCTGGCAGGAGGTCTTGCGGACGGCCAAATTCAAAAAGCAGATAGGCCAACATGACATAGAACGACCACCCACTGGTCGATTCAGATTGTTTCGTCTCGCTCATCATGCCCCTCAATCAGGCTGCTTCTATGTGTGGCATGCGGCCTGGCATAGTCCATGCGGGGCTCCCCGCCAATAAGGGATTCCACTCGCCAATGGATGACGAGTGACGTAGCCGTCCCATCGTGACCAATCTGGTGCAGGCGATCAGTCTTAGCGTATGCATCCTCGCTCGAAAATCTTGTTGAGTAACTTGGCGACATCTGCTGATATCCCCTGATAGTCAAACTTGCCAGCAGACTCGGAGGCGGGAGGCTGCAACAGTTCCGGCTTAGCCTGCAGTTGAAGAAAGAGCTTCGCCACATCCTCCACGCTGTTCGGGCACACCAGACCGAGATGATGTCGCCTCACTAGTCTTGCGGTCGCCCCTTCTCCCCCTACTAAGACCAGTGGCCTTTCGACCCCAACGTACTCGTACAACTTGGCGGGAATCTGCATGGGAGAATCCGGCTGGAGGATCAAGAGACCGTCGGCTCTAGCCATCTGCTGCAAACAGAGCTGATTGTCCATGGGCGGATCCCGTCGCAACACCCCCTGTTTTTCAAGGCCTACGGCTAACCGCTCACATTCTTGATCCTGAACCTCCCACGCTCCGACAAATCGCAGCTTGAGCTCGACATCCCCCTCACGAGTCTGATCGCTCACTCGTCGAAGCGCTTGAAGAAGAGCACGTGGCGATCGCTTCAAATACAGCGTTCCAAAGTGGCAGAGTTCAAGGGTGCGTCGATCTTCTGGCTGGGGCTGGGGCTGGGGCTGGGGCTGGGGCTGGGGCTGGGGCTGGGAATGAGACAAACTGCCTGCTTCAGCCGAACGCCCTCCCAGAGCGTCCCGATCAAATCCATTCGGAATCACCACGAGTTTCATTTTCGAGAAGGGATAATCCACTGCCAGTCGCTCGCCCAACTCCTCGGTATTCGCGATTATTGCGGCCGCCTCGTACAGCAGGCTCGCCTCAAGTCGCTTCGCCCTTCGACTTAGTATCTCGGCTGAATATCCCCCGTAGGGATTGCTCGTCCATGGGTCACGATAATCGACAACCAACGGTACCGAAAGCCGCTGCGCAATCCCACGTCCGACCAGCAGGCTCGTCCATGGGCCGCCAGTCGCCAACACCACGTTCGGCCGCTTGTCACCCGCGAGGGCAGCCCCCCGCTGAATTGCCGGCGTTTTCCATGCGGCCTGAGGGTCCGGAAATTCAAAGAGGCTCTCCAGGAGAGTTTCTTTAGCAACAGTCCATCGAGAAGAAACAGCACTCTGCACCGCACGATTCGGACCTCCGGGAGAACTCCCTTGCGCCGGCTTCGAACCCACCTTATTCTTCACAAATGTTCGGACTGCGTTTCGTAACCTGATCAACCTGTGCAACGGATCCACATAGGGGACGATATCGAGGTCCATCCCCGCCGGCACGCGGCTCATGAGTCCTTGATCGATGGGATGCCAAGGATAGGATGAAGCCGGGTCTGTCGTGAGCACATGGGGGATCCACCCATGTGCTCGCAGATGCCTGCAGAATCCCAGCGGGCGCATAGAGCCACTCGCAGCGACCGGAGGAAAATAGTAGGCGACAAGTAACACGCGAGGCATCGGCTTCATTTCAAAGTAAACTGGTTCATCCAAGATGGGCCCGCGACACTTTCAATTCCCTGCTGCCCAAGCGAACGAGTGACGATCAATGCCGCTTGTTCAGTCTCGTCTGTGACAAGAACCGTCATCCATTTTTTCCAACTTCTCAGCATCCTTGATAGCAAACCAAGCTCTTCGTTCTCACGGAGCCGTACAGACCCGCGCATCGCCACAGTCACTGTCGACCAAGGCTTCGCACAACCTTCGGTAGAGGTGTCTATAGGAATCAACCATACGCTCACTCGAAAAGGACCGATGTACCCGCTCTCTACCCTCCTGTCCCATCCGCTCACGCATATCATGCTCGCGCATCAGTCGCCTACAGGCCTCCGCAAAGTCGCTGGCCTCCCGAGTCTGGATCAACAACCCCTGATCCTCATGTTTCACAATTTCGGGGATTCCCCCGACACATGGTGCAACAATCGGTTTCCCACATGCCATCGCCTCTAAAAGGCTTAGTGGGATTCCCTCATGAACGGAGGTATTTAGATATAGATCCAGGGAGTAGTAGAACTCCGTGGGGTCCGAGCAAGGCCCGAGTATCTGCACGACATCTCCAAGTCCAAGCTGCTTCACCCGGCTTTCTAAATGCGATCTCAGCGGTCCCTCTCCCAAAATCGCCAGTTGAACATTCTCCCGCAACTTTACTAGCGCACAGGCCACATCGATAAACAGGTCGTAGTCTTTGACGGGGACAAGCCGCCCAACCGTTCCAATCCGAAAAGGATGACCACGACCATCTCTGCTCTCACCGGGAGGAGGCACTTCAATCCCGTTATGAATCACTTCGACCTGCGCCTGTGACCAATTATATCGACCTACCAATGATTGCCGAATGTCCTCAGATACCGCGACAACCTTATCAAACCTATACGTTAGAATCGCCCGGTCAAGCCGCTCCTGA
>Ga0315287_10008025_pt1 | contig 10630 bp, 4 predicted proteins | sample YL17G11_0_MG_FD_205037 | JGI IMG/M metagenome (GOLD analysis project Ga0315287, IMG submission 205037) | Sediment microbial communities from Yellowstone Lake, YNP, Wyoming, USA - YL17G11_0 | ecosystem: Environmental > Aquatic > Freshwater > Lake > Sediment | place: USA: Wyoming | collected...
TCGCTGGAACCTGTGGAACTCAAGCGCGCTCCGCCGTCGCTGCTCGGGCACTGCTGCTGGCGCGGGGCAGGATGGCACCAAGACCGGTGCGCCTGTCGACCTGACCGGCCCACCGGTCATGACCTTGCCAAAGCACCTCGGAAACATTCGTGAACCGCATCCGGTCCATTGTCATGTCCACACCCGTCAGACTTGGGGGTCGATTCTCACATGCCCGAACGAACCGTCGACGCGGGGAGAGCCATTGCGCACTGAATCTACGCGCCGATAAACCGCTGGACCGAGTCTGACGCGCTCGTCCCGATGTTCGAGAAACCGCAGAAGGCTCAGGTCGTGCGCATCAAGATCGAGGCGGTCTCGCCGGACTCCACGAGCATGGCTCCGTCTCTTGATGGACCGCTTCTGGCCTGCTGCCTTACGACGGCGGATCGTCGCTATCGACCCTTTCCGGACCCTTGGCTTTGTAAAAGCGGCCGTTCGGAGAACGGTCGAATCAGCCCACGCGCGCCACCGCAATATGCGATGCGGACGTAGATTCGAGACGGTTGATGCCGGCGCTATCATAAAACCGCACGAGTTCCGGTCCGTCCAGATCCTGGACCAACTCCAGACCCACTTCGCCAAGTTCCTCCCGCAGCGTGCGCGGGTCAAATCCTGACACGAACGGCTCGGAAACTGACGCGACCGTATTCCTGAGCGCCTCAAAACCCTTCGACTCGGAGCTGGGTTCGAACACGGCTTGATCGAGATACGTGAATACCAACTCGCTTCCAGGGGTTCCACATCCTGCGATTGCGCGAAGTGCCGCTTGGTTAGCGTCGCGGGTAAGATACATGGACACGCCAAGCCACGAGAAAAACGTCAGTTCATCCGAACGAAAGAGCGTGCGCGATAACGCGCTCGCGAGATCTTCCTTGCCGAGGTCCGCGGCAACAAAGTTGGTGGCAAGCGGGGCTGCAACCCCACATTCCGCCAGGCGCCGCAGTTTCAGCCCCTGCGTCGCCGGATGGTCGACCTCGTACACCGAAACCTCGTGGGCGAAGGACGGACGCCGCAACGCGAAGCTGTCGAAACCGGCCCCGACCAGTACGTACTGACGAACGCCTCTCGAGACGGCAATTGCCAGCGCGTCCTCCGCGAAGCGCGAGCGCAGGATCACGTTCCCGTATGCGGCGAGGTTTCGCAAGTACTCGTCGACTATTGATTCCGGCGACGCTTCCGCCTTCTCACGTTCGCGTGCCGACATTCCGGACAGTGCCCTATTCCGGATTGCCTCCCGAACCGAATCGGGTACCAGGCGGTCACCCCAAGCATCGTGGAGAAGCGGATTGGGATCGAGGCGCACATGTCGCGCCCGCATCAGCGCAACGGCCAGCGCCGTACGACTTGCCGACTGTCCGTCCAAGCAGTTCTCCTCTGAGGTGAGGACCACGTCCGGGGTCAAAGGCTACCGGACACAGGGTCCGGCGGCAAATGCTGTGTCCGCCAGTATGCCCTGAGCGAAATTCGAACGCTGCGGCGCATGGACTGAGTCGGCGGGCGGCGTATCTCCCGACGAGCAGCGCGAGCTTCCTGCCGGCCATCTCGTCCGGCGGCACACGGACAACGAGGGCTACTGCCCACCACGGTGGCTGGTCTCTCGATTTCGGGACCGGAGCTGCAACTATCGCGAGCGTTTGCTATCGGCATCGGTCACCAATGACGGGTCAATGGCCGACCCCGGTCATTGGCGAGGCATTCGCCTTGGCGACACTCAACGGCAGAGTCAGAATTGCCGAAGCGAAACCGCGACCTGTTGAGGCGCGTCAACAGGAGCACAAAGCCGACTCGCAAGACCCGGCTGCCGCGAATTCACGATGGCGAGCCGTCAAGCGATAGTCAGTTTCAAATGCCCGACAGGCGCAGAAGCGGGCGTCACCTTGATTTCGATGTCGTAGCCGAGCCGATTCAAGCAATCCATCAGCTTGCGCTCGGACAGATTTTGAAAAATGCTGCTAAACGATGTCGAAGCTCATAATCCCTTGGTCGCTGGTTCAAATCCAGCCGTGCCCACCAATAACATCGCCGCGTCAATGCTGGCCACGCCCTCTGCTCGCCGGACCGCTGCCTCGGGCGGCCGCAGTTGGCGCGCGCACCAGCGTCGCGGTGACGGTCCTTGGGGAAAGGTGTTGAACGAACTTGCCCGCTTGCTGTTCTGTCGGGGGCCGGCAGTGCTGATAATGGCGTCGATACTGGCCTCGCCAAACGCCTCGTTTGGCGGAGAGTCCCGCCCCGCGTTCGCGAACACAACCCGGTCTGCCGCGCAATCGGTCGACATCGAGGCTTTCGTGCGCGAGGGTTGTCCACATTGCGTCACGGCCGAGGCGTTCCTCGCCAGGCTCGGCAAGGAGCGACCGGAACTCAACATCGCGATCCGCGACGTCGGCAAGGAGCCGGCTGCGCTCGCCCGGCTGCAGGAGATTGCGCAGGCGCAGGGGACGGGCAGTCTGCGCGTGCCCGCGGTTTTCCTGCGCGGACAGCTCATCGTGGGCTTTTCGCCGGAAGCGGGCACCGACAAGCTCATTCGCGCGGCATTGGCGCGGAAGCCCGCATCGACGGAGGCCCCCGGGGTAGCGGAAAGCGCGGCCACGTGCGAAGCGGAGGGGAGCCTGTCTTGCGAAGCCGGCCCGGCAGCGGCACCCGGGGCGCAGAGTTTCGAGATCACGATCTTCGGCCGGACGATTTCCCTCGACGACGTCGGCTTGCCCCTGTTCACCGTTGTCATGGGATTGCTGGACGGGCTCAACCCCTGCTCGATGTGGGTGCTGGTCCTGATGATCTCGCTGCTCGCGCCACTGAACAATCGATCACGGATGCTGGCGATCGCCGGCACGTTCGTCCTTATCCAGGGCGTTGCCTACTACGCGTTCATGGCAGCCTGGCTCAATCTGTTCCTGTTCATCGGGCTCTCCCGCGCTTCGGAACTGGCCATCGCCGGCATCGCCATCGTGGCCGGAGCCGTCAACCTGAAGGATTACTGGGCTTTCGGCTGGGGAATTTCCCTGTCCATCCCCGGCGCCGCCAAACCCGGCATTTACGCGCGGATACGCGGGATTCTGCACGCGGAAAACCTGACCGCTGCGCTGATCGCCACCGTCATCCTGGGTCTGCTGGTCCAATTGGTCGAGTTGCTCTGCACGTCCGGATTTCCCGCGCTCTTCACCCGGATCCTGACGCTGAGGGAGCTGGAGGGAGCGACCTACTACGGCTATCTGCTGCTCTACAACGCCGCCTACATGCTGGACGACGTGATCGTGCTCGCGATCGGAGTGATCACGCTGTCCAGGCACCGCCTTCAGGAAAACGAAGGCCGATGGCTGAAACTCGCCAGCGGGCTGGCGATGGTAGGGCTCGGCCTGTACCTGATCTTCGGGGTGTGATCGCGCGACCTCGCCCCTCCGAATCGGCAGCACGGCATCAGCCCGCCGGAGCAGCCGGCGGGTGTGTCGCCGGGCGATAGAGCACGCCGCGCCGGACCAGCCACTTCTCGATCTCGACGGCGACGAACACGGTCGCCGGCAGCGCGATGCACAGCGCGAGCTCGGCGGCGGCGAGCGGCTGCGTCTTCATGATGGCGTTCAGCGCGGGCACGTAGATCACGCCGAGCTGCAGCGCGGCGCCGACGAGCACGGCGCCGAGCAGCGGCACGTTGGACATGAGCCCGATCGCGAACAGCGACTCGCGCTCCGAGCGGATCGCCATCACGTGGAAGAGTTGCGCGAAGGTGAGGCTCGTGAACACCATCGTCTGCCAGTGTTCCGAGCCCATGCCGATCGCCCAGCCCTGGGTCGCGATCGACACGGCTCCGATCATGAGTCCCGCCCAGACGATGTGCGGTCCGACGCCGCCCGCGAACAGACTCTCGCGCGGCGAGCGGGGTGGCCGGTGCATCGTGCCTTTCTCCTCCGGCTCGACGGCGAGCGCGAGCCCGGGCAGACCGTCGGTCACGAGGTTGACCCACAGGATCTGGATCGGCAGCAGCGGAATCGGCAGCCCGAGGAACGGCGCGACGAGCAGCGTGACGATCTCGCCGGCGTTCCCGGCGAGCACGAACTTGACGAACTTGCGGATGTTGTCGTAGATGCGCCGGCCCTCGCCGACGGCGGCGACGATGCTCGCGAAGTTGTCGTCGAGCAGCACCATGTCGGCCGCCTCGCGCGCGACGTCGGTGCCGATCCTGCCCATCGCGACGCCGATGTCGGCACGCTTGAGCGCCGGCGCGTCGTTGACGCCGTCGCCCGTCATGGCGACGAACTCGCCACGGCTCTGCAGCGCCTGCACGATGCGGATCTTCTGCTCGGGGTCGACGCGGGCGTACACGCGCAGCTCGCCCGCGCGCGCGGCGAGTTGGGCGTCGTCGAGGCTCGCGAGCTCGCGGCCGCCTATCACGCGCGCGTCGTCGGCGATGATGCCGAGCCGGGTCGCAATCGCGCGCGCGGTGAGCGGATGGTCGCCCGTGATCATCACCGGCGTGATGCCGGCGTCGCGGCACTGCGCCACCGCCTGCGCGGCTTCGGCGCGCGGCGGATCGATCAGGCCGACGAAGCCGACGAACGTGAGGTCGCGCTCGACCTCGTCGGGGTCGAGCGGGTCGGGAACCACCGGCCAGTCGCGCCGCGCGATCGCGAGCACGCGCAGGCCGGCGGCGGCCATCTGGTCCGCCTGCTCGACCAGCGCGGCCCTGTCGACCGGCGTCGGCCCCTGTTCGCCGAGCGCGGCCGTGCACCGCTCGAGCACCCGCTCCGGCGCGCCTTTCGTGAACGCGATGACGCTGTCGGTCGCGCCGACGCGGTGCAGCGTCGTCATGCACTTGCGTTCGGAGTCGAACGGCAGCTCGGCGACGCGCGGCGCATGCGTTGCGAGTGCGCGCTTGTCGTAGCCGGCGTCGCGCGCCGCGACGTAGAGCGCCACCTCCGTGGGATCGCCGATCGGCTCGCCGTGCGCGTCGGCGCCGGCGTCGTTGGAGAGCGCAAGGGCCGATACGAACGAGCTCCACGGCTCGCGTTGCAGTGCGGCGGCCTCGGGCAACGCGTGATTCGCAGCGCCGCCGACGACGAACGCGTCGGCGCGCATCCGGTTCTGCGTCAGCGTGCCAGTCTTGTCCGAGCAGATGTAGGTGACCGCGCCCAGCGTCTCGACCGCCGGCAGCCGGCGCGCGAGCGCGTTTTTCTTCACCATCCGCTGCGCGCCGAGCGCGAGGCCGATCGTGATCACCGCGGGCAGCGCTTCCGGGACCGCGGCGACGGCGAGACTCACCGCGGTGAGGAACATCAGCACGATCGACTCGCCGCGCAGCACGCCGAGCGCGAACACCACCACGCAAATGACGATCGCGAGCGCGGAAAGCTGCCGGCCGAACCGGGCGAGCCGCTTCTGCAGCGGCGTGCGCACTTCCTCGCTCGTTGCGAGGAGCGTTGCGATCCTGCCGAACTCGGTGGCCATGCCGGTCGCGACGACGAGTCCACGGCCGCGGCCGTACGTGACGGTGGTGCCGCTGTACGCCATGTTCGTGCGGTCGCCGAGCGGTGTCTGCGCGTCCGCGTCAGCGAGCTCGCCCGAGCGCTTTTCCACCGGATGCGACTCGCCGGTGAGCGCGGCCTCCTCGATGCGCAATTGCGCCGTTTCGATGATGCGCAGGTCCGCCGGCACGATGCTGCCCGCGTCGAGCAGCGCGACGTCGCCGGGCACGAGGTCGGTCGCCGCCACCGTCATGACCTCGCCGGCGCGCACGACCCTCGCCTTCAGCGCCGCGAACTGCTTCAGCGCGCGCAACGCCTGCTCGGCGCGGTACTCCTGCACGAAGCCGATGATCGCGTTGAGGATGACGATGGCGAGGATGGCGATCGCGTCCTCCGGCTCGCCGATCACGCCCGAGATCGCCGCCGCCGCGATCAGCAGCAGGATCATGAAGTCCGTAAACTGCCGGAGGAACATCTGCCCTGCGCCGCGCCGCGCCTGCTCCTCGATCTCGTTGCGCCCGTGAACGCCGAGGCGGCGCGCGGCTTCGTCCGGCGCCAGGCCGGCGTCCGGGACGCTGCCCAGCCGCTCGGCGACCTGCGCGGCCGACAGCAGGTGCCAGCCGACCGCAGGCTCGCCTGGCGTCGAGGAGGCGGCGGCTTTGGTGTTTGCGTCTTTGGCCGGCACGGGGCTTGCGTCGACGGACTGGTTCATGGTCGCGCTCCGGGGCGCATGTTTACCGTAGTCGAGGCCGCGCCCGAAGCCCACGGCGTGCCGCACGGCTGCCAGCGCATTGCCCGAACCGTCGACGGGCACAGGAGCCACCACACTAGCGGGCGGCAAGTGGACGGGCAAGCACATGAGCGCAGCAGCATGACGCAGATCAACAACGTCAATGCTTTGCGGAACGCGGAAGGCCTCGCGCGCCGCGCGCCGTGATCCCATGCCACGCCGCCGTCGCGCGCTTCGGTCCTCCGGTCCTGCGCCCGGTACAATTGACCATTCGCCGCAATCAATGCGCCGCCCGTCGCCCGCACCCACCCTCCACCTTCCGTCGGATCCCGCATCGATCCGCCCCTCAGCCATGACTCACAATCCCCTCGCATGGATCGGCCTCGCCGGCATCGAGCCGGACGACAATCCCCGCGCGCAATCCTGGCAGCAGCGTCTGCACGGGCCGATGGTCACGATCGCGCTGCTCGCGGTGCCTGCCTATCTCCTCGAAACCGCGGAAGTGAGCCCGGCCCTGCACCGGATTGCGCACGTGCTCGATATCGTGATCCTTCTCGCCTTTTCCGCCGAAGCTGTCTGGATGTGCTGGGTGTCGAGCCGCCCGATGCGCTATCTGGTCGACAACTGGCTCAACCTGGTGATCATCCTCGGCGCGCTGGCCAGCGTGCTGGGTGCGGCGACCGAATGGATTGCGCTGGTGCGCGTGATGCGCGTCGCGATCGCGGGTCTGGTGATGGTGCGCACCATCACCGGGTTCAACATGCTGTTCACCCGCCGCGGGGCGCCGATTCTGGTCGGCGCGGCGTTCCTGGTCCTGCTCGCCGCCGGGGGAATGTTCTACTGGCTCGAGCCGACGATCGAAACCTACTGGGACGGCCTCTGGCTTGCATTCGTCACCGGCATGACGATCGGCTACGGTGACGTGGTGCCGACCACCGGCGCGGCGCGCATTGTCGCCGCGGGCATCGGCCTGATCGGCGTCGCGCTGGTAACGCTGTTCACGGCGAGCATCGTCTCGTTCTTCGTCGGCGGCGAGGAGACGCAGCTGCGGCGCGACCTGCAGCGCGACATCGTCGAGCTGCGGCAGGAGATCGGACGCCTTTTCGACACCGAGGAGATCCATTTCCGCGAAGATCTCCACCGCGACGTCAACCAGCTCCGGCGCCAGATCGCAGAGCTGGTGCACGCCGAGGAGCTGCAATTCCGCAAGCAGTTCCAGCACGAAATCGGGCAATTGCGCGCCGACGTCGCGGCGTTGCGGGCCGAGCTCGCGCAGCGTGATGCCCGGAACACCGGCGTGCCCCCGCCCGCAGACGAGCGCTGAGCGCAGATCAGGGATATTTCCGGCGATTGACGGCGTAGTACAGCACCGGAATCACGACGAGCGTCAGCAGCGTCGAGACGAGGATCCCGAATACCAGCGCGATCGCCAGCCCGTTGAAGATCGGGTCGTCGAGAATGAACAGCGCGCCCAGCATCGCCGCGAGACCGGTCAACGCGATCGGCTTGGCCCGCGCCGCCGCCGCGTCGACGATCGCGCGCGCGAAGGGCACACCGCGGGCAAGTTGCAGGTTGACGAAGTCGACGAGCAGGATCGAATTGCGGACGATGATGCCGGCGAGCGCGATCATCCCGATCATCGACGTCGCGGTGAACGGCTGACCCAGCAGCGCATGACCGGGCATCACCCCGATGATCGTCAGCGGGATCGGCGCCATGATCACCAGCGGCGTCACGTAGGAGCCGAACTGCGCGACCACGAGCAGGTAGATCAGCACCAGCCCGACGCCATACGCGATCCCCATGTCGCGAAAGGTCTCGTAGGTGACCTGCCACTCGCCGTCCCATTTGAGCGCATAGCTGCGGTAGGGGTCCGCCGGCTGGGCGATGAAATACTCGGCCAGCGTGCCGCCGTTCGGGACTTGCACCGTGTCGAGCCTGCCGCGCACGCCGAACATCCCGTACAGCGGACTGTCGCTCTTGCCGGCCATGTCGGCGATCACGTAGGTCACCGGCAGCAGGTCCTTGTGAAAGCGCGTCTTTTCGCGCAGCGCGGGCTTCACCTGCACAAGCTCGGACAGCGGCACATTGGCGCCATCCGCGGATCGCACCGTCACCGCAAGCAGCGTATCGAGGCGCCCTTGCTCCTGCGGCGGAATCGTCAGTCTTACCGGCACACCGTACTTGGCCTGGCCGTCGTGCAGCGCGGTCACGTCGTCGCCGGCGAGCGTGACGCGCAGGGCCGCGACGATGTCGGCCGGCGTCACCCCGGCAAGTGCCGCCTTGCGCTGGTCGACGTGAACCAGCGCCCGCGGCGCATTGTCCTCGATCGAGTCGTCGATGCCGATGATGCCCGCGGTCTGGCCGAACGCGGCGCGCAGGCCCTTGGCGAGCGCATGCCGGCCGGCCTCGTCGGGGCCGTAGATCTCGGCGACGATCGGCGAGAGCACCGGCGGCCCCGGCGGCACTTCGACGACCTTGACCTTCGCGTGGTGCTTCGCGCCGATCGCCTCCAGCGCGGGCCGCACCGCGGCCGCGATCTCGTGGCTCTTGCGGGTGCGATGCTTGCGGTCGAGCAGGTTCACCTGAAGGTCGCCCTGTTCCGGCATCTGGCGCAGGTCGTACTGGCGCACGAGGCCGTTGAAGTTGATCGGCGACGCCGTCCCTGCGTACGCCTGGAAATTGACCACTTCGTCGACCGTCGCAAGGTGCGCACCGAGGTCGGTCAGTGCCGCTGCAGTCGCTTCGACCGGCGCCCCGGCCGGCATGTCGACGATCACCTGGAACTCGCTCTTGTTGTCGAACGGCAGCATCTTCAGCACGACCAGCTGCACGAACGCGAGCGACACCGACAGCAGGATGGCGACGACGATGCCCGCGCCCAGCAGCTTCCGGCGCAGTCCGCCGCGCTCCGGATCCACGAACGGCGTGAGCAGCCGCGCAAACGTCGATGCGAGCCAGCGGTCGAGCCGGCTCTCGGCATGCCCCGCGTGCCCGTGTTCCGGTGTCAGCTTCAGTGCCAGCCACGGCGTGATCACGAACGCGACGGCGAGCGAGATCACCATGCCCATGCTCGCGTTGATCGGGATCGGGCTCATGTACGGACCCATCAGCCCGGTCACGAAAGCCATCGGCAGCAACGCCGCGATCACCGTGAACGTGGCGAGGATCGTCGGTCCGCCCACTTCGTCGACCGCGCCCGGAATCAGCGACAGCAGCGGCGCGTCGGGCTCGAGCGCGCGGTGGCGATGGATGTTCTCGACGACGACGATCGCATCGTCGACCAGGATCCCGATCGAGAAGATCAGCGCGAACAGGCTCACGCGGTTCAGCGTGAACCCCCACGCCCACGACGCGAACAGCGTGGCGGAGAGCGTCAGCAGCACCGCGACGCCGACGATCACTGCCTCGCGCCGCCCGAGCGTGAGGAGCACCAGCACGACGACCGACAGTGTGGCGAACAGCAGCTTGGAAATGAGCAGCTTCGCCTTGTCATTGGCGGTCTCCCCGTAGTCCCGCGTGACGGTCGCCTCGACGCCCGCGGGAATCACGGTGTTCTCGAGTTGGGCAAGGCGCTGCAGGACCCGCTCGGCGACGACGACGGCGTTCTCGCCGGCCTTCTTCGTGACCTGGATCGTGACGGCCGGATACGTGCGGCCGGCGTCGCTGCCCGCGCCCGCTCCACCCTTGCCGACGCCATGCCACGCGTAGCGGGACGGCGGCGGCGGGCCGTCGACCACGCGCGCGACATCGGCGAGATAGACCGGCTCCCCGCCGTGCACGCCGACGACGAGCTCGCGGACATCCCTTGCGGTCTCGAGGAACCCGCCGGTCTCGACCAGGACGGTCTCGTTGTCGCGGACGATGTTGCCGGCAGGCAGCGCGGCATTCGCGCCCTGCAGCATCCGCCTGAGATCCGAGGCGGCGAGGCCGTAGGCGTTGAGCCTCTCGGTATCGAGCAGCACCTGCACGACGCGGCCCGGCCCGCCGATCGTGGTCACCTCGCGCGTGCCGGGCACCCGCTTCAGTTCGATCTCGACCGCGTGCGCGACGTGCTCGAGGTCGTACGCGCCGCGCCCGGCATCCGTCGTCCACAGCGTCAGCGCGACGATCGGGACATCGTCGATTCCCTTCGGCTTCACCAGCGGCTCGCCGACGTTCAACTCCTTCGGCAGCCAGTCGCGGTGGGAGAGGATCGCGTCGTGCAGCCGGACGATTGCCTCGGTGCGCGGAACGCCGACCTTGTACTGGACGGTGATCAACGCCTGGCCCGGCCGCGACACCGACCAGACGTGCTCGAGACCCGGGATCTGCGACAGAACCTGCTCGGCCGGGATCGCCACCAGCTTCTCGACATCGTCCGCCGACGCGCCCGGGAACGGCACGAAGACGTTGGCCATCG
>Ga0315287_10008026_pt1 | contig 10628 bp, 7 predicted proteins | sample YL17G11_0_MG_FD_205037 | JGI IMG/M metagenome (GOLD analysis project Ga0315287, IMG submission 205037) | Sediment microbial communities from Yellowstone Lake, YNP, Wyoming, USA - YL17G11_0 | ecosystem: Environmental > Aquatic > Freshwater > Lake > Sediment | place: USA: Wyoming | collected...
ACGCGGCACACAGGGCGCGCTATGCCGCGCGCAATGGGGCGCATTGGAATGCAGACGACGCCATGCGGCCATACGTTCGGCGCAAGAGCAGGTTTTGGCTCCTCGCCGTAACGGGGCGCCGGAACACTCATCGGCAGGGCGAGAGCGTCCCGCCTGCCCAGCCAGTACCAGTCTAGTGATGCGATCAGCGTGCCGCGTGGTAGCGAAGCAGTGTGCACCCGGCGCGAGAACGCGCTGCGCCGTGGGGTCGCTTCACTTGAACACAACTTCCTGCAGCGTCTTATCGCCCAGGATCTCGCGCACGTCAGTGCGCTTGATCATCATCTGCTGCTGCTTCTCCTCGGACCCGATGACTTTGGCGGTCAGTGCGTCCCACTTCTCGCTCGCGTTATCGAACGATGCCCAGTTCTTCGACTCGGTCATCAGCAGCAGGTCCCAGTCGTCACGATTCGCCGAGCTGCCTCCAAGAACCTTGTAGGAGACGATCAGACCCTCCTTTTGCGCCGCGTCCATGATCTTTTTCCAGTTGGCAGCAAGATCGCGCAGGTAGGTATCACCCATCCCGGGCTTCGTCTTTACGAAGGTGATGCTCCAGACCGTACCGTCCTGCCAAGGCTTTTCCTGCGCGGCCACGGGGCCGGCCAGTGCAGCAACGAGTCCGAAGGACAACAGCAGCACCATTGCTCGCATTGCTCGCGTCAGTTGCATCGCCTTGCTCCCAAAGAAGTGGTGGTTCGGCTCGCCCGCGGCACTTCGCCACGGCGCAGCGATTCTGCGCCGCGGCCTCGGGGCGCGCAACTGAAGTTCCCCTTCTTGGGGGGGCAAGGGCCTCGGAGTTCCGGAGGTGCCGCTTTCGTCCGCGAAATGCCTATTCGCCCATATTCGCAACGACCCTGAGCAGTCATCGAGTCTTACGAAAACCGAACGTTCAACGTTTGACAGGAGCGACCGACGGAGGCCGCAGGCCGCAGGCGAGCCGCTCGAGGCAAGGTTCAGCTGCATTATTGCATTTGCGCAAAATAGTTGGCGAGATCTTCGATGTCAGCGCCATTCAGAGAAGCGGCGGGTGCCGCATTCGCGCCATTGCCATGTGCTCGTTTGCCAGTCGCAAATGCTTCCAGCTGCGCCATCGAATACCCAACAGCCTGGCCCGCCAAGCGGGGCACTGCGCTCGTTGCATTGCGGTCGATAAGGTGGCAGTTCCCGCAGCCAAGCTGCGTCGCTTTCTCTTGCCCCACGGCGGCTTTGGCTGAATCAACCTGGTAGGCAACACTTGGCGCCGTTTGTGCCGCGAAAAACCAGGAAATGTCGCGCATGTCGTGATCCGTTAGGTTCGCAGCGGAAGCCTGCATTCCGCTTGTCCCATCAGCGCGCCGTCGTTCTTTGTACGCTTTGAGCTGAACGAAGAGATATTTCGCTGGCTGTCCCTCCAACAAAGGCATGGCTGCCAGCCGATGCTGAGGTTTATGGCAGGCTAGACAGATTTGAGCTTTCGTTTCACCTGCGTTGGCATTGGCCCACGCCTGTCCCGAGCAAAGCCCAAGCACTAGCACCGCGATGATCGGTGGTCTCACTTGCGTACCCCTGCACGCTCGATGCGGCCCAACAGTTATTCATCGGACCGACCGGTCACGACTATTGAAATTCGCAGAACATGCGCAATGACGACCCGATGCATCTGAGCTTTGAGGTCGGCACAGACGATAATAATACGGATCGGGTTGCCGCTTTCGGGCCAATGCTCGACCGTCGCCTCTTGGCGACTGCGGCCGTCGGCCATGACGGATTGGACTCGCAACCAAAAGCCCGAAGTGTGCAGCGTCGTCTGGGCGACGGCGGCCGTCACCTGCGTGATCAGCGCAGTACCGGCGCGGTGTTTGATACGGCGCAGCACGCGCACGAGAATTTCGCCGAAGAGGGGGCTTTCGTGCCGTACGCGGGCATGGTGCGGGAGTCATCCCTGGACGACTCCCGCGTTTCGTGGCCTGCGCGGAGGAGAGCGCCGGGCGCTGGCCAGTCGCCGGTCCGAGCTGAAAGGTGCTGAGTTGGCATTGTTCTTGCTCACCTCGTAGGGCAGTCACCCCATCGAACCAACGCCTGCCGGCACCAGTCGCGCGTTCTGCAGAGACGGCCCATGCCATGCTCAAGTTGAAAACCAGGATTGCGGACCACGACACGCTGAGTCAGCGCCTGGCCAGGGAAGTGGATGCTTCCCAAGCCGCGCTGACCGATCTGGGTCCTTCGGTTGCCATCTTTGGCAGCGCCAGGATCGCGCCGGATAACCCGTACTATGTCGCGGCGCGGGAGATTGCGCGGCTCTTGTCCCACCTGGGCATTGCCGTCATCACGGGCGGCGGGCCCGGCATCATGCAGGCGGCCAATGAAGGGGCCAAGGCCGGATGCGGCGGACGCAGCGTCGGGCTGTCCATACGCTTGCCGTTCGAGGAAAAAACCAACCCGCATTTGGACCTCCAGCTGAAGTTTGACCACTTTGCTTCGCGCAAGGTGGCGTTCTGCCGCCATTCCAAGGCGTTCCTTTTCTTCCCCGGAGGCTTTGGCACGTTGGACGAGTTGGGCGAGGTACTGACACTGATTCAGTGCGGCAAGTCGCCCCGCGCGCCCGTGCTGCTCTACGACAAGACGTTCTGGCAGGGAATGCTGGACTGGATGCAGGAGCGCATGCTCGATGCTGGCCTCATAGGTGCAAACGACCTTGACCGGCTCATGTTTTGCAACAACCCCGCAGAGGCTGTCGCCGCATTGATGCATGAGGACGGATCGCTGCGCGGCACGGAATACGGCGAACCCGTTCCCATCGGGCATCCGCACGCACGCCTTTAGCTCCTGCTCCTGCGCAAGTCGCCACCGTCGCATGACAACGAATGGGGGCGCGCTTCCTGACTTGCCGCCCTGCCGAAGTCCGTCGCGGTCGACACCTTGCGGCCGATACCCGCGGACCGCTCGCTTGCGCCTGCTATCATCAGCCGCTGCTCCTCTGAACCGAGGACAAGACCATGATCGCGCAGTTCGCCGAGCTCCTCCCCGCTTCGTTGCCGCCGCAAGTGCACGGGGCCTCTCTCGACGTCCTTGAGCACGTCGGGCTTCTCGTGCGCAACGACAAGGCGCGGGACCGCTTCCGGCGGCACGGGTGCATGGTGGCAGGGGACACCCAGATCGTCACGTTTCCTCGGCATGTGGTCGAGGAGTTTCGGGCCATGATTCCGCCCGCCTTCACGTTCCATGCGCGCAACGAGGCGTTCTCCAAATCGATCCCTGAGGATGCGCTCGTCGTCGCGACGGCGAGCTCGGCCCCGGACCTGCTCGATCCGGAGACGGGGGAAGAGCGGCGTTCACGATCCGGCGACATCGCCCGCATCGCCCATCTGGTCAACCAGCTCGACGGCATCGACGTGTTCTCGATTTCCGTTCTGGCAGACGACGCGCCGCCTGATCAGTTCAGCCTGTCCCGCTTCTATCCTGCCGTCAAGAACTGCTGGAAGCCAGTGCGCACGTCGGTCGTCGACGAGCGCGAGGCACGGCAGATCATCAAGCTCGGCAGCGAGATCGCGGGGAGCGAGAAACGATTCATGGAGCGGCCATTCATCACCTTCGGCTACTGCTCCATCGTGTCACCGCTCACCATGGACTTCGACTCGACCGAAATGCTGATGTTCTACGCCGAGAACGGGCTGCCGGCCTACGGGACGCTCGCGCCGATCGGCGGCATCAGCGCGCCGTTGAAGATGTCCGGCATGCTCGTGCAGATGAATGCGGAGTGGCACGCGGCGGCGGTTCTCGCGCAGATGTCGAAGCCCGGCACCCAGCTCATCTACAACCACCTGCCGGTCGTCGGCGACATGCGTACCGGAGCCTACGCCGCCGGCGCCATCGAGACGGGCATCGTGGCCATGGCGCTTGCGCAAATGGGCCGCCACTACGGCTATCCGACGGGTTGCTACCTGGGTCTCACCAACTCGAAGATCAGCGATGCTCAGGCGGGCTACGAGAAGGCCATGTCGCCCACGCTCGCCGCGGCTGCCGGCATCGACTTCATCGTCGTTGGCGGCTTGCTTGATGCGCTGATGGCCTTCGATTTCGGCCAGCTCGTCATCGACAACGAAGTGTCGCTCATGATGAAGCGTTTTTGTCAGGACCTGTCGTTCGGCGATCTCGATGGCGTATTCGAGGAAATCAGGGCCGCGGGCCCGGCGGGGATGTACGTGGGCAATGCCGAGACGCTGAAGTTGATGAAGTCATGCGCGCTGTTGCCGGGTATCGCCGATCGCGAGCGGCGCGAGGTGTGGAAGAACCACGGAAGTCTCGATGCCCACACCCTTGCCCTTAGGACCGCGAAACGTCTGCTGTGCAATCCCAACGCGGCGCTGATCGATCCCGACGCCGATGCCTGCGTCAGAGCGAGCTTTGCCGGACTGGTCGCAGGCGACGTCGAAGTGCCCGAACACTGGCGGAGCTTGATCGGGGAAACCCGCCGGAGCCGAGGCACCGGGCGCCGAAGCGCTGTTCCGTCGAGATAGACCCCGCGCGAAAAGAATCGTGCGCGCTCGCCTGGCGCGTCGGCCGGTGTTCGAACGGCAACTTGTCGCCGAGAGTTGCCGCTGGCGCCAGATTGAGCCGGTACTGCGGGACGCTGACTTTCCAGTGTGCCCGCGGTATCAGCCGGAGAACCGCGTCGGTGCAAGAGTGTCGGCCTCGGCGCGTAGCTCCCCGACGCGCCGGCGCGGTAGCTCAAGTCCGGCCCGGTGCCCAAACAAATGCGGCCTGGTCGCAACAAGTGTGACGGGCTCTCAAGAAACTCCCTGACGGAAGCGCCAAGTCATGAACTCACGTTATGAAGGAAGGCAGGTTCTTCGGCGCGATTTGCGGCAGTCGGCCGATCAATGTGCTAGCCTCTCCAGCCTTGTCGCAACCCCTTCGATCGCCGTGAATGACGTCCAGCCGCAAGCCCGCGGTCACGAAGGCTGCCGCATTGCCGTCGATTTCCGGCCCCAGCGGAGCTTTGCCTTGAGTGCGCCGGCAGTCCCGCCGCGGCTCGCGAGACTCCGCCGGTTGCGGGTCCTGCTGGCGTTCGTTGTCGCGGCCGGCACGCTCGGCGGCTGGGCTCCTGCGGCGCGCAGCGAGGACCTGAGCTTCGAGGCCGCGCGCGCCGCGCTGCTGGCCAAGTCCGACAAGCTCAAGGCTGCCGAGGCCAACATCAACCGCCAGGAGTTCGAGGTCAAGGCGGTCGAAACGCTGGGCTACCCCGAGCTCACGCTGAATGCGACCCAGGTCTACGGCCGCAAGAACTTCGATCTGAGCGCACTGCCGATCGGCGTCAGCGCCTACGACTACAACTTCGACGGCCCGCGCAGTTCGCTGCTAATGACCTGGCCGATCTACACCGGCGGCAAGGTCGGCGCGGCGCAGAGACTCCGTGAGGCCGAACTCACGGGCGCCAAGGCCGAGCTGTCGGAAGCCGAGGAACGGCTCGATCTCCAGCTCGTCGCACGCTACTTCGGGCTGCGCCTGGCGGCCATCGTCGAGGGCCTGCGCCAGACCCAGCTCGACCAGGCCGAACGCCAGCTCGCCCGCTCGCGCCGTTTCGAAGCGCAGGGGCAAATCAGCGCCGTCGAGCGGCTCTCGGCTCAGGTGTCGCGCGACGAGGTGGCGCGCGACGTGGTCAAGGCGCAGCGCGAGCGCGAGTCGGCCGAAGCCGCGCTGGCCCGCATGCTGCGTCAGACCAGCGCGCCACGGCCGACCACGCCGCTGTTCGTGGTCACCTCGCCCATCGAACCCCTCGCCGTCTGGCTGCGCGAAGCCGAGCTCAGGAATCCGACGCTGGCGCTGATCAAGTCGAAGGGTCAGGCTGCCGATCAGGGCATCGCCGTCGCGAAATCGGACTACCTGCCGCAGGTGTTCGCGTTCGGCCAGTACAACCTGATCACTACCTACCTGACGCCGATCGAGCCCAACTGGATCGCCGGCATCGGCGTCAACATCAAGCTCTTCAGCCGCGAGGATCGCGGCAGCAAGGTCGGCGCGGCGCAGGCGCAGAAGGTGCAGGTCGACGCGCTCGAGGCCGAGGCGGTCAACAGCATCCAGGGGGCCGTTGAAACCGCGTGGCTGCGCTTGGGCCAGGCCCGCGACCAATTCCGGCTGTTCGACTCAGCGGTGGAACTGGCGCGCGAGAACCTGCGTTTGCGCGAGCGGGCGTTCGAAGAAGGACAGTCGGTGACGATCGATGTCAACGAAGCGCGCAACAGCCTGATCCGGGCCGAGACCGGGCGCGCGCAGATCGCGTACGAGTTCGTAGTCTCGCTCGGTGCCTTGCTCGAAGCGTCGGGCCAGATCGGGCGCTTCCCCGAATTCATGAAGCGCGCGGAGATCCAACTCTAGCCATGACGACAACCCGAAAAAGCACCGCGGCTGGCATTGCCGGCCTATTGATCCTGCTCGGCGTGCTGGCGTTCATCGGCTGGGGCCTCTGGCTCGCCTATCACCCGGCGCCGGTGCCGCTGCAAGGCCAGGTCGAGGCGCAAACCATCAACATCGCACCCAAGATTTCGGCGCGGATCGCGACCCTGCCGGTTCGCGAAGGGCAGTCCGTCGCGGCGGGCGCCGTGCTGGTCACGCTGGACAGTCCCGAGTTGCGCGCCAAGGTCGTGCAAGCCGGAGCGGCGCAAGCTGCGGCGGAGGCGAAGCGCGATCTGGTCGACATCGGTGCGCGGGCCGAAGACATCCGCGTCGCCAAGGCCATGTGGGACAAGGCCACCGCCGGCGCCGAGCTTGCCGACAAAACCTACCAGCGCCTGAACACGCTCTACAAGGAAGGCCTGGTCTCGCTGCAACGCAATGACGAAGCCCAGACCAACGCCAAGGCCGCGCTCGAAACCGCGCTCGCCGCCAAGGCGCAGTACGACACCGCGGTCACCGGCGCGCGCCCGCAGGAAAAGACGGCCGCCAGCGCGGCCGCACGCCAGGCCGCGGGCGGCGTCGCGGAAGTGGACGCCGCAGCCCTGGAGCTGATTCTCAAAGCACCGCAGGCGGCCGAGGTCGACAAGCTCGTCCTTCATCCGGGCGAACTTGCGGCAGCAGGCTTTCCAATTCTCACGCTGGTCGACCTCACCGACATCTGGGTTGTGTTCAACATCCGCGAAGACGATTTCGCCGGCATCAAACTCGGCGCGCCGCTCGACGGCAGCGTGCCCGCGCTCGGCAATCGCCAGGTCCGCTTCGTCATCGACACGATCAGCCCGCGCGGCGATTACGCGACATGGCGCGCCACGCGCCAATCGAGCGGCTACGACGTCCGCACCTTCGAGGTTCGAGCACGCCCATCAATGCCGATCGAAGGCTTGCGCCCTGGCATGTCGGTGCTGGTCGATACGCGCTGACGATGGCGACGACCGGCCTTCGCGCCGTCGTGTCGCGCGAGCTTCGCTACCTGGGCCGGCAACCGTGGGACCTGGCGTTGCTGTTGTGGTTTCCGGCCGCGACGCTCGCATTGATGCTGTGGCTGTTCTCCGCCGGCATCCCCACCGGCCTGCCGATCGCGGTCGTCGATGAAGACCACAGCAGCGCCTCGCGCGAACTGGTTCGCCGCATGGCCTCGATGCGCGGGCTCGCCATCACGGCGCAGCCTCCGAGCCTCGAGGCCACCCAGCCGCTGGTGCGCAGCGGGGCCGTCTACGGCGTCGTGCACATTCCGTCGAACTGGGAGCGAGACCGCCTGCGCAACGCGGGGCAACCCGTCATGCTCTACGACAACGCCCAGTTCTCGCTCGTGGCCGGCCTCATCGGTGGTGATGTACGCACGGCTGTGGCGTCGATGGTGGTCGAACGCGCGGTGGCCAGCGAGGCGCGCTTCGGCGGCGGCCTGGCGCAGGCGGCGGCGCGGATCAATGGCGTGCGAGCCGACCTGCGCACGCTGTTCAACCCCGCCCTGTCCTACGAAGCCTACTTGGCCGGCATGCTGCTGCCGGTGATGTTGCACCTGTTTTGCGTCATCGCCGCGGTGTCTGCGCTTGGGCACGAATTCCGTGACCGCAGCGTCGATGCCTGGCTGGCCAGCGCAGGCGGCAGCCTGTCGCGCGCCCTGGTCGGCAAGCTCGCGCCGGTGCTGCTCGTGTACCTGCTGTTCGCGCTGCTCATTGTGGCCACGTTCGCCGGTTGGCGCGGCTGGGCGCCGGCCGGCAGCCTGGCGCTGTGGGTCGTTGCCATCGCAGTGCTGATGATCGCCTCGGTCGCGGTTGCCGTCATGCTGGTCGGCATCACGATCAACCTGCGCTTGGCGCTGAGCCTGACCGGGTTGTACGTCGCGACCGGCCTGGCCTTCAGCGGCTTTTCCTTTCCGCGAGCCGCGATGGGTCCGGCCGCGCAGTGGTGGGGCGGCCTGCTGCCCTATACCTACTACCTGCCGGTGCAGCAGGGGCAATGGCTGGGCGGCGCCAGTCCCAGCGCGTGGGCGCAGGGGATGGCGCCGCTGCTGCTGTTCATCGGCGTGCCGCTGCTGGTGGGGCTGCCGCTGCTGCGCCGCGCGGTGCGCCAACCGCACCGCTGGGGTGGCCGATGACGTTGTGGCGGGCGCTCTCGCACACGGTGGCTGCCGCGCTGCGCGATCGCGGCCTGGTGATCCTGTTCGTGGCCGCGATCCCGATCTACTCGTTCTTCTATCCGCTGCCCTATGTAACACAGTCGGTGCGCGACATTCCGATTGTTGTGGTCGACCTCGATGCCAGCCCGATGTCGCGCGACATCGTATCGCGGCTCTCTGCGGTGGCGGCGATCCGCAACGGCGGCAATGCCTCCTCTATCGGCGAGGCGAGCGACGCGCTGGCCGCCGGGCAGCTCGCCGGGATCGTCGTCGTGCCGGAGAACTTCTCGCGCGATGCGATGCGCGGCACACCGACCGCCGTCACCGTGTTCGGCACGGGCGCCTATCCGGTTCAGGACAAGGCCGTGCTCGGTAGCGTCGGCGCCGTGGTGCAGAACGTGGCCGGCGGCATCACCGCCGCGCGCCTGGCCCGCCAGGGCGCTCCGGCGGCCGCCCTGATGCAATCGGCGCGTGCCGGGCCAGCCTTCATCGACCAGCCGCTCTACAACCTGGCGCGTGGCTACGGCAGCTACGTGGTCGCGGCGGTGGGCATCCTGATCGTGCAGCAGGTGATGCTGATGGCCATCGCCTCGCTCGTCGGCACCTGGCTCGAAGGGCGGGCCGGCACACTGTTCGGCGCGCGGTCGGTCGGGCTGAGCGCGCTGGCCGGCACCATCGCCGGCTTTGCCCTGTTCGTGTTTCTGGCGCTGCTCTACTTCATCGGCTTCGTGTTCTGGTTTCAGGACTATCCGCGCGGCGGCAATTTCGCCGGCGCCGTGGCCTTCGCCGCGCTCACCGCGCTGACCGTCGCCAGCCTCGGGATTGCGCTGGGCGCCTGGTTCGCCGACCGTGAGCGCGCCTTGCAGGTGCTGCTGGCCACATCCGTGCCGTTCCTGTTCATGGGCGGGATCGTGTTTCCGCGCGAAGCCATGCCGGCGCCGATCAACGCGCTGGCCATGCTGATCCCGACCACGCCGGGCATCTTCGGCTTCGTCAAGTTGAACCAGATGAGTGCGACGTGGAGCGAGATCCGCCCCGAGTTCCTCAACATGACGGCCCTGCTGCTGCTCTACAGCGGGGCCGCGTGGTGGGCGGTGCGCGCGCGTCGCCAAGAGGCCCCCGAATGAGCGAAGGCGCCGTGCGTTGCTGCGTCGCCATCGCCGCGCTGCTGCTGGCCGGCTGCGCAACGCGGCCCTCAAATCCGCCGTTGGCCCGGTACGACCACAGCTACGGCTACCGGGTGTCGAACTGGCAGGCAGAACGCGGCGATTCCGAGTTCGGCCTGGTGGTCGCGATGTCCGGCGGCGGCACGCGCGCGGCGGCGTTCTCGTACGGAATACTCGAGGAGCTGCGCCGCACTACGGTGCCCACCCCCCAGGGCGCCGCCCGCCTGCTCGACAACGTCAACCTCGTCACCGGCGTTTCCGGAGGCAGCTTCACGGCGCTCGCCTATGCGCTGTACGGGGACCGGCTGTTCGAGGAATACGAACAGCGCTTCCTCAAGCGCAACGTGCAGGGCGACCTGATCGGGATCGTGTTGAACCCGTCGACGTGGCCGAAGATCCTGGGCGGCAGCTTCACGCGCAGCGATCTGGCCGCCGATTACTACGACCGGATCCTGTTCGAGGGTGCCACCTTCGGCGATCTGCGCAGCCGCGGCGGCCCGTTCGCAAACGTAGCCGCGACCGAGGTCACCACCGGCGCGCGCATCACCTTCAACCAGAACACTTTCGACCTGCTGTGCTCCGACCTGAGCAGGGTCCGCCTGGCCCGCGCCGCTGCCGCATCGTCGGCCGTGCCCGGCGTGTTCGCCCCGGTCGGTTTCGACAACTACGCCGGAACCTGCGGCTTCGACTTGCGCGAGAACATGGTTCGCGCGTTCGGGCAGGACGTGGCCAATGCGGCACCGGGCCGGGCCAGCTTGCGCGACCGGGAGCTGGCTGCGCTGCAGGACGGCGTGGCGCACCGCTACCTGCACCTGATCGACGGCGGGCTGTCCGACAACGTGGGCCTGCGCACGGTGCTCGAAGGCCTGGAA
>Ga0315287_10008027_pt1 | contig 10627 bp, 13 predicted proteins | sample YL17G11_0_MG_FD_205037 | JGI IMG/M metagenome (GOLD analysis project Ga0315287, IMG submission 205037) | Sediment microbial communities from Yellowstone Lake, YNP, Wyoming, USA - YL17G11_0 | ecosystem: Environmental > Aquatic > Freshwater > Lake > Sediment | place: USA: Wyoming | collected...
GGACGCGAAGCTCTCGATCCACAGGGTGCGGATGATGCGCCCGGGAGTTCAGCGGGCACAATCCGTGCTTTGGGTATTTGACTTAATCCCACCCCACCCGCTCCGGCCCTGGTCACGCCTGCCGTATCCACCGACGCCACTGTGGCCGACACGATGTGACATCACCGCTGAGTGGAAGCGCCTTCACTGCGCATCTGGTGTGGCAACGTGGGATTCCGCCTCTCGTCCTGGTTATCTGGCACGCTGTCCCGGACCGAAACGCCTCGGTCCGCAGGCCAGAATCAGAAGCGCGACGAGCGTTATCACGCAGTCGGCATCAGGCCGGACGACAACTGCTGCGAATCGGCCAGGCAGTTTGGAAAAATACGTTTCCTGTCTGCCCAAGCGCCCAGCCTCCCGCTACCGGGCTGTCAGCGGACTTCCTGCACCTGTCGATATTCGCACTATCCCGACCGGCGCCATGGCGTGGGCCGGCGTTCCGTGCACCGCGCGGGGCACCAAAGAGGAAGTACAGACATAGACCATCGTCTGAGTAAGGGCCGGCGTACGACTGATTCCGACTAAAGAAGCCAGCGGCGTAGTTGCGCGTACACCTCCGGGCGGCTCAGCAGCTCCAGGTGCCCCATCTCGTAGCTGATCCACTGTCGCGTCTTCGGGATCGCCAGCGTCCTGAGGGCATCCCGGTGCTGCCCCAGCGCGCTGTCGAGCGGCACCAGGCCGTCACCGATCAATCGGTCGGCGAGCGGACTCCGTCGCGTTCCGAGGGTCGCCACCAGCGCATAGCAATCCACGCCTTCCGGTAGCTGTACGAACTCCTGCTCGTTGTCGGTGATGCTGCCATAGCGCAGGTCGGCGATCCCGGCACTGCGCGCTTTGCCGAGGCTCGTGAACGGCGCAACGTAAGGGCTCAGTTCCATCACGTAATCGAGTCGGTGCCCACCGCGCTCGAGCGGCGCACCGTGATGCGGCGTGCCGAGAAACACCAGCCTGCGCAGCGCCTGCGGCCACGCATGGTTGGCCAGGCGCCCGTAATGGCACGCACTCCGGGCTACGAGCCCGCCCATGCTGTGTCCCACAATCGCCAGTTCCTGCACGGCAACCGGCCAGCTGCGGAGCCGTGCTTCCAGCAGGTCGGTGAACGCACGCCCGTTGTCGGCAATCGACAGGCCGCTGTTGTAGCGCAGGTAAAGTGCCGTGTAACCAAGCTCAGCCGCCAGCGTCTCGGCGTGAGCCTGCTCTTCACGGGACCAGTGCTGCTCATTCAGGCAGAGGCCGTGCACGAAGACGAGCACTCGGCCCGTCGCGTCGGACAGCCCGGCCGCGGGATTCTCCCGGTCGACTCGCTGCCCCCGATGCCGGAGGCTCATCTCGATCGCCAGCGGGTTGCGGGTGTGCACGAGATGGTCGCCGTAGATACCGTTGATGGCGGAGACCCAGGCATCGCGCGCCGCGGATGATTCGCCGTCCGGGAGCAGCGCCGCGACCGGCGCCAGGCTTGCGTCGAGCCCACGGCCGATCAATTGGGTCGTTCCACGGACAGTGCGGTAGATCAGGCCTGTCAGGCCGCGCGTCGCGTCGGCGCGGGACGCGCCCAACGGTGGATGCCGCAGTTGTATCGTGTGATGCATCTTCTCCACCAGATTCGTGATGCCGACGGTCGCATCGACGGCGAGGCGTGTCGCGCCGCGCAGGTCCGCGAGATGTGTTCGATTTGGCTTTGCCATGTGGATATTCCGGGTCTCAGCTGCTCAAGGCCTTGATTACCGCGATCGGATTGTTGCGGATCGCCCGCAACAGCGCCCGTGCAGCCCCCGTCGGTTCGCGGCGGCCCTGCTCCCAGTTACGCAACGTTGCGACCTCGATCGAGAGGAGTTCAGAAAACTTGGCCTGGCTCAGGCCGGTGGCGGCGCGAATCGCACGCACGTCCACGTCTGACGAGACCTTGCGGCGGCCGAGACCCGTCAGCCGAGCCAGGGTCTCGAGCTGACGCCGGCGAATGCGACGACGGGCGTCCAGCAACTGTTCGAAGATGTCCTCGTCGATCATGGGCGCGACTATGAGCCAATGGCGTATATACGTCAATGGCGTACGTACCCCCGGCCCGGGCTGCCTGCGCGTCCGCCGGACCGGCCAGCGTGCGAGTCGCGATCGATCGATCTCCTTGCCGTAGGTCAGTGATCGAGCGGCCCGACCGGTTCATCCGCAAACAGCACCCTGATCGTGGGCCTCGCCGCGGACTGCCACTGCACCTGGGTCACCAACCACTTGCCGACGAATTCCGCGACCGTCTTGCGGGCGTGCTCCCGCTGCAACTGGATGTAGGCCGGGCTGACGGCCTTGCGGGCCAGCTTCCCGGTGATCTCGCGCTCCAGGGCGTCGAGCGCATCCGTTTCCGTGAACGGCAGCAGCACCCAGGTACCCGATGCCTGCTTTTCCATGCGCATGAGGTCGACCGCCACGGGAAGGCTGGGCTGCACCGCGGGAACGACGACGGTAAAGACTTCGTTCGACCGCAGGACCCGCCACTCGGGCGCCAGTTCGATGTGGTAACGGTAAACCGCCGGCACGCGAATCCGTGGAACCGTCTCCCCGAAGGCAATGCCCATCAGCGTGTGGACGAACTTCGTATCGACGCTCTCGACGGCCTCGATCCGCGACACCTCGAGCAGGCCTCCCGGCGTGCGCATCACCAGGATCTCGTCCGGCGACGTGGACTGAACCCCACCCATCGTGCTCGACCAGAGCTTGAATGCCTCGAACTTGGTGTAGCCGAATGCCAGCAGGCCGCCCGTCAGCAGGCAGGCCACGGCCAGCAGCCGGGTTCTTGTCGCATTCACAGCGTTATTCCCCTGACTGCATCAATACGTCCAGCCCATCACGCCCAGCCCGATCACGTTTAGCGCAGCCGCCACGCCGAACAGCGTCACTGGCACCAGTACCTTGGCCCGCAGCGTCGTCCGCTCAATCGCGAACTTGGCCGCCAGGTAGAACCAGAGGTAGCCGAACACGAAAATCGGCACCACCTCGATGAGGCCGTGGTTCCACCAGCGGTAGTCCCAGATGAGCAGACCGCCCTTGTTGAGGAAGATTTCGACGAAAACCGAGACCGCAGAATAGAACAGCGCCCAAAACCAGCGGTTGGGCAGACCGAGCACCGTTGCGCGCGGGTCTTCGTCAATGGACTTGTAATAGAGGATGCCGGCGATGGCGAACATGAACATGATCTCGACGTTCCAGCCGACGAATGTCCGCAATGCCGTCGGTCCGGGGGCGAGCCAGAGCGCGCTGTAGCCGGAAATCGCGAAAATCCAGCCGTTGATCGACTCGTTGACGAAGTCGGCGCCGAACAGCGTGACGCCGGCGATCAGCGCATCCCAGTTGCCGCTCTGTCGCGCCGAGCGCATCTCCGTCACGTAGACGTAGAACAGCAGGATCAGGAGCGGAACCACGTACCACTGCAGCGTAGTGAAGTCGCGCAGGCCGACGAGGGCTAGACGGGCGGATTCAGTCATGGTCGCTCCTGGAATGTCAGCTAGAGGGGTTTGGCACCGGAGCCACGCCCGCCACGCAGTTCGTACTCCTGAGTGCCGCGGTGATAGACGTGGTCGGTGTCGAGCGCCGCGGTCTTCGCGTACTGGAACGCCGGCGCCAGAGTCTCGTAGATCGGCTCGAAGCCGCGCTGCTCGGTCAGGTGAAAGAGTTCGCGGAACGACTCAATCACGAAGTACGTCGCCTGCAGGTCGGAGATCGTGTAATCCGTGCGCATCACCCGATCGACGTTCAGGTGGATGCGGTTCGGTGAGCGGCCGTCGATCGAGAAGACCGTCTCGGTCGGCCCGGAGAGGATGCCGGCGCCGTAGATGCGCAGCGCGTCGTCCTCGAGGATCAGCCCGAACTCCACGGTGTGCCAATAGAGCGCACTCAGCGCCTTCAGCCGGTTGTACTTGAGCGCCTTCCACCCTGCCCGCCCGTACGCCGCCATGTACTCGGCAAACACGGGATCCGTCAGCAGCGGCACGTGACCGAACACGTCGTGGAACACGTCCGGCTCCTGGATGTAGCCGAACTTCTCGCGCGAGCGGATGAAATTGCCGGCCGGAAAGCGCCGATTGGCGAGGTGGTAGTAGAAGACGTGATCGGGAATCAGCATTGGCACCGGCACCACGGTCCATCCCGTCAGGCTCTGCAATTCCTCGCTTACCAGGTTGAAGTCCGGCACGCCGCCGCGGCCGAGATCGAGCCGCTCGAGCCCGCGCATGAACTCCCGGCACGCATGACCAGGCATCAATTCGATCTGGCGAGCGTAAAGCTCGTCCCAGAGTCGATGCTCCTCCGGCGCGTACTTGCGCTGCGTCGGCTCGAGCCAGTCATCACCGAGGCCCGCCGGTTTCTGCAACGGGGCCACGTGCACGGACGCGGGCAGGGGCGGAATCCGCGAGTAGTCGACTTCAGTCGTCACAGGGCGAGAACATCCATGTTCACCGGCGTCTGCTCAGTTGCCGCTGGCGGCGACCGGCTTCACGTCCGTCAGTGTCTGCAGGAACTTGATCACTTCGGCACGGTCGGGCGGGTTCCGCACGCCCCCCAGGCTCATTCGGGTGCCGGGCACGAGCGCACGCGGGTTGGTCAGGAACTTGTCGAGTGTCGCCGCGTCCCAACCGTCCGTCTTGGCTCCGAATTCCTGGAGCGCCGTGGAGTAGGTGAATCCCTCGACGCTCGCCACCTTGCGGCCGAAGACGCCCCACAGCGGCGGCCCTTCCTGGGGCGGCTCGTTGGCGTGGTACACGTGACACGAGGTGCAGACCTCGAACGCGTCCGGATAGTCGACTTCGGCAGCCGCAGCCGGAATCATCACTCCCGCCATTGCGACGGCGATCACGGTCATGAATGCTAAATGACGTCCCACGGGTAACCACCTTTGCCGATGATTGCACTTGCAATCGCTTCGATCGCGTCGTCCTCGTTGCCGGTCATGCCACGCACGTTGCGATTCATCCGCCGCCGGGCCTGGCGGGTGAATACGGTCGCGATCTCGAAGACCGTGGCCGCCGAGCCAGGATCGCTCTTCGCCACCGCATCCGCACGGGACAGCACGCACAGCCCGACGAACAGGTCGATCGTCAGGTCCGCGAGCCGCTGCTGCACCAACTGCTGGTCGGAAATGCCCTTGCCGTACTTGCGCAACGACTCGTCCGCGACCCGAGCCAGTTCGGTCGAGTATTTCTCGAAGACGGCGACCAGGGGGCGCAACGGCGGAGCAAGCCGGCTGGTGATCCGGTCGCCTCCCAGTCCGGTGGCCTGGTTGAAACGCCGCCCCGCATACCCCGACAGCACGCCGAAGCCCTTGATCGGATCGTTGAAGATCGAATTCACGGCCGACCGCAGCTCGGTCAGCGAGGCGCCGACGTCCTTGAGCCCGGACAACGCGATGAACAGCCGGAGAATCTCGTTGGTTCCCTCGAAGATCGGCAGGATTCGCGCGTCCCGGACGCTCTTCTCGTAGGGGAACTCGCGCATGTAGCCGTTGCCGCCGGCGATCTGCAGGGCTTCGTAGGCGATGCGCTGCATGGCATCGGTGGTGAACACCTTGCCGATCGCAGCCTCGATCGAGTAGTCGTCGCAGCCACTGTCGATATAGTGCGCCACCATCCAGACGGTGCTTTCGGCGGCGAAGCAGTCCACCGTCATCCGGGCGATCTTCTCCCGCACCAGGCCGAACTCGATGATCGGGCGATCGAACTGCCGGCGCTCCTGCGCCTGGCGAATCGCGAGCTTCAGCAGCGCCTTCATGCCACCGACCGCACCGCCACCGAGCCCGGTCCGCCCGTTGTTCAGGATGCCCATGGCCACCTTGAAGCCCTTGCCGACCTCGCCGAGCAGGTTCTCTGGCGGCACGCGCACGTCGTTGAATGCGACCGTGGTCGTGGACGACGCCCGGATGCCCATCTTTTCCTCGTGCGCGCCGTGGCTCACGCCGGGCCATGCCGCCTCGACGATGAACGCACTGATCTTTCCCTGCGGGCCGTCCGTGCGCGCGAACACGGTGTACAGGTCCGCAATGCCGCCGTTGGTGATCCAGAGCTTCTCGCCGCTCAGTGTCCAGCTGCCGTCGGGGTTCTGCCGTGCGGCCGTTCGAATCGAGCCTGCGTCCGAGCCGGCGCCGGATTCCGTCAGGCAGAACGCCGCGATCAGTTCGCCGGTGGCCAGCCTCGGAAGGTAACGTGCCTGCTGCTCGGGGGTACCGAACAGCAGCAGGCCTTTCATGCCGATCGAACTGTGCGCGCCGATCGTGAGCGAGACCGAGCTGTCGTGGCTGCTGGTCTGCGCAATGACACGCGCATAGGCCGCATTGGATAACCCGAGGCCGCCGAATTCCTCGGGGATGATCAATCCGAACAAGCCGAGGTCACGCAGCGACTGGACGAATTCGTCGGGCTGGCGGGCTTCGCGATCCCAGCGCGCGAAGTCCTCACCCTTTTCCGCCAGGAACCGATCCACCGACTCGACGATCATGCCCAGCGTTTCAAGATCCTTCGCGGCGATCGCGGGATACGGGAACAGGTTTTCCTCGACGATCTCACCGAAGTAGAGGTTGCGGGCAACGCTGCAGTCGCGCCGCAGGCGGGTTTCCTCGACTTTAGCGGGCGCGACATCGGATGCCGTCATGCATTCACCACGTGGTTGTTCGAACTCTGCGAATTGCGGTCTCCGTTGCGTGCCCCGGATACCGCGCCCAGATACCGTGCGAGGATACGCTTCACTACGCGTTCAATCCACGCGCACCCGGCGTTTCCAGCAGTTCCGCCGGGTTCACCGCTTTGCGGCCAGCACCCCGTCGCCGTTCAATTCCGTCGCGAACCCGGCCCTCTGCAGCCGCTGCGCGACTTCGGTCGGCACGTCACGCCCGGTAGTGAGCTTGTTCGGCGTCCCCGTGTAATGGAACAGCCGGCCCTTGCGCCGCACGACTCGTGCGAGCTGATCGTAGAACGCCTGCGCATACAACTCGCCGGCGATCCCGAAGCGCGGCGGATCGTGAAGAATCGCATCGACCGACGCATCCGGCAGCGTGACGATCCGTTCGGCGACGTCGCCTTCCGTCAGCGTCCAGTTTGGGCCAGCCCCTGGCGACCACGGGTTCAGGCTGCGCAGCCAGATCACGTCGGGGTTCTTTTCGAAGGAAATTACCTGCCGGGCACCGCCCTGCACGCACGACGCGACGAAATAGCCGAGGCCGCCGCAGGTATCGAGGATCACCTTGTCGCGTGGCTGCACCAGCGCGACCTTGCGCTCGGCATCGGCATAGGGCGAGACCTGCGCCGTCGGCAGCATCTTGATGCCGTCGATCTCGAACGTGGGCGGGCCCCAGGGCGTGGGCACCAACTTGATCAGCGAGTGCGTGTACCGCGATACCGGCTGGAAGGCGGTGCGGTCCCAGTAGTAAACGGTCCGCTCCTTGCAGGCTTCGAGGTACGGGAAGTGCTGGCCGCTCCAGGCCCAGCCGGACGAGCCCACCTCGACCTGCGTCGTCGAGCGATCGAGATCCAGCGAGCACTCCACGACAGGCGCACCGGCGCACGCGGCCGCCAGTAACGACTCGTGCACCTTAGAAGTCAGCAGGGGTCCAACGGTCATACTGCGGTATTTACCGATACCACGGCTGCGATGCACCCCTAAAGTGAGGCCAGCAACCGTAACACCCCAACGCAACGAGGCCAACAATGACTGCCATCGGCACCTGGAACCTGACCATGAATTCCCCGCTCGGCGCGCAGACCGCCATTCTCCAGATCGAGGAGAGCGGCGGCAGCCTGACGGGCAAGGGCGCCCCGTCCCCACTCGAAGCCCTGAAGGTCGAGGGTACCAGCGTCGCGTTCTCCGCCGATGCCGACACGCCCGTCGGCAAGATGAAGCTCGGCTTCACCGGCGCGGTCGAGGGTGACAGCCTTTCGGGCAAGTACAACACTCCGTTCGGCGCCTTCGACTTCTCGGGTACACGCGCCTAGCGCACCTCGTCCCACAATCGCCGCGGAACATGGCTCTTGAGCCGCGTGACGATGCGCGCCACCATTTCGTCGTCGATGCCGTGTGCCGCGAGCGCTAAGATATCTGAGGTCACATCCCCGCCGAGTTCGAGCAACCGGCGGGCCGCGTCGATCGTGTGCCGGCATGGGATCACCGCATCTTTCTCCCCGTGCAGCAGGTGGATCGTCGTCTTGGACGGCGCCGCCTCCGGCAAGCGCGAACCTGCCCGCGATGCGTTCGACGCGACTGGCGTCGGTGATGCCGTCGATGTCGAACCATAGCGGCACGAGGTCCTCGGCATTCGCGCCCAGCCGGTGAAACAGCCGGATCAACTGGTTGGTACGGGTTTCGGGCTTCTGCACCACGATCGAACGCGGGTTCATCACGATTTCGAACCGGCCCCGGCAGTGCGCGAGATTACTTCAGCCACGCGACCACCGTCCTCTCCGTCCCAGTAGGCCACGATGTTCTTCGCATTGTCCTGGATCAGGAAGCGCGCTCCCGGCTCCGGGCCCTGCGCCGCCCGCACGCCGGTCTTGCCGGAATCCGGGTAGCCGACGACTTCGGGCATCACCATCGTCGAGATCGCGAGGTAGACGAGATCCTCTGCCCCGGTGTTGACCAACTGGTGCGCAAGCCCGGCATCGCCCGGCAGGGTCACGATGTAATCGTGCGCACGCACCGGGTAGGTCGTCTCCCCCACTCGCAGCACGCCCGTACCGTTCAGGACCAGAAAGTGTTCTTCGTTTGCCCGGTGATGATGGAGCGGAAAAGCGGCCTTGCCGGGCGGCACGGTCGTGACGTTGGCTCCGATGGCTCTCGCACCGAGCGGATGCGCCAGTGAACGCATTGAATACTCGAATCGCTCGCCGCTGCTGCCGGTTAGCACGGGCGCATCGGACAGATTCAAGATCGGTTTGCTCATGGATACCCCGTCCGGACCAGTTGAAGTTGAAGGCGATACTGGTGCGCTCCGCCGCCACAGCATGGGGCGGCACCTGCCAGCCTCGGGGCTGCAGGTGGGCGCAGTGGCAAGGACGCCGGCTCAGGCGTTCTTGAAAAGCCCGAGCGCCTTCAGGATAAAGATCAGGACGGCGGCACCGAGAACCGCAACTACGAAGCGCAGGAATCCGCCCGACGGATCGATGCCGAGCACGCCGGCCAGCCAGAAACCGAGCGACGAGCCGACGATGCCGACCAGCACGTTGGCTATCATGCCCATCTGCGCGTTGGTCTTCATGACGATGCTCGCCAGCCATCCGACGATGCCACCGATGATCAAGGTAATGATCCAGCCCATGGTGTCTCTCCTGCCGGTTCGTTCGTTTGTCCGATCGATCGAATCGCCTCGCTCGACGGCGAAATCCTACCCGAGTTTCCAGCCATGCGGGCGCCGGCGCACGCCATTCAATTCGTGGTGAAAATGTCAGCTACCATACGCGCCCGCCCCTCTCCCCGGAGCCACTGTCCATGACGATTTCGATGTACGACGCCACGATCCCGGTCCTGATCCGCTCGATGCACAACCTGAGCGCAATCCTGGCCAAGGCCGCGGCACATTGCGAAGCGAAGAAGATCGACCCGTCGGTGCTGGTCGGGAGCCGGCTGTTTCCGGACATGTTCCCGCTGTCGCGGCAGGTGCAGATCGCCGCCGACATGGCCAAGGCCGGCAGCTCACGCCTCGCCGGGCTGACGCCGCCGTCCTTCGAGGACACGGAGAAGACCTTTGCGGAGCTGATCGCGCGGCTCGACAAGACGATCGCTCACCTCGAGACGATCAAGCCCGCCCAATTCACCGGCGCCGAGACGCGTGACGTCACGTGGCCGACGCGCGGCGGCACGATGACCATGGCAGGTCGGCCCTACCTGCTCAACTGGGTGCTGCCCAACCTGCATTTCCACGTGACGACGGCGTACAACATCCTCCGTCACAACGGCGTCGAGATCGGCAAGCAGGACTTCCTCGGCGCGCCCTGAAGCGCGGCGCTCAGTCTGTCTGCTGCGCGTAGATCTTGACGACCTCGTAGAGGAAGCGCCGTCCGTCGAGCAGCGTCTGCACGCGGATGCGCTCGTTCAGCCCGTGCGCGTGGCTGCCTTCGGCATCGGAGAACATGCCGGAGAGGCCGTACGTCTGGATGCCAGCACGATTTAGGAAGCGGCCGTCGGTCGCCCCGGTCGACATCGTCGGCACCAGCGGCACGCCCGGCCACAGACGCGCCGAGACCTTGCGGATCGGGTCGAGGATTTGCGGCGTCAGCGGCGGTACCGGCGAGATAACGCCGACTTCGGCAGACAGGTTGATCGATATGCCGTCATCGGCCAGCACCTTGGCGAGCTGCTCGCGCACCGAGTCCATCGAGTCGTCCGGGTGGACGCGGCAATTCACGTTGGCGCGGGCGCGCTGCGGCAGTGCGTTCGGCGCATGTCCGCCTTCGATCTGCGTCGCGATACAGGTCGTTCGCAGCATGCCGTTCCAGGCGGGATTCACGGTCCACAGGCGCTCAGTCGCCTCGCCATCCACCGGGTCCTTGAGCACGGCGCGCATGTCCGCGGCCACCTGCGGTGAATCGGTGAGTTCCGCCTGCCTTTCGAAATAGGCCCGCGT
>Ga0315287_10008028_pt1 | contig 10626 bp, 8 predicted proteins | sample YL17G11_0_MG_FD_205037 | JGI IMG/M metagenome (GOLD analysis project Ga0315287, IMG submission 205037) | Sediment microbial communities from Yellowstone Lake, YNP, Wyoming, USA - YL17G11_0 | ecosystem: Environmental > Aquatic > Freshwater > Lake > Sediment | place: USA: Wyoming | collected...
CTTCGGGCACCTTCTCGCCGGTCTCCTTGAGGACCTTCTCGGTCGAGTAGATGAGCGAGTCGAGACGGTTGCGGGTCTCGGCCTCCTCGCGGCGGGCGCGGTCGTCGTCGGCGTGCTGCTCGGCCTGGCGGACCATCTGCTGGATCTCGTCGTCGGCCAGCCCGGACGACGCGGTGATCTGGATCTTCTGCTCCTTGCCGGTGCCGAGGTCCTTCGCCGAGACGTGGAGGATGCCGTTTGCGTCGATGTCGAAGGTCACCTCGATCTGGGGGATACCGCGCGGGGCCGGGGGAAGGCCGATGAGGTGGAAGCGGCCGAGGGTACGGTTGTCGCGGGCCATGGGCCGCTCGCCCTGGAGGACGTGGATCTCCACCTGCGTCTGGCTGTCATCCGCGGTCGAGTAGATCTTGCTTTTGCGCGTTGGGATCGTGGTGTTGCGGGCGATGACGGCGTCGGTGATGCCGCCGAGGGTCTCCACCCCGAGCGACAGCGGGGTGACGTCGAGGAGGAGGAGGTCGCGGACCTCACCGGCCAGGACGCCGGCCTGGATCGCGGCCCCGACCGCAACCACCTCGTCGGGGTTGACGCCCTTGTGGGGCTCCTTGCCGAAGAGGTCCTGGACGAGCTTCTGGACCCGCGGGATGCGGGTCGACCCACCGACGAGCACGACCTCGTCCACGTTCTTGGCGTCCAGGGATGCGTCCTTGAGCGCCTGGCGGCACGGCTCGACGGTTCGCTGGATGATGTCTTCGACCAGTTGCTCGAACTTCGCGCGCGACAGGCGCACGTTGAGGTGCTTGGGACCCGAGGCGTCGGCGGTGATGAAGGGGAGATTGATCTCGGTTTCCTGGGCCGACGACAGCTCGCACTTGGCCTTCTCGGCGCCTTCCTTGAGTCGCTGCAGCGCCATGCGGTCCTTCGACAGGTCGATGCCCTGGTCCTTGCGGAACTCGTCCGTGAGCCACTCGATGAGGCGCTGGTCGATATCGTCGCCGCCGAGGTGGGTGTCGCCGTTGGTCGACTTGACCTCGACCACGCCCTCGCCGACCTCGAGGATTGAGATGTCGAACGTGCCACCGCCGAAGTCGTAGACCGCGATGAGCTCGTTCTTCTTCCTGTCGAGGCCGTACGCCAGCGCCGCCGCGGTTGGCTCGTTGACCAGCCGCACGACGTCGAGGCCGGCGATCTGCCCGGCATCCTTGGTCGCCTGCCGTTGGGCGTCGTTGAAGTACGCCGGGACGGTAATGACGGCCTTCTCGATCTTCTCGCCGAGATAGTCCTCGGCGGCCGCCCTGAGCTTCTGCAGCACCATCGCCGAAATCTCGGGGGGCGAGTAGAGCTTGCCGTCGACCTCGACGCGCGCGATGTCGTTCTCGCCGCGGGCGACGTGGAACGGGAACATCTTGATCTCCTGGGTCACCTCGTCGTGACGGCGCCCCATGAAGCGCTTGATGGAAAAAACGGTCCGCTCGGGGTTGGTGACCGCCTGGCGCTTCGCGACCTGCCCGACGAGGCGCTCGCCGTTCTTCGTGAACGCCACCACCGAGGGCGTGGTGCGCGTACCCTCCTGGTTTGCGATGACGACGGGCTTGCCGCCCTCCATGGCCGCGACGACCGAGTTGGTCGTCCCGAGGTCGATGCCGATGATCCTTGACATTGATGGGACCCTCCTCAAACGTCCTTCAGGAGAAAATAGTAGGACCTGAGTCACCCATTGTCAAGGTGTGACGAGGCTTGCTCCCGGTCCGGTCCACGCGGCGGCGCCCTCGCTCTCCATGTGATGAGAGAGCATGAGGTTGGGGTCAGGGGCGCCATCCGGCGTGCTGCCGGCGAGGACCACCGCGTCCTCGCGGAGGACGTAGCGGAAGGGGTGACCGAAGGCATCGAGGGAAGCGCCCTCGGGGAGGAGTCTCTCGCGCGCAAGGTCACCGAGCGAGTCGGGGTAGCTGCCGACGAGGTTCGATCGCGCATGGAGCGTTTGCCAGACTCCCCAGAGGCGGGCCCAGGAAGCGGCGGCGGCGAGGCGACCGGCGACGTGGGGGCCGGGCCCGAGGAGGGGGTTGAGCGGGTTGCGCGGAGCGAGGACGACGGTGAGGACGAGCAGCGGTATGAAGACCAGGGCTAGCCAGGGGAAGCGGAAGGCCGGCGACGGTGGCACCGCGGGCTCGACGGTGCTCTCGAGAGCGCGCGCGAGCTCGTCCCGCGTGGCCTCCCGTACGAGCGCGCGCGTGAGCAGGTTGTAGAGGGCCTTGCAGGTCTCGAACTCGCCGTAAGGACTCGCCTTGACGATGGCGTCAACCGTGGCGACACCGTCGACGAGGTAGAGCACGTCGCGCTCGACCGTGGAGATGCGGACCCTGCCGCTGGGCGGGGTCGGTGGCTGTTCGTCGTCGAACTCGAAGCTCTCCAGCTCCTCGGCTTCCTCGGCGGTGGCGATGTCGGCGTGGCGCGCGGCGGGCGTGGCGACGAAAACTACGCCGCGGTGCGGGATGCGTTTCTCGATGATCGGCCACTCGTCGAGCATCCGCGCTCCCTCCATCAGGATGCTCTCGGCCGCGATCGGCGTCACGAGCTCGGCGTCGAAGTCGATGGAGGTCTCCTGGGAGAAGTGATAGTCCCCATCCTGCCAGCGGAAGACCCTGAAGATTATCTGGAGCAGCTGCTGTTCGAGCGCTTTGCGCAGCCCGTCGCGCGAAATGTCGCCGCGGTTGATGAGGATGTGGCCGAGGCGCTCGAGTGTCTCCAGCTGGATGCGCAGCGCGTCGTCGAGGTCGTGTGTGGAGATCAGGCCGGTCTTGAGGAGCACCTGCCCGAGACGATCCTCGATGCGCTTGTTGAGCGAGTCGGCGCCGACGACCTTGCCATCGAGGAACGACACGGTGACGACATCCTCGGGCGAGCGCAGCGTGAGGACGCCCGTTTTCCGCTGCAGCCCGATGAGCTGGAAGATGTCGGCGAGCGAAAAGTCGCGCAGGGTGCCTTCGAGCGCCATTACATCCTCCTTCGCGCCGGGAGGAGCTGCGCCGCCGCGGCCAGGGCGAGCCAGCCGCCCGCGCAGGCAGCCGTGAGCAGGCCGGTGCTTGCCTGGAGCGTGACCGGAGCGAGGAAGCGGGGCAGCCACAGCAGTCCGGCCGCGGCGAACGCGCCGGAGAGCACGGCGAGCGCGCCGCCGAGGAGCGGGCGGCCGGAGAACGCGAGCCCGAGGCCGGGCAGCAGGACGTCGGCGACGCGGCGCTCGACCTCGAGCAGGAGCAGCCGGCGGGCCAGCTGCCTGCGCTTCGCCACCTGGGCCTCGATCGCGACCATGTCCTTCTTGAGGAAAATGTTGATGCACTGGGTGCAGTAGCTCTGACTCTCGTGGGCGAGCTTGCAGCGGCGGCAGAACGGCCGCCCGCACTTCACGCACGCGAGGGCGAACCCGGTGGTGTTCTGGCGGGCGAGGAGGTGAAAGAGCGCGACGAGCAGGGCCAGCGTCCCGGCGAGGGTCAACGGGTGGAGCACCGTCCGCGCGGCGGGGAGCGGGGGCAGGAGCAGGCCGCGGTTGGTCAGTGTCAGGGGGTCCTGGCGGGCGAGGAGCGCCGCGGCGTCGCGGGCGGAGAACCGAATCCCGAGCGGCCTCTGGTCGTGCCCCTTGGTGAGCTCGCCGAGGCGGTGTTCGTCGGCCCGACGCGCCGCCGTGATGGCCTCGTCGCTCTCGCGGAAGTTGTAGGTCTGGGCATAGGTCAGCGACAGGTTGTAGTTGACAATGACGGCATCGACCCCGGCGTTGCGGGCAGTCGTGAAAGCCTGCAACGCGGCGTTGAAGTCACCTTCCTGGTAGCGCACGAGGCCGAGCGCGAGTGACAGGGGGCCGTTCTCGGGAGCGAGCCGGAGGCCCTCGCGGTACGCGAGAGACGAGGCGTCGGTGAGGCCGAGGCTCGAGCTGAGGTCTCCGCGGAGCCGGTAATAGTCGGGCTCGTGGCCGAGCACGCCGGCGAGCGCGGCCAACTCGGTGAGGGCCTGAGGCTCGTACCGCCGCTCCGCCAGCACCTCCTGCGCCTGAACCACCGGGTTGGGCTGGTGCGTAAAGCCGCGAAGGCCGACCTCGAGAGCCGTCGCGGCGACGATGGTGAAGACCAGCCCGCCGGCTGCGAGGGCTTTCTGACCCCCGGGCAGGTAGGGCCAGGTGAGGGCGAGCAGCCAGAGCACGACCCATGCTGGGTCGCCGCCGGCGAAGAGCGGCAGCGCAACGACGAAGACGCCGAGGAGAGCGCTGTTGCTGCCCAGCCGCCAGTGTGTCCCAAGCTCCATGAGGTCGTGCCACAGGCGCGCGACGACACGACGCACCGCGAGCAGTGACCAGAGGGCGAAGCCGGTGAGGAGAGCCACCGTACCGGCGATGGCTATGCTCCCCCAGACCAGCGAGTGCAGACGGGCATCGCTGACGAGGTGCCACACTCCTCGGCTCGCGGCCACCGTCGCCGCGGGCCATTCCCGCCTCGCGGCCCGCGCGTTGGCGAGGGCCAGCCACGCCTCCGGGCAGCCAGGATCGCAGCGCGTGGCTTGCTCGAGGATGGTCACGGCGTCGCCGCCGACCAGACCGCGCGCTCTCGCGGTCAGGCCCAAGGCGTAGGGTGTCAGGCGGCGCACACCCAGCCGACCTGCGATCTGGAGGAGTTCGTCGGTTCCGTCGCGCACCGCCCGGGCGTCGAGAGTCTCCAACGAGGAAACCAGCCTGAACCAGGCTCCTTCGAGGTCGCTGCCCCGCGGCACTCCGGTCGGGGCCGCCTGCGCCAAGGCCGCGACGAGAAGGGCCGCGAGCAGCGCCCTAACGCGTGGCCGCGACGTAGAGCGAGCGAAGCTGGAAGAGGATGTCTTCAAGGTAGCGGGCCTCCTCGGCCACGAGCTGCCCAGCGGTCCTGCTCTGCACGACACCCAGCATGTCGATGAAGTAGCGAGCTGCGACGAGGTCCTGGGGACGCCCGGGGGCGTCGCCCGTCATGGTGGCGAGAGCCTGCTGTGCGAAGAAATCGACGACGTCGACAAGACCGACGCTACTGGCCGGGGGTGTCTCGTCTGCCGCAGGGAGCGCCTCTTCGAGCGGCGCCGGCGCCGGAGGCGCCTGGGGGTGGACCGTAGCCGTCGCGGCAGGCTCCACCTCGGGGGCGCCCTCACGCGGGTTTCCCTCGGCGGTCAGCCAGCGCCGGTCGACGACCTTGACCCTGTCCCCGCTTTCCCTGTCGACCACCCGGCCCTCCCCGTTCGACGAGGCAACGTCCCATGGTATGGCGTTTCCCCGTGGCGGACAAGCGCGCCGGCGAGGCCGGGCGCTATACTCCGCCGCCGTGAGCGACCATCCCTTCGAGCAGCTCGTCGCGCTCTGCCGCCGCCTGCGGGCTCCGGACGGCTGCCCCTGGGACCGCCAGCAGACGCTTGAGAGCCTCCAGACATACATCCTCGAGGAGGCGTACGAGGTGGTCGAGGCGATGCGCGGAGGGGAGCCAGCGCGGCTCCAGGGTGAACTCGGCGACCTCCTCTTCCAGATCGTCTTCACCGCCGCACTCGCCGGCGAGAAGGAATGGTTCGACATCGACTCCGTCTGCCGGGCGGTCCACGGCAAGATGGTGCGCCGACACCCTCATGTTTTCGGGGATGTCGAGGTCTCCGGCACGGGGGACGTGGTCCGCAATTGGGAAGCGCTCAAGCAGGGCGAACGCGGGGCCGAGGGCGCCCTCAGCGGCGTGCCGACCATGCTCCCGGCGCTGCTCAAGGCGCTGCGGGTCACCGAGAAGGCCGCGGCGCTCGGGTTCGACTGGGAACGCGTCAACGACGTCGTCGCCAAGCTGGAAGAAGAAGTCGGCGAGCTGGCCGCCGAAGTCCGGGCCGAACCGAGCGGGGAGCGGGGGGCGAGGGTGCGCGAGGAACTCGGCGACGTGCTCTTCGTCATGGCCAATCTGGCGCGCCAGCTTGGCGCCGATCCCGAGGCGGCGCTGCAGGGGGCCAACGACAAGTTCGTCCGTCGTTTCACTGCGATGGAAGCACGCGCGGCGTCGCAAGGCCGCGCCCTGCCGGGCATGGATCTTGCTTCACTCGATGCGCTGTGGGAAGAGGTCAAGAGGGACGAAGCGGAGACTCGATGATTTGGAATCGCGTCGGGCTTGGCCTGGCGCGCGCGGGGGTGCGTGAGCATCCCAAGGAGGCTTCAATGTTCAAGCGATTGACCGCGATGGTAATCCCGGCCGTGCTCATGCCTGGACTGGCGGTGGCGGCCGTGGCCATTCGTGTCAACGGTGTCGAGATCACGGATGTCCAGCTCCGCATTGCCCAGGCGACGGCCAAGGAGATGGGCAAGGGCCGCCAGGTCGACGATGGCACGATTGCCAAAGGGGTCGTGGACCAGCTGGTGTCGCGCGTTCTCCTCCTTCAGGGCGCTCGCGATGCCGGCCTGACGGCCGACGCTGCCGTGGCCCAGGCCGAGGTGGACAAGCAGAAGCAGCAGCTCGGCAGTGAAGGCTACGCGGCGATGCTGCGGGAGTCGGGGCTGTCCGAGAAGGACATCCTGGCCATGGAGCAGGAGCAGCAGGTCATCGAGCGCTTCATCCAGAAGCAGTTCGCCGGCAAGTCCCCGGTCACCGAGGAGCAGGCCCGCGCCTACTACGACAGCCATCCCAAGAGCTTCGAGCACCCGGACCAGGTCAGGGTTCGCACCGTCTTCATCAAGGCGCCGCAGGGGCTCGCGGCGGAGCAGGATGCTGCGCTCCGGGTGCGCGCCGAGGAGGCGTTGCGGCGGATCAAGGCCGGCGAGGACTTCGCCAAGGTCGCCGGTGAGGTCTCCGAGGACCCCGCCAAGTCGCGCGGCGGCGAACTGGGATGGATCCGGAGGGGATTTTTCCCGCCGGAAGTCGAGGGTGGATTTTTCGAGCTTCCGCTCGGTCAGGTCTCGGGCGTTCTGCGCTCCAAGCTCGGATACCACGTCTTCAAGGTCGAGGAGCGCCGTGGCCCGGGCACGACGAGCTTCGACGAGGTCAAGGACCAGCTGCGCCGCTACATGCAGGGAAAGCAGGATCAGGATCAGATCCGGCGTTTCGTCGAGGAGCGCCGTGCGGTCGCCAAGGTCGAAATCCTGGATCCGGCCTTGAAGGCGAGTCTCGCGGCCGCGCCGCCAACTGCGTCGGGCACCGCGGTGCCGCTCGCGCCGGCCCATGGCCAGAAGCCCTGAGGCCCGGTTTCGCCTCGTCGTGGCGGCCGTTATCCGTGGCGATGACGGCCGCCTGCTGCTCGCTCGGCGTCCACCCGGCGGGCACCTCGAAGGGGTATGGGAGTTCCCTGGTGGCGGCGTCCACGACGGTGAGGTGGCGGAAGTGGCCCTGCGCCGGGAGCTCACCGAGGAGCTCGGCGTCACCATCCAGGTCGGGACTCCGGCGACGTTCGCATGGCATCGCGACGCGGCGCGCGAAATCCTCCTCCTGTTCTACGAGGCGCGCATTGTGGCAGGCGAACCGACCGGCCTCGAGGGTCAGGAGGTCCACTGGTTCGCACCGGCGGAACTAGCCGGCCTCGAGACCCCACCGGCCGACGCGGATCTCATCCGCCGCCTCAGTCGAACAGAGGAGTCCCGTCCCTGAGCAGCACCTCCCCGTCGAGGGTGAGCGTCGGATTGAGGACGATGCCGTCGACGTGGAAGGGGACATCGACGCTGCCTCCCATCGAGACGTTGTTCCCGAACGCCACGTGGACCGTGCCGAGGATCTTCTCGTCCTCGAGGATGTTGCCGGTGACGATGGCACGGTCGTTGGTGCCGACACCGAGCTCGGCGACGTTGCGCGCGGCGTCTCCGAGGCGCTCGACCTGCGCGGCGAAACGCCCCGCCTGCGGCCCGCCCTCGATCTGGATCGCATAGCCGTTCTCGATCGTGATGCGCACCGGCTCGCTCAGCATGCCGATGCCGGCGAGAGACCCGTCGATGACGAGGGTGCCGCTCGACCTTCCTTCCTCGGGCCGCATGTAGGCTTCACCGGAAGGAAGGTTGCCCCACTGGCCCGGCTTGAGGATCAACCCGGTCGAGGCGATGGCACCTATCCCGTCGATAGGGAGCGTGAGGTCGGTGCCGAGCGCAGTGGTGATGCGGGCGACGCGGGCCGCGCTGAGAAGCTCGGTGACGCGCAGCGTCCGCTTTGCGATGGCGCCGTAGTCGGCGTTCATCGTCCGGATCAGGCAGTCCTCGGTGATGCCGGGCATCGTGGCGACCCGGGTGCCCGCGGCCGTCGCAGCCCGCCGCGCAGCGGTGTGTGTCACCGATCGTGACGTCACGGCGACGACGGCGTCGACGCTGGCCATGGCGACGGGGACCGGTGGCGGCGGCTCTTCGCCGTCGACCTCCCGGGCGGCATACTCGAGGAGGATGACCTCGCGGGCGATCTGTCGGGCGGCCTCGACCAGGACCCGCGCCAGGTGGGCGAGCACTGGATCGGTCAGCACCAGCAAGCGTTCGTGGTTCTTGAGGCCGAGGCAGTCCCGCACCGCCACCGTTGCTGCGCGCTCGAGATCGGTCATCCTTCTCTCCCTGCCGACATTCTAGCCCGGACTGTTGATGAGCCTTCTACTGCGAGCGGCGGTATCGCCGCTCCCGCGACGAGCTGCCGCGATTGCTCTGTGCTAGACCGTGGCGCAGAGGACCGGGACAGGGGAGAGCCTGGCCAGCGCTTCACTGGTGGAGCCCAGCACGAGCTCGACGATGCGCCCGTGACCGTGGGCGCCGACGGCGATGAGGTCGAAACCTCCCTCGCGAACGACGCCGAGGAGCACCTCCTCGACGGCGTCTCCGGAGCGGAGGAGGAACTCTGTCTCCAGCCCGAAAGGACCCACGTAGCGCCTGGCCTCGTCGAGCCTCGCCCGGCCGCGCTCCTCCTGGTTCGTCACGGTGACGACCACGAGGGGCGCAGCGCACGCCTTGGCCAGCTCGGCCGCGACATGAAGAGCACGCACGGCCTTGGCCGAGCCGTCGAAAGCGGCGAGGATGCGGCGTGGCCGGCCGGCGCCTTCGGGGACGACCACGACTGGCGTCTTCGAGCGTCGCAGCAGGGCCGCGGCCGTGGGGCCGAGGGCGTCGGCATGGAAGCGTGCGTTGACACCACGTTGGCCGACGACGATGAGATCGGCGAGGCGAGCGACCGCGGCGAGACCCGCGACAACGCCGGCGCGCTCGAGGTGGAACTCGTGAGGGACTCCGACGGCGGTGCAGCGCTCCGTGAAGCACGCCCCGATCGCCCGCCCGAGCTCCTCGAGCGTGGCCCGGACCTGGCTCTGCAGGTTGAGGAACGGTTCGAAACCCATCGCGCCCGAGATGTCGGTGACGAACGCCCCCTCGAGGAAGGTGGCGTCGATGACGTGAACGCCGTGCAGGACGGCCTGATGGGCGCCGGCGAGGGCGATGCCGAGCTCCTGCGCCGCCGCAGCATTGGCCGAGCCGTCGAGTCCGACCGCGATGTGCTTGATCATCGGATCCTCCGAGAGCAAGCTAAGCGCTCGACGCTCCGCCGGCAAGCGGGGAATGAGTGCCGCGAAGGGTCGCTTGTCCCTACAATGAAGCGCACCGTCCGGGTGACCTGGCCCGGAGGGCGGATCGCCGGGGGGTTCTGATGGCCACTGCGACAAAGCGCCAGGGCGACACTCTGCCGCGGGCCGAAGTGTTGAGCGCCTACCGCACGATGCTTGCCTCGCGCCGCGTCGAGGACAAGGAGATCCAGCTCAAGCAGCAGAATCTCGCCTTCTTCCAGATCAACGGCGCCGGTCACGAGGCGGTTCTGGTGGCGGCTGCCCGGCATCTGGATCCCGCCCGCGACTGGTTCTTCACCTACTATCGCGATCGCGCCCTCGCGCTCGCCCTCGGCATGACCCCCTACGACATGCTGCTCGGCACGGTCGGCGCGGAGGCAGGCCCGGACACCGGGGGCCGGCAGATGCCGAACCACTTCGGCATGCGGGCCCATCACCTCACCCCCCCCTCGTCGCCAACCGGTACGCAGTTCCTCCAGGCGGTTGGGTTTGCCGAGGCCGGCCGCTTCCTTCGTGCCACCGAGGTCGCGGCGGCACGGGCCGCGGTCGCGCCGGACGAGATCGTCTGGGTGTCATCGGGAGAAGGGACGACGTCGGAGGGGGAGTTCTGGGAGTCGCTCAACACGGCGTGCAATCTCCGCCTGCCGATCCTCTACGTCATCGAGGACAACGGCTACGCGATCTCCGTGCCCGTGGACGTGCAGACGGCGGGTGGCTCCATCTCCCGCATCGTGCGGGGGTTCCCGGACATCACCGTCGACGAGGTGGACGGCTGCGACTTCGTCGAGTCGTGCCGGGTCTTCGGCGAGGTCGTGGCGAGGCTGCGCGCCGGGCACGGTCCGGCCCTGGTCCACGCCCACGTGGTGCGCCCCTACTCACACTCGCTGTCGGACGACGAGCGCCTGTACAAGACCCCGGCGGAGCGCGAGCGGGAGGCGGAGCGCGACCCGATCGCCCGCACCGCTCGCCTGCTGCGCGAGCGCTACGGTATCGACGCCGCAGAGCTCGCCGCCGTGGAGGTCGACGTCGTCGGGGAGATCAACGAGGCCGCCGCCAGGGCCCTGGCGATGCCGCAGCCGGACCCGGCGACGT
>Ga0315287_10008029_pt1 | contig 10626 bp, 10 predicted proteins | sample YL17G11_0_MG_FD_205037 | JGI IMG/M metagenome (GOLD analysis project Ga0315287, IMG submission 205037) | Sediment microbial communities from Yellowstone Lake, YNP, Wyoming, USA - YL17G11_0 | ecosystem: Environmental > Aquatic > Freshwater > Lake > Sediment | place: USA: Wyoming | collected...
ACAGGCAAGTTGAGATCATTTAATAATTTAGCTCCCTGATGTGCATAATTTAATGTTGATATATTAACTGTATTGCGATTATCAAACCAATCACCCATAAACAAAATATGATCGATTGTATTATCTTGACTTATATGATTTATCGTAAATTGTATAAAGTCAAGACAATTTTGATTATGTGCATCTGAATTTTGTTTCTTCCCCCAATGAATATCTGTAAATAACAATCCCTTGTTTAATTTTTTCATATTTTTAATTCCCAAGTAGTATCACCACAATCCCAAACTCTATTATATCCATTATTTTTCATATTTTCCCATTCAGTGTTGTTCGTATCCCATATTAAATCTAATTTGTCAATTTCTCTTTTAGAGATTAGATATTTATTTTTGTTTAAATTGAAGTAATAATAACTTGGTGAGTTATTATTGGTATGTACGAATCCAAGTTGTTCATATAATATACCATGATCCCATCTATTATCTGTGTGAGCGATTATTGTATTAAATTCGTGTTGCTGTATAATATATAACAATAGCGTGTTCAATCCATTGATAATATTATTGTTTAATATATTTGTATGTTGAATTATTAAATTATCGTTCATCGATAATGCATACACTAATTCATTATCTAAAAATAATCCATATGATATATTTGCATATTGATAACCATAAATGTGATTAGTATTAAAAAATATTTCAGATTCGTTGATTGATAGTAGATGAATAACATAATCGTTAGAATAAATGGGATTATTTAATTTTAATATATCATTAATGTAAGATTTAACAATATCTTGTTTCTGTTCCCACTCACAACTCCAAATTTGGTATAATGATATTCCTGATTTGTTGCATAATGTTAATTTATCGAGATGATAGTTAGAGTCCATTCCTGATAATTCAGAATGCCAATATAACCCATTATATTCAAATCCTATTTTTAATTCTGGTAGGTATACGTCAATTTCTTTTTTACCAAGCACTTTTGAATTTATAACTGTTGTATATGGATGTAAACTTATAAATTCAGTTAATTTACTTTGACCGCATGAACCACTATATGATACTTCTTCGATATTATGTTGTTTAAGATAGCGTTGAACTGTTATTGGTACTACTTCTAATTGTTCTGCTAATATACTCACACTTTTTAGTAACACATGGTGCTCATATTGCATATATTCTATATCTTGTAGTCGTTCTAAACTTCCATTTGATATCATATGGTGTTGGCTATAAAAATCCGCACCGTATCTTATATTATTTGTATCTTTAGTTTTTTCAATAAGATCAGCACATTTAGCAGGACTATTTTCTCCATATCTAGCTATCATTGTATGTGCTCGTTTTTCTAAACAACTTTGTGATTGTAATGCATGTTCTACACCATGTACAGATATCATTGTTTGTTTTCTTTTTTCATTTAACTCTGGTATTACAAATGAGCAATCACCACCGTATCGTTGTATCATTGTGTGTTTTCGCTTTTCCTGTACAATTTGTAATTTTGAAGTGTGCTCCACTCCAAACTTTATCATATTATTTTCTTTTTTTCTCTGTTGATACGCTGGTACTTGTGATATATAATCAACGCCGTATTTTATTTGATTAGCAAGAATTTGTGATGCTTTAAAATCAGGAGTTTGAAATATGTATTCAACTTCATATAACTCCATGTTTTTTTGTTTAATATTATCAATATTTAATTTAAGTGTACATACCTTTGAACAAAATAACGCATACCCATTAGTTTGATTCCAAGAATTAACAACATTACCACAATACTTACAACAGGGTTTTTCTGTAATGTTATTCTTTAAACAATATACCCGTTCTGTGAATGATGCAGATGGTAGAAATAAAGTATGCTGTACTACATATTGATAAATCGGCTCAAATTTATCTTTGTTTCGAGATAGATTTGAATTTATACCCATGCGCTTATTAAATACCCCTTTACTTATAAGGTATTCAATGTGAGAGTTTGATAACATGGCGAGTAACTATAATACGTTATCAACTATACACTCAAATTCTACAAGATGTGTTGACCTTTCAATTAATTCTAAGTGTTCAATTTGCTCTATGTGTGCATTATGAGCAGCTAGTTGAGACGGAGAGGCACCGTCTTGTAATTGATTGCTTTGTTCGTCATTGTATTCAGATATAAATGTATGAGATGGATCAAGTCCTTGATCGATTAATAATAGGTCTCTAACATGTCTTTGCTTCTTTTCTTGATTTAAAAACTGTACAAAACTGTTTTTAATAGATTGAGTGTAGTACGAAAAAGGATTGTCGCTCTTTTCTGCATCAAAAGAACTCCATATTTTACATATATTTAATAATGCATAACCACGCATGTCATCAATGTAACTATAGTTAGCGAAGTTACTTTTCTTTGAGTAGCGTTCACATAACGTCATTAACATATGACAAAGAGTGTCTGTCATTTGACCTTTGTCTTTACTTAATTGTACTTCTATTAACATGTCGTGATTGTTTAGATAATTGCGTTTTTTTACTTTCATTGTATATTAAGCTCCTTTTATTGTTGATTAGCTCATTATAGTATAGATAGCACTTTATGGCAACTATAATTTTGTATAAATACATAATATATTATATAGTGAGGATACATGGCAACTTTAGAAAATAATGAAGAAAATCAATTTAAAATTCGATTATATTCTCCGCGTACCCAAAAACTCGTGGTGTTTAATACAACACCAGCTCTTACTGAGAATAAAAGTGTTTCGTACTCTACACTAAATCCAGTTCATATGCCAGGCACATACTATGTATATGAAAATTCACCAGGAAGAAAATTTGATTTATCTGAAATCACATTAGTATCAAGAAATCCAAATGAAGCTCGTCGTAATTTGCAAAGAATAGTAACCTTGCGTGGTTGGACAATGCCATATTTTGGATCAACTGATGCACCATTGCGGGTATTAAATGAAACTAATGTTACTGATGAATTAAAAGGATGGTTAGGTGCACCACCAGAGACGTTATTATTTTCTGCATACGCTAAAGACAACACTGGAGGTAATATGAATAAAATTCCAGTTATAATTGAATCACTAAATATAAATTATCCAAATACAGTTGATTATATACCAACAGCATCATTACAAGAAGGTGATGCATTAGGTGGGGTTCCATTTCCAACAATAACAACAATAACAGTATCTCTTGCAGAGCAACATTCTGCAGCTGAGTTTGAAAAATTTAATTTAATTGCATATCGTAATGGTGTGCTTAATGCATTTTAAGGATTAACATGATCACTAAACTTAACAGTAATTCAAGATATCTCAAAGGTGGTAGAGCTGATATACTTCAAGATAAAATTGGATGGTGGGATCGTACTATATTTGACAAGAGTGTTGATGATGTTCAATTGCTTATCGGATCAAAGTATCATAAGCGCCCCCATCTTGTTGCTTTTGATATATATGGTAAATCTGAATTGATGTGGTTTATATTACAATACAACAACATAATTGATGTTAATACAGAATTTGTTAACGGTGTCACTATTACATTGCCACTACCTCGTCGTGTCCAACTAAACTTATTATAATATGTCAACACAAAATCCTTTACATGGTTTTAGAAACTACGTCCCACATTATGCATTAATTGCCCTTAAAGACACTACAGCTAGGAATCAATTTTTTGAAACATCCAGTAACACTCCAGGTGGTATGAATAAGTATCAACACCCACCCGGTGGTAGAGATACAAGGTATACTGCTCAGGGTGAAAAGCAAGATTATGTTGTTATTTTTAATTCAACAACAGATGCAGAATTTTATATTGATCGGCTTGTAATACACTCAATGTTACAAGCTCAAGGTCAGCAAGTTGCAAGTGGTATTCATATTCATTCAACTGGATTATCAATGGAGTTAAAAATTGTAGAGCCATATACGATTGATTTTATGTCAACGTTGGTTACTGCGATGTTTAATTTAGGCATTGGACACATATCATCTATGACGTACATAATTAAAATATTCTTTATAGGTTATCGTGATGATGATACTACTGTAGAAATAATATCAAACGTTGAACCTATACCTTTTGTTATAATGAAAACCGACTTAATATTAACACACGCAGGTACTGAATATAATATAGATTGTATTCCCACTGCTGGCCTTGGTAATGATATTAGGTTTAATAATGTCGGTGGTGTTACTATGCAAGCGAAAGGAACAATATCTGGATGTATTGATAAATTAAATAGTAAATTAAAAGATATTACAGATAAAGCTGCTAAGGACACCACATCTCCTCAAATTAAATACCAAGTTATACTTGATGAGGCATATACAGATTCTAAGTATGTGATTGATAATGTAACTCCATCACAATTAAATAAGTTTGATGTAGCAACTGGTACTAATAATGTTCAATTTATAACAAGTAAAAACACTTCATTACCGCAAGCTATTACAGATATCATGTTATTGAGTAACGCTGTTGTAGCTGAGTCACAGGTTACTGCACCTGCTAAAGGAAGTACAGCGAACATATATAGTCATAAAATATACACCACAGCAGTTACAAAAGGTAATGAGGTAACATATTACTATTATGTACTTAGAGTTAATACAATTGTAACACCAGAAGAAACTGCAGACGCTGTCAAAGCTGATGGGACTACAGAAAAATCAGACCCTTTGATAGTAGAAGCCAAAAAAGTAAGTGCTTGTTTAGAATACGATTATATATATACCGGCAAAAATGTTGATATCCTTCAGTTTGTTATGTCAATACCAATGGTGGGTAATGCAACTCCGTTCACTACAATAGCTCCTACAAATTATGCACTAAGTAAGAATCAAGTTGCTGCAACTGCAAATCAAACTGATCCAAAAAAAGCTAATGTTAGCATAACATCAGGTGCAAATGATGTAACGGCGCTGACTGTAGTTAACAACCCACCTATAAATTCAACAATAGCTCAACCATTAACTATAACAGATAATAGTGGTACAGGAAAAGGAGCAGCAGATGCTGCCATGTTTTATCAAGGTAGGAATATATTATCAAGATATATAATGAACTATCAAATGGAAGCAGCAATAGAGATTGTAGGTAATCCAGAATTATTAAAGACCGTGATTGTACCTGAAACAGTTTTTATAGATGCCCAAGGTAATCCTAAATCAGCATCAATTGTAAAAACAGAGTTAACAAAAAGGCAAGAGAAAGGGTATTTATCTGGATCTGCATTAACCACAACTGTATTAAAAGTTAATGTACGAGTTCCAAAGCCAACATATTTGCAGGGTGATAATTATATAACTGGTGAAGTTGGTGAAAGTGCTCCAAGTGATTATGAAAATAAATTCAGTACAAAGTTTTGGAATGACGGTGTGTTCACAATTACCACGATGGAGCACGTATTTGAAAAAAATAAATTTATACAACGAATGAAATTACAAAAGTACTCATCATCACCAACTGGAACTGTTTCTGTTGTGCACACTGGTACAGATAGTGATACTAATTCAACTAAATCCACTCCTAGTGATAAATTAACAACCAAGTCTCCGATTGCAGCTCCAGGTAAAGCGATAACTACAAATACCGATCAGTCAAATGTTCGGATATATAATAAGCTACTTGAAAGAGGTGTACCTCCAGTACAAGCAGCTGGTATTGTAGGTAATCTTGCACACGAAAGTGGATTAAAAACTGGAGCTATTGGAGATGGAGGCACATCAGCTGGTCTCGCTCAATGGCATGGTTCAAGAAATAAAGATTTGCAAAATTTTGCAGCAAGTAAAGGGCAATTATCAACTAATGAAGACACTCAACTTGATTTTATGATGCATGAATTTGGAGGCACCGAAAAAGGCGCTTATAATAAATTAATGAAAACTACTACTCCCGCAGAAGCTGCATCTGTATTTGCATTAAATTATGAACGACCTGCACAAGGACCTACATTACATATGGATAAGCGCCAAGCAGGAGCAGTAGGCATGGCAGAATTAGCAAATAAGTTAACATAAAATAAATAGTTGAGCTTTTATATAAAATATATTATTCTAAACTCTTTATAAAATAATAAAGAGGATAATAAAATGACAACAGAACAAGCAACCGTACCATCTACCCCCGTTGATCGTGACAAACTAAAAGGTATGATTCAAGAAGCGTCCATTTGTATGCAAAAAATTGACGATCAGCGAGAAGCAATGAAAGATATTTATGATTTGATCAAAGAAGATTTTGCAATTGCTCCCAAGTTTTCACGTAAAATGGTTAAAGCATACTATAAAAACTTATATGCTGAAATGCAGCACGAATCGACGGAGTTTGAATTATTGTACGAAGCAATCATCGGGTTGGATTAATTATAGTGAGCTACATATCTGCATCTTTAGATAGAAGAACAAATGAAGTACTAGTATGGAGTAGTGAAAATCACGTTACTACATGTGAAAGACATCCAGGTATTTTTGAATTTTACATCGAATCAAAAGATGGTGCATATAATAGTATATTTAATGAAAAATTAAAAAAGTATACATTTGAAACATGGGCTGATTTTTCTGAAGCAAAGAAGTACTTAATTGACGAAAAGCAAATTAAATTATATGAATCAGATATTGCTCCTGAGTTTAAGGTACTATCAAAATTATATTATAACAAACCATCACCAAAATTAAATATTACATTTTATGATATAGAAGTTGACTATTCACCAGAGTTAGGCTTTAGTAGTCCTCTTAATCCGTATGCTCCAATAAATGCTATATCATTATATCATTATTGGAGTGGTGAGTCATACGTGCTAGCAATTCCACCACCTGGATTTGATATGGTTACATTTGATGAATCATTAAGAGATTTAGCAACAGTTGAAATATTTAGAAATGAAAGATCATTATTGTTAAGATTTTTGGATCTTATTGAAAATACTGATCTTATATCGGGTTGGAACAACAACGGTTTTGATGATCCATACATTTGTAAGCGAATTGAAAAAACATTAGGCCCTCGTGCATTAAAGAGGATGTCATTTAAAGATGCACTACCGCCAAGATTTAGAGAACAAGAATTTAGAGGTAAAAAACAACTACATGTCGATATTTATGGTAGGGTTTCTGTGGATTATCTTGAAATATTCAAGAAATATGAATTCAAAGAAAGACCGAGTTATAAGTTAGAAGTAATTGCTGATGAATTTCTACCAGAACTTCCTAAATTATCTTACACAGGTACTTTAGCAAATTTATACCACAATGACTTTAATCATTTTGTTCGATATAACATTCGTGATACTGAGATACTAAAAGGATTTGAAGATAAGTTAGGGTACATGGCACTTGCAAATGATATGTGTCATTCATCATGCGGACAATTTAATCATATTCATGGTACTGTTAAACTTGTTGATTATGCTATTATTAATTATTGTCATTATGAGCTTGATTTTATTGTTCCAGATAGGTGGGATACAGCTGATGGATCTATTCAAGGTGCATATGTGTTATTACCTCAAAAAGGTATGCACGACTTAGTAGGATCTATTGATATTGCCTCTCTATACCCATCTGCAATTATGGCGGTTAACATTAGTCCGGAGACATATATAGGTCAATTTATTAACAATATTAATGATTGGGAAGCGATATATGCCCGGAATGAAATAGAATTAACGTTACAACTTGATAGTGGAGAATGTATAGTAAAAACAACATCAGAATGGATTCAATATTTGTGGGACAAGAAGTGGGCTGTTAGTGGATATGGTACTGTATATGATCAAAAAGAACCAGGGGTTATTCCAACTATATTAAGTAATTGGTACGTTGAACGTAAGGAATTTCAACGATTAAAAGGACAAGCTCAAACTGATGCAAATGCAATTCTTGCAAAATATAATAAGGAATTGACATGAAAACAAGAAAAGGAATACAACTATCTGATGAAGATGCAGTATTGTATGATGAGTTAATAGAAAAAAGTAAGTACTATGATCGTATCCAGTTCTGTATTAAGATAAGGCTCAACAGTACTTATGGAGCGCTGACCAATTACAACTTCAGATTTTTTAAATTAGAAGCGGGAGAATCTGTAACCGGTACAGGCAGAATGATATTACGGCATCAATGTCGTAAAGTATCTGAAGTATTAGGAGGACCGTATAATACTAACTTTCCATTATATGAGACAGTTAAAGAATGCGAAGAACATAATACGTCCCCTAATTTGGCGTTACACGGTCCGGTATTTAAAGGTGAGTTTCCAGCAGATGCTATCATATATGGCGACACCGATTCTGCATACTTCAAGACGTATGCAGAATCAGCTGATGAGGCCATACAGGTTGCAGATGCTGTAGCAGAAGTTGTTAATGCATCATTTCCTGCTTTTATGAAAGAAGCATTTTTATGTCAACCTGGATATGATCAGAAAATAAAAACTTCAAGAGAAATAGTTAGTGATCGTGGTATATTTGTTGATAAGAAAAGGTATATGTTGCACATTATCGACAACGAAGGTGAGTCAGTTGACAAGTTAAAGATAATGGGATTAGAGTTAAAGAAGACAACATTACCAAAACCAATTCAAAAAGTATTAACAAGTTTTATTGAAAGATTATTAAAAGGAGCTACATGGGATTCTATTGCAGCGGAAGTAGTAGAATATAAAAAAACATTAATATCTGCTAATGATATATTATCAATAGGTTTACCAAAGGGAGTAAATAATGTTGAAAATTACACTACATCATATTTAAGAGATAATACTTGTAGATTACCAGGTAATGTAGCAGCAGCAATTTTTTATAATATTCAATTAGTTGAGTATAAGGATTTAGAATCACCAGCCATTACATCTGGAACCAAATTAAAGGTATACTATTTGAAAACTAAATTTGGTAGGTTTAAATCAATCGCACTACCAACTGATATTGATATAATACCAGATTGGTTTATAGAAAATTTTCAACCAATTATAGATAGAGATGCTCAATTATATCGATTGGTAGATAAACCATTAGAGCATATACTTAACGCAATTGGTGAAGTTGTACCAACTGCTCACTTACAGCATGTAAAAGAATTATTCGTATTTTAAAGGAATATACAAATGGCAATACTAACAGAAGACACAATTAAACAAATAACTCAAGCAGTTAAAACTGCTAAAATATTTAATATTGAGTCATTTATAATAGAACCAAATATAATTAGAGGTATAGACGAAGGTCGGACTGTTGCCATATTTGATGATAACTTAAGTATAGACATTGACTGCTCTATTGGAATTAATAGATTAGATATATTAAGTAATAGATTAACATTATTTGAGGGATTTGCTGGAAATACTATTGAGTGTATAGTAGATAATAATACTAATGAAGCACAATCTTTAGTAATTAGAATTAAGAAAGCTAAAGTTGAATATAAATGTGCTAAAATAAAAGCAATTAAAGCACCAAAAGAAATATCAGTACCTAGGGAATACAAAATGGACATTAGTGATGATGTTGTTAATATGATTATTAAAGCAGATACAGCTATGAAAGCTGAAACAATTAATGTTATATGTAATGATGATATTATCACATATCAGTTTATTGATGCAAATAATGATATGTTTGAGTGGGAGTCTGGTAATACAATGGTGAACTTAATTAATGATAACCCTTCTAATTTGTCATATAGATATCCAGTTAAGTTAGTTATGCTCGCTCTCAAACATAACACATCAGGTAACTTTTATATAACATATAAAGGTATGTTAAATACAGACATCAATGGATATAACATATATATACCATCGAAACAATAAAAAGGATTAAACATGAATTGGTTACAACAGATATTTAAAAAGAAAGATACAATTACAAGTAATGAGCCATATATAAAAATTATAGGTGATTCAATCGATCCAGATCGTGGTTTAGAGCTTACTCTTGATTGGAATGATGCATTTATTGCATATTTAAGAGCAAATGGATACCATGGTACCTCTGAAGAATCAATAATACAACAATGGTTGGGTAATTTGTATGCTGATATGCAACAAAAGATCCAAGATAAACTTAATATATCAAGTGACTTTGAGTAAGGTGTTATGACACAAACAAATACTATTGTTGCTATTGATATGCATAATGTACTTCATAAAACATTCTACGTACATCAAACAGATGATTTTGATATGTTAGTTAAGTTAGCATTTCATGCATCATTTATGACATTAAACAAGTATTACAAATTATATAAGCCTGATATGTTAATATGTGTATTTGATAGAGCTAATTGGAGAGTTGATTATACCAAATCAGATAAATGTTATTCAGATAGATTATATAAAGGAACTCGCAGACAAATTATGACTCAAAAACAAGCTGCACAATATGAATTGTTTAAGCAATTTGTAAAAGATTTTGAGACATTAATTCGTGAACATACAGCTATGGTATGTCTTGCTTGTGATAAATTAGAAGCTGATGATTTAATTGCTGGATTATGTTATATGTACGGTGGTAGCGATAGTGGTAGCGATAATAAATCTACATACGAGCATGATGTATTTAATGATATTCCAAAAGATATAGTTATAGTATGTGCTG
>Ga0315287_10008030_pt1 | contig 10626 bp, 11 predicted proteins | sample YL17G11_0_MG_FD_205037 | JGI IMG/M metagenome (GOLD analysis project Ga0315287, IMG submission 205037) | Sediment microbial communities from Yellowstone Lake, YNP, Wyoming, USA - YL17G11_0 | ecosystem: Environmental > Aquatic > Freshwater > Lake > Sediment | place: USA: Wyoming | collected...
GGGTCAAGGATTCAAGTGAGTTATAATTGCAGGATTCAAAATGGGCTACGCTATTTTTCTATACATAACGTCATAAACAATAGCGAATGTCATTGACCCGAAATCGTTTTTTCGTCATGCCCGAGGATGTAGTCGGGCATCCATGTTTTTTGAACGTGGATTCCCGCCTACAGACTGCGGGAATGACTGCTTTTGGAACCTATTTTCGGGTCAATGACAATAAATGAAAGGTTGAGACTATTATGAAACGAAGAGAATTCTTAAAACTATGCTTATCCGGTGCCTTTCTTGCCCTCTTCAGCAAGAAGTCCAAAGCCGAAAAAAAACCAGAGAAACCATTGAAAGAGGCCATGTTCTGGAAAAGATTGGACTAATCATGAAAAAGCACACGTGCACCTTATTAATCACAATCTGTTTTCTCCTGATAAGCCTTGTCACCAGTGGCTGCACAGAAAATATCAAAGAACCATCAGTTGCAGGTACATTTTATCCGGCTGACAAAAAAGAGTTGCAAGAGACCGTTACCGCCTTTCTCTCAAAAGCAAAGAAAATTCCAGGAGAGGGAAACATTATTGCACTCATCTCTCCTCACGCAGGATACAGATATTCCGGACAGGTTGCAGCATATGGATACAAGCAAATTCAAGACCGTGATATCAGGAAAATTATCTTAATCGGCCAGAGCCATCAGGAAAACTTTAAAGGGGCGTCTGTTTATACAATGGGGTTCTTTAAGACACCTCTCGGGAACGTGGGAATCGATGAGAAATCCGCCAAAAAGCTCCTGAATGAGAATGCGGACGTAAAATTTTATCCCGAAGCATTTGCAAAAGAACATTCACTCGAAGTCCAACTCCCTTTCCTACAGTCTGTGCTGAAAGATTTCACCATCATCCCTGTACTCATTGGATCTCCCACGAGACAGACGTTCGAACATCTCGTATCAGAAATAACAGAGATGATCGATGAAAAGACCCTGATCATTGCAAGTACCGATCTCTCCCACTATCACGGGTATCAGAAAGCAATGGATATGGACAGTAAGATTATTGCAGCTATCGAAAAGCTTTCTCTCATGAATGCCGGAGAGTTGGTACAGAGCGGTGAATCCGAAATGTGCGGAGCTGTTCCTGTAATAATCGCAATGGAGGTTGCAAAAAGACACGGAGCTAATACCGGTATCCTTTTTAACTATGCCAACTCAGGTGATGTTACAAAGGAAAAAGACAGGGTTGTCGGCTATGCTTCCATCGGCCTGTTCAGGAGTCCATATACAAATGAGGAGAAGAAAGAATTGCTCTCCATCGCGCGGAATGCCGTCACTGAGTACGTTACAAGCAGGAAAGCAATAGAATTGGATATAAAGAATCCAAAGTTAAGAACCGATGGGGCTGTATTTGTGACCATAAAGGAAAAGGGCTCCCTGAGAGGCTGTATCGGTCATGTTCAGGCAACCATGCCTCTGTATCAGTCAGTTATAAAAAACGCTATAGCCGCATCATCGAGTGATCCGAGATTTCCCCCGATGACAAAAGATGAATTACAGGATATCGAGATCGAGATTTCCATTCTCTCCCCCATGCAGCGATTGAAAGACGTAAAAAACATTCAGGTCGGCAAGCACGGTCTGGTCATCAGAAAAGGTTCTCAGAGCGGCCTTCTCCTTCCACAGGTGGCAACTGAGCAGGGATGGGACAGACAGACCTTCCTGAAACACATCTGTTTAAAAGCTGGCCTGCCGGAATATGCATGGAAGGATGCAGAACTATATACCTTCACTGCCGAAATCATAAAGTAAAGCTTTCAACAAATGAAGAACCCTGCGGTCCCGAAGGCTTTCGGGACGAGGTATCAACAATTGAAAATGTCTGTTACAGGTTGTCATTCCGCACTTGATGCGGAATCCAGATTATTCTGTTGTGTTCCTGGATGCCCCGATCAAGTCGGAGCATGACAGAATATATGATCTATTTTTACCCCGAAGCTGAGCTTCGAGGAATTCTTTGATTAAAATAATATGACTTTTTCCTTGACATGCACAATATATTGTGGTTAAATGTCCATGAAATTTAATAATAATACAATTTATTGATAATAAAGAAAAAGCAATGGAAGAAGGGGGAACCATGGAAGTAGCGCAAAATTTGAGTCTTTCACCAAATGCCTTAAAAGTACTTGAGAAGAGGTATCTGAAAAAAGATGAGGAGGGGAAGGTTGTCGAGACACCGGCAGACCTCTTCATGAGGGTAGCCAAAAGCATCGCTGCTGCTGATCTGCACTATGGAAAATCGCAGGAGGAAGTCGGGCAGGTTGCCCATGATTTTTATCAAATGCTTACCTCCCTCACGTTCCTTCCGAACAGCCCTACCCTTATGAATGCCGGAAGGAGGCTCGGCCAGCTGAGTGCTTGTTTTGTCCTTCCTGTGGATGACTCCATGGAATCCATATTCGATGCCGTTAAATACACTGCAATAATCCATAAATCAGGCGGCGGAACAGGATTCAGTTTTTCGAGGCTGAGGCCGAACGGAGACATTGTCGGCTCCACGAAGGGGATATCTTCAGGCCCGGTCTCTTTCATGACTGTCTTTGACACAGCTACTGAGGCGGTAAAACAGGGCGGGACGAGAAGAGGTGCAAACATGGGAATGCTGAGGGTCGACCACCCTGATATCCTCAGCTTCATCACCTGCAAGGACGATACGACGAAATTCAATAATTTCAACATTTCTGTTGCCCTCACCGAGGAGTTCATGCAGGCAGTTGAAGAAGACAAATCCTATGATCTTGTCAACCCGAGAACGAAGAAGGTTGTTAATTCCCTGAAGGCAAAAGAGGTGTTTCACCTTATTGTGGAGCATGCATGGAAAAACGGTGAACCAGGCATTGTCTTCATCGACAGGGTAAATGCCTCAAATCCAACCCCGAAAGCAGGGAGGATAGAGTCTACCAATCCGTGCGGCGAGCAGCCCCTCCTCCCGTATGAATCCTGTAATCTCGGCTCAATCAATCTCGCAAAAATGGTAAAGCCTGAATCAAAAGAAATTGACTGGGACAGACTGCGGGACACGACATGGAAGGCGGTGCATTTCCTTGACAATGTCATCGATGTCAATAAATATCCTCTCCAAAAGATAGAGGAGATGACCAGGGCAAACAGGAAGATCGGCCTTGGCGTTATGGGATGGGCGGACATGCTCATACAGCTCGGCACTCCGTATAATTCAGACGGAGCGGTGCACCTTGCCGAAGAATTGATGGAATTCATCCAGAAAGAGGGGACGCATACATCAGCTGCACTCGCAGAGCAGCGGGGTGTATTTCCTAACTATGAAGGAAGTGTGTATGACGGGAACATACGCCTGAGAAATGCCACCGTCACAACTATCGCTCCCACGGGGACGCTCTCAATCATTGCAGGATGTTCATCAGGCATTGAACCAATCTTTGCCGTCTCCTTTGTCAGAACCGTTATGGAGGGTACCAAACTTATCGAGATCAATCCGTATTTTGAAAAGGTCGCAAAGGAGCGGGGATTCTGGACAAGAGAGCTCATGGAAAGGATTGCGGACAGAGGTTCAGTTCAGGATTTTGATCAGATACCTGATGATGTTAAGGCTATTTATATGACTGCCCATGATATTTCGCCATCTGAGCACATAGCAATGCAAGCCGCTTTTCAGAAATATGTTAATAACGCTGTTTCAAAGACTGTCAATTTCCCCCATAAGGCAACGCCGAAAGACGTGGAAGATGTCTATCTCCTTGCCTATAAACTCAACTGCAAGGGGGTTACCGTTTACCGGGACGGATCGAGAGAACAACAGGTCCTGACAAGAGGCAAGAAAGGCGAGAAACAGCAGGCGGAAGAGGCAAGGCAGAAGATTGTGCCGCGAAATAGGCCTGATGTCATTAAGGGGACAACTCGACTCATGAAGACCGGCTGCGGCAACATCTATGTCACCATTAATGAGGATGAAGAGGGGCACCTCTTCGAACTCTTCACGTCCATGGGCAAGGCCGGCGGATGTGCAGCAAGCCAGTCCGAGGCAATCGGAAGGCTGGTGTCACTTGCATTCAGATCAAATATCGAGCCTGATGAGGTTATCAATCAGCTCAAGGGAATTATGTGTCATTCCCCGACGTGGCATGAGGGGGGGAGAATTCTTTCCTGCTCGGACGGAATAGCAAATGCTCTTGAACGATACCGTACAAAAGGGTCGAAAGGAAACGGAGACGGCCATAAAGTTGTCATGCTCATGGGCGCCTGCCCTGAATGCGGTGGTGCAATAGAGCACGAGGGGGGCTGCGCAGTCTGCCATAACTGCGGCTTCACCCGCTGCGGATGAGATTATTCAGGTTCCTCGGTATATTGCCATACAATGAAAACCTTTATACAGGAGGGGATATGCACCGCAAAGTAATTTCGGTATGCGTAATCATAACGTTCATGACTGTCCTTGCAGGCTGTGCTTCAGTACCGGAAGAACACAAGGGAGCAGCAACGGGTGCAGGTATTGGCGCAGCAGCAGGAGCTGTTGCAGGCGCGCTGTCCGGTTCAGAAGGCGCAAAGACCGAGATGGCAGTGGTTGGCGGATTTTTAGGGGCACTCGCCGGGGGCGTTATCGGACACTATGCATACGATAAGAAAAACACAGGGGATGAGACATCCAAAAAATACAAATATCAGTCATCCAAAGGGATTTTCATCAGAATTGAAACCGCTGCTACAGTTCCTGCTAAGGTCAAAGCGGGAGAGACAGTAGAACTCAGGATGACCTATGCGGTTCTCGGCGCCAAACCGAACAAAGAATTGCTTATTACAGAGACACGGGAGATACGGTATGGAGGGGAGATCTTCGGGAAACCCATCGTACATGTGAATCGGGAAGATGGCACCTTTTCCTCCAGCATACCTGTTACCCTGCCGCCTGACGCCAAAAAAGGCAAGTACACTGTTATGGTGACGGTTAAGGTACAGAATAAAAGTGCTTCGAAAGAAACAGCTTTTTTTGTAAATTAAATTTGGTATTTTGCCTGTGCACGGAAAACTTTTATAAATGAAGAGAACGCTGGTTACCCTGATCTTTTTTCTTGTAACAAGCCTGCTGTTGTCGGTAACGGCCTCTGCTGCTGAAAAAAAGAACAATCCCTGTCTTGAATGTCATGTCGAATTTCGAAAGCCGGTAAAAATTGAGCACAGAGCTCTCAATTTGGGATGCGAAACATGCCATATGAAGATTGAGGCAAAAGATCATCCCCGGGATAAGGACAGCATACGACTCACACAGGAGATGCCCGGTCTCTGTTTTTCCTGCCATAAAAAATCAAAATTCCAGAACAAGGATATACACGCGCCCGTTGCTTCGGGCAACTGCACAGGCTGCCACAATCCCCACAGGTCAGACTTCGACATGCTCCTTGTCAAAGAACCTCCGGACCTTTGCTATGCCTGTCACAACAGGGAAAAGTTCAACAAGAAGTATGTGCACCAGATCATCACACGACGATGCAGTTGCCACAATCAGCATGCCAGTGAAAATCCCCATCTTCTCTATGCATCTGTTTTTCAGGTATGCACTGACTGCCACAGGGCCCGCAAATCAGGCAACCATGTAGTTTCCTCACTTCCGAGCGGAAAGGTTCATCCGGTTGACGGGGTTCCCGATCCCAGGGATGCAAAAAAAATGATCACGTGCACGACCTGCCATAACCCGCACAGCTCAGAATACCATAAATTATTTCCCAAGCCCCGCATATGCAAAATGTGCCACAAATTTTATTAACCGATGTTACCCTGTGAATTACTTCCCGGGAGATGTTTGAACACGTCTTTGTTCAGAATCTCCTTATCCCAATCTTCCCAGACATTCGCATCCCTCCTGCAGTCATAATTCCTGCACCGTTCAGGTCTGTCCTCCCAGATTGTACAGAGCAATGTCTTCCTGTCGAAGTGTGAGCAATATCCATCCTCTTCCGTCGCAATAAAATACGGCCGTTTTGGATTCCATTGTATGATACCCTTTCCGACATCGCTCTTCGTAAGAGCAAAGATAAAACTGCAGCAGACAGACTTACAGAGTCCTCTTCTTTCTTCATCATGCAAGATCACGGTCTCTGCCTTTTCATCCTCATCGCCATAAACAACCAGGATCCTCTTTTCCATGAGCTTTTCGACCATTTCTTTTATATAGGCCTTTTGTTCCCCTGTAAAGTATTCTTCTTCAGTTGACGGATTCTGCTGGTGCACTTTGTTCCCGGACATGTCACATTTTCCTTTCAATTCATCTGAACTGTGTCAAGCATATCTCGTATTTTTCATTTCAGCGTATGTTTCCCTGCTGTTTTGAAGGTAAATCCGGAGTCTTCCACTATCTTCATTAATGGCCGTCCAAAAATAAACAATGCATATTCCGGCTTCAGCTTCAGATCCGAAAGCGCATAAGAACGGAGGGCCATATCTTTTTGTACGAGTTCTGATAACCTCCGGAGGGCTTTTGAGCTGTCTTTGCCGAATGATGCTTCATTGATCAACTGTTGCACTTCCAGCAGGGAACATTCCTTCTCATGCTTCTCTATGATACTCAGGACCGGATCATCATGATTGATGATATCTGAACGGCGAATCGTATGCTGTCCGATAATGCGCATGATTTCTGTTGGTTCCCAGCATTTGAGGAGACGGCATTCAAGGAAACGGTGCTCGTAAATCATACACGAGGAATCCTCTTCCCGATAAAAGCAACAGGACCGGGTATCCCCTTTTCCTGCAACTTTTACCATTTCCTGATATGCCTGTTCCACCGTTTCGCTCAGGGGATTGTATGTCAGTTCACCTTTGCGTATGGTGATGAGATGTTCGTATGCCGCATGATGATTACGGAGAATTTTCTTGTCTTCATGATGCAAAACCGGTCCACCTTTCTTACAGCAGGTTCCGCACCGTATACAGCGGGTAATATGGCGGGAAGTCAGTTTATCCATTTATTGATCGTACAGCAATTTGCTTCAAATAATAGATCCTGTTCTCCTGGTCCTCTCTATAAACCTTCTCCTTCACTTCGGGAAAATGTTTCCTGACTTTCATAAAAATCCTTAATAACGATTGTCCCATTTTAGGTAAAATTTACTATACTATATATCAGTACGATACGAATAGAAAACAAGGGAGGAAATATCATGGCACGGAAAAGAACAGTTACCTACGAGTGTGAGCAGTGCGGTTCCGATATTGTCGTTACCTCTACAGGGGAAGGAGAACTGACCCCTGTCTACTGCTGCGGCATTGAAGTAACAGAAATATCTCCAACCGGAAAGAAAGCCGTTCGGCCAAAGAAGAAGGCGGCAAAGAACGTATCAAGCAAGAAGGGTACTCCTCAGAAAAAAACACCAGCAAAAAAGAAGACATCGAAAAAATAAGAAGATCGTTTCTATTTCTTTTCGAGGACGATCTTATGGTGTAAGAGCGATATCTCTTTTATCTCTCCCTCAAAGATCTTCTGTTCGCCGAAGAGATTTCTGAGATAAATCTTCCCCTGTTCAGGCCTCATGATATCGACACTCTCAAGATAGAGCTCTTCTTTGCCATTCTGATAAATATAAGCATTCGCCTCGCACATATTACTTCTCCTTTCCTATCGCCTGCCTGATCGACTCGACAATTTTTTCAATCATGTGAGGCAGGGGCTCTTTTCCCACTCCAATCACGTCGATTCCTTCCTGATTGAGAGCAAGAAGAATCTTTTTCGCATCTGATGATACAAGAGCCTCTGCCATCCTGGGTGTCATTTCTCCCAGCATTGCATTTGGAAGGACAATGCTCAATGGACCTGTTATCATATGAACCCTGCCCGCATTCCAGACAATTGCATTTTCTCCTGTTGCACCTTTGTTCGCCCTTGACTTCATCATTGCTGTTGTTGCGGCTGCATTTGTACCGAGTGCAAGGATTTCGATGGTCTCTCCGAACTCATCCCGTAATCTCCTGACAATCAGGCTTCCGATGCCTCCACCCTGTCCATCAACAACAGCAATTCTGTACACAAAATAAGTATAAAGGCATGTTCAAACGATGTCAAACTACCCGTGACGACCTCTGATGTGTTATGAAAGCTCATGATGTAAATATTTTGCTGATATGGGCTATAATAACTGTTTAATGACGGCCTGTAACCCTTAAGGAGGATATTCTTATCAAAAAATTGCCTGACAGGAGAGGATATTTCGGCATATATGGCGGACGTTTTGTCCCTGAAACCCTCATGCCTGCCCTCGAGGAGCTTGAGGAAGCATTTTTTCATTCTCTCAGGGATAAGAATTTCCAACTCCAACTCACTCATCTCCAGAAGACATATATCGGCAGGCCAACACCGCTCTATTTTGCAGAACGCCTCACAGAGCATCTGGGCGGGGCAAAGATTTATCTGAAGCGCGAGGATCTCGCTCATACGGGCGCCCACAAAATCAATAATGCCGTTGCTCAGGTCCTCCTTGCAAAAATGATGGGGAAGAAAAGGGTTATCGCAGAAACCGGTGCAGGTCAGCATGGTGTGGCTACTGCAACCGGCGCTGCACTGTTCGGGCTTGACTGTGAAATATACATGGGTACCGAGGATATGGAAAGGCAGGTATTGAATGTGTTCAGGATGAAACTCCTTGGAGCAAAAGTCACAGAGGTTCCAACAGGTTCAAGGACATTAAAGGATGCAATTAATGAGGCACTCCGCGACTGGACATCCAGTGTTCGCACAACGCATTACGTCATGGGAACTGTTTTTGGGCCTCATCCTTTCCCTGTCATGGTAAGGCATTTTCAATCGGTAATCGGGAGGGAGACAAAACGACAGATACTCGCTGCTGAAGGAAGGCTGCCCGATTATCTTATCGCCTGTGTAGGAGGCGGCAGCAATGCCATGGGGCTGTTTTATGCTTTTCTTGCTGATGCTGTAGAGATGATCGGGGTTGAGGCAGGCGGCAAGGGAATTGAAACAGGGGAGCATGCCGCTCGATTTGCCGGTGGTTCGATTGGCGTATTCCAGGGTTGCAAGAGTTATCTCCTGCAGGATAATAACGGCAATGTTCTTGGCACCCATTCTGTTTCCGCAGGGCTTGATTATGCATCAATAGGTCCTGAACATTCTTTCCTGAAAGACAGCGGGCGCGTCCGCTATGCATATGCAACCGACGATGAAGCATTGGCTGCATTTGAGCTTTTGTCGAAGACCGACGGAATTATTCCCGCGCTTGAGTCTGCACACGCGCTTGCTGAAGTCGGAAAACGCGCGCCTGCACTGTCACAGAATACCCTTATGGTAGTGAACCTCTCCGGCAGGGGTGACAAAGACGTGCAGCATGTAGCCCGGATCAAAGGTATCAAACTGTGAAAACGAGGATTTCGGAAACATTTAAGAAATTGCGAAAGCTGGGGAAGAAAGCTTTCATCCCATATATCATGACAGGGGATCCCTCCCTGGAAAAGACAAAAGAAATTGTCCTTCTGTTCGAAGAGTGCGGTGCAGATATCGTCGAATTGGGAGTGCCCTTTTCAGATCCGCTCGCAGACGGCCCCACAATTCAGCGTGCTGCTGAAAGAGCCCTGCAAAACGGAACTACCCTGAGAACCGTCCTCTCCTTTGTCAGTAACCTGAGACAAGTCACTCAGATTCCCCTGGTTCTCATGACATACTTCAATCCGGTATTCAGGTACGGGACTGAGGACTTCATCAGCAATGCAAGAAACGCCGGCATTGACGGTGTGATTATCCCCGATTTGCCGCCTGACGAAGCAGGAGATTTCGTCCGTAACTCGAGGAGTCATGGGCTTGATACAATATTCCTTCTCGCTCCGACTTCAACAGAGAAGAGAATCAAGAGAGTGACAAAGGCATCACACGGTTTTATCTATTATGTTGCAATAGCAGGGATAACAGGAGCCAACCTTCTCCTTGATGGTTCCATGGAGATATTAATCGCGCACATACGGCAATATACAGAAAATCCGATAGCGGTTGGGTTTGGAGTGTCAACCCCTGACGATGCAGCACATGTTGCAAAGCTTTCTGACGGAGTAATCATTGGGAGCGCAATTGTCAAGAGGCTCCATGAAAATCCTGATAAACTGAAGGACTATCTTTTCAGCCTGAGGCAGGCAATTACGTAAAAATTTTTTCGAAGGATTCAACATGGCATGGTTCAAGAAAACTAAGGAAACCCGCGGAGAGAAGAAAGGAAAGATAACCGAAGGACTATGGGTTAAGTGCGATGGCTGCAAGGAGATTGTCTATAAGAAAGAGATAGAAAAAAATCTCAAGATATGTCCGAAATGCAATTACCACTTCAGGATAAGCGCCCGTGAACGGCTGAAACTTCTTGTTGACGAGGGCAGTTTTGTCGAGATCGATGAAAACCTTGTTTCCGTCGATCCCCTGCACTTTAAAGACTCAGTTTCATACAAAGAGCGGCTCAAGGATAACCAGAGAAAAAGCGGAATCAGGGAAGCCGTCATTTCAGGAGATGCACTGATCAGGCAATACCCTGCAACGCTCGTCATCATGGACTTTTCCTTTATGGGCGGCAGCATGGGATCTGTCGTCGGAGAAAAGGTAGCAAGGGCAGCGGAAAGGGCTC
>Ga0315287_10008031_pt1 | contig 10625 bp, 9 predicted proteins | sample YL17G11_0_MG_FD_205037 | JGI IMG/M metagenome (GOLD analysis project Ga0315287, IMG submission 205037) | Sediment microbial communities from Yellowstone Lake, YNP, Wyoming, USA - YL17G11_0 | ecosystem: Environmental > Aquatic > Freshwater > Lake > Sediment | place: USA: Wyoming | collected...
ATGAGCTTCCGCAATCGTCGGTAGAATGACCGCGACCCGATCAGGTTCCCGATGACCAAGCCCAAGACCCACCGTTTCGACACGCTTTCGCTGCACGCGGGCGCGGTGCCCGATCCCGCGACCGGCGCGCGGGCGACGCCCATTTACCAGACGGCATCGTTCGTCTTCCCGGACAGCGACCACGCGGCGGCGCTGTTCAACATGGAGCGCGCGGGACACGTCTATTCGCGCATCTCCAACCCGACCGTCGCGGTGCTCGAGGAGCGGATCGCGGCGCTCGAAGGCGGCGTCGGCGCCATCGCGACGGCGAGCGGGCAGGCGGCGCTGCACCTCGCGATCGCGACCATCCTGGGCGCAGGGCAGCACGTCGTCGCGTCGCGGTCGCTCTACGGCGGCTCGCACAACCTGCTCGACTACACGCTGCCGCGCTTCGGCGTCACGACGACGTTCGTCGATCCGCGCGACGTCGACGCGTGGCGCGCGGCGATCCGGCCGGAGACGCGGCTCCTGTTCGGCGAGACGCTCGGCAATCCGGGCCTCGAGGTGCTCGACGTTCCGCGGGTGTCGGCGCTCGCGCACGAGCACGGGCTGCCGCTGCTCGTGGACTCGACGTTCACGACACCGTATCTTTCGCGCCCATTCGATCTGGGCGCCGACCTCGTGTTCCATTCGGCCACGAAGTTCCTGTCGGGGCACGGCGTGGTCATCGGCGGCGTCCTCGTCGACTCGGGCCGGTTCGACTGGGACGCGGGCGCGGCGCGCGGCAAGTTCCCGACGCTCACCGAGCCGTACCACGGCTTTCACGACATGGTGTTCGCCGAGGAGTCGACGACCGCCGCGTTCCTGCTGCGCGCGCGGCGCGAGGGCATCCGGGACTTCGGCGCGTGCATGGCGCCGTTCACCGCGTTCCAGATCCTGCAGGGCATCGAGACGCTGCCGCTGCGCATGGCGAAGCACGTCGACAACGCGCGCCGTGTCGTCGCGTTCCTCGCCGAGCATCCGTTCGTCGCGTCGGTCGGGTATCCGGAATTGCCCGGACACGCCGACCACGATCTGGCGAAGACGCTGCTGCCGCGCGGCTGCGGCGCCGTGTTCAGCTTCGCGATCAAGGGCACGCGCGCGCAGGGCCGGAAGTTCATCGAATCGCTGAACCTGTTCTCGCATCTCGCCAACGTGGGCGACGCCAAGTCGCTCGTCATCCACCCGGCGTCGACGACGCACTTCCGGATGTCGGCGGAAGACCTCGTGAAGGCCGGCATCGGCGAAGGCACGATCCGGCTGTCGATCGGCCTCGAGGATCCCGACGACCTGCTCGAGGACCTGTCGCGTGCGCTGTACGCGGCCGGAAAGGCATGAGCGAGGCGGTCACGCGACCCGCGCTGCTGCTCGGCGCGCGGGTGCCGAAACGATTCGTGGAGCGGCTCTCCGCGCGGTTCGACGTGCTGGGACCGGTGCCGGCGCCGTTTCCCGCGTCGGCCGCGGCGCTGCCTGCCGCGGCCGCGCAACGGGTGCGCGTACTCGTCACGATGGGCACCGTCGCGACCACGCGGGAGGCCATCGCCTGCCTGCCGTCGCTGGGACTGATCTGCTGCGTGGGCAGCGGGCATGAAGGCGTCGATCTCGCCGCGGCGCGGGAGCGTGGCATCGTCGTCACGCACAGTCCGGGCGCGAACGCATCGGCCGTCGCGGATCTCGCGGTCGGGCTGCTGGTCGCGAGCGTGCGGCAGGTCTTCGAAGCCAACGCGTTCCTGCGTCGCGGTGACTGGTCCGGCAACTACGCGAAGCGCGTCCCGCTGGTGCGGGGGCTCACGGGTCGCAAGGTCGGCATCTACGGATTGGGCGCGATCGGGGAGAAGATCGCGCGGCGCGCGGCGGCCTTCGAGACCGAGATCGGCTACCACAACCGCCGGCGGCGCCCGGAGGTCGCCTGGCGCCACTTCGACACGCTGCTCGCGCTGGCCACCTGGGCGGACGTGCTGGTCGTCGCCGTGCGCGCGGACGCGGGCAACCGACACGCAGTCGACGCCGGCGTGCTCGCGGCCCTCGGCGCGGAGGGCCACGTCGTGAACATCGCGCGCGGGTCGGTCATCGACGAGGCGGCGCTGATCGCGGCGCTGCGCGACGGCGTCATCGCGGGCGCGGGGCTCGACGTGTACGAGCACGAACCCGCGGTGCCTGCGGAATTGCAGGCGCTGCCGAACGTCGCGCTCACGCCCCACATCGGCGGGGGCACGGTGGATGCGCAGGCGGCGATGCAGGACATGGTGAGCGCGAACATCGACGCGTACGTCGCGGGGCGGCCCGTGCCGACGCCCGTACCCGGCACGCCTGCGACGTTTGCCGCCGCGCCGGCGGCGGCGGACTGACGGACGACGCCATGCGGCTCACGGTCGACGGACACGACGTCTACGCGTACACCGGATCGCGGCCATTGGAGCGCGCGCAGCCGACCGTCGTGTTCGTGCATGGCGCGGCGCACGACCACAGCGTGTGGGCGCTGCAGTCGCGCTACTTCGCGCACCATGGATGCAACGTGCTCGCGCTCGACCTGCCGGCGCACGGCCGCTCCGGCGGCACAGCGCTCGCGTCGGTGGATGCGATGGCGGACTGGCTGCCGCGCGTGCTCGACGCCGCCGGCGCGGAGCAGGCAGCGCTGGTCGGCCATTCGCTGGGTTCGCTCGCGGCGCTCGCGTGCGCGGCGGGTTCACCCGGCCGCGTGACGAAGCTCGCGCTGGTGGGCCCCGCAGTGCCGATGCCCGTCAGCGACGTGCTGCTCGCGGCCGCGCAGGCCGACGACCACGTGGCGCTCGAGCTCATCAACGGCTGGTCGCACAGCGCGGGCAAGCAGTTGGGCGGCAACCGCGTGCCGGGCATGTGGATGACCGGCGCGGCGATGCGTCTCATGGAGCGCACGCGTCCCGGTGTACTGCACGTCGACCTGCTCGCCTGCCACGCGTGGACCGGCGGCCTCACGGCCGCCGCGGCCGTGCAGTGCCCGACGCTCGTGGTTCTCGGCGCGCGCGACCTCATGGCGCCGGTGAAGAGCGCGCAGGCGCTGCTCGGCGCGCTTGCCGACAAGCGCGTCGTCACGCTGCCGAACACCGGCCACGCGATGATGGCCGAGCAGCCCGACGCGGTGCTCGACGCGCTGCGCGCGTTCCTGTAATTTCCGCGCACGGCGGCCGGCATCTCCATGCGGGACGTCCGCCGCAACGCACCGGCGCGCGACGACGCGCGGCGAGGGGGAACGATCATGACCGAAGCCGAAGACGCGCGGTCCACGCTGCCTGCGGTCCGCACGGTTGCGGCAAGCGCGCCGTTGCGCTGGCTCGCTGCCGGCTGGCGAGACTTTCGCGCGCATCCGCTGCCGAGCGCCTTCTACGGCGCGTGCTTCGCCACGATGGGATTCCTCATCTACCTCGTGTTCCAGCACGCCTACCAGTACGTGTCGGCGCTGGTGACCGGCTTCTTCCTCGTGGGGCCGTTCCTCGCGATCGGCCTCTACGCGCTGTCGCGCCGGCGCGAGCGGGGCGAGCCACCGTGGCTCGCGCCGACGCTCGACGCGTGGGCGCCCAACAAGAGCGCCATCGGGATGTTCGCGCTCGTGCTCGCGGTGATCCTGCTGGTCTGGGCGCGCGCGTCGCTCGTCGTGTTCGCGCTGTTCTTCACGCAGGACATTCCGTCGGTCCAGGACTTCATGGGCCAGGTCTTCTCGTTCGCGAACATCGAGTTCCTGCTGGTCTACCTGTGCGTCGGCGGGTTCTTCGCCGTGCTCGTGTTCGCGATCAGCGTCGTGTCGGTGCCGATGATGCTCGACCGCAACACCGACGGCATCGTCGCCGTGCTGACGAGCCTGAAGGCGTTCTCCGCCAACGTGCCGGCGATGATCGTGTGGGGCCTCTCGATCGTCGTGCTGGTTTCGCTGGGATTCGCGGCGTGGTTCGTCGGGCTCGTCGTCGCGGTGCCGGTCATCGGGCACGCGACGTGGCACGCGTACCGCGAACTGGTCGAGTAGTCCGCTAGCGCGGGGTCCGGCGCAGCGACGACCGGGGCCGCGGCGGCTCGATTGTCGCCATCCGTCGACCGGAAAGGACGAACCCCGCCGACGGCCACCGCGACCGCGTTACCCGAGGATTCGAGTCAGGAATCCACGCCGTGGATGCGAACGGCCGGCGTGTCCGGATAAGTGTCCTCGTCCTCGAGGTCGAGCGCGGCCGACGGCGGCAGCTTCGCGATGATCGCCTTGACCATCTGAACGTGCTCGGCCTCTTCGTCGCGCAGTTCCTCGAACAGCGCCTTGACGTCCGGCTGGTTCACGTAGCGGAGGGCCTGGTCGTAGAACGCGAAGGCCTTCTCTTCGGAGGACAACGCCACCAGGTACGCATCCAGCGTGGCCATGTTCCTGTGAGGCGCGCCGAAGTCCGGGGCCTCCACATCGAAGATGTCGTCGAGCTTGACCTTTGGGCGCTCCTCGCCAAACAGCGCGAGCCGGCGCTCGGCGAGCTGCTCGCCGTGCTTGGCCTCGTTGACCGCCATCGATGCGAATACCGCGCCGGCGTCGCCGCTGTCACGGCTTCCGAGTTGTTCGGCGAATTGCGTGTACCGCCTTTGCGCCTCGACCTCGATCAGCGTGGCGAGATCGAGGGCGTCCATCAGCGTGAGTTTGGAGAAATCGAGTCTCGTTGGCATGGGGCCTCCCGCTACGGTGCAACGCGCCCCGTTACATGGGCGCGAGCCTGGTTGCTGAATCGGAAATTCAAACGACCGTCCTTGGCAAGAAGAACGGTATCACCGCGCCGACTGTCCGGTCAAAGCAAGGTCTCGCCGCTGCCATCGCGCCGCCACTTGATCGAGCAGCCGATCGACGGGTGCTGCGTGACTGGCGCGGGCTCGCCGCGCGCGACGGCCGCCATCGCCGCGTAGAGCTCGCGCGGCGCGTCCGGGTTGGGCGAGCGTCCCGACGCATCGAGCCGTCCGCGGTAGACGAGCGCGAGATCCCGGTCGAAGCCGAAGAAGTCCGGCGTGCAGACCGCGCCGTACGCCTTCGCGACGGCCTGCGTCTCGTCGATCACGTACGGAAAGCCGAAGTGGTGGCGCCCGGCGACCGCGCGCATGTTCTCGAACGAATCGTCCGGGTAGTCCGTCGCGTCGTTGCTCATGATCGCGACGCTCCCCACGCCCAGCGCGCGCAGGTCGGCCATGTCGCGCACGATCTTGTCGAGGACGGCCTTCACGTACGGGCAGTGATTGCAGATGAACATCACGACAAATCCGTGCGGCCCGCGCACGGTATCGAGCGTGTGGCGGTGGCCGTCGACACCGGGCAGATCGAAGGGCGCGGCGGGCCAACCGGCCGCGCCGGGCGGAGTCGTCAGACTGACCATCGGGGCATCCTCGCGCAACGCATGTGGCAGAATCGTAGCACCGCGTAGCATGCTTGCCTGCGATGTCCAGCGCTCCCGACCTGCCCGTCCCGCTGCGTTTCCTCTGATGGCGGCGCCGCGCTTCTTCGTGCCGCCGCCGTTCGACCCCTCCGTGGTGGGCAGCGAGTTCCCATTGCCCGAGGCGCCGGCACATCACGCGCTGCGCGTGCTGCGGCTCGCCGTCGGCGACCCGCTGACGCTGTTCACCGGCGCGGGCGGCGAGTTCGCGGCGACGCTGGTGCGCGCGGGCAAGCGCGACGCATGGGTGCGGCTCGACGCGTACCTGCCGGTCGAGCGCGAGTCGGCGCTGGCGATGACGCTGGTGCAGGGCATCGCGGCGACGGACGCGATGGACACGATCGTGCGCCGCGCGGTGGAACTGGGCGTCGCCGCGATCCGGCCGGTGGTCAGCGCGCGCGGCGCGCGGTTTCCGTCCGGCGCGCACGGCGAGAAACGCCTCGCGCACTGGCGGCAGGTCGCGGTCGCCGCCTGCGAGCAGTGCGGCCGCAACCGTATTCCGGCGGTGCACGGCGTGACGGACCTCGCCGACTGGCTGCGGGCGCGCGACGCGACGCGGCCGGGGATCCTGCTCGACCCGGAGGCCGGGGCGAGCGTCGCGACGCTCGCCGCGCCTGCCGGCGCGTTCGACCTGCTGATCGGGCCCGAAGGCGGACTCACCGCGGACGAGGTGGCGCGCGCGACACGCGCGGGCCTCACCACCGCGCGCATGGGCCCGCGCGTGCTGCGCACCGAAACGGCATCGCTTGCGGCGCTGGCCGCTCTCAACGCACTCTGGGGTGACTTTCGATGAAACGAACATGGATGACCGCCACCGTCGCGCTGTTGACCGGCTGTATCGCGTCGTCGGTGCAGCCGCCGCCTGCCGGCGACGACTTCCGGTTCGTCGTACTGGGGCCCGAAGGGATCGCGGTGGCGCGCGTGATCACGGCGGCCGCCGAATGCCCGCGCATCGACATCGACGGCGACGCGCGCCCGATGTCGGTCCGGATGGCGCCGGCGACGATTCCGGGCCGGCCGTCACGGTCCGACCCGCCGGCGCAGCCGACGGCATTCCCGGTGCTGACGTGCGAGGCCACGCTGCCCGCCGATGCGCGCAATGTGGGGATCGGCGGCTATCCACTGCCGCTGCCGAAGGCGAACCCGCAGCGGATTCTCATCCTGGGCGACACCGGTTGCCGGATCGCCCCCGGAGTCGCGCAGGCCTGCAACGATCCGGCGTTGTGGCCGTTCGAGCGCGTGTCCGACTCCGCCGCCGCGACCCGGCCGGACCTCGTCATCCACGTCGGCGACTATCACTACCGCGAGGCCGCGTGCCCGGCCGGCAATGCCGGGTGCGCCGGAAGCCCATGGGGGTACGGGTGGGACGTCTGGAAGGCGGACCTGTTCCACCCCGCGCGCAACCTGCTCGCCGCCGCCCCGTGGATCGTGATGCGCGGCAATCACGAATCGTGCAACCGGGCCGGGCAGGGCTGGTGGCGGTTCCTCGATCCGCGTCCGGTCGCCGCGCGGCAGGACTGCGATGCGGCGGCCGACGACGACATCGGCAACTACAGCGAGCCGTACGCGGTGCCGCTCGGCCGCGGCGCCGACACGCAGTTCCTCGTGTTCGACTCTTCGTTGGTGGGGCTCACGCCGCTTCCGCCCGCCGACCTCATGTACCGCAACTACCACGCGCAGCTGCAGACCGCGTTCGCGCTGGGCGCGCGGACGCCGCACGCGTTTTTCATGAGCCACCATCCGGTGCTGGGCTTCGCGTCGAATTCCGGCAATCCGCAGTCGCCGTTTCCGGGCAACGCGGGACTGCAGTCCGTGCTCACGGCGCTCTATCCCACCGTGCTCTTCCCTCCGACCATCGAGGCGCTGCTCGCCGGCCACAACCACATGTTCCAGGTCGTGAGTTTCTCGACGCCGCATCCGGCGCAGTTCATCGTCGGCAACGGCGGCGACTGGGCCGACGACCCGTTCCCGGTGCCGTTCCCCGCAGGGAAGGAACCGGCACCGGGCGCCGTCGTCGCGGAGATCGTGTCGACGACGCGCTTCGGCTTCATGACGATGGAGCGCAGCGGCGCCGGCTGGCGCATGCAGGCGTGGGATGCACGCGGGCAGCCGCTGACGTCGTGCACGCTGGGCGAGCGCAGGGCGCAGTGCACGCCGGTCGCCGATGCCGCCGCGAAGCCTTGACGCGCGACGGCAATCGCACCGAAGATCGCCCCTCCGTCGGCAACGCCCGCCGCCTGACCTCCCGCCATGCCCGATCCCGCTCCGACTCCTGCTCCCGTCCCGTCGCCCGCTGCGACGTCCGCGGCGCCGCCGGCCGCCGGATCGGGCGAGCCGCCCAAGGGGTGGATGTCGGGGCTCATCCGCTCGCTGATCCGCCCGTACCGCACGTGGGTGCTCGTCGTGTTCGCGGCGATGATGGTCGAGACGCTCGCGAGCCTTGCGGCGCCGTGGCCGCTCAAGGTCGTCCTCGACAACGCGCTCGGTCACGACAAGCTGCCCGAGTGGCTCGCGTGGGTGCACGATCTCGGCATCGACAAGAACACGATGGGCCTCGCGCTCTTCGCCGCGCTCGCGACGATCGTGATCGCGACTCTCGACTCGATCGCCGACTACATCGACAACTACTACACCGAGAGCGTCGGGCAGTGGGTCGCGCACGACCTGCGCATCCGCATCTACGACCACCTGCACCGGCTGTCGCTCGGCTACTACGCGACGCACCAGACCGGCAACCTGCTGTCGACGCTGACGAGCGACGTGGCCACCGTGCAGGACTTCGCGTCGTCCGCGACGCTGTCGATCGTCGTCGACATGATGACGATCGTCGGCATGCTCGGCATCATGTTCTGGCTCAACTGGGACTTCGCGCTCATCGCCGTCGGCGTCACGCCGTTCCTGCTGCTGTTCGTGATGCGCTTCAAGAAGGCGGTCAAGGACGCCACCCGCGACGTGCGCAAGCGGCAAAGCGAGATTGTCGCCGTCGCGCAGCAGGGGCTGGGCTCGGTGCGCTCGGTGAGCGCGTTCGACCGGCAGGACCTCGAGGCGAAGCGGATGGACGAGGCGAGCCGCGCCACGGTGGCGGCGGCGCTCAAGGCCCGCCGCGTGAAGTCGCTGCTCGGCCCGGTGGTGGCGATCGTCGTCGCGATCTGCACGGCATTCGTGCTGTGGCGCGGCACCGCGCTCATCATGACCGACGTGATGACGGTGGGCGCGCTCACAGTGTTCCTCGCGTACCTCTCGAAGTTCTTCAAGCCGGTGCAGGACCTGGCGAAGATGACGAACACGATCGCGCAGACGGCGGTCGGGCTCGAGCGCATCCAGACGATCCTGTCCGCGGACGACATGATCCCCGAGAAGCCGGACGCGCGGCCGCCTCCGAAGTTCAAGGGCGAGATCGCTTTCGAGCACGTCGCGTTCGGCTACAACCAGGACACGCCGGTGCTCAAGGACGTGAGCTTCGCGGTCAAGCAGGGCCAGGTCGTCGGCGTGGTCGGCGGCACCGGCAGCGGCAAGTCGACGATCGTGAGCCTCATCCCGCGCTTCTACGACCCGACGGCGGGGCGCGTGCTGATCGACGGGACCGACGTGCGGGACTTCGAGCTGCACCCGCTGCGCCGGCAGATCGGCTTCGTGCTCCAGGAGACCGTGCTGTTCCGCGGCACGATCCGCGACAACATCGCCTACGGGCGGCCGGGCGGCGCGACCGACGAGGAGATCGTCGCGGCGGCGAAGCTCGCCAACGCCGACGAGTTCATCGCGAAGATGCCGAAGGGCTACGACACGCTGGTCGGCGAGCGCGGCGACACGCTGTCGGGCGGCCAGCGGCAGCGCATCGGCATCGCGCGCGCCGTCATCCGCGACAACCCGATCCTGATCCTCGACGAGCCGACGGCGGCGCTCGACACCGAGTCCGAGCGGCTGGTCATGGAAGGCCTGGAGCGGCTCATGAAGGGCCGCACGGTGATCACGATCGCGCACCGCCTCTCCACGATCCGCGACGCCGACAACATCATCGTGCTGGCCGGCGGCGTGGTCGCCGAGCAGGGCACGCACGAGCAGCTGCTCGCGAAGAACGGCCACTACGCCGACCTGTACCATGTGCAGTTCGGCGATGCGGAAGCGCCCGCCGCCGGCCCCGCCACCCCCGCCAGCTGACGCCACCGCCATGTCCCGCTCGCTGATCGTCCTTCCCGATGCCACGGCCCAGCCGCTGCTCGACGCCATCGCGTCCGCGCAGAAATCGCTGCGCGTCAAGATGTTCGTGTTCTCCGATCCCGCGCTCCTCGACGCCGTCATCGCGGCGAAGAAGCGCGGCGTCGACGCGCGCGTGATGCTCAATCCGGCGCGGCGCAGCGGCGAGTCCGAGAACGAGGAGTCGCGCCGCAGGCTGGTCGAGGGCGGCGTGTCGGTGCTGGACAGCAATCCGGCCTTCGACCTCACGCACGAGAAGTCGATGGTCGTCGACGACGCGCAGGCGTGGGTGATGTCGCTCAACTGGGAGACGCGCAACGTCACGCAGACGCGCGACTACGCGATCGTCACCAAGCACAGGCACGAGGTCGGCGAGATCGTCGAGTGCTTCGACGCCGACTGGAAGCGGACGGACTTCATGCCGCACGAGGGCTCGTCGCTCATCTGGTGCAACAAGAACGGCCGCGAGCGCTTCGCCCACTTCATCGACCGCGCGCAGCACTCGCTGTGGCTGCAGAACGAGCGGTACCAGGATGCCGTGATCATCGAGCGCGTCGTGCGCGCCGCGGAGCGCGGCGTGAAGGTGCACATCGTCGCGCGGCCGCCGCACACGCTGAAGAAGGAGAAGCTGATCGAGGGCGTGGGCGGCCTGCGCATCATGGCCGACGTCGGCTGCAAGGTGCACAAGCTGAAGCACATCCGGCTGCACGGCAAGATGCTGCTGGCCGACGGTGCGCGGGCGATCGTCGGGTCCGTCAATCTTTCACCGGGCAGTTTCGACGGGCGGCGCGAGCTCGCGATCGAAGTCGACGACGCGCACGTCGTCGGGCCGCTCGAGACGGTCGTGAAGCATGACTGGGACCGCTCCGAGGCGCTCGATCTCACCGACGCGGGGCTGCTGGCCGACCTCGAAAAGCGCGGCAAGGAGGCAGGCGCCGCGGACCTCGTGCTCGACGTCGACGACGACAACGGCAACGGAGATCGGAAGAG
>Ga0315287_10008033_pt1 | contig 10624 bp, 10 predicted proteins | sample YL17G11_0_MG_FD_205037 | JGI IMG/M metagenome (GOLD analysis project Ga0315287, IMG submission 205037) | Sediment microbial communities from Yellowstone Lake, YNP, Wyoming, USA - YL17G11_0 | ecosystem: Environmental > Aquatic > Freshwater > Lake > Sediment | place: USA: Wyoming | collected...
TAGGTACAAGATATCCAAACTTTCCGTCTGTAAATCCCCCTACAAATCCTTTCAAATCAGAATCTTGTAACGCTACATTAATAACAGAAACACCAGAGACACTAAAATTGTTTAAATCGACACGTGTTAATTTTCCATAGTATGTTCCATTATAATATGGTACAAGATAAGCATATCTTCCATCAGTAAAACCTCCATTAAAACCTTTCAAATCAGAATCAACAGCTGTTAAATCTAACACAGTAACACCTGCTGTAGTAAAATTTGTTAAGTCTACACGAACAAAATTACCATGTTTAACTCCATTATCAGATGGTATAAAATAACCGTATCTGCCATCTGTAAAACAACCTGCATACCCTCTAAAATAAGGGCTTAAATCTGTTAAATTCAACACAGTAACAGTAGAAAAATCATTTACATTTACTCTTGCAATTTTTCCACTTGTTCCAACATTATTTGGTGCAAAGTATAAATATGTTCCATCAGTAAATCCCCCCATAAATAGTTTCAATTCAGAATCAGTTAACGCTAAATTAAGAACAGAAACTGTAGAAAAATCATCTAAATTGACTCTTGCAATTTTCCCATGAGGTCCAAGTCTATTTTGAAAATAACCGTATTTCCCGTCTGTGAATGCTCCGTAAAAACCTTTTAAATCAGGGTCTGTTGTAGATAGATCTAAAACTGATACAGTACTAAAATTACTCAAATCTACCCTTGCAACTTTCCCAAAATATGCTCCATTATTGTAAGGTACAAAATATCCATACCTTCCATCTGTAAAACCTCCTATAAACCCTTTCAAATCAGGATCAGTTGTCGCTAAATTCAATACTTGAGGTCTTCCTAGTGGCTCGAAACCTCTACGAGAAATACCTAAGTTCTTACATGTGCTTGCTGCATTTGCACAATAAACATATCCTGCAGAACCTTGAAGATCTACACTTGCTTTAGGTTTTTGTGTTGCAAATCCCCATTTTCCTGAAGCATTTTCGATTGTGATGCTGGTACTTATAGAAGAACCTGCAAATGTAAAATCTGTAGACTCATGGTTGATAATACCTTGTGAATAAACATTTGCTCTATGAGTAGAATTACCAAAATTTTTTCCATTCAATCTTAAGTCTGTTATTGTTGTTCCAAGGCTATAACTTGATAACGAATTAATAAGAATACGATTATCAGTTATCATTGATGTAAGAATGTTTACGTTGCTTGCTAGTCTGTTAATAGTTGCAATTTTAACATATCTATGATAGATGCCATTAACATCAGCACTATTTGAAGGAACAGAGCCCCCTTCTGAAACTCTAATATCTTGTACTTGTCGAACTCTATTTGATGTTGCAGTTCCTAGTCCCGGTACAATTAACGAAGCATCATAATATTCAGAACCAGTATTTGCTGAAACTTCTGCAAAATATAAGTCGACATACACTAGATCAGTTCTATCACTTCCAGGTGTAGTAAGTGCAGAAATTAAAGTTTTTGTATATGCATCATCTGTTAATGATCCAGTTGCATTTTGATTTTTATATTCAAAAGTAGATTTGATGAATGCAATATATCCATCTATAACAAGAACACCTGCACCCATAACAGAGCCGTCACCACCCATAATAGAAAAGTTATTTACAGTGTCTGATGCACTTTGGATAACTTTGAATCCATTATTTATAGATGATCCTCTTGGAAAATTCATATTGACAAGTTGGCGAATTTGACCATCAGCTATATCACCAATTTCGCGAAGTTCTGAATCACAAAGAGGAACAGATTTCTGGAAACCTACAACAGGTGTTAAATTTTGTCCAAATGCATTTAATTTAAACCTTTTTGCTTGATTATATAAATTTGTTGAGTAATTGCCTTGATATGCTGTACTCATTTAACTTTCTCCTTTTTAAAAAATTAAAAATTAATTGTTCCACCATTTGAACATAAGATTCTTGCTACTTTCCCACTAGTAATACCTGAAGTTTCAGTGTTAGGTACACAATAACCATATTTCCCATCATAAAATCCTCCCTGGAATCCATTCAAACTTGCATCAGTCAATGTTAAATCAATAAAACTTACACCTGTTGTGTTAAAATTATTTAAATCTATTCTTGCAAGTTTTCCTGAAAGAACATCTTGAGAAATTGCGTTAGGTACAAAATAACCGTATTTCCCGTCTGAAAAACAACCTGAAAACCCTTTTAAACCAGAATCAATTTTTGTTAATTCTAAAATATTCACAGTGCTAAAATCTTTCAAATTTACTCTTGCAACTACTCCTGAATAAAAAACATCTGTATAAGTAGTTGGGCAAAGATATGCATAGACTCCATCAGTAAATCCCCCAATAAAACTTTTAAGAAATACATTAGTATTCAAAAGATCTAAGACAGTTACACCACTTGTAGTAAAATTATTTAAATCAACTCTAACAAAAAAACCGTGTCTTACAGTATTTGCATAAGGCACAAAATATCCATACTTTCCGTCTGTAAATCCTCTAGAAAACCCTTTATAATCAGAACTTATTGATGCCAAATTTAACACTGTCACTGTACTAAAATTTCTCAAATCAACTCTTACAAGTTTCGAAGACGAATTATTAGTATTATAAGGTACAAAATAACCGTAAGTTCCATCAGTAAATCCTCCTCTAAACCCTTTTAGATCTGAATCTGTTACAGACAAATCTAAAACAGTGCATCCCCCTACAACAAAATTTTGAAGATCAACACGAACAATTTTACCATGATAATCAGCTCCATTATAGTAAGGAACAAAATAAGCATATTTCCCGTCAACAAATCCTCCAAAGTACCCTTTTAAGTCTCCTGAAATTGTTGTGAAATCTAATACAGTCACTGTGCTAAAATCATTCAAATCTAACCTTGCAACTTTTCCTGACATTGCAGAATCTTGATATGGGCAAAAATACCCATATCTACCATCTGTAAATCCTCCTAAAAACCCCTTTAAATTTACATCAGACGTCGCTAAATCAATCACTTGAGGTCTTGCTAATGGAAAATAAGAACTTCTGCTTATACCCATATATCTGCACGTTTTTTCTGCGTCCTTTACATGAACGTCACCCTTTACATCAACTGCAGCAACAGGATTTGTCTTCATAATTCCAAGTTTGCCAGAATCGCCTATGATAGCTGATGTTTCTTTTGTTCCTACAAACTTTATATCAGAAAAAACAGAACCATTATATGTATTAAAACTATCAATGTAAGTTGTTCCTACAGACGCACCAAACGTTCCACTTGTCATTATCTTTTGATTGTCATTTGAACCTACATTATTACCATCTACTGAAACAAAAATTCCATTTCCAAAACAAATTGATGAAACAAATATTAATGAATTAGAAGATCTTTGTGTAAATGTTGCTAAATCAGGAGACGTTATGATTCTACCTGTAGAACCAACATATGTTCCAAAAACATACAAACCATTTCCATAACAAATTGATTGAACACTATTCAAATCACCTATTCCTGTAACAAGAACATTAGTCCATGTTTCTCCATCATTTGACACAAGAAGATATGTAGATGTTCCATAAACTGCTGTAACAAACTTTCCACCACCATAGCAAATAGACATATATGAACGATCAGGTGTGGATCTCAGTGTCCAATTAATACCATCTTGTGAACGCATAACATGTGTATTAAAACCATCAGATGATATTGCAACGAAAACTCCATTTCCATAGCACACGCTTAACCAGGAATTATCAGCTGCACTTGTTCTTATTGTCCATGTAATCCCGTCAGGTGACGTCATCACACGATTACTTGAACCTGATGTAGCAACAGCTACGAAAATATCATTGCCGTAGCAAACGCTTAACCAATTATTATCAGCTGCGCTAGTTCTACTTGTCCATGTTATCCCATCTGGTGACGTCATTACACGATTACCTATCCCAGAATACGAAACAGCTACGAAGAGACCATTTCCATAGCACACGCTTAACCAGGCATTATCAGCTGCACTTGCTCTCAATGTCCAATTGACGCCATCTGGAGACGTCATCACACGATTACCCGATCCAGATACAGCAACAGCTACAAAGAGACCATTTCCGTAGCAAACGCCATTCCAAATATTTGTACTTCCTCCAGATCTCGTAGTCCATTGGGTTCCAGCTGTAGAATCAACATGGCCTATGTTTTGACCATCTGACATCCTAAAATTAAACCCTATATCCAAAAAAGTGTTATAACCAGAATAATGCATCATTGCACCTGTTTTAACACGATTATCTGTTATCATTGCTGTAAGAATATTTGCATTTCCTGACAATCTGTTTAAAGTTGCAATCTTTTTGTATCTGTGATAAATACCATTTACATCAAATCCATCAGAAGGCATTATTGCACCCTCTGCAACTCTTATATCACGAACCATTCGAACTCTGTTTGCTGTTGGCGAACCTATACCTGAAATAAGCAATGACGTATCTAAATATTCAGAGCCAGCAACAGCAGACACTTCTGCAAAATAAAAATCAATATATACTTCGTCTGTTCTATTACTTCCTGGTGTTGTCAATGCAGGTATTGTAGTCTTTGTATACCCATCATCAGTTAATGCTCCTGTTGCATTCTGATTCTTATACTCCATGTCATTCTTTATTGTGACAATATACCCATCAATCACAATTTTGCCACAATCATAGTAAGTCCCTCCTGATCCCGAATAATTTCCTCTTATCTTAAAATTATTAACAGGATCAGTACTCTGTACAATATGAAATCCATCATTCAAACTTGCACCTGAAACAAAATTCATTGATACCATCTGACGAGCAAATGAGTCAGCAACATCAACAACCTCTCTTAATTCAGCATCACTAAGAGGTACTCCTTTTACAAAACCTGCTGCAGGATAACCTGCTCCACCTGAATTCAACCTATATCTCTTTGTTGGATTATAATTACCCGCAGTATAATTTCCTACATAAGGAGAACTCATGTCATTTCCTTTCGTTAAATTTCAAACTAAAATTGATAATAAATTTATTATAAAAACAAGATAAATCAATCAAATTTTCTTGTTTTTTTCTGATATACGCTTGGAGAAACTTGATATGAATCTCTTGAAGGTATTATTTGAAGTCCTTTTTGATGGTCACTTCCCATCATCCTATCATCATACTGACCAACCTCGTATCTCTCTTCGCTTAAATAATCTAATTTTTGTTTAAAACTTTCTTCACCATAATTATAATTAATTCTTCTAACCTCTGTTATCATTGGCACATAAACTTCCCAATCAGTCTCTACAGTAAAACCTATAGCTCCTGAGAAATTATATTCTTCCGGTACTTCAACTTCTAACTCTTCAGATTCTCCTGCAAATGAAAAATCTCTTATCACTATTCCTTGATTTGCCAACTCATCCTGATACTCAGACCACAATACAGTCACAACATAATCAACTAATCTCTCTTGTTGATCTGGATCTTGACACATTCCTATAACCTGAAAATTCAATATCCATCTTCCTCCAAATACCTTTGCAACATCTCTATTCTCTTTTTCAACAATCACTACTTGCTCATCTCCAACTCTCAATCTATCACCAAACGCCAACACAACACCAGGAATTGCTGTATTATGTGTAGAATAATACTCAGTATCAAACGGCCCCATCCTTGATCCCATTATCTGATAATCAACTACAATTGGTTCAAATTTACCCACATTTTCTGTAAATAAAATTTCACCTGTAGAATAATCTATAGAATAATCAATGTCTCTCTTAAATTCAAATCTATATGATTCAGAATACACTATTTCAGTATTCGGATTTATAGGAAGATTTTTAAGAACAGCACCATGTTTCTCTTTTATAAACTTTATTTCTAACTCTTCATCATCTACAACTAAATAAGGGTCAATCTCAAATTTAAAATTATTTGAGTCTTGCTGATGCTCTGTAATTCTAACAATATAAAAACCTCTTGCAGATAATTTGTCTAGATTTTCTTGATCGTCTTTCACCCACTCAATTGAATTTCCTTGTATACCCTTTAGATTTGCTAATGAACAATAACCTCTATGAATACCCACAAAATTATTAAAATCTAACTTCAATGAATCGCCTGAAACAGATCGTATTATAATTGCAATTTTAGGTCTCTCTGTCTGAGGAAACTTTGTATAAACCTGTGTCTTCTCAAATATTGGGTGCTTACTCACAATATCTTGAAATATCTGAACAAATAATTTTTTTGTCGAATTAGTCACTAAATAATACATTTAAACCAATCTTTGTTGTTCAATCCATTTCCAAGTAAAATCCCATTTTTGATCTACATCTATTAATTTGTGATCTTCAAATGACATAAAAATATTGTACCCTTGCTTTGTTTCAACTGTAGCTGTTCCTACAGAATTTTGTCCTTCACAAAAAGGTCTCTGAATTATGATCTGTCCTCTTTTATTGAAGTATTCTCTTGGGTCAGAATTTCTCCAAAAATAAGCATCTTTGAAGTAAACCCAATCACCATCATTTGACACTTCACATTTGGGAATTGTCTTTTGATAAAGATCATTTTTCTTATCAAAATCATAGTAAAACAATTTATAACGGTTGATCATTGTTCGTTGTTATCAAGTACAAATCTATTTATTGCAAAAATGCCAACATCTCCACCCTCTTCTTCTTTTACAGCAAGATAACCTGGAATTGTAGAATCAGAAACAATATATCGTCTTCCTTTAAAAAGAGGAGGAAAATTGTCTACACATATTACTTTATCTGTATCATTAATCAACCTTGATTGTTTCTCTATCTTAGCAAAATGAGCAGCTAAGTTGTCTAAACCTTTTGATAACTCTGCATCAATTGAACTTACTTTCTTTGCTACTTCAGTAAGATTAGAAAAAATTGTATTCATAAAAAATTCTCCTTATCCTGTTACACACAGTTTTGCCAACCATGAATTAATAGAGTTTGAAACTCCTTCTAAAGTTGTCTTATATAATTGTAAAAAAGCATCCTTATTTTCTGTAATCATCCCTGTACTTCTTCCTTTTTCCATAAGAATGTTTTTTAGATTATCTTGTATATCAACTAAAATTTTTGAGCCATCAATTGTAGAGTGTCCTTCAAGACTTTTCATTACAACAGACTCAACCCATCCTTTAGGAACATGTACATTAATTTCACCAGGATTTGGGATACTCCATTGCAAATCTTTTGCCATGTTTGATACTTGTTCTGGTTTAAAAACATCTGCTGATGCAATATCTGGAAATGCTAAGTATCCCAAAACAAGAGCAGCTAAAACAGCCCATTTTAAATTAGGATGTTGTTGTATAAATTCTTTCATTTTTTCTGCAGTGTTAATTCCTTTTAGAGCTGCTTTTGTTGTTTCATCTTTAATTCCATTCCATGTCTTTTCCCAAAAATTCTTCCCTCTTTTAAAAAGATTCAAAAAATCATCTTTCAATCCTGCTTCTACTATCATTGAGTATTCTTTAGATGACCCAATGATAAATTTTACTTTGGGTTTCTTTTTAAAATCTATCTTACTCAAATCAAGTCTATCTTGATTCTGCTTAAGTTGAAGTCCCAAACTCTGTTTTTTTAAAAAGTCTTGTGTTACGCTTATTACAATTCTCTCGTCTAATTTAGACATTTTCTTCTCCTAAACGTACGACTGCAGAGCATTCAGTAAACAACCTTTTGCGACTGCATTCAATGGATCTGATGCTTTTTTTACTTGCTTTATTAAAAATGGCAGTTTTTTCTTACTTAATTCTTCTTCAAACAATTTATCAAAATTAATTGCTTTTGAAGTTCCTCCACTAACTACAACAGAAATAGCTTCTGGAAAATTTGGCATTTCTTCCATTGTATTGAATTTCTTCTCTATTGCATTACAAACATATGAAATCAAATTCTCATAATAAATCTTTATTGCTGTCTCTTCTCTATTTCTGGGATTAAGAAGATCTACACCTGCTTCTTTCACCATTGTAATCTTTGATGTTTTAGCTCCAACAGCTTGTGCTGCATTTGCATCTATCCAATCACCTGAGCGAGCAATCGAAAACTGTTGTTTTTTGTCAGAAACACCTAAAAAACTTAATGCAAGATTTACCATTCCACTTCCTAAAGAAATAGCAATTCCTGTAAATCTTTCATCTTCAAGTTCTGACCATATAATTGCAAATGCTTCATTCATTGGCTCAGCATCATATCCAAATGATTTAAAAAATGACTTCAACACATTCTCATGGAATACTCCATTAAACTCACTATCAATAGGATCAGCTGGAACTGAAAAATAAAGTTTTTCATTCTCTACTACAGGATCGCCTACTATATTCTTCAAAATAATCTTTACTATAGAAAGCGCTTCAGTCTCTCTTGAAGAAAGAACTCCCTTAGAAAAAGGTCTTCTGCACTCTCTATTAAAAAAACTTGCAATATGAAGAGCTTCATTTCCTAATACATACATATTTCTTTTATCAGAACTCTCAACAAAATTTGCATTCAATTTTGTCAACATACTTTTTGAAATAGGATTACTTTCAACATCAAAAAATGCATTTCTTTCACTTCTAAAGAATGTCTTGTTGTTGCAATAACCTGCACCCACTACAAACATTGTTCCACAGTCGACACCAATTCCAGGTTGTCTCTTTAATTCTTCTTTTACAATATTTTTAGACTCTTCTTTAATTTCTTCTTTTTGTCTTTGTATTTTAACATCCATTATTCTAGTCTCCATTATTTGAGTGCTGTTGTTTATTAAAATCAGACAATGTATCAACAGGATTTCCACCTGACAAAAAATTATCTCTTTGTTTCAGACTTCTTGGCAAAGGTCCACCATTAAAAAAACCCTGTTCGTACAAATGTTTAGATATATCACCTTTCTGAGAAACAGAATGAGCTGAACTAACAATACTTTTTATAATTTCTTCAGTGTTCATTTTAAAGTTTTTCCTCAAGTTCTGTTACTTTTTCGTTTTGTTGTATTTTCCTTAGACTATTTAAAAATGTTTTCTTTACATCTTCACCAAATAATCCTTCTAATAATGTCTTAAAAAGATTAATAACTGTAGCTTCACTAAAAGAATCTAAAGGTGCATTATCTTTAAGCCATGTTTCTTTAACAATACTCTTAATTTTTTCTTTAGTAATTGAAGATAATTTCTCAATTACAAGACTTGAAACTTCATTTGCAAAAAAATCATTTAATTCCTGTTTAGGTGTAATTTCAGCTTTTTTAATATTTTTGAGAATGCTTTCTAAAACTTTATCTGTGTTCATTTTTGTCTCCTAAATACTTTTTTGAGATTGTTTAAATTTCTTCATTTTTTCTAATGAACTAGCTAAATCATCTTGTACTTCTACAATTGATTCTTTATTAATATTTGCAGTTACACCGGCTTCTTCGTCTTTAAAATCTACAAAAACATTTCTTGGATCTTCAGGTTTTATTTTTTCTTGTTTAGTGACTATTTGTTCTGTTGTTATGTTTCCTTTTAGTTCTGATGCAATTTCTTTTGCAACTTCTTTTGCAATATCTTTAACTAATGATGAATTTTTAATCATTTCAACAGCCATTTCTACAGCTAGTTTCTTTGCAATTTCCATTGTATTTTGATCAATTGTCTCTTGTGCCTTTTGCCCTTGCACTGTAACAGCCCTCTTTAACATACCTCTATCATAAACAACTTCTACCCAATCTCTATTAAGAGCATTCTTTAAATCTTTCGATCTATTCACTTCATATTCTGTTAAACTTATTTCTTTTCCTAAATCTACTTTCTTTCCTATATCATCTAAATTAACAGTTTTTAAAATTTTTCCTTTAATTATCATAGATACTATTGCCTCGTGTCGTATAAAAGGTCTCCAAATGTTTCTTACTAAATGCTGTTGAAAATTCATGAGTCTCTTTAATAATGTCTTTAAAAAAATTTCTTTGCTTTCTCTCTCAACCATTTATCCGACTTAGCTTTAATTAATCTCATAGCTTTATCTACAGCTTCTTTTGCAAAATTCTTCTCTGTCATTTCTTGGTTCAATAATTCAATTGGTACATTTTCAAAACCCTTAAACACTGTTGCCATATTCTTCATCAATTTTTTGTCTTGTGCAATTTTAATTTGTTTTGGAATAACTTTAAACTTAATTGAACTCTTTTCTATAACAAATGATATTTCAGCTTCTTGATTTTTTCGTGATAATTCAAATCTAATTACTGCAACTCCTTCTGCCGCCAACATCCTCAAATGTGAATCAAATTCCCTCTTAAACCTATTGACGTTGCCCGAGTTTCTCATTCTAAAATTACTTTATAAAAGTTTTAGAAAACTGTCTTGTGTACAAAATCTTCTCAACTTCAACTAAGTTTTTTCTTGCTACATCAAAATCTGAATTTATTACAATTGCACTCTTAAACATATTCTGAGCTTGAGGAAACCTACACCTTCTAACTAACTCCTCACCCTTAAAATTATATGCAACCTCTAACATTCCCCATGACAATGTCTCTAATCTATTTATCTTTAAACACTTCTCTAAAATAGAAATCGCTTCATCATATTTCTTCAAAACATTACAACAACATGCAAAATCT
>Ga0315287_10008034_pt1 | contig 10623 bp, 9 predicted proteins | sample YL17G11_0_MG_FD_205037 | JGI IMG/M metagenome (GOLD analysis project Ga0315287, IMG submission 205037) | Sediment microbial communities from Yellowstone Lake, YNP, Wyoming, USA - YL17G11_0 | ecosystem: Environmental > Aquatic > Freshwater > Lake > Sediment | place: USA: Wyoming | collected...
CTCTTTAGATCTGTGAGAGAGAGAGAGAGAGAGAGAGAGAGAGAGAGAAGGGCGACGGCGCCGATTGCTGACAGAGTCTGTTTGGCTTTCGAGGCGCGTTCGAACGCGGAGCGTCGTGTTCTTCTCTTTTCTTTCCGCTTCATCTAACAATTGAATTACGTTGCACGCTTTTGCGGAGACAGATCAATCCCGCGAGCTCGACAGGCGACGCGTTGCTCGACGAGATCATTCACACTCTCTCGTAGCCCCCTACCACTAGAAGATATCGAATTCAAAAACTTTCCAGTCTTCCTTTTCTCTCTCTCTCTTTCTCCCTCTCTCCTTACCGTCCAATGGAGCCAGTGGAGGCAGCGATGCAGTCGCTACTGTTGCCGCCCTGGCCACGACGATACTCGAACGTCGTCCGAAAGAGGAAGAAGAAGAAGAAGAGCAACTCTGCTGCTTTGGCGATCGAACAAGAGCGACCACAGCCGACACTCTCGCGGCGCACCCCGCCGCACGCGGCGCCGCCAGATTGCTGCTACGGCTCGTGTTTGGGGCCACGGAGGTGCAGGGGCGCGCCGCCGCGGGCGCGAACGTGGCGAGAGACCCCATACAATTGAGGAGAGAGGGAAGATGAAAGGCTAGAGTTTGATGGAATAAACTAAAGTGGAACCCTTCGACTTCGCTCGTGCTTTTCGAGTTTTGATTTTCTTCTTTCTCTCGCTCTCTCACTTTTCTCTGTCTCTTTCTTTCGAGCGTTGTAACCCCCTCTCCCCCTCCCCCCCCTCCCCGCTCCACCAGTCCACCATGCCCGCGCCCCCGCCATTCAAACCGGGGCCTCGTCTGCTGGCAGGGCTCTGCGACCAGAGGAACCGTTGCTCGCAGCGAGGTGCGTTTTGTTCGGGGAGTTGAAAAGAGAGCGGAAGAGATGTTATTGTTTTTTTTCCGTTGGCCTTTCCATTCCCTTTGAGGCTTCGGCTTTTTGAGGGCGCGCGCCACATTTTCGTTCAGCTCGAATTTGAGCCAAACTGTTTGCAGGCGCTAACTAACGCTGGTAATATACTCTCTGAGCCTCATTAATTTCCAAAAAAAGAATACGAAGAAAAGCACGCGGCCGGCGCCTTTCCTCGATCGTCGCCGCGGTCGACGCCATCATCATCGTTTTCGCATCCAGACGACGGCGACGACAACCTCCACCTCCTCCATCAGTACCTCTCCTCTTCCGTCTTGACCAAAGAGCAGCAGAGGCTGGAGGAGGCCGGTGTCAGAGGCTCCCTCTCGCCGAGAAGAGAGTTCGGGGAGGGAGAAGAGCGAGAACACTCAGAGGCGCGGCTCTTTGAGCCGAGGCGGGGAGCCAGAGCCGGAGCCGGAGCGCCGCTGCCGCGGCAGGCAACAACGGCGGCAGCGGCGGCGGCGGCGACGACTCCCCGGCAACACCCGCAACGCCCAACAAGCATCCTCTCCCCTTACTCCACGGCCTCCACCTTCTCTTCGATCCGCTCGACCTCGCCCATGGGCCCTCCTCCGACCAACTCCTCGGAGACAGCAGCAGCGACTCCGAGAGCAGCGTTCCTCTTTTCCTCTTCTGCGCTCGCTCCTCCTCTTCCTCCTCCTCCTCCTCCTCCCCCCCAGCAGCAGCAAACGTACACGCAGCCCGACCTCCCCCTCCTCCTCGAGGAGACCCGACGCTCGGCCTCCGCGGCCTGGGTCCTCGCCTCCTCCCGTGCCAGAGAGGCCGACGAGGCCCGCAGCGACGCCGAGCGGCGGGTCAGGGATGCGCGCCAGGCAGAAGCCCGCAGGGAACGCGAGCAGAGGGGGAGGGCGGACGCGGCGCTCGCGGCGGCGAGGGGCGCGGCCGCCGACGCGGCGCGGACCGCCGCGGCGGAGCTCGCGGCCGCGCGCGCCGAGGCCGAGAGGGGCCGCGGGGACGCCGAGGCCGAGGCGCGGCGCGCCGGGGAGCTCTCGGTCCAGCTGCGGCGGGAGAGGGAGCTGCGCGCCAGAGCCGAGGCCGCCGCCGCCGACGCGCTCTCTGCGCTCGAGGCCGAGAGAGTGGTGTCTCGCCTCGAGGCCGAGGCGAGGAGGGAAGAGCAAGAGGGGAGGGAAGAGGCTGCTGCCTCTCCGCCGCCTCCTCCTCCTCCTCCTCCTCCTGCTCGCGTCGACAACCCCCTGTTCTCTCCCGATTCTTTCACCCCTGCGGCAGCCAGCAGCAGGACGCACGCCGCGACGCAGTGCGACCCTTCCGAAGAGGAGGAAAATATAGCCCGAGGAGCCGCGACCGAGAAAAAGAGGATCGCCGAGCTCGAGGCCTCGCTCGAGGGCGCGCGGTGCGGGGCAGAGGCCCGCGCGGCGGCCCTGCGGTCCCAGCTCGAGTCCGCCGCGGGGAAGCTCGACGCGCTGCGCGCCGCGGCCGAGAAGCACCGCGAGGAGGCGTCACGCGCCAGGGCAGAGAGGGAGGTGGCCGTTGCGGCGCTCAGGCTGACTGAGGCGCGCGCGGCCGGCGAGGTCGCGGCGGTCGCCGCCGCCGCCGCCGCGCGGGCCGCGGAGGGGGCCGTCTCCAGGGCCGAGAGGGCGGCCGCTGCGGATGCTCTGGCAGCAAAAGACGCCCTGGAGCTCCGGAGATCGAGCGTCGGAGTGCAGACAGAGGAGAGAAGAGAACAAGAAGAGACGAGAGGAGGAGGAGGAGGAGGAGGAGGAGGAGGAGGAGGAGGAGGAGGAGGAAGTGCGGAGGAGGTCGGGGTCCATGCCGGCGGCGGAACACCAGGGGTCGCCGCTGCTGCTCCCCCCTCCCTCTCGACGCCGACGCGGCCGCAGCAGAACCAGTTCCTCTCTCCTTCTTCTTTTTCCTCCTGCTGCTGCTGCTGCACCAGCTCTCTCGACGAGCTCAGGGACGCGGGGGGGATCGACGAGGGCTCCTCGTCGTCGTCGTTCGGCGACGACGAGCGCGGCGCGCGAGGCTGTCAGCAGCGGAGGGACTCTTCGCCGTGGCCTCCCTCTCCGAGGCGGCAGCAGAGGTTGTGGTCCCTTCCCCGCTCCCTGGTGTCGCCGCAGCCGCAGAGGGCCCCGACGAGGAGGGAGCTCGCGTTCCAGCAGAGCCGGCATGATCAGGAGCTGCAGCAGCGAAGGCAGAGGCAGCGGCGAGTACAGCTCGAGCTCGAGCGCAGGAGCCGACAGCAGCAACAGAAGCAGCAGCGGCAGCAGCTGCATCAGAAGCACCGGTGGGAATGCCCTTATTATCACGAGGTACCTCGTGTGTTTGAAGCAATGCGAGGACCCTTGCCTCGCGGGGCCCCGCTGGGCGAGGGGTGGTGAAAGCAAAAAAAGTGTGGAAAAAAAAACCGAGCTCGAAAAAAAATCAGTTCTTCGGCGGCTTTTCTAGTAAAAAAAGAAACTGAGAAACGAGATGCAGAATCGAGGTGCACGACGAGGCCGCAGCGCCGGCGGCGGCTCTTCCAAACGCAACGCGGGAACCTCTTCCATTCCCTATGACCCTGTGTTAGCGCGCCTCGAAGGTGCGAGGTGTCGAGAGAGGGGAGCGATCGAGAGAGAGCGATTTGTTCACCGTCGCTCGCCGCCGTTGTCCGCGTTTCTTTTCCCAACCTCTTGTTTCCCTTTCTTCTCTCTCTCTGTCCCCCCCCCCAAAAAAATAAAATGCAGAGGCCGAGAGCCTCCACCAGAGGGCCACGCGCAGGCACGACGACTCCTCCCTCGAGCTCTTCGAGGCCGCCGCCGTCGCCTTTCGCGACGCACTCTCCGGGAGAGCAGGAGCACGAGGAGGAAACGCCGCTTCTCCTCTCGCCCCGGACGCCGCCGACCTCCGCCCGCTCCCGCCGCTCAAGCAGGCCTGCGCCCTCTTTGGCCTCGCCGAGGCTTTCCAAGGGTGGGCCTCCCGGCTCGTGGAAAGAGCAGAGGCCGCGCCCTCGGAGGAGCTCACGCGCGCGGCGGAGGCGCAGGCGGCGGCCAACGCGACAACGCTGCTGGCGCAGGCCGTAGGGGCCTACGCCGCCGCCTCTGGCGCCGCCAAGCACATTGCCGAAGAAAATCAGCAGTCTGACGGCGTCGGCGTCGGCAACGTCGTCGCCGCCTCTTCTTCTCCTTCTTCTTCTCCCGCAGCGGCTGCGGCGGCGGCGAGGGCGACCGCTAGCCACCTCCTCGCGGACGCCGTGGTCAACGCGGGCAACGCCCTCTGCGAGTGGAGCTCCCTGCTCTTCAAGGCCGCGGCCTGGCCCCCGGAGGCGAGGGAGCAGTTCAAGTTCGCCACGAGCGCCGAGGACGCGAGCGCGGGAGCGGCGGAGCTGCTCGCAGCGGCGGCGGCGACGCCGGCCGAAGCGGCCTCGTTGTCCGCGGCGCTGCCCCAGCCCCGCCGCCACCTCGTCACCGCGGCCCTCGCCCTCGTCGTCCGCGCCGTCGAGGCCTACGAGCTGGCAGCGGCCCTCCCCGGCGCCGACGACGCGGACACGAGGCTCAACCTCGCCGACGCGCTCGTGCAGGCCGGGGAGCTCGCCGCCGAGGGGCCTCCGGCCCCCTCCTCTGCCCCTTCTCCCGGTCCTTCTCTCGACGGGGCGAGGGGCTTCTACCTCCGCGCCTTCAAGGCTTTCGAAGAAGCAGTTGCCCGCGCCTCGAGCGAGGAGGGCGACGACCTCCCCGCGCTGCTGCTGAACTGGGGCGTCGCGCTTCACTCTGCGTTCACGAAATTGCACGGAGAGAAGAACACCTCCTCTTCTCCTCCTTCTTCTGCGTCCGACGCCTCCCTCCTTTCCTCCCCGCAGGTTTTGCTCAAGGAGGCAGAGGCGAGGCTCCGCGAGTCAGCGTCGTTCGGGAGGGGGGACCCGTCCCCACTGTGCGCTCTCGGGGACGTCTTGTGCGACAGGGCGGCGGCTGCGGCAGCGGGAGCACCGGCGGCAAACCTCTCCGCCGACGACGGAGACGCCCCGAGGACCCTCTACGAGAGGGCGATCTCCGAGGGCTACGGCGCGGCCCTCGCGATCGACCGCAGGTGCGCCGCGGCCTCCGCCGGAAAGGGCGACGCGCTCCTGGCGCTCTCGAGGCTCGCCGCCGCCGCCTCCGCCGCCGGCGACGCCTCCGCCTCCGCCGCCTCGGCCGCCGCCGGCCTCGCGGAGGAGGCCGCCCGGGCCTACTCGAACGCGCTCTCCGAGGCCCCGAGGCTGGGAGGGCTCGACGAGCGCGGCTCCGTCATCTACAACGCTGCCTGCGCCTCTGCGAGGGCCGCGGATCCCTTCGGAGGGGGCGGCGGAGGGGGCGCGGGGGCCGGCGGCGAGACGGCGGTGGAGGGCGCGAGGCGGAGGGTCCGCCTTCTCGTCGCCGGCTGCGGGGTCTCGGCGCGGGATGTGCTGAAGGACGAGGACCTCGCGTGCCTTCGCGGGGAGGCGTGGCTGCTCGACGTCGCGAAGGCCGAGGAGGCCGCGGAGAGGTCCGGAGAGGCGATGCGGGAGTGAGAGCATGGGATCTTTCATTCGGGGGGGGGGGAGTGCTATGGTTTACAAGTTTGGTCGGGGCATGAAAATTGTGAAAAAACTGAAAAAAGTGAGAAACGAAAACTAAAAAAACCGATTAAAACGAAAAACTTTATCGCCGCCGCTTCTTCCTCCTCGAGCCCGCGGGCTGCGCCGGAGAGGGCTTGCTGCTGATATCTCCACTGCCGCTCCCGCCGCCTTCCTTTTCCTTTTCTTTGCCGCCGTCTCCCCCTCCTTTGCTTTTACCGCTGGCACTCGCACTCGTCGCCATCGGGCAGGCTGTCCCGCACGAGGGGTCCCGCAGCCCCTTCCCGCAGGGCGTACTTAGAATCGCCCGCACCGCCTGGGCCAGCTTGGCCCCGTTCCAGCCCCCGAAGCTGGCCACCGCCAAAAAGGCGCCGTCGCAGGCGCAGCCGGCTTCGACAAAGTCGCGGACGATGGGGCAGCAGGTGTTGTCTCGGCCAAACGCGGCGGGCCCGAGGCAGGGGCCGGCTCCGGCCTGGACGTAGACGGAGGAGACGCACGGCAGGGCCAGGACGCGGCACCTGGAGGCGACGCCTGCAGAAGAAGCGGGGGAGGCCTGCGAGAGCGCTCGCCGCGGGAGGGAGGGGAGCGTGGCGTTGGCGTCGGTCGGGGTTGAATGAGGAGAGGCTGCTGAAGTTTTTTTTTTTTTTTTCCGGAGTGTCTCGGTCGCTGAGGTCAATTTCGGATTCGAAGATGGTGTCGCTTCGCCTCTTCTGCTCGTCTTCATCGTCCGGTTTTTGTGCTAGCGTGGATATACGTTGGTTCTCAATGTAAAAACGGGGACATCTTGGGGAAATCAAGACATTTCATAGCAGAGCGCAGGGCCCGCTCGAAATGAGAGCACGGATGCCGATGGCGATGGAACTGGTGAGCTGGCTCGTCGAACAAAGCAAGTGATTGCTTTGTTGACAAAAAAAGACCTCGCGCAGCCACTTTCCCGCGCGCTCCGCGTAACTGGCACACCAAGAAACTATTCTTCGTACCGTGTGAGCCAATAATCAAGCAAAAAGCGAGCGTGCAGAGCGCGAGCGCTCTCTGTCGCCGCTGGACCATCGAAGCAAAAAAAACTGGCGTTTCCTCTTCAAATGCCCTTCTAGCCAGTCGGGAAACGCTTTCGAGCTCCAAATAAATGATGCCGGAGGTGCTCCTTTCAGCTCAAACGCTAGCTGAGGCGAGAGCAGAGAGAATAGCGAGCGAAGGTCGCCGAGGGCTTCTAGCTGTCGAAGGAGCACGCGCGAAGCTCTCTCCTCTCTCCGCTCTTTCTGAGTTTGTTTCGTCGAAGAAGAAGAGTGCGTCGCTCGACGAAAAAGTTGAAGCGTTTGAGCCCGCCCATCACTGTTTCCCCGTCCTTCTTCGTTCTCCTCTCGCGCCTTTGCGCGCGCCGAGTCTCTTTTTCCGTGCGATATGCGCATCCCCTTTTCGCGGCCCAGGAGCGCAAGCATCTCCAGCGCGGGCCCGCTCTCCGTCGGAGTGCCCCTGGAGGGAACGGACACCGTCCCCGGCCTGCGAGCGCTCGAGCGGAGGGCGGCGGCGGAGGGCATCGCGCGGCTCCTCGGGGTGGCTGCCGCGAACGGTACGCTCTTTTTCCTCTTCTTTGGGCGTTTCAAGATGGTGGCATTGTGCTCTGAGAGCAGCGATGGAGGAAACAAAGGCCTGCGCGCGTCGCCTGTAGGGCGCCATTCAATGGTGCTGCTTTTGAGTTTAGTTTTTTTTTCCACCGTTTTTCCCTCACTTGCGACCAAAAAAAACTATCCCTTCCCCGACAGGCTTCGCCCCTGGCCGCAAGTACACCCGCTACAGGGGCCCCTACCTCGACCAGCTCACCTTGGAGAGCCTGAAGGCGGAGCCAAAGAAATGGGGCGAGTTTTTCGGTTTCGGTCGAGGGCGAAGTGGAAGCGGAGGAGCGAGGAGCAACAGGAAGAAGAAGGAGAAAACAGGCGGCGGCGACGGCGACACCTCTGACGACAAGCCTTCCTCCCCCTCCTCTTCCCCGCCTCCTCCTCTCCCTCCGTCTTGGACGCTCCCGATGAGCATGCTGGCCCTGAGGGAGCGCGCCGAGGAGAATCTCGTCGCGTTCCTGCCGAATTACCTCCGGGCTTTGGCGGCGCTCGTGGTTCTGCTGGCCGCGCTCGGCGGCCGCCCGCTCTCGCTCGTCGGGCTCGCGTGCCTGGCCGCGTTCGCCGTCGCCAACGCCCGAGGGCTGTTTGGAGGCCCCTCGGTCGCGGAGACAATAGCGAGGAAGCAGCAGCAGCTGATGCTGGAGCAGCAGCAGCAGCAGCAAAGGGCCGCGGGCCAGGCCCCGCCGCCGCCGGCGCCCCCGCGAGCGGCGGCGGCGGCGGCGGGCGAGGAGCAGGCCCCGCCGGCGAGGGCCGCGGCGACCGTCTTCGTCTACGGCGTCGCTGCCTACACCCGCGCCTTCGCTCCGCTGACCAAGGGAATCGCGCTGGTGATTTTGTTGGCGGCCTTTCACGCTTGCCTGCGTGTGGCGGCGACGGAGCGCGCGGCCTGGACTGCGGCGGCCTCGGCGGAGCGGCAGAGGAAGGTTCCTTCGTATGCCGCCGCCGGCGTGCCCTTCCGGGACGCCGCTTTCGGCGCCCCGAGGGCGGAAGCTTCCGCGCAACGGGATGAAAAAGATCAGGAAGACCCTCGAAGGTGCCTGCGGGAGCTGGAAGCGGCGGCGAGGGCCCTGGCGTCGGCCGCGGCGATCGGGGCGAAGGCGGGGGCGGCCGCGGGCGTCGACGCCGCCGTCGCCAAAGCCAAGGCGCTGCGGCAGCAGCTGCGGTGAGCGTTTCTTTCCTGGATCTCTGCTCTCTCTCTCTCTCGCGCGCGCTCATGATCGAGGAAGGCCAGCCCTGTTCTTTTGTCCTTGCTCAATCTGAGTTTTTTCTTTCTCTGTGTCCTGTAAAAACATACAAAAAAACAAGCATTGTTTCGTTTTTCTCAACCTCGACCCCGTCTCAAAAAGGAAAAAAAACATCTTCCTTGTCTCTCTTTTGCACTCTCTCTTCTGCGCTCTCTCTCTTCTACTCCAAAGACACGACGAAACATAATCCCTCCCTGCGTGCACTCTCAAAAGACTGCGCTAGAAAAAAACAAAACACACGAGGAGGGGAAAGGATGGAAAACGCTTCGCTTTCACTCGAAGGACACTGGCGTTTGGGGTTGCCGCGAGCTTCGCTGTGAAGGCGTGCTTTGAGGTGCGCCCGTGACTCCGGAGTCCAAGGCTGCGGCGAGGTCCCTTTGGGCAGTATTAACTCACGCAGGCGGGGGCACCCCTCAATCAGCAACTCAAACGTGGCGTCGACCTGTAAGTCAACGTTCTCGGCGAGATTGAGGACCTCGAGCGACTGCAGCCCGCCGACGAACGATGGGACGGTGCGGAGGCCGCAGCCGCCGAGGTCGAGGTTTCGCAGAGACTTCATCTTCGCGAGCATGCAGGGAACGCCTTTTTGTGGGGCGCGTTACCTGGATTCCTGCAGCCGCCGCCGACGTCGAGTTTCGCCAGTCCCGAGGGCTCGCCCAGCTCTTCGGGCAGCGAAGAAAGGCTGCCGCTCTCGGAGGGACTCGCTGTGATTCGTGGCTCTCCGAGCAGAACGAGGCGCCGCAGCGCTGCGAGGTCGCACAAGGGCTCGGGGAAGCGCGTCCCTCTTTATCCTTGCACCGTCCCCTTTTCTCATTCTCTCTTTTCGTGACGCTTGTCGAACTTTTTCCCCCGCCACAACGAATCAAACCCCGTAGTCGCTCTTGGAGAGGCGCAGCAGCTGCCTCAGCGAAGCGACGGGGCCCCAAGACGACGGGGACGTCGTCGCCTGCCCCGAGCTCCTGGCGACGGCGACGAGGAACGAGGCCGAGGCCAGACCGCCGGCGACGGTCCTGAGGAAGTGGAAGTGTCCCCAGCGCACGAGCAGCCTCCTCGTCTCGCCGCTGCCCTTTTTCGCGGCCAGGAGGGTCCTGTTCGTGGGAAGGATGACCAAGAGCGTGTACGGGAGATTGAACGCCGCGGCGCAGGCCCCCAACAGCCACAAGGGGTCTGCAGAACCGCCGCCGCCGCCCTCGGGGGAGGTGGCTTCCTTCCGCCAGCACAGCGCGCCCACGAGGGCCGCGATCCCGGCCAGCGGCGCCTGGATGGCCGCGGCGCTCCTGTACGAGGGTTGCCACTGCGCCAGGGCCGCGGAGTCGTCCGCCAGGAGCATTCGCGCAGGGTGCTCGGCGAGCGAGACGTAGGCCGCGACGGCGAAAAAGGCGACGGCGCTCGACAGCGCGATGGGGCCGGCGAGCGAACAGAGGGAGAGCGCGCCGGTGGCGTCGGACGAGTTCGACGATGCCAGCGCGATGGCGACGACCAGCGCTGGTGCGGCCAGCGAGGCCGTGAGGCTTCTGAGAAAGGAGCTGGAGGTGGACATTGGGTTTCGTTTTTTTCTTCTTCTCGATGGGATGCGAGTTGTGCTTTTGTGATGCCCCCCACCCGGGTTCGTCTTTGCTCGCCTTCTCTTTTTCGCCCTCACCCTTCCCCCTCTCCGCTGCGCCGCTGCCTCGTCCTCCCCGTTCCTCTTCCTCCTCTATCGCCTCATCGCATAGTGTGAACACGGGCATTCGCTCACTCATCGCATTTTACACTTTCCTCTTCTTCCTCTCCCCTGCTTCTTTCTCTTCTGCTTCCTCTTCCTTCTCTTTCTCTTCCTTCTCTTTCTCTTCTTCCTCCCCCTCCCCCTCTTCTTCCTCGACGAAGTCCTCGTCCTCCCCTCCGCCTTGCCCTCCTTCACTCCCCCCGTCCGCGTCCCTGACGAACACAAACGCCTGGAAGAGCTCGCTCGCCCTCTCGAGGCTCGGGTCGCTCCCGGGGAAGTGCGGCGCGAACGACTTGAAGTGCGAGCCCTCGTCCGCGGGGTCGAGCAGCCTCTCCGCGGCCGTCGCCGCGGCCGGGTTGCCCCGCGGCCCGGCCGCGGCGGCGCCGGCGCCCCAGCGCGGGAGCGCCGACAGGCCGTGCTTCGCGGCGACCGCGGAGAACGCAGACGCGAAGACGAGGTACTCGAACGAGCCCTGCTCCGTCGCCTCGTCCTTGGCGGTCTCTTGCCTGCCGCCGCCGCCGCCGCCGCCGCCGCCGCCGCCGCCTGCCGCCGCTCCCTCCCCTCCCCTCCCGCCGTCG
>Ga0315287_10008035_pt1 | contig 10623 bp, 4 predicted proteins | sample YL17G11_0_MG_FD_205037 | JGI IMG/M metagenome (GOLD analysis project Ga0315287, IMG submission 205037) | Sediment microbial communities from Yellowstone Lake, YNP, Wyoming, USA - YL17G11_0 | ecosystem: Environmental > Aquatic > Freshwater > Lake > Sediment | place: USA: Wyoming | collected...
CCGGCCGTCGCCGCGTCGAACGCGATCGGCGACGCGGTGTACGGGCCGCCGGCGTAGGGCAGGTACGGGCCGCCATCCTTGGAGTAGTACAGCTCGACGCCGGCGAGTCCGCTCGTGGCATCCGTACCGCTCCAGGAGATGTCGAACGCCATGCTGCTCGAGGTCGCCGGCAGCGCCGCCGCTGCGGTGACCGGTGCGGTGGCGTCCTGCGTGCTCGACAGCGCGTCGGCGTACGGCGATTCGTTCGCCGCCGCGTCCCGGCTCTTCAACCGGAAGTAGTAGGTCGCTGCATCGGCCAAGCCGCTGAACGTGTACGTGTGTTCGGTGATCCAGTCGCTGGTCGCCGCAACGCTCGTGAACGCCGCGTCAGTGGCCGCCTGAACCTGGAACGCCGTGCCGTCACCCGTCCAGTCGATCGTGCGCGCCGTACCGGCCGTGAAGGCCGGCAGTGCGGCGATCACCGGTGCGCCGGGCGCCGTGGTGTCGATCAGCGTCTGGGCATCCGCGCTTGCCGGAGTCGCTTCCAGGTTGCCGACGGCATCCGTGCCGATCGTGTAGAAGGCGTACGTTCCGTCGCCCAGCGCCGCCGCGTCGAACGCGATCGGCGACGTGGTGAACGGACCGCCCGGCAGCATCGTGGCCGGACCGCCGTCCTTGGCATAGTACAGTTCGATGCCCGTAAGGCCGCTCGCTGCGTCATTGCCCGCCCACGCGATCGAGATCGCGTTCGTGGACGAGAGTGCCGGCAGGGCCTCGACGGCCGTCGTGGGCGCGCTTGCATCCTGCGTGCTCGCCACGAGATCGCCGAAGGTCGACTCGTTGCTCGCCGCATCACGCGACTGGACGCGATAGTGCATCATGGCGCCATCGGCCAGGCCGTTGAAAGTGAAGTTGAGATCGGTGATCCAGTCGCTGGCCGCCGCGATCGTGTCGAACGCGGGGGTGGTGCTGGCCTGCACGCGGTACGCCATCGCACCGCTGGCCGCCTGGTCGTCCCAGTTCACCGCGCGCGACGTGCCGGCGGTGAAGGCCGGCAGTGCCGCCAGCACCGGGATCGCCGGCGCTTGCGTGTCGATGATGGTCGTGGCGTCGGCGGCTTCCGGCGCAGTCTCCGCATTGGCGACGTTGTCTGCCGCCATGGTGTAGAAGCCGTACGTGCCGTCGCCACCGGTGGTCGAGGCGTCGAAGGCGATCGGGCTGGCCGTGAACGGTCCGCCCGGATACAGCGTGAACGCGCCGCCGTCCTTCGAGTAATAGAGCTGCACGCCGGCGACGCCCGACAGAGCGTCGGCGGCGTCGAATTCCAGCGACACCGTGCTGCTTGCCTTGTAACCCGCCAGAGCCAGCACATGGGACGCGGGAGCGCTCGCATCCTGCCGGCTCGAAACTGCGGTCGCGAAGGCCGACGCGTTGCCCGCCGCGTCGCGTGCCTTGACACGGAAGTAGTATGTCTGGCCGTCCGTCAAGCCAGGGAAGTTGTAGCCGAGCGCCGCGATCCAGCCGCTGTTGCCCGTCAGCGACGTGAACGCAGCGTCGAGCGCGGCCTCGGCGTAATACGCCATGGCGCCGCTCGCCGATTGATCCGACCAGGCGACGGTGTTCGCATCGCCGGCCGTGAACGGCGGCTCAGCCGCCAGCACCGGCATGTCCGGCGGCGTGTTGTCGAGCGGCGTCACCGGCGCCGAGTTGCCCGACAGGTGCGAGCCCTCGAACGCCGGGGTGCCGGCGTACGCGAGCTTGATCGCATACTGATAGGTGGTGCCGAACGCCGCCGTATTGTCCTGGTACGTGGTGTCGGGCAGCACGGCGGCATTCAGCTTCGCGAAGGCGATGCCATCGGTGCTGCGATAGATGTTATAGCCGGCAACGCCATTGGACGCGCCGGTGCCAAAGGCCCGGCTCCAGGTCAGGTCCACGGCGCCGGGACCGGCAACCGCGAGCGGCACTGGAATCGGCCGGGCGATCATCGATGGGAACTCGTCCGGATCGAGCGACGAGAGCACTTTGGTGGACACGCCGTAATACCCCGCATGCGCGGCGGTTCCAGCGCCCGTTTCCAATTGCAACAACGCGGCGTGCTCGTCCCCGACGAGCCACTGCCGGGTGAGCCCGAAGCCCACATCGTGCAACCAGTAACCGGCCAACGTGGCGCCCGACGTCACCGTCGTGCGCGCGGAGGTGTCACCCGTCCAGTAGATCTGAACGGTCGCTGCGGCGTCCGTTTCCGGAACCCCCGCAGCCTCGGTCACGGCCCCTCCCTCGCTGTGCGTCGTACCGGCGAATGCAGGCGCGAAGCCCGCAAGCCCCAGCAGGAGCAGCACAGCCAAGGGCAGCCGAGTCCAGCGCTTCTGAATCGCTCGGAACATCGTTCTCGCTCCTTGGGCAAAGTGACGAACTCGAACCAATAAAACCCAGTGCTCGGATCACCGAACGGCAACCTCGGCGCGCGGCGCGTGATGGCGCGGCGCGGCGCGGATCCAGTCTTGGTCGTCTGTGGCCCGGACGGGCCGAGGTCTCGTGCGGTGTGGTTGTCGCGGCTTCAGAAACTGAACACCGCGGCAACCCGAGCGGATTTAGGGGCGCCCCACAGGGGCGCCGAGGAACTCGAAACCGGCCGTCAGCGCGTGCGCGGGCGCCAGCCGTTGACGTTGTCTTGCAACACGATGCCGTAGCCCTGGCCCGGCGTGATCCCGAAATTGGTGCCACGCCAGCCGTTGGCGAAGTACAGGTAGCTGGCCGGTGCACCGGTCGCCGGGTCGAAGCGCACGATCTTGGCCACCTTGCCGGCGCTCGGACCGCCGTTCAGATGGTCCGCCAAGGCCTGCGCGTTCGCGTAGTCGGCATGGTACGGCAGTCCCAGCCAGTAGATGTTCGAAGTGTTGGTGCGGTACGCGAAATTGAATCCCAGCAGCGGATTGTGCGCCCCGACCAACGACTGACTCAAGTTCGTCTGCAGCGTGATCGCGTATGCCTCGCCGGCATTGATCGCGAAGTTGTCGCCCACCCAGGCTCCGAACTCGTATGCGAGCACCTGCGGCGACTGGGTCGCGGCATTGAAGCGCGTGATCTTCTTCACCGGACCCGGGAAGGGGCCGCGGTTCAGATCATTGATGAGCGACTGCGCGTCGACCATGCCGGACAGGTACGGAATCGAGATCCAGTAGGCGTTTTCCGTGCCCGGCGTGTACGACAAAGCCAGCGCCGACTTCATCGCCAGGGTGGACGACGCATACGATTCGCGGCCGCTGGCCGACGACGCGTAGACGCGATAGAACAGGTCCGACGGGTTGTTGAGTGCGCTCGCATCCGTGTACGACGTGCTGGTCGCGGTTCCCACCAGGTTGGTGTGGTGCGCCAGATCCGCCACGAAGGTGGACACCGTGCCACGGTACACGTTGTAGTGGTGCGCGGTGAAGCTCGCACCGGTGGAATCCGTCGACACCGGCGACCAGCGCAAGAGCACGCTCGAGCCGCTCTTGGCGGCCGTGAAGCCTTGCACCGGCGATGCCGGCGGCGCGAGCAGCGGCTTGCCGCTGGCCACCACGGAGTTGATGTTCTTGTTGTTGGCGCCGTCGGTCGCCCGCATCACGTAGTAGTAGGTCTGCGACGGCGACAGGCCCGAGACGGTGTGCCGCACGTTTGCCGCCGACAGTTCCGCCAAGAAGATGAAGTCGGCGTTGGTCTTCTTGGCGTTGTGCACCTGGAACGCCAGCGTGTTCTTGCCCGACACCAGCAGGTTGGTGAAGGCCGTGATGTCGATCTGGCGCAGGACCGGGTTCGGGTTGTAATTGGTCGGCTGCGTCAAATCCAGGACCGCGTTCCAGGACGGGTTCAAGCCGGTGGTCGCCAGCGAGGTGTAATTCGCGGGATCCAGCAGGTTGTCGCGGGCGATCTCGACGCCGTTCAAGTAGGCGATGAACCCGTCGTCGACCAGCACCCCCAGCACCATGGCCTGCGGAATCGTCGTCAGATTGAAATTGGCGCGGAAGTACACCGAGGTGTACACGCCGTTCATGTCCGACAGCAAGGTTGCCGGCTGATACCGGACGCCGGTGTCGTACCCGAAGGCGCCTTCACCCGACAGCCAGCCGTTGTCGTCGAAGTTGCGGTCCTTCCACAGCGCCGGCGGGGCCGACGTGCCCTTGAGGAAGCGCCACGCGGCGCCCATCGGCACGATGGGGCTCGTGCCCGCGATGGTGGTCAACGGCGTCGTGTAATTGAAGCCGGCCGGCGTCAGCGACTGGTAGAGCTGGTATGACAGCGGCAGGGTGTTGTCCTGCGCCGGGTTCCAAGTCAGCGTCAGCGTGCCGTCGCCCGGAATGGCGCCGGTCAGACCCGCGAAGGCCGGCGCCACCGTGTCGGTCGGCTTGCCCGACCTCGAGATCACGGTGTTGGTGTGGTTGCCGGCCTCATCCACCGGCGCCACGGCGAACCAGTAGGTGCTGTTGTTCACGAGCCCGCCGACGTTGGCGATGAACGTCCCCGCCGGCACGAACGCCACCGGCAGCAGGGCCGAGATCGTCGTGAAGCTCGAGGTCTTCTGATAGATGTCGTAGCCGATGACGTCGCCCTGGGCCGCCTGCGGATAGCCCGTCCAGTCGAGCTGGATGGTGCCGCCGGTGGCGGTGTTGGTCGCAGTCAGCACTGCCACGGCGGCAGGTCCGATGTTGTCGAGCGCCCGCACCGGTCCGACCTCGATCGACAAGGTCGAACGTTTCACGGCGGCGCTGTCCGACTCGACGACGTACCAGTAGTCCTGGCCGTCGACCGCGGTGCTGTCGTTGAAGGTGGCCGTGCCGCGCAGGACCGAACCGAACGGCGTCGCGCTATACACACCCGGAGTCGTCGTGCGGTACACGTTGTAGTGGGTGATGTTGGCGTCGGCGGCGATCAACGCCCAGTTGACACGGATCCAATTGCCCTGGTCCGCGGCGCGGTCGACCGCAGTGACGCTCTTGGGTTCGGCCAAACCGCCGTTGTTCACGGACATCACCGGGCCGAACTCTGCCGAGTAGGCCGAGATGTTGAAGCCATCATTGGCACGAATTCTAAACGTGTAGTTCGTCGCATCCAGCGGTGTGGCATCGAAGTATTGCGTCGAGCCTGCCGGCCGCGTCGCGAGCGGTGTCGACGTATACGAGCCCGTGCTCTTGCGGCGGAAGATCTCGTAGGTCGTGACGTCCCCTACCCCGGCGCCGTCATCGGGCGACTTGGTCCAGGTGACCCTGAGGTTGCCACCGTCGTCGTTCGGCGTGTCGATGACCGTCAAACCGGCCGGTGGTCCCGGCGGAATGTTGTCGGCGGGCGCGGCGCTCGAGCCGGCGCCGGCGAACACCGGGTTCATCTTGCCGGAGTTGTCGACGGCGCCCACGTACACGTAGTACAGCTTGCCGCGCTGCAAGGGCTGGCCGTTCCAGGTCGACAGGCGCGCGGCCAGCGAGTCGGCGTTGGTGATCGGCGCCGGATTCCACGGTGTCATACCCGAAGCGTCGGCAAACGGTGCATCGTTGACGAAGATGTTGTAGTGCGAGAAATCACCGGCGATCGACTTCGTCCACGCGATGTCCAGCGCCACACCGTTGTCGGCGGGCACGTCGAGGAGCGTGACCACGGGACGCGGCGGCGCGTCGGGGTTCATCCAGATCGGGGTCGACCAGGCGATGCCGCCGTCGATTTGAATGACCTTGACGTCGTACCAGCGGTCGCCGGTCGCGCCGGCGTCGGTGTAGGTGACGGTGGCGTTGGTCGACGGGTCGATTTCGAACAGCCGCGGGATCAGCGACAGATCGTTGCTGCCCAGCAGGCTGTTGTGAATCTCGATCGCCATCGTGTGCGTGCCGGGCGTCAGCATCGCAGCATAGGGCGTGAGGTCGAACATGTCGAACGCCGGCATGACCGGCGTGCCGGTGGCGGTCCCGTCGTTGGTGTAGAACGGCGGCACGACTGCGCCCGCGACCGCCTTGGCGGCCATGTTCGGATTGCGGAACGGCCCCGCGGGCGTGTTCGCCGTCACCGGGCCGGCGGGCATGTTGACGCGCAGGACCTCGACGCCGTCCAGATACGCAATGAACCCGTCGTCGTAGTCGCAGCCCAAGTACAGGTACTGGGGCGCATTGTCGGTGACCGTGAAGTTTTGACGCGTGTACAGCGTCAGATACTTGTTGACCATGCCGGTAATGACGGTCACGTCGTCGGTGTTGCCGAAGCCGATGCCCGAGCGGCCCGCAAGCCAGCCGGCATCGCTGAACGCGGGCTGCGCCCAATCCACGGGCGGCTCGGTCTGACCCTTGAAGTACGTCAGCGGCGCGCCAACCTCGACGAATACCCGCTGCGGCGGCGGCGCGTAGACGTTCACCAAGGTATTGCTGCGGCGCACTTCGACGCGCGAGATCGGCGCCGTGCCCTGCACTTGTGCCCAGATCTGTGCATCAGCCGCCGGATTGTTTTCAACGTCGCCGAAGGTGGCGGTGCCGATCTTGAAGTCGAGCTCGATCCGGGGGCCGTTCGTGGCATAGATGTGGCGGCCGCGCAAGGCGTCCAGAATGGCTTCGCGGGTCAGTGCCGGGGCCATGATGGCGGTCAGACCGCCCTCGACGCCGGGACGCGTGTGCGAGTCGCTGGTGCCCAGCACGCCGATACGGCGGCCGAGACCCCACTGGTCACGCACGCCCTTCAGGTTGTTCGGGTTGGTTTCGTACGTACCCCAGCGCGAGAAGATCTCCGCGTTGGGCTGCAGCACCGCATTGTAGTAATTCCAGTTGGTCGGGAAGCCCGACAGCGCGGGGTGCGCAGCATGCAGCACCGCGTTGGTGCCGGCCATCAACGGATAGAACTCGCCCGGCGTGTCGCTGGTAATGACGTTCGGGCGGTAGAGCGGTTGGTCGTCGGTGAGGAAGTACGCCACCTTGTGGCCATACGTGTCGTGGTTCCACTCGTAACCCGAGAACGCCACGAAGTTGCCGGGCGCGTAGGTCGCAGCCGCGGCGGCACGAATCGTCGCCCAACGCACGTCGGTCAAAGCGCTGCCGTGCGCGGTGAGCGCCACGACGTCGAGAGCGACGGAGTCGCGGCCGAAGGTGTAGTACTGCAGCGGCGTTCCGAAGCCGGTGTTGTCGCCCTGGATGTCGGCCCAGTAGCGATTCAGGGTCTGGGCGTGGGCCCCGGCAGCCACGCAAAGCATCGCCGTGAGTACCGCGCCGTGCAGAAGCCGCGAGCTGAACTTCATGAAGCGTCCTCCTCGGTGCCGCATCCGGGATCGTGATTCCCGGTCCCGGATGATCGTGGCGCCCCGCGGCGGCTGGCTCGTCTGCGAGCGCATGGAAAGCCGTTGGCGCCGTCTGCCGATTCGCAATTGCCGTTCCTTCGGTCTGGAGGCGCGGGGCTTGGCCGGTGCGGCAGCCCCTGGACTGGGCCATCTCACATCACCACAAGGAGTTGGGGGCTGGCTCCTGGGCGCGGCCCGGAACCGCCGCCGGCCGGTCACCGGCGGCACCGGTTGATTCGCACCCAATTCAACTCGTCACACCGGCGGCTTTGGGGCATCCCCCGCGCCGCTCCGGCAACGCCGCCGCGGCATTCCGGATGCTGCCGCGTGGTTTCCTGCACGGGCGGGTCGCGGCGGCCCCCTTCTCCCACCTAGCGGGGGGCCGGTACGATCTCGGCGACGCCCCGCCGTGTCCGCCACGAAAGTCTCCGGAGGTTCGTGTGGAAGACTTGATCCGCCAACTGCTGCTGCAGTTGGGTGAGGACCCCGACCGCGAGGGCCTGGTGCGAACGCCGATCCGCGTTGCCGAGTCGCTGCGTTCGTTGACGCGCGGCTATGCGCAAAATATCGAAGCGATCGTCAACGGCGCCATCTTCCGCGAGAAATACGACGAGATGGTGATCGTCAAAGACATCGATTTTTACAGCCTCTGCGAGCACCATTTGCTGCCGTTCTACGGCAAGTGCCACGTGGCCTACCTGCCGGATGGCAAGATCGTGGGCCTGTCGAAAATCCCGCGCATCGTCGAGATGTATGCCCGCCGCCTGCAGGTCCAGGAGCGGTTGACGCGGCAAATCTCCGATTGCTTGGAGCAGGTGCTCGAGCCGAAGGGCGTGGCCGTCGTCTGCGAGGCCAACCACCTGTGCATGGCCATGCGCGGCGTCGAGCGCCAGAATGCCAACGCCGTCACCAGCGCCATGACCGGGATCTTCCTGAAGGATTACCGGACGCGCGAAGAGTTCATGGGGTTGATCAAGCGATGAGTTCGCGCCCACGCGCCGCGGCGCGCAAACCCGCCGCAAAGCCCGCGCGCCGGGCCACGCCGGCGCCGGCGGATGCCGCACCGCTCGCCGGGCGGGTCGCGCTCGTAACCGGTGCAGGCCGCGGCTTGGGACGCGCCATCGCCGAGGAGCTGGCTGCAGCCGGCGCCACGGTCGTGCTTTCGGCCCGCACGGAGCGCGAAATTCGCGCCGCGGCCAGCGGCATCGAGCGGCGTGGCGGCACGGCGCGAGCCCTCGTCTGTGACGTCCGGAATTCCAAGGCCGTCAACCGCTTGGTGGAGACCACCGTGCGGGAATTCAAGCGCCTGGATCTCGTCGTCAACAATGCCGGCGTATTTCAGATCGCGCCGCTCGCGGACACCGACGAAACGCTGTGGCAAACCATCCTCGACACCAACCTGACCGGCGCCTATCGCGTCGCGCGGGCGGCGTTGGCGCCGCTCGTGCGTTCCCGCGGCCAGCTCGTGAATATCGTCTCGGTCGCGGGGCGAATCGCCTTCCCCGGCGACGCGGCGTATTGCGCCTCGAAGTTCGGCCTCCTGGGCCTGACCAACGTGCTGCGTGAGGAATTGCGCCCGCTGGGCGTGCGCGTCACCGCCGTCTTACCGGGCGCCATCGACACCCCCGTGTGGGACGGCGTCACCGGAACCTGGGACCGCAAGAACATGATGGACCCGCGCACGGTCGCCCGCTTGGTGGCCCAAGCTTGCGCGGTGCCCGCGAGCGCCGCGGTGGACGAAATCACCGTCACTCCGGCCGGCAGCCCGCAGTAGGACCCCCGGGACGCGCTCAATCGCCCCGGTCGCGTACGCGCACCACAAGCAGGGTCTGGTCGTCGTCCTGGCGCCCGAAAGCACGCACGGCGTCGAACAGGCTGCGTTCCAGCGCTTCGAGCGGCTGCTGGGCGTTGCGGCGAACCAAGTCCAGGAAACGGTCTTGGCCGAACTCATCCCCCGCCGCATCACGGACTTCCGTCATCCCATCGGTGAACACCACGAAGGTGTCGCCGGCCTGCACCGGCAGCGTGCGAACGGTGAACTCGTGCGCCGGCAAAATCCCGAGTGGGGGATGTTCGTTGTGAAGCAATTCCACGGCGCCGGTGCCCGCGTGCACCCAGGCAATCGGCGGATGTCCGGCAATCGCCACCCGGACACGGCCCGGTTCGAACTGCAGGGCTGCGAAGGTGGCGAACAGCGCCGGCGAAGTGCTTTCGTGCAACACCGTGTTCACCGTCCCCACCAACCGTCCAAGCTCGACACCGGCGCTCAACTGCACCCGAATCGCGCTCTTGACCATCGCCATGAGGACGCCGGCCGGCACGCCGTGGCCGGTCACGTCGGCGACGAACACCGCATCGCGATCCGGGTTGCTGACGGCATCCAAGAGGTCGCCACCCACCTCCGTCGTGGGTTCCGAGCGGCCTCGTAAGTCCACCCGCGGAGTTTGCAACGCGAGCGGCGGCACCAGTTTCTCATGGATGTCACGTGCCAGCCGCATTTCCGCGCTCATCCGCATCGAGCGTGTCCCCTCGGTGCTGACAAAATAGACGAACAGGATGTAACCCAGGGTCACGAGTCCGATCACGGCCAGGAATAGCAAGGTCCGATGGGGGTCTTGCGCCCGGCCCCAGAATTCGCGCCCGAACAGTGGCGGCATGAGAAACGATGCCAGGATGACGACCGGCAGCAGGCGCCGGTCGTGCGTGAAACCGTATGCCCAGCCCGCCGCGATCAATCCGCTCCACGCGCTCCAAAACAGCACCAAGTCCCACGGCGCGGGACGGACCGCGGCCATTTCGTACACCGGGCCCACGAGCGCGAACAAGATGGCGACGCCCGCAAAGAACTGCAGGGCTGCGCGGCGGGTCACGTGCTGTGCCCAGAAGGGCGAGGGCATGGCACCTTTGCGCTGCAAGAAGGCCGGTAGTCGCACTTCAGCGCTCCAGAGTCAGGACGGTCATGCGGCACAAGCGCCCGAGCGGCGGACACAGGGCCAGCACGGTGCGGTCGAAGGCGTTCAGCACATTGAATGCGGGCCGGTAGCGGTCGGCCTCGACGATGATCTTCTTCCAATAGCGTTCTTCGTTCGGATCCGCGTGTTCCACCCAGTAAAACCACAGGAAGATGGCCAGGGTGGCCATTTGGAACTCGCGATGCCGCAGCGAGCGGAAGCCACGTCCAAAGCGGCCGAAGTCGGCGAAGCGCAGCGGTACTTCGTCCGGGGTGCGAGTCTCCGGCGATTTGTCGCGGAAGAGATTGATCACCGGGTTGTGGCCGAGCGGCTCCACGAACACGGCGCGCGACCCCGGTGACAGGACGCGGCGGATTTCGTCGCGGCCGCGGTCGAGATCCAGGTGAT
>Ga0315287_10008037_pt1 | contig 10622 bp, 6 predicted proteins | sample YL17G11_0_MG_FD_205037 | JGI IMG/M metagenome (GOLD analysis project Ga0315287, IMG submission 205037) | Sediment microbial communities from Yellowstone Lake, YNP, Wyoming, USA - YL17G11_0 | ecosystem: Environmental > Aquatic > Freshwater > Lake > Sediment | place: USA: Wyoming | collected...
CCCGGTTTTCCTGCTTTGATCGATCAAGTGAGGGGAAAGATGCCGGCGAATGAGGGCCGCATCTTCCTGTGAACCGGTCACATCGGACTGCGGCTGCGAGAGTAAGGTGCCGGCGATATTTTCAAAGGCGTGGTCAATAAAATCATTCCTGAAAAAAATATGCTCTCCTCCGCTGATGGAATCGGTGGTATTGGCGAAACATAGCCTCATGCGCCTGATCTTCCAATCCTCTTTGAGACGTGGCAGCGCAACGTCGAAGCCACAATCGGCCACTTTAACTTTGAGCCCAAGATTGCTGGCGATATGCATCCTGGAGCAAGACGCCTCTGTCGTTGCAACCAGCGCCTCGTCGACATAGATGTCGAGCGTAACCGGCACATCGGAGGCGTGGACATTAACGATCCATCCCGAGACCCGCTCCAGCGACACGTGATCGACATAGCTTTTAAACGCTGCACGAACGCTCTTTTCGCCGCCACGCAAGAGTCGGCCGCCGCCCGCAATACAAGCCGTCACCGTATGATTCTGACCATCACACAGGGAAAGCGGGACCGTGAATTGGAAGCCGCATTTGGATTGAGGCAACCCGGCGAGGCGCAGGTCCGGCCGGTCCAGATTCGCGCTACTTGTACCGACCGGTTTCCCGTCGACAAGAATTTCAACCACGGCGTGCGGCTGCGCCGGACTCGCAACCACAGCCCAGCCGCTCGCAACTATTCCGCGCAGACCATCCAGCGACCCCCATCCGCCTTGCTCCGTTACTTCCAGGGGACTTCCGCTCAAGGGCCCGCCGGTCAAGACCGCGCGCACGATCACTGTCTGAGGGTACAGGTTGCCTAGATAAGAACTCAGGTCGAATATAAATCCACATCGCCCGCCGACGTTCGCGGTGTAGCTGATATCGGGACGGGGCAAGTCCGCCGTTGCTTTCCCCACCACCTTGTTGCCGACCAGTATTTCAAGTTCTACCGGTCTAACGAGGTCGGCAGTATCAACCGCCCATCCGAACAGCACCCCTCCCGCAATGCCATCCACGCTGCCCGTATGGCTTTCCACGGATTCCCCCAAATAAACTCTTCTAACAGGATGCTGAAAAAGTCCGCCAGCGTCGTTCTCGCATCGTTCAGATCCTCAACGTACCGATTGAGATCCTCGGAGGTTGGAAATACAGGCGGGGTTTTTCCGTTCGCCAAGATTCATTGTACGGGCGAACGGCCCCACGAAGTGCGGACGGTACCTCCTCCGGTCTTCACCCGCTGCGGCCTTGCTGGACAGCCTTTTTGAGCATCCTGCGACTATTTTGACATCGGCGCCCACGGAAGATTCCATCGGCGTTTTGTGTATAAACCGAGTTTTTCCGCAGCGCTGCTAAAGCGCGGCTACTGTTTGTTTAAAGCCGGGCGCAGCGGGCCAAAAATAGCCGGATGCGGCGCCTCAAAGAAGGTCGCAAAGAACTCGCACCCAGGCCTCAACACATCCCTGACCTTCACCAAACATTGCACAATATGATTCATCGGCACATGGGTGAACACAGATTGTGCTATGGCACAATCGAATCGCTGCCCGAATCGGCCAACGGCAAAACTGTCGTCAGCCAGCAACGCCGGGCGTTTCTCCATGAGACCCACACGTTCAAGCTCATAGCGCCCGGCTTCGATCAGCGATGGATTGATATCCACGCCATAATATAGTCCAGGATTGAGATAGTCGATAAACTGCACCCCGCCTCTCAGCGCACCGCATCCCACATCCAACAGGGAATGGGTAGGCTGGAGGCCCTGACGTTTCAGGAACTCGAGCTGAAGCCGCCCCAGCTCATCCCACAGACCACCCACAAAATCCCGGTGAAGACCGAGGCGTATCTCCTCTACTGTCAGAGAGCGATCATAGGGGTTGCGCTTCTGTGACACGCCAAAATACTCCATACCTAGACGCTCCGATATGGAGCGAGATGGATCATGTGCGTCCCCTGACAAGAACAGCATAGAACTCATTACTGTTTTGTAATGTTTGGTACAACCGTATAACTTTGAGATTTATGAACTTTAAGTTAAACAGATTTTCGAGCACTGCACGAAAGGTCGATGGCGTGAATTTCCATGCATGCACGTCGGCATAGTCATCGGACGATATCATCCTTTCCAGCTCTGCAAGAAAGGATGTAGCTTGCTCGGCTTGGAGCGGCAAGATTGCTCTATTAACACCGTGGTCTCCTTGCCAATGTCGCACCGGATCATTATGGGCGGAAAAGAATCTGTGCTCCAGAACATCCTTGAGAGAATGTCTCTTTCTTTTTTCTATCCACGCCTGAATCACATCCATAAGACTGGTCTCAGGGAAAAAATGATCAAAACAGTAGCGCTTGTCAGGAACCGCAAAAAAAACCGCCCCGTCTTCCTCCAAGACCGATTCAAGATTGTGCATGTATGTTACGAGGCAAGGCTGATGCTCAATGTTATGAGATGAATAGATAACAGAGAATTTCCTGTTAATACAGTCTGTGTAGCGCTCTCCTTGCCATACATAGTCGATCTCCGGTATTGAATCGATTCTTGCACCGTTTATCGTTGCGGCTCTCTTCTTCATGGCTTCGGTTGAGAGAACATCTAAATAGAAGACATTGGCCTCGGGTCGCGTAAAGGCAGGAGAAAAGAATGGACCAATTTCTAGAATGGCCGATCCGGCAGGAACCAAGCCAACAAAATCTCGCCTACATTTCACGGCGCTACAGATTCGACCTTCTGCCATACCGCAGTTTTTATAGTGGTGCCGGGATCGTGCTTCGTCGAATGAAACGAGATCCCTGTTTCCCGGATGGTTAACATAGACTTCATAGTCAAACTCCGATGGAAGTCCCATGTCAAAACGGCATGCAGTTGAAGCATTCATCACATTTAAAATCATACGTATACCAACTGCGACTAACTCACGTGGACTTCCCAGGGTTTTCGCCGGAATCAGATTCTCCCTTATAAACTCGCGAACCCATCAGATCCTTTCCAGATCCCTTAATCCGAACCGAAACCATATCTCCAGAACAAATTAATGGGGAGCCATTCAATTGGAAGGAGAATCCACAGTTCCCAGTTTCATGCATCCCCTTATCACGTACATCCTCGCGTCGGCGGTCAGCCTTGCTTTCAGAAACAAACTTGCCATTTATAAAGCACTCTACAATTGGCGAACGTTTATCCCGCCAAGAGGCCCACCCAACCACTCTGTCCTGACGGATGATTTCTACTCGTCCGATACCCAGGTAGGAGGACTTTACATATTCTGTAGGACTAGGAGCGATAAACGACGTTATCGCAGATTTATCCAGAGCTGCAATACCGGTAAACTCTAGCAGAGCTTCAACAACCACTGCAGGACGCAATAACGCCTTTTCATACGACAACAGCATTATCGGGCATTGCACTGCTGCCAATCCTGCAATAATTGCCGAGTAAGCACCGGAGGTATCCCGCATACTCTGAAAAAGGTCCGACCCTGCTGAGATTCTATTGCGATTACCAACCGCCATGAGATCACGAAATACCACAAGCAATCGCGGGCAAGCCAACAGTGGCATAACCTCCCGAAAGAAATATTCAAAGTCTTTAGGCTGTTTCCATCCCCACTGCAAGTGCAGTTGTTCACGGCGCTTGATCAATGCCTTCACATGATCGATATTATGTGCTGATATTGCGCTGATCAGAGCTGCATCTTCATATGTACCTGCGGTTAGCGTTTCCCCCATCGGCACTCCAGAAATATGCAGAGCACCGGAGAGCATCGATGTTCCACCCCTTGGTGCACCGAGCACCACATACGTACCTGGAGAGGGGGGGGTCAGATTGAGGTTCAATAAGCAAACGCCGTCATTATCAAGAGACATGTCATTGAGTGACTTTGATCTCACACCTTGGCCATGTTTACGCTCAATACTACTTTCCCCATCAGCACAACAGACCATTGACATATCTCCTCCAAAATCAGTCCCCCAATCACCGCTTACAGGTTTTACCATCACCTGGTCGCCTATCTGCAGACGTCGTGCAGAACCAAAGCGGAAAACAAATCCACAACGCCCTGTAGGATGCAGGCCTCGCTCCTTGAGTTCTGGATGAGGCTTGTCGGCCACGGCCTGTGCAACCTCGACGCCATTGACCAGCAATGCGACACGAATAGGCTGCCCTGGATCAGCGCCAATGGCCCAACCTGCCACAACTTCAGGCTCAACACGCACCACCTTACCATTTGGCATTTTTGTGCCGGAGGCTGACATTGCTTTTGCTGGTACAGTAATTTTGGCTGTATTATTTTTGTTCCCACGTTGCTCTTCAACGAGACGCATGAAATACCCTGAACAATGCTCAGGCTCGATCGACGGTACAGCATTGAGGACCCAATCATCAGGGTCATATCCATATTTCTCAATCCAAGGCATCAGTATGGGCCTGTATTCCTGTACGTCCTCCTCTGTGAACCAATTGCGCCAGTCGCCATATGACTGCGTGCGCTTCACCCGCTTGTAACTATCCGGAACTTCAGCGGCGCCAGAGATCGGCAAGCCCAGGTGCTTTTCAAGGGGCAGATATTTCCCCGAAACGAAGTCCTCATATCTGTAGATGAGACTATCGGAAATAACGGAAACATACTTATCGAACTCAGCAAATGCTTTCCTCACTCTGCTTTGCTTAAATCGAGCTACTGCATTCACATTCCTCGAAATGTGTCCGATAGTCTCAATAATTTCCTTAAATGATATACTACCAGGGTTGAGCTCCTTCATCTCCAATAGCTCTCGCACAGCGCCTACGCGCACTTCGTCGATTAAATAGTCTTGATGGAACTGGGAGTACAAGAGATCGCTGACCATACGATCTCTTGGATCACGGATAATCGTGACCTTTTTATCAAAGTGGGAAAATGACGCCGCATTCAAGTCAGATCCAATCAGAACTTTGGCTACAACATCGCCGGCCTTAAACTCAAGGTCAGACGGACACTGCTTCGGCTCAAATAGGAGTTTCGGCTTATTGCCAATTGAGTTGGCAATTAAATACAGAAGTCCTGTGGTTCCTGTCTTGGCCAGCCCTGCAATTATTATCTTCAACTGTCACCTCACAAAGCACGGTTTCGCAATCGCCTCACGAACTTCAGAGGCTACGAGTTCCTTCAGTTGCTGAATATCGCGCGACTCAACCGCCCGGCTCAACGTGACATCCTCCAGCACCGGGCCAAGCTTATCTCCCATAAATACGCCAAGGGATTGCAGCACGCTCGCCACCATAGTCGTACCACCACGCGCCACACCAAGCACCACCACCGTCTTCTCGGGCAGCGCTGAATGAGGCCTGTTCAGCGCCAGTACACCCTCTTTCTTGAGCAAATCCAGTTCCGATAAACCGTACCTCCACAAAACAGTCCAACGATGTCAACTGCCACAAATACTCGTGCCAGAACCAGCAAAACCCGGGACAATGAGAGGAGTACAAAAAGCTCCAGGCCACGAGCCCTAGCGTAACTATCGCGCTCAGGTTTTTAGGCCATCAACTTCATTGCTCAGATCGGGTAAATACGATCTGGGTGCGGGTGACCTTTTTGCCATCCAGTTCCTTCTCGATTTTTCTCACCCGAAATTGGCCTAATCCCACGAACTTGACTACCCCTTCTTCAGTCATTGCCAGGGTATGATTCATCAGCGTGAAAACCTTGCGGATCAGCGCTGCCGCCTTGTCTCCAGGGATACCCTCGATCAGCTTCGGGTTCGTCTTCCGTATCTGTTCGATCAACATACCCACTTGACTGATTCGGACTTCACGCAAGGCATGCACGAGCACAGCCACTTCTTCGGGTGTCTCGCCCTTAATGCCTGCAGGCGCTGCATTGCCCAGAAGCGCCAGGAGTTTCCCGACGACCTCGGGGTCCGGCTGTAACAAGTCCTCCTCATCACGCACGTCTCCTGGACGATAGGCTCCCAATTCTTCGTGAAGGGACTGACCGAGCCGTTCTTCCATCCATTGGATATCGCCGCGGTTTGTTTCGAGAACGGGACGCACGATATCGGGGGAAAATCGGACTTTGTCATGTTGAATGTCGCCTAGCAACGCCACAAAACGCTGAGACTCCCCGCCTTTCATGCCCCTGAAACCACGCTTTAGGCTGAATCTGCGGTAGGTATAGAGCAGCGATACGGCTTGTCGTGAGAACGACTCGTTCGCGCGAATAACACGTTCGACCGGGAAGGAAATATTCAGGCGCGCACAAAAGTCGCGAACAGCACATTCGCCAGGGAATGATTTCGGCTCAAACTTCCACAGTTGGACGTTCTCACGACCGAAGATTTCGTCAAACTTCTTGAAGGTATTTTCGTAATGACTGTACTCTTGTTCAGGACTGACTCGATTGATCTGCCCCCCCTTGACCCGCTCCTGAAATCTGCTTGAAATAAAGCCCGCGGGCGGTCGCACGTAGCCGCAGATCATTAGTTCATCGAAGTGCTCACGAAAGTAACGGTGCAACTTATCCAGATCCTTTTGCTGAAGTGTGCTAATGCCCTCCCCTGAAATGAGCAACGTACGGCCCTGCGCAATCGAAATGGCACGCGCAAGGTCGATGCGCACTTTTGCGATATAGTCCTGCACTGCAGATCCATCCCTCCCGGCGGCCTTGTGCAGATCATGTCGCTCTGGACTGTCCGCAAAGAGACTGTATATCGCCAGACTGTGGTTCGGGTTGTCACCCAGATGGGCATAGAGGAATCGGTCATCACTGAATCCATCCAGGCTGTGTTGAATGGATGTGGATCCAGTCTTGTGCATACCGATGTGAATTATGCAACGCATCGTAATATCCTCGACAAATCACAGAAATAGAAATACGGCGTTCCTATCTCGCGCACATGGCGCCCCAGCTCGATTGGCCAGCAAAGACCGAGCGGGCTCCATTCTTCTCAATCAGGTCGAGTTGTTGGCCAAACTCCTTCACTGTGCGCATTGTGGGATAATCGTCGCCCGTTGCAGTCTCCGGAATAGTTTTCTCCGGGAAGGGGAACCAGCTCGCGATAATGAAATCATGAGGTGTACCATCCGCATCTGAGTAACACATCAGCACTGCCATGACCGCATGGTGATACGCCTTGCTTGAACTATGGCCGCCCTTACGTGATGTGGCTAACAAGCCAAACTTCACGCGCAGTTCATCTTCCACATACCGCTCCACGTCCCGAACCCTCTGCCAGGTTATGCCATGCCGTTGTTCTTTTATCAGCTCGAACGGCATATCCAAATGAATATAGGAAAGTTTGATGCCTTCCCGAGTCAATGCATTTTTCAACTGGCGATAGGGCTGCTGATAATCTTTCCCGTGCGATGGCAAATCATCGATAATTCCAATCTCGACTTGCGGGTATATCGCGCGGACAGATTTGGAGTACTTCACGATATCTTCAATCCGCATACTCATAGGATAATCCATCGTCTGACCATCGACTTTGAGCGGTTTGTTCAGCGTGCTTTGCAAGCTAATATAATCAACCTTCACACCCAGCTCTTTCAAACGTTCGAGCAAGGCTAATTCATTTCTTGCAATCTTTTCTCGCCCCTCAGCTTGAGCCCAATTGGCCCCACCGGCATCTATAGCCAGCTTGATATTGTTTCCTTTGAGGTATTGATTGAATGATGTCGCCAAAAACTGGTCGTCCATTGCGTCCATGAACCGAGCCCGCACCATGTAGACACGAATGTACTTCGTTGCTTGGCTAAAGCTCTCAGGCTGACGGAACTTTTCGGCAAAATCCGTCGGCATGTTCCCTGCCTTGCCCAAATTATTGTCCTCGTACCAGACATCTACCGCCAGCGATGGAAGCGCACTGGCCGCTACAATAACAAATCCGAGAATAGCCGCTTTAATGAACATGATGTCTCCCTATCATCTCAAAGAAAAGTCTTCTCTCCCCAACGTCAAGTTCTGGTTGTAATAAGGATCGCGCCGCAAACGATCACCCCATTTCGATTTCACGAATTCGATCTCCCTATTGAATCGTTCAATCTTCTTGGGTGTATTATCCGATCCGCGAGATTTTGATTCATGATGATACAGTTCTGCATAGGGGGTCCAGAGATTACGATACCCCGCTTCACCCACCTTTAAGCAAAAATCCACATCGTTGAAGGCCACAGGCAATCCGGCTTCCTCTAGGCCACCAACCTGCTCGTACAAGGATTTTCGCACGACTAGGCAGGCGGCTGTTACCGCAGAAAGATTCTGGATGATCTTGAGGCGGTGGAAATATCCGGATGCTTCCCGTGGATAGTATTTGTGTGAGTGCCCGGCAACCCCACCTAACCCGATAATGACCCCCCCGTGTTGAATGGTGTTATCTTCATAATACAGCTTGGCGCCAACGCAGCCGATGTCGGAGCGAACGGCGTGACTCACCATTTCGGTCAGCCATTCCGGGCTAATCACTTCGAGGTCGTTGTTGATCAGGCCAACTAGCTCACCCCCTGCATGCCGGACTCCATAATTATTGATGGCTGAATAGTTGAACGGATGGGGGTACGACATCACCCGCACACGACTATCCTGGGCCTGGATGCGCTCGAAGTATTCGAGCGTATCTGGCTCGACGCTTTCGTTATCGATAATAATGATCTCGTAATTACCGTACGTCGTCTTCTCCATAATGCTGCGGATACAGGGCTCCAACACCACCAACATGTCGCGAGTAGGAATCAATAGGCTGACCAGAGGTTTCGGATCGGGAACGGGATAGCGAACACGATAGGTATTGGGCACAAGCCCCGGCTCAACCTGTATCTCTTTGCGCCCCTGCGCGTCAAAATAATCCGTTATCGCCTTGATGCCCGCCCCGGTGGTGTAACTCTTTTCGCCGGACGCGAGCGCCGTCGACCCCTCCGCCATGCGCCAGTGGTACAACACCCTGGGGATATGCACGATCTCCGAGGGCTTCACCTGGAGCAGACACCGCAAGAGAAGATCGTAGTCTTGACTCCCCTCCACGCCTTTTCGAAAGCCGCCAATACCCTGGAGCACACCCCGGCGATACACGCCGAGATGTGAAACGTAATTTTGAGAGAAGAACAGGTCCGGGTTCCAGTCCGACTTGAAGTGCGGATCGGAACGGTTTCCTTCTTCATCGATCTTGTCCTCATCGCTGTAGATGATCTGTGCTGACGGATTCTGGCCGATTGCATCCACGACACACTGCAACGCCTGTGGCGCCAATTCATCATCATGATCCAACAACGCGACATAGTCGCCGGCTGCCAATTCCAACGCGCTGTTGCTGGCGGCTGAGATATGACCATTTTCCTCACGGAACTTTACCTTAATTCGGTTGTCACGCAGGGCATATTCCTCAAGCACATTGCGAACGTATGTCTGAGTCGAGGCATCGTCCGCAATACAGAGTTCCCAATATGGGTAACTTTGTGCCACCACCGATTCTATGGCCCGACGCAAAAAATCCTCACGCGTATTGTGCGTCGGCATGATCACCGATATCACTAATCGCTCACTGGCAGAGCCTCGTGCCGGCTGTGTTGCGGTCACATCAGAAGGTGCACCAGCTTCATACCGAACGATCCAGTCCGCGTAGCTGACGGAATCATGCATGCCATAGGGAGAAAAGGTTTCGTTATACCCCTGGAAGAGCAACTCCTCGTCCACGAGCTGTTGAGCTCTTGCCTGTTCCTGGATATCTAGCCAGACGCGGTCGAGCGACATGCCTTTATATTTCTCGTTATGGTCGCGCAGGCGCTCCAACATGGAATTATGCGCGATTTTTAATGTAACGGGCTCAAGGTCGAGTCGCTCAACAGAGAATTTCCCGGCTCTTTCAATGGGGTCGAAGCGGATCCTTCGTGGTGCGGTTGACAGATAATGCACTCGCGAGACCAGTTGCTTGTCGTTAAACGGCAACGTGACCGAGGCAGATTCAGAATACCCTTCTCCGTAGTCAAAATACAGCTTGCCATTACCACGTCCACCATCAGAGCGAATCTGCGACTCAATCAAATACCAGCCCTGACGCAGCTTTTGCGCCGCCCCTTCCAACTCAAACCAAGGGTCACCCCCTTCTGATCGCCAGGAGTAATCCTCCTCGCTGTTACGCTGCACACAATGCACCGGCTTAAGGATGAGAACATCTTTTTTCTTTCCACCGAGTGCCTCATATGTTCTGGATTGAGCAAGAAACTCCTGGGGTAATTCCAGTGGCTCTCGCGGCTTTTTTAGCCCCAGCAAAGTCATGCTGAACCTGGCAGGCATATCACAGGGGTCAAGGCGGATGGCATGACATTGCGCGGGAACGAAAAGTGGAACTTGCTGCCGCCCTGTTCCCGTCAGCTTAAAACTGATCGCATGCCGAAGGTCAAACCCATAGCCCAAATCACAACAGAGTCGCGCATTCAATGGCTGCTCGGACGTCGCCATGCACTCGAGCCAGTACCACCCTGCCAGACCATGCCACGCGCGTTCTGCGACTAAGAGGAACTGAGGATCTTGCCCTGTAGCGACCCAGGCCTCCCCTTCGGCTTTCAGTTGTTGAAAGGGAATGACATGAACCTCGACCGTATGCTCAATTCGGCTTATCAACCCCTTAATCGCTCGCT
>Ga0315287_10008038_pt1 | contig 10622 bp, 11 predicted proteins | sample YL17G11_0_MG_FD_205037 | JGI IMG/M metagenome (GOLD analysis project Ga0315287, IMG submission 205037) | Sediment microbial communities from Yellowstone Lake, YNP, Wyoming, USA - YL17G11_0 | ecosystem: Environmental > Aquatic > Freshwater > Lake > Sediment | place: USA: Wyoming | collected...
TACCCGTTCGGCCTGTCGGCACACGGAGTGTGCCGACTACATTGGCGAACGCCCCGTGAACGGTTACAGACAATGATGAAACGATCCAAACCGCATTACCCGCCGCGAAGACCGTCGCCAGCCCGGCTGCTTAGCATCGGTGTCTTGCTGTTGGCGGCGTTAAGCATCGGCATCGCGACGCTCCATGCTCAAGAGGACGAGGCGACGGCGGCCAGCCGGGAATACCGGATCAAGGCGGCCTACCTGTACCAGCTTGGCCGGTACATCGAGTGGCCCGCCAAGGCGTTTTCCAGCCCCGTGGCGCCCTTTGTGATCGGAGTGCTGAAAGAGGACCCCATCGCCGCGGACCTCGACCAGATCGCCCAAGTCAAGAAGATCCAGGACCGGCCAATCCAAATTCGGCGATTTTCGCCGGATGGCGACGTGCCGGCGTGCCATATCCTGTATCTCTCGGCCTCCCTTGCCCCGGAGGCCCAGGCGGCGGTCATCCGTAAGGTTTCGGGGAAAGCTATACTACTTGTGGGGGATTCGGATAAGTTCCTTGATCTAGGGGGGGCGGTGCGATTCGTCATTGAAGAAAACAACGTCCGCCTGCATATCGCCCGAAAAGCAGCGCAGCACGAAGGATTAACCATCAGTTCCAAGTTGCTTCAAGTCGCCCGTGTCCTAGACTAGGTTAGGCACGTAGCGATTTTTCTAGGCAGCGAGGGCAAGTCGGATGGATGGTTTCGTACCCGCGGATCGCCCCCCGGCGGTTGTCCCGGTCGACGAGCGGCGCGGCCGCAACTTCCGAGTTGCGCGGCACCGCACACTCGCCGCGAAACTCAGCCTGTTGACGGCCGTGGCGGCGGGCGTGGCCTTGGCTCTGTCCTGCGCCGCCTTCTTCGTCAAAGACGTGTGGACAATCCGCAACTCCAAGAGCGAGCAACTTTTGGCCCTGGCGACGATCCTGGGCTCCAACACGACCGCGTCCCTCGAGTTCAACGACGCCAAGACGGCCAGGGAACTCCTGGCATCGCTCCGCGAGCAGCCGGCGGTCGAGTTCGCCTGCTTGTATGACCGCCAAGGCAAAACGTTCGCCACGTATCCGGCCGATCTCCCGCAAGGCTTCGTTCTCCCCCCGGCGCCGTCGGCGAACCGCACGGTATTCACAGACTCCGGTTATTTGGAGGTCTCGCGGAGCATTGGCCACAACGGCGATAAGGCGGGCTCCATCTACGTGCGTGCGGGAATGGACGAACTGCAAAAACAGATATGGGACTATGCGTGGATCGCGCTGACGGTGCTGGTCGTTTCCCTGGTCGTCTCCCTTCTCCTGGCGCGCCAACTCCAGCGGTTCATCACGGCGCCGATCCTGCGGCTGGTCGAAGCCATGAAGCGGGTTGCCCGCGACGACGACTACTCGATCCGCGTGGAACGAGTCGGCGACGACGAGTTGGGCGTGCTCAACGATGGTTTCAACGCGATGCTGGATCAGATCGAGCAGGCACGGACGGCCTTGTGCCAAGCCCGGGACGAACTGGAAGATCGCGTTGCCGTTCGCACCAGCGAGTTGCTGGTGGCCAAGGATGCGGCCGAGGCGGCAAGCCGGGCCAAGAGCGATTTCCTGGCCAATATGAGCCACGAAATCCGCACGCCGATGACCGCCATTCTCGGCTATTCCAACCTGCTCTTGCAGCAAGACATTACCGAGAGCGAACAAGAAGACTTTGTCGAGATCATCCATCGCAACGGCGACCATCTGCTGGGCATCATCAACGACATCCTCGACATCTCGAAGATCGAGGCAGGCCGGATGACGGTCGAACACATCCCTTGCTCGCCTTTCCAACTCGCCAACGAGGCGGTGTCCCTCGTGCGAGCCAGGGCGATTGCGAAAGGTCTCTCCCTGGAGATCGAGTACCGCATGCCGATTCCCGAGACCATTAACACCGATCCGACGCGCCTTCGCCAGGTCCTTATCAACCTGTTGGGCAACGCGGTGAAGTTCACCGAACGGGGCGGCGTGCGCCTCGTGGTGTACCTCCTGGACCCGCCCGAAACGCCCAACCCGCATATCGGCTTCGAGGTGATCGACACGGGCGTGGGAATGCAGCCGGAGCAATGGGCCTCGCTCTTCCAGCCGTTCACGCAGGCAGACACGTCGATGACGCGGCGATTCGGCGGCACGGGGCTCGGCTTGGCCATCAGCAAGCGTCTGGCGCAGATGCTCGGCGGCGACGTCACCGGCACAAGCGCCGCCGGAAAAGGCAGCTCGTTTCTGGTCCGCATCGAGACCGGCCCGCTGCAAGGCGTCCGCATGTTGGACGGGTTTAGCGAAGCCCTCCGTGCAACGACCGACCAACCGCACGACAAGCCGGCCCCCGATATTCGGCTCTCCGGGCGGGTTCTGCTGGCCGAGGACGGCATTGACAATCAACGGTTCATCGCCTTCGTTCTCGAGAAGGCGGGAGTCCAAGTCACGGTTGCCGAGGATGGGCAGGTTGCTCTCGACTGCGTTCAATCCGCACAGGATGAGGGAAACCCCTTCGACGTGATCCTGATGGACATGCAGATGCCGGTCATGGACGGATACGAGGCCACGCGTCAGCTCCGCGAGCGGGGCTACACCGGTTCCATCATCGCCCTGACGGCGCACGCGATGGCCGAGGACCGCCGGAAATGCCTCGATGCCGGCTGCAACGACTACGCCACCAAGCCGATCGACCGGCAGAAGCTGCTGGCCACGGTCGCCCAGTGGTCAGGTTGTGGTGCAGGCGTCCCGCCTGCCCGAGCAGCCGAGACGGCTGCACCACAAAACTCCAAAGTTCTACTTGGAGACCCGCTAGGTTCCTCAACCAGCGAGAGCAAGGCGAGCACGGCCGCGCTCCCCGCCTTTGTCTATTCGCCTCTGGCCGCCGATCCCGACTTGGGCGGGCTTGTCGACCTCTTCGTGCAGGAAATGCCGGAGCGGATCAGCGTCCTCGACGCTCAGGCCAAGAGCCGGGACTGGAACCAACTGGCCCAAACGGCCCACAAGATCAAGGGAGCGGCCGGCAGCTATGGGTTTGACGAGATCACGCCCTGCGCTGCTCGACTGGAAGCCGCCGCGCGAGAGGCCCGGCAGGAGCGGCAGATTCTCTCGGCGCTCGACGAACTCCTCAGCATCTGCCGCCGCGTTCGTTCCGGCAAGCCGCCGGCCGACGAAGTTGCCGCGCATGCACGCCGCCTTGCGATCCCGGAGCAGGCCTAGAGCGCAACCGGGGTCAGACCGGCTTGACCGAGACCGCTCGCGGGCCCTTGTCGCGGCCGCGCTCGTCGGCGCCGGCGGCGATCTCGTAAGCGACCGCCTGGCCTTCCTTCAGTTCGTCGAACTTGTTCTCCTCGACCACCGTGTGATGGAAGAAGATGTCTCCGGCCGCCGCCGAGATGAACCCGAAGCCGCGGTCCGCAACGATTTTCTTAATGGTGCCTTGGGGCATCGCAAACACTCCTCTCCGATGACATACTACCAGTCGCGTGTCTTCTTTACTTTCGGCTCGTCTTTGTCCTGCAAGAGTTTGTCGCGATATTCGATGGCCTCTTTCTCGTTCTTGCAGGACGGCTTGAGCACCTTGACCTTCTTCTGGACCGGTTTAGGAATTTCGACTTTGTCTTTGCCTTTTCCGGAGTCCTTCTTGCTGTCCTGGTAGGTCTTCATGTCCCGCTTGTATTCCTCGGCGACCCTCTTTCTTTCGGCTGCCAATTGCGAGCCGGGCACGACCTTGATCTCCTCGCCGATTTGGATGACGGCGTACGTCTCGGCTTTGGTCGTCTTGGGGGTGCGCTGGCCGAAGGCCGAACTGCCGCCCCCGCTTGCCAGCCACGCGCACACGATCGTACCTGCCAACAACAACGCAAGCTTTTTCATGGGAAGGCTCCGAAAAAAAGTGGATGCGAAACTCGACTCCCCCGCATATTCATGTTAACACTGATCTCGGGCGCCCGCAAGAGCGGATGTGCTACTGGCGGGGGGGCTATCGCGTTTCGCGGACCGATTCATACAGCGCCACGAGGTTTTCGGCGGGGGTGCCGGCCTGGACGTTGTGGACCGTGTTGAAGATGAACCCGCCGCCGCGGCCAAAAATGCCGATCCGTTGCTTCACTTCACGGCGGATTTCCGCCGGCGTGCCGAAGGGGAGCGTCTTTTGCGTATCGACGCCGCCGCCCCAAAAAGTCATCCGCTCGCCGAACTTGTCCTTCAGCGTCCGCGGGTCCATGCCCGCCGCCGAGCATTGCACCGGGTTGAGAATGTCGAAGCCGGCGTCGATGATGTCGGGCAGCAGCATGACGACCGACCCGCAGCTATGAATGAACGTCTTCCACGGCGTGTGCTGGTGGACCCAATCGTTCACTTCCCGGTGGAACGGCTGGAACAGCTTGCGGTACGCGGCGGGACTGATGAACGGGCCGCTCTGCGTGCCGAAGTCGGTGCCGGTGATAAACACCGCGCTGACGCGGTCGCCCACGGCGCCGTAGATCTTCGCCAGATTCGCCAGGGCGATGTCGCACTGGCGGCGGAAGACCTCGTAGACGTAGTCGAAGCGCGCGACGGTGCTCATGTACCACTCGGCCACGTCGCGGATGCCCTTGGGATGCTTCAGCCAGGGGGCGGGGACCAGGGCGATGTCGCCGAAGGCCGTGCCGCCGAAGTTCGCCAGAATCGCCCGATCGCTCGCCTTCCGCAGCCGGTCGGCCTCGGCGGCGAAGTGTTGCAGCGTCGCGTCCGAGATCGGCGCGAACTCTTCCAGGTTGTCCTCGACATTGAGCTTGTCGTCATCGATCGGCTCTTGGCGGGTGATCGAGTCGAAATAGAACCCGCCCTTGGGCATCCGGCCGCTGGGTGGAACCGACTTGTCGCCCTCGGGATACATGAAGATGTCGCCGCTGGGCTCGGGATCGGTGTTGAAGCCGCCGGGCACCAGGACGGGCGTGCCGTCGAACGTGGTCCACGGCTTCCAGTTCTTGTACTCGAAGCCGAACATGGTGGTTGGCCCGCCGAGGCCCACCACGTCGACCCCCAAGGCGTCTTGCAGGTCGGGGGCGATCTCGCCGAGCATCTGGTAGGGCTCGACGACCTTCACCGGCGTACCCGGCTTATCCAGCCCCAATGCCTGGCGGAGCTTGTAGACGCAACTGACTTGCATGCCGGTCACGGCGCTGGCGCCCAGGTCCAAGGGGACGTGGTCGGGCTGCTGGTGGTTCAAAGCGGCTTCGACGCGTTGGCGAGAGTTCATGGGTGGAGTGGATAGTAGAGAGTGGATAGTGGATAGTAGCCGGCGGCTAACAGCCGCCGGACGGTTGACGCGGCCTACAGGCCCCTTTATTTGATTCCCGGCCCCCCCGCTTGTCAAGCACCGCCGGGAGTCGGTAGCATGGGGGCTCGCGGGTAGATTATTGGTTCGCAGAAAGATCAGAGGGCGCCTCATGGCAACTACAGCGGAAAACCACGGCGGCAGCGTCGCTTACGTATACCTGTTGGCGTCGGTTGCGGCCCTGGGGGGACTGTTGTTCGGCTACGACACGGCGGTGATCTCCGGGGCGATCGGCTTCATGGAGGAATACTTCAAGCTCGACTCGATTCAGAAGGGCTGGGTGGCCTCGTGTGCCCTGCTCGGTTGCATCTTGGGGGCCGCCGGGGCCGGCATACTCAGCGACACCCTCGGCCGCAAGAAGGTCCTGCTGATCTCGGCCGTGTTGTTCACGGTCTCGGCCGTCGGGGCCGCCGTCCCGCGAAACGTCACGGAGTTCGTGCTCGCCAGAATCCTGGGCGGACTGGGCATCGGCATGGCGTCGATGCTTTCGCCGCTGTACATCGCCGAAGTCGCCCCGGCGCGCATCCGCGGCCGCATGGTCTCGTTGAACCAATTGGCCATCGTCAGCGGCATGGTGGTGGTGTACTACGTCAACTCGCTGATCGCCGGCCTGGGCGACAATCAATGGAACGTCGAAACCGGCTGGCGGTGGATGTTTGGCTCAGGCGCCCTGCCCGCGATGGTGTTCTTCGTGCTGCTGTTCCTCGTGCCGGAGAGTCCCCGCTGGCTCACCGAGCGGGGGCGGGAGGACGAGGCCCTGGACGTGCTGACCCGCGTCGGCGGCCGGCGGCAGGCCGACCTGCAGATGCAGGAAATCCGCGCCGTGCTGGCCCAGGAGACCGGGTCGATTGCCCAGCTTATTCAGCCGGGCGTGCGCATCGCGCTGCTGATCGCCGTCGTGCTGGCCGTGCTCCAGCAGATCACCGGCATCAACGTGGTGCTCTACTACGCGCCGGAGATCTTCAAGTCGGCCGGCGTGCAGGCCACCCAGGCCATAGGCGACACGGTCGCCGTCGGCGCCGTAAACATGCTCTTCACGCTCGTGGCAATCTGGGTCGTCGATAAACTGGGCCGCAAACCGCTGCTGCTGATCGGCACGGCAGGCATGGGGATTTCGCTGGCGCTGTTGGGCGGGGCCTTCGCCATGGAGAAGGTCCAAGGCCCGTGGGTGTTGGCCTTCACCCTCTGCTACGTGGCCTCCTTCGCCATGGCGATGGGGCCCGTGGTGTGGGTCATCATGGCCGAGATTTTCCCCACGCAAATCCGCGGCCGGGCGATGTCGATCGCCACCGTCTGCCTATGGATGGCCTGCTACGCCGTTTCCCAGACCTTCCCCTGGATGCTGAAGAACCTGGAAGGCCCGCTGACCTTCTGGTTCTATTCGGGGATGTGCCTGGTGGCCATTGTGTTCGTGGCGCTGTTCGTGCCCGAGACCAAAGGCAAGACGCTGGAAGAGATCGAGCGCGGCTGGAAGGGGTAGGGCGCAGGGCCCGCCCGCCGCGTCTGTCGTTTTTTTTCCCGCCCGCCAGAAAATAAGCTAGAGTTAAATGGAGACCCGGACAGCTCATCGCGTTTGTGTAGACTCATCCATTTCGGATCGGATAGGCCCTGGCAAGGTTGCCCCAACCGTAGGAGTCTGCTGCGATGAACCGTATTTCACTGTGTCTGCGATCGTGGGCCGTGTGCGGGCCCTTGGTCTTGGCGCTGGCGGCCGTATTGGGCAGCGCGGCCCTGGCCGACTCGCCCAACGTCGTGCGCATCGAGGAAGACTGGGAGTTGGTGATCGGCACGCCGTCGGCCAACAGCGACGCTCCCCAGGTGACTTCCGTTATTTCCCCGCTGGGCAACGTCGAATCGTTGCACGCCACCTTCGTGGTCAACCACCACGACGTGCCGACCTTCACGGCGGGTGGACTCCAGTTGCAGGTCTGGGACGGCAAAACCTCGGTGGTTAGCAGGCGGTTTCCCAACCAGGCCGTGTTGACCGCCCCCGGCGAAACCATTCGCTGGACCCAAGCCATGGAGTTGAAGGAAGGCAGCCTGACCTTCGAGATCGTCGGCGGCACGTCGACCACGTGGGGCGCATTCGGCAACGAGGGCACCTTGAAGACGAGCGTCCTCACCAACATCGAGAACCTCAACGGCTACAGCCCGAATGTCTCGGTGAAAAACTCCGGCGTCAGCTATGCCGCCAACCGCGTGCAATCGCTGGTCTTGAAGAGAGTGCGCGCGGTGTTGTCGACGGGCGAAACCGTCGAAGACACCCAGCCGCGCGTCGTGCATTCGCTAAACCAATAAACCGCCTGGCGGAGGATGGTTCGATGAGAGCGCTTCACACCCTTCGGCGACGGGCCGGCAGCATCTTGGTCCTGACGGCCATGATGATGGTGTTGATGTTTGCCATGTTGGCAGTGGCCGTGGACCTTGGCTACATGGCCCTGGTGCGCACACAGTTGCAGAGTTCGGCCGACGCCGCGGCCTTGGCGGCCACCTGGGATCTGATCAGCGGCGACGGCCTGAGCACGCCGGGCAACGCGGTCCCCGAGTTGGCCCTGGCCCGCGCCACGGCCGAACAATTTGCGGGGCTCAATCACGTCAGCGGCGTGGCCCCTACGTTGGCCGACACGGACGTCGCCTTCGGCCGGTTCCAATACTCCTCCGGCGGCGCGATATTGAATTTCGACAATCCGAGCGCCTACAACGCTACGCGCGTCCGGGTCCGCAGGGCAGTCGGCCAGAACGGCGAGGTGCCCATGTTCTTCGTGCGCGTGCTGGGCATCAACTCCTGCCCCGGCCAGGCCGAGGCCACGGCCGCCTTCTGCGACAACTTCTCCGGCTTCAAGCCGCCCGCAACGGGCACGGGAAACCTCGCCATCCTGCCCTTCGCTCTGGACAAACAGACCTGGGACGCTTTGATGGCCGGCCAAAGCACCTCCGACCAATCGGCCTGGAACGCGGAAACCGGCCAGATCGCCAGCGGCGCCGACGGCCTTGCCGAGGTCAATCTCTACCCGCAAGGAACCGGCTCGCCCGGCAACCGCGGCACCATCGACATCGGCAACAACAACAACAGCACGGCTGACATATCCCGGCAGATTCGCGAGGGAGTCAGCGAGGCTGATCTTGCCCAACTGGGCGGGAAGCTGGAACTTGGTCCCGACGGCACTCTGCAACTCAACGGCGACACCGGCATCAGCGCCGGCGTGAAGGACGACTTGCTGGCCATCCGCGGCCAACCGCGCGTCATCCCCCTGTTCACCTCCGTCTCTGGACCCGGCAACAGTGCCCAATACACCATTGTTGGATTTGTCGGGGTCCGGATCATGGAGGTGAATCTGACTGGCCCCATGAGCAGCAAGCGCGTGCTGATCCAGCCCGCCCGCGTCGAAATGCTCGGCGGCATTCCCGCCACTGACGGCGTCCAACACAGCTACTTCCTCCACTCGCCGGTATGGCTGGTGAAGTGAAGGCCGCGCGGCTTTCACTGTTGGGGTGGCAGTTGAATCCTGTTGGGATGGCAGTTGAACTGCCACCCCATCGCGCGGCGAGCGAGCACGCCCTCACGCTTACTTCACTTTCACTTCGATCCGCTTGGCGGGTGTCGGCTGGGTCTTCTTCAGCCGCAATGTCACCACGCCGTGCGCGTACTCGGCCTCGACGTATTCGGTGTCCAACACTTCGGGCAGCGGCACGTTGCGGCAGAACGAACCGTAGCGGCTTTCGCTATGGTAGTAGTTCTTGCACTTTTCCTCGCTCGACTCCTTCTTCTCGCCGCTGAGCACCAGTTGGTTGCCGGTTACCCGCACGTCGAGGTCCTTCGGGTCGATGCCGGGCACTTCCACCCGAACCGTCACATCGTTCTCTGTCTCGGCGATATCCACCGCCGGGGCCCAGGCGCCTTGGCTCCAGCCCGGCCAGTCCAGCGCGCCGAAAGGCTCGCGGACAAACGTGTCGAAGAGCCGGTCCATCTCGTGGCGCAGCGCGACCAGCGGCGAGGACTCGCCGCCCGCCCCGTCGTGCTGTTTGCCTCTCCAGGGTATCAGGTTCATGGCTCATCCCTCCTTTCACTTGACGTTGACTTGGATCTTTCGCGGCTTAACCGCTTCGGCCTTGGGCAGGTGAAGCGTCAATACGCCGTCGGCGTATTCCGCGGAAATCTTGGCGGCGTCGATCGTTTCGCTGATCTGGAAGGTGCGGTAGTAGTTGCCCACGCCGTACTCCCGCAGCAAGTGCCGCTGTTGGTTCTCCCATCGCGGCGGCACGGCGGCGCGGATCTCCAGCTCACCGTCCTCGAACCGCACGTCGATCGAATCGCTTTTCGCGCCGGGCACGTCGGCCAGCAGCAGCAATTCGTCGTCCTTTTCCAGAATGTCGACGTTCGGCCGGTAATGCCGCCCGTTGCGGGTGTGTTCGGCCGTCGTGACATCCGCCGCCGTCTTGGTGATGTTCTCGCTGGTCATAACAGTGGCTCCTTTCGTGTTAGGTCACTTCAATCTTTCGCGGCTTGGCGCGTTCCGCCTTGGGCAGGGTGATGGTCAGCACGCCGTCGTGGAGTTCGGCCTCGACGCGGCTGCCGTCGACTTCGCAGGGCAGCGGCAGCACGCGGCTGAAGGCGCCCACCGGCCGCTCGCGGCGGTGATACACAATCCCCTCCTGTGCCGCGTCGGGCCGGTCGATCTTCATCGTCAACTCGCCGCCGGAAACCGACAGCTCGAGTTGCTCCTTCTTCAGGCCCGGAACCTCCGTCTCCACCATCACCGCGTCCTCCGTCTCCCAACAGTTCACTGCCGGCTGGTTGCCGACCAAGGGCGGCAGCAGTCCATCGGCCGCCGGGCCCAAGAAGCCGGTCAAGAGCCGGTCCATTTCGCCGCGGAGCAGGTCGTACGGACTTCGCAAGCTTCGATACTGGGCGATCATGATGAAGCTCCTTATTTCTGGTACTTGTATTTCTGTCCTTCAGAGTTCCAACACAAGAACTGAAATTCGCAAAGGCCGTGCCAATACCCCAATACCAGCGTCGGTGGACGCAAAGCATTGCGATGTAATAAGGTTCATCCGACTAAAGCGTACCGGGGGGTTGAAAAAGTGTGGACATGCTTATCCCATATAGGGTTGCGCAAACGACCCTTGGAATGGGAGGATTCAGCATGTCCACGAGTTTATTGTACCACGGCTTCGGCATCCGTGGCTACCGTCATGTGCGAACGGAGTACCCTGAGGGCGGGGTAGTGTTTGTCATCGATCAGGACCAACGAAATTGGCGGTGTTCGGTCTGCGGGTCTCGGGAAG